>Ga0224553_1001083_pt1 | contig 10565 bp, 9 predicted proteins | sample 714S21014metaG_FD_179897 | JGI IMG/M metagenome (GOLD analysis project Ga0224553, IMG submission 179897) | Peat soil microbial communities from Stordalen Mire, Sweden - 717 S2 10-14 | ecosystem: Environmental > Terrestrial > Soil > Wetlands > Peat | place: Sweden: Norrbotten County, Stordalen... | reverse complement strand
CTGCACGCCGGGCTGGTGAGCCACTGCCGCCAGCAGTACGCGGGCAACTTCGAGATCCTCTTCGGCGTGAGCAGCCTGGACGACCCTGCCGTCGCCGAGATCGAGCGGCTGCGCGCGGAGTTCCCCGACTGCGCGATCCGGCTGATCGAGTGCCCGGAGAGGCTGGGCACCTCCGGCAAGGTGAGCAACCTGATCCAGATGCTGCGCCAGGCGAGCTACCCCTACATCCTTATTAACGATAGCGACATCCGCGTCCCGCCCAACTACCTGGCCCGCGTGATGGCATGTTTTCGCGCCACGGTCGGAACAGGCGCCGCGGCCGGAATGGGCGCTGCGGCTGGAATAAAAGGCCCGAAGGTCGGCATGGTGACCGCGCCGTACCTTGGCCGCACCGCCGCAGACGGCAATGCGTTGACGCTGTGGGCGCGGCTGGAGGCGCTCGGCATCTCCACCGACTTTATGCCCGGTGTGCTGACGGCGCGCAAGCTCGAGGGCGGCATCCGCTTCGGGCTGGGCTCCACGCTGGCCGTGTCGCGCGAGGCGCTGACGGCTTCGGGCGGACTCGAGCCGCTGGCGGATTACCTGGCCGACGACTACGAACTCGGCGTGCGCATCCGGCGCGCGGGCTACCGCATCGAGCTGTGCGGCGAGACGGTCGAGACCACCGTGCCGGCGTACGACTTCCGCGGCTTCTGGGACCACCAGCTGCGCTGGGCGCGCTCCACGCGCGACTCGCGGCGCTGGGGCTACGTGGGCCTGGGCATTACCTACTGCATCCCGTGGGCGGCGCTCAACTGCATCGCCAGCGGCTTCGCGCTGTGGAGCTTTACCCTGCTGAGCCTGGTGCTGCTGGCGCGGGTGTCGGTGGCGCTCTCGGTCGGTGTTGGCGTGCTGCGCGATGGGCAGGTCCTCCGCGACCTGTGGCTGCTGCCGCTGCGCGACTGCTTCGGGCTGGTCTTCTGGGTGTGGAGCTTCGCCTCGCACACCGTGGTGTGGCGCGGCGAAGAGTTCGAACTGACCAACGGCCGCATCGCACGAATCTAGCGATATTCCGACGGTCTGCGCGGATCGCCTAGCAGATGCCAAGCGCCGAGCCATTTGCTAAGATCTTCCTTCGGCAGTTCCTTCCGGAAACTAATTGAGCGCTTTGTCCCATCTTTCTTGGGCTTACCTGCGAATCTCCTGCCTATTCGCCTGACTGCCTTCTCGAGTTCTCCCGGCGGTACCACGTAAAACTGTGGGCTATGGCCTGCTCCCACATCGACTACTAAAACAACAAGCTTGGCCTTGAAGTCATCGTGCTTGTTGTAGATTGCCGCGCCTTGGTATAGCTGATCCTCAGTCCACGGCGAACCATCAATCAGGATGCAATTCTTGCCTGCGGGTTTCTTGGATGACTTAACCTGAACGTAAACCGCTTGTTCCTTCCCGTACACGATGAGGTCGATGTTAGGGCAGTTTGAACGAAAGACAATATTCGCATCGTGGACCTCAAAACCTGCTTTTTCCATTGCATTTCTTGCCAACTTCTCTGCTTCAGCCGACCCTGTCATCGCTTTGCCCTTTCTGCACGAAGCATACTCTCAGCGATTGGGCTGGTCGCTGACGATCTCCTTGCCGCTGCTTTCGCCTGCCGAATCATCTCCGAAATTATTTTGTTGACACTTCCTTATAACCGTACTACTGTATTCATACAGTATGATCATCCGCGTACAGCCCGGCCTGGGAGTTCCCATCTATCTGCAGATTGAATCGCAGGTGAAGCACGCGATTGCCGCGGGCGCGCTGAAGCTAGATAACGCCCTGCCGTCGGTGCGCAAGCTGGCGGCGGAGTTGCGTGTGAACCCCAACACCGTGGCCCGCGCGTACCAGAACCTGGAGCGCGACGGCATTCTGCGCACCGTGCCCGGCGGTGGCTGCTACGTCCACAGCCAGAGCCCCGGGCTGCTGAAGTCGGAGAAGCTGCGCCGGCTGCGGCCAATCGCCATGCAACTGGCGGTCGAAGCCAAACAACTGCGGCTGGCGCGCGCGGAGTTGCTGCAACTGCTGGAGAACTCGTACGACGACCTGGGAGAGGCACAATGAACGATCTCGCAATCGAAACCCACGCGCTGCACAAACACTACGGAGACATTCGCGCCGTGGACGGACTGGACATGCACGTGCCGCGCGGCGCGGTGTATGGGTTTCTCGGCCGCAACGGCGCGGGCAAGACCACGACCATTCGCCTGCTGGCCGGCCTGGCCCACGCTTCGGGAGGCGAGATGCGCGTGCTCGGCCTCGATCCCCGCGTCGACAGCATTGCCATCCTCGAGCGCACCGGCCTGGTGATCGAGAAGATGCTGCTTCCGTCGATGACAGGCAACGACCTGGTGCGCTTCAATCGCGGCTTCTTTCCCCGCTGGTCGGACGCGCTCGCCCGCAAGTACGCCGAGGTGTTCGAGCTGGACATGACGCGCAAGTTCAAGAAGCTCTCCACCGGCAACCGGACCAAGCTGTGCCTGCTGCTGGCGCTGGCGCAGGGTGCGGAGCTGCTGGTGCTCGACGAACCCACGGCGGGCATGGACCCGGTAGTCACCGATCAACTGCTGCGGGTGATGGTGGAGGACTTCGCCAACGAGGGCCGCACGCTCGTCCTCTCGTCGCACCATCTCTCTGAGGTGGAGCGCATCGCCGAGTGGGTCGGCATCATCGACCAGGGCAAGCTGTTGCTGGAGGCGCGGCTGGACGACATGCGCACCAACTTCCGCCGCGTCCGCGTGGTGGGCGAAGCGCTCGCCCTGGCCGAGTGGCCGGACATCGTCAGCGCCAATACCGGCGAGGGAACAACCGAGTATGTCGTCCGCGCCAATGCCGATGCGTTTGCGGCTCACCTCGGAAGCCAGGGCACGACCGTGCTCGACGTTACGCCGTTGAACCTGTCGGAGATTTTCCTGGAAGTGGTTGGAAAGGGGAAGACCAATGTACCTGTGGAAGTATTGGCGTGAATCCCGCATCACTTTTGCCGTCGGCTTGCTGCTGGTTGGACTATTGCTTTGGGGCGTGCTCAAGATCCCCGTGGGCAGTCTCATGCAAGGCCCCCACGACGCAGGTGACAGTCCCGCCACGATCTATCTGCTCATGGCCGCCCCGTTGGTGCTTCCGCTGGGCTTCCTGGCATTGCTATTCGGAAGTTTTGGCATTGGCAGCGACATGGGCAAAGGCAGCGGCTCGTTTCTCTTCAGCCGCCCCAGAACCCGCGCCTTCTTCGTGTGGAACGACTGGGGCTTCGGCATCGCGCAACTGCTGCTGATCGTCCTCGCGGCGAATGCAGTGCTGGTGCTGGCAATCCACCGAATCGCACCCGGCAGCGGCCCCATTCTCCTCGCCGGCCATCCGGTCTCGATGCTCTCCATCTTTTGCCTGCACAGCACAGCCGGCCTGCTCCTGATTGGGCTGCTGTTCGGCCTCACCTACTTCTGTTCTGTGCTGGCAAAGAATCGCGGCGTGCTGCTGGCCATCGGCATCGTGGTCGCGTACCAAATCGCCAAGGCGGTGGTGAAGTACAAGTGGCCCTCGATTACGCTGCCGGACCTTACCCTGACTGAATTCTCCATGACCCCCCAGGGGCCACCGGGCTTTGCCAAGAACCTCGGCCTCGAGATCGGGCTTCGCTCGGCGGTCGCGCTCGCCTTCCCATTCGCCGCGCAGTTGCTGCTGCAGCAGCGAGACATCGACTAGGCGAGGGCGCTAAAGGCCTAACACCGATTCACAAACAACCACGGATTACACGGATAAGAACGGATAGAACTTTATCCGTGTCAATCCGTGAGATCCGTGGTTGTCCGTTGTCCTTGATCGGTGCTATCGGTGCCAATCGGTGTTAGGCCTTACGGGCTGGTTGCTGACGATTTCTTTGCCGCCGGAGCGGGCGATGACGTAGACCGGCGAGAGTGACGCGGGCAGCGGGCTGGGCTCGCCGGCTAGATCCTGCCAGAGGAAGATGCGCTGCGGGCCGCGCCACTTGGCGGCGAACGACTGCGCGGTCTCGAAGATCGCGGGCGCGTCGGGGAAGAAGCTGCCGTACCAGAGGTTGGAGCTGCGGCCATAGTTGGCCGTGCCGTCATGCTCCGCGTCGGTGAGGATGTGGATGGGGTTGACGGCGACGGGCGCGCCGTACTGGAGCGTGTAGCCGGGGCGCTGCAGGTAGAAGCCGAGCGTCGAGCCGTACTCATACTCCTGGTGGATGACGATGAGGGCTGGGGATTCGCCCGGTTGTTGCGCCAGCTGCGGTGCGATAACGGGGCCCCCGGCCAGCACCGGGGCCCCCAGCGAACTTGTTCGCTGGGGTGGGAGCTTGCTGGCTGGGATGTTGATAGCTTCAGCAAGCTGCGCGGAGCTGAGCACCGGAGCAAAAGTCTGGAGCGCCAGATGCGCGGCCAGCAGAACTCCAAAGGCTCCGGCGGCGAGGGCGAGAGTGGCGGCGTGACCGCGGGCGCGGCGGCGCAGCAGGTACGACGCGAGCGGGCCGAGGAAAAGGCTGGCGGCAGCGAGCGCCAGCGGCAGCCGGAAGAGCGACAGCGCCTGCGCGTTCAAGTCGAGGAAGTGGCCCATGCTCATCGCGTAGTCGCCGGGATTTTGTTGCAGCAGCGCGGCCAGGTCGGCGTTTGGCGCGGGCGCGCGCGTGTGCAGCAGGAAGTAGATCGAGGCCGCGGCAAAGATCCCGCCGAGCGCGAGCAGCACGGCGGTGCAGCGGAGCGCGGCCTTGCTGGCGGCCACGTGATCATGACCGTACACAGCAGGATCGCGCGCCTCCCATTGCTCTCTGCTGAATTTTTCGGCTGTGACATAGCAGCGTCCACCAGGCCTTATTTTGATTCCGAGATCCTGAATCCGGATCAACGTGAGCCACAGCCAGTGCGCGAGCAGCAGGCAGAGTGCGGGTAATGCGGGAAGCACGTAATACTCCTGGCGTGTGGAGAGCGAGAAGAAGAGCAGCGGAACGACGGCCCAGATGAGCAGCAGGAGCAGTGTGCGTTCCCATTGCATCAGCGTCCGCGTGCGGAAGCGTTCGCGCCATGCGGGGATGCGCAACGGGACAGCAGTTGCGATTGCTTTGAACATGAACGCCGACCACGGCATGAGCCAGATGAGGCACACGCCCCAGAAGAGCCACAGCGGGACGGTATCGTAGTCGCGGGGGACGCGCAGGTTCAGGTAGCGCAGCACCTGCTCGTTGACGAAGTAGAACCAGGCCCAGCCGTGGACGTTGCCGTCGGTGGGCAGCGGCACTTGCCAATGGCCGGCGCCCGCGGCTGGATGCAGCGCGAAGGCGAGTTCGCTGGGGCGGCCGCGCGCCGGGTTCGCCCACGCGGCCAGCAGGTGCCACGGCGCGGCCAGGACCAGAAACACCAGCGCCGACGAGAAAGGATGCAGCTCCAGCACGCGGCGGACGGCCCCGCGCCAACCGCGCGTCAGCAGCAGGTAGAGCGCGACGATCGCGATGGGGAAGACGACGCCGATCAGGCCCTTGGTCAGCACGCCCAGCGCGCAGCAGGCGGCAAAGGCGTAGCAGTACAACCGCGGGTCCTTCGACTCCGCGCTCCCAACCCCAGCGAGCAAGCTCGCCGGGAACCCCGTGCGCGCTCCGCTCAGGATGACAGCCTGGGTGGCGGATTCTTCGGTCGGCCAGAAGCAGAGCATCGCCAGCGTGAGCCAGAGGCAGAGCATCGCGTCGGGGATGAGGATGCGGGTGAAGAGAAAAATGCCGGGCGAAGAGAGCAGGATCAGCCCGGCATACAGTCCGGCGCGCGCCGAGCGAAATGCCCGCCGCGCGAACGCCTCGACCGCGAAGGCCAGCGCGAGCACGGCGAGCGCGAGCGGGATGCGTGCGGCAACCGCCAGTGCCCGCGCGGAGCCGTGGCCCAGCAGCTGCATCCCGCGCATCGACGCGGCCATCGACCAATAGAGCAGCGGCGCTTTCTCGAGATACCGGATGCCGTTGGCGTAGAGCGTGACCCAGTCGTGGCGCAGCAGCATCTCGCGCGCGACCTCGGCGTGCACAGAGTCGGCGTCGTCCAGCAGCGCGGGACGGACGAGGGCGAAGCTCGCGTAGAACGCGATCCACAGGGCAGCCAGCAGCAGCGCAGTCGAGAGCGGGCGCTTCGGAATGCTTTCCTGCGGCATATCGCGACTATATTTGAAAGCGAAAGGCTTAACACCGATAGACACCGATTGAACCGATCAAAGACATAAATGGATTTAAGGCAAAGGTCGACCGCGGATTGCGCGGATGAGGAGGATGAAGCGTTTTGGTTTTTATTTCATTCCTGTTTTTGATCGGTTCAATCGGTGTTATCGGTGTTAGGCCTTTTGTGGAGCGTGTGTGAGCGAACTGGTTGAGATTGCGGCCGTGCCGGGGCCGCCGGCGGAGCTGGTGTTCGGCGACTGGTACCCGGCGATCCGCGCCGGCGAGCTGCGCCGCGGCCGGACCACGACCGCGCTGCTGCTCGGGCATCCCTTGCTGCTGGGGCGGAAATCGGACGGCAGCTTGTTTGCCATGCGCGACCTGTGTCCTCATCGCGGCATTCCGCTGTCGGCCGGCTGGTTCGACGGCGAGCGGGTGACCTGCAAATATCACGGCTGGAGCTTCGAGCCATGCACCGGGCAGTGCACCGAAATCCCGTCACTCACCGACGCCGACACCCTCGACGCGACCAAGATCTTCGCCGCCGCCTACCCCTGCCAGCAGCGCGACGGCCACGCCTGGGTTTATCTGCCCGAACCCGGCGCGGGGATGGGCGCGCGCTCCGGCGGCGAGTTGCCGCCGCTGCCGGAGGTGCCAAAGTTTTCGGCGCGGTACCGCAGCGCGCACCTCAGCGCCGACCTGCCCTGCAACGTGGACCACGGCATCATCGGGCTGATGGACCCGGCGCACGGGCCGTTTGTGCACCAGTCGTGGTGGTGGCGCAGCCGCGGCAGCATTCATGCCAAGGAGAAGCACTTCGAGCCGATTCGCGACGACGAGCATGGGGGGCGTAACGCCGGGTTTCGCATGGCGGCGCATACACCCAGCAGCAACAGCCTGCCGTACAAGCTGCTGGGCGCGCATGGGCCGGTGACCACGACCATTGACTTCGTCCTGCCCAACCGCCGCTACGAGACCATCCGCTGCGGCGACAAGTGGTTCGCCACGCTCACCACGGTCACGCCCGTGACGCCCTCCACCTGCCGCATCGATGTGTGCGCGGCGTGGAACGTGCTGGCGTGGGTGCCGTTCTTCACGCCGCTGCTAAAGTACTTCGGCGCGATCTTCGTGCGCCAGGATCAGCAGACGATGGTGGAGCAGGCCGAGGGGTTGCGCTACGGGCCGGCGCTGATGCTGATCGACGACGCAGACAAGCCGGCGAAGTGGTACTTCGCGCTGAAGCAGGCGCGGCTGCGCGGCACCGGCGAGCACCCCATGCCCGGCCCGGTGACGCTGCACTGGCGCAGTTGACTTATTTGTGATCCTTCAAGGTCGTCATTCGGACCCTTCAAGGTCGTCATTCTGGCCCTTCAAGGTCGTCATTCGGATCCTTCCAAGGTCGTCATTCTGGCCCTTCAAGGTCGTCATTCTGGCCCTTCCAGGTCGTCATTCGGACCCCTCCCAAGGTCGTCATTCTGGACGAAGTCCAGAATCTCCGTAGTTGTCTTTTGTCGCGCCACCATGCCGGGCGTCCCATTCATCGCGGGCTCATCGCGATGAGTGGGAATCGCGCGTCAGCTCGATCCGGAGTAGCAGCGGGCTGGTAGCCCGAGGCTTTAGCCTCGGGTCTCAAGCGGTAATCCGCAGCCCAAACAAGGGGCTTTAGCCCCGGGCCTGCCTGCGGAAAGCGCTTTTGCCTGGAGTTTATTTCCGTGGCTTGCGGAGGGGATGTTGGGAGACGCAGGGACTCACTGAGGACCCCACCTGCGATGAACCAAGTGGGAACGGGAGCGGGGTTCGCTCTGGCGCAGTCTTCAGCCGCAAAAAACCTTAGTGCGACCAGCCTGCTTCGAAGACTTCCGTGCGACAGGCTGCGCAATAGCCGCAGTGGCTGCCGTCATGATGCACGTCCAGAATGGGGCTGGCGATCGGCCGGCCACAGTTTGGACAGCTCGCATTCGAGTCGTGAAGCAGGGTGGGGTGTGGGTCTGCGGACTGGACTGCGGATTCCGTGTGCAAGGCTGCACCTCCAGAAATTGCTATGCCCGGATTTATACGCCGGGGCGTTTACGGGCGTCAATGTTAACATCTGTGGAATTTAACGGGATTTTATATACTTGCCTCCCGTGGCCCTTTGCATAGGATTCTCAGTAGGAGCCTACATCATGATGACGTCCTGAAAGGATCGCCCTGTAAGATTATCTAACTGTGGAATGGCAAGCATTTGAGCACGGCGGAACGAAGTACGACCTCGCCCACCTGCGCCCCTTCACCGTGACTTACCGCTACCCAGCCAGCGGCAAAAGGTTGGCCGATTCGTTCAGCGTGAACGTCAGTTTCAGTCACCATTGCTATTCGAGGGGCTTGCCGAGAAAGGGTGGAGGCTTCGATACAACGCTGTTGTTTGAGGTGGAGGGCGATGAGCGTCTGTTTGACCTACGGCGGTGGGAGCTATCCAAACAGCTTCCGGCTATCATCACAGACCTCCCTAACCGCAAGTGCGAGCAGAGTGGGCACGGAAACTTCTTCACTGTGGCAATCGTGGCCGAGGATGGAGCTACAGTTGAGTATGAAGTGTTTTTTCGAGCCTGGAAACCGGGCAAGGGACGGCTCTACATTCATGTAGAGAGCGCCTATATTCGGGATGGCGACTATGAGTCTAGCCGCCCGGCCAGCACGGCGATTAGCTTATTTGTAATTCTCTACAACACGCGCAGCGGGCGACCCATCCACGTTAAGCCCGTTGGGCGCTAAAGCCGAAAGCCCCAAGAAGGGGCTTAGGGGTAAATCTGCTCGGACCTCTTGGGTATCCCCACGCTTTGGTGGGTGCCATTACTGGCGGGATCAGCGCCACGGCTTGCGCCGCTCCGCTCATACGCTGACAATCATTATTATGACAAATTACTAGTAAAGTGTCAACAAATTACTAACATTTAGGGGCGCTGCATCGGGAAGTGCGGGGTCTCTCTTAGGCTTCCATATTGGGCGATTATCCCTATATAATCAATTACTTACACCACAGTTTTACGCCGAGGGAATCATCTACATAAAATCCCACTTAAATGGGCCGCAGCCGGGTTACGCCTCACAGGTTCGCCAGCCGGGACGCCCGCCCGAGTCTCCTGGCATGCCGCCGCGGGGTGGCAGGGTCCTCAACCAGTTCCTGGCGCGCAGGCTTCCTGGGCGGCGGAAGCGCGGAAGCGGCGTTGCCGGCTTCCCGCCCGCACACGTGCCGCGACTCCAATTCGTCGAGTTCGAACTCCCAGAACGCGGAACCCGCGCTCAAATGACACCGCAGGCAGGTGGAGCTGCATGCGCCAGTGTGCTGCAGGCGGCGTTCGAACAGCCTTTCGTGGGGTAGTGGCATGGCATCCTCCCGCATTTTCTCTGGACTGGGCAGTTTCCCCCCGGGGAGACCCTGGCAGCGGCGCTTCCGCTGCGCGTTGATCCTGTGAGCTTACTCTTCTCCTTCGTCGCCGTCACGGCAATGCCGGCAAGACTCACAAAAACAAATTGGCCGGCAGGTCACAGCTCCGCCAGCACCAGGCAGACGCGGCCGACGATGGCGTCTTCCGGGCGGTTGCGCGGGCCGAGCGCCAGCAACTGGACGGGAAATCCGGCGCAGAGCGGGCGCAGAATCAGCATGCCCGCGTCCAGATCCACGTAGCGCAGCACCAGACCGGCGCCGGTGCGCACCGCGTACACGGTCCGCTGCTGCGCGCGGTACGGGGCCAGCGAATTGTAATGGCGATCCACCACCACGGTGGCGCCGGCGGGGATCACCGGGTCCATCGCGGCGGCTTGGGCGCCGTCGGCGCGGATGGCCACGAAGCGCTGCCAGTGCGCCGCGCGCGCAGACGGTTGGGCGCGGTTGCCGTCCAGCCGCGATCGAGAGATCGACACCGTCTCAATCACCAGGTCGGGGCGGATCAGCGGCTCCTCCATGGCCGCGGCAGGCGAGACCACCGGGATTGCGTGCTCCGCCGGTCCCGGCTCCGCAGCCCCCGGCTCTCCAGCAGAGGCGCTCAGCTCAAGCGGCTTCGGCCGGGCCTCAATCAGTTCGCCGACGGTCAGATGCTGCGCCGCCAGCACGCGATCCAGCCCCTGCTGCGAAAGCGAGCGCCGGCCGCGCAGGAAGTTCGAGATATGGGCCTGCCGGAAATTTGCATCGCGCGCCAGCGCAGTGCCGGTAAGGTCGCCGCGATCGATGCGGCGCAGCAGTTCCTGGCGAAGCAGCTCGTGTAGGTCCTGGAAATTCATCGTTGCCTCGACATGCATCATAGCATTATGCATGATCATTGCAACAGATAAATTGCTTATAAGCAACATATAATCTCGCATAAGTCTCATATTTGCCCCCTCTAATATCTATTAGCATTTATATGTTGACGCTAATCAT
>Ga0224553_1001078_pt1 | contig 10592 bp, 8 predicted proteins | sample 714S21014metaG_FD_179897 | JGI IMG/M metagenome (GOLD analysis project Ga0224553, IMG submission 179897) | Peat soil microbial communities from Stordalen Mire, Sweden - 717 S2 10-14 | ecosystem: Environmental > Terrestrial > Soil > Wetlands > Peat | place: Sweden: Norrbotten County, Stordalen... | reverse complement strand
GGCGCCGCCGATGAAGCGCCTGCTTGACGTGTTGCGCGAAGACCTGCGCCTGACCGGTACCAAGGAAGGCTGCGGCGAAGGCGAATGCGGCTCCTGTTCGGTGCGCATGAATGGCGAGCTTGTGAACAGTTGCCTGGTGCCCGTGCTTCAGGCGGAGGGCGCCAGCGTTCAGACCGTCGAAGGGCTTGCATTGAACGGCGAATTGCATCCGCTGCAACAGGCATTCCTCAAATGCGGCGGCGCACAGTGCGGCATCTGCACGCCGGGAATGCTGATGGCCGCGGCGCAACTGCTTGACCTCAACCCGCACCCCAACCTCGCCGAGATTCGCGAAGGGCTTGCGGGCAACCTCTGCCGCTGCACGGGATTCATGCGCATCTTCGAGTCGGTGGTCGAGGCCGCGGCGGACCAAGCGAATCCTTCAGAAAAGCAGGCAGCCGATGCGCGGTAATGCCGAGGCGCACGAGATGATCGCGCCCGGCAGCCTGGCTGCGGTGCTGGAGATGCTGGCCGCCGAGCCTGGCGTGTGGACGCCGATTGCAGGCGGCACCGAGCTGATGGTGGCTCATGCCGCCGGCCGGCTCGGAGCGCAAAAGCTCGTCAGCCTTTGGGGCATCCAGGATTTGCGCTTCGTCGCAACCGCATCGCAGAGCATTGCGATCGGCGCGTGCGCCACGTTTCGCGATTTGCGCGCACACGCGGGAGTTGCCGCGGATTTGCCGCTGTTGGCCAAGGCCTCAAGCTGGATCGGCTCCATCGCCAACCAGAGCCGCGCTACCGTGGGCGGCAATCTTGTCAACGGATCGCCGGCCGCGGACTCTTCGCCCGCTCTCCTCGTTTACGACGCGGAGATTGAACTCCTGTCAGTGCGCGGCAGCCGGCGCATTCCCTATTCGGATTTCCATACCGGCTACAAACAGAATGCGCTGGCCGCCGATGAGTTGCTCTACGCCATTCATTTGCCGAGGCGATTCGCGCAGCACCGGCAATACCTGCGCAAGGTTGGAACGCGGCGCGCGATGGCGGTGTCGAAAACTGCGCTAGCTGCAACTGCGCTGCTGCAAGGCCGCGTGGTGAGCGAAGTTCGTGTGGCGGCGGCGAGCCTTGCGCCCTTTCCGGCGCGGCTCCATCAGGTCGAGGCCGCGCTGCTTCACCAGTCAATCGACTCGCACACAATACAATCTGCGCGGGCAGCGCTCTTGGCGGAGGCAAAGCCCATTGACGACATCCGCTCCACCGCGGAATATCGCAGCCGTGTAGCCGCCAACCTGCTTGAGGAGTTCCTGATCGAGCTGCGTTCGGAGGGGCCGTCGAAGTGAATGCAACGCTTCAATCATGGAACGCGGCGAGCGCGGACACGGCGCTCGAAGCGATGATTGCCTGCTGCGGTTCACGGCGATGGGCCGCGGCCATGGTTGCGCTCCGCCCCATTCGCAACGTTGCGGAGCTAAGCACCGCGGCCGATGAAGTGTGGGGCCGAATGGAAGAGGCAGACTGGATGGAGGCCTTCGCGCGCCATCCGCGCATTGGCGGGCAAAAGGCCGCGCACGCTTCGGCGCAATCGTCCGCGTGGTCCAGTCAAGAGCAGTCGTCTGCGCATGAAGCAGCCGAACAAGTGCTTACCGAACTGACTGCCGGCAATGCGCTTTACGAACAACGCTTTGGATTTACCTACATCGTTTGCGCAACCGGAAAGAGCGCCGAAGAGATGCTTGCGATTCTCAATCGCCGTCTGGCCGGCGATCGTGCCGGCGAGTTGCGCGAGGCCGCGGAGCAGCAGCGGCAGATCACACAAATACGTCTGGGAAAGTGGCTTATACAATGAGTGCGATTACTACCCATGTGCTGGACGCGGTGCTGGGCAAGCCCGCCGCGGGCATTTCTGTTCGCCTTGACAAACGCGAGGAGGATGGATGGACCCTCGTTCGAGAGAGCGCGACGGATGCGGATGGACGTTGCCGCGATCTGACGCAGAGTGCCGCCCACGGCCTTTATCGACTCACTTTCGGCAGCGGCGCTTATCTGGCTCGCAATAGCCGGGCGACCATCTATCCGGAGATTTCCATCACTTTCAACTGCGACGGCGAGGCGCACTATCACCTGCCGCTCCTGTTGAGCGATCACAGCTACACAACCTATCGAGGAAGCTGACAAGATGACAAGACTGGGCGAGAATCGCTACGGTAAATCGCGCGTACGCCTGTCGCGCATCACGCGGTGCGGCGATCGTCACGAGTTCAACGAGTGGACCGTGCACTTGCTGCTGCACGGGGACTTCGAATCAAGCTTTACTGAGGCGGACAACAGCAGGATTCTGCCCACAGACACGATGAAGAATACCGTCTACTCCGTGGCTCGCGATTCAAAGGCCGGCACCATTGAAGAGTTTGCCATTGAGTTGGGCGACTATCTGCTCAGCAACAACCCGCAGGTTACAAAGGCCAGCGTAGAGATTGACGAGAAGGCCTGGGAGCGGATGGAAATTGACGGTGTGCCTGAAGCCACCACCTTCAAGCTCGGCGGACCGGAGCTGCACACAGTTCATGCTGCACGCGAACGGGGCGGCGCGTGGGCCATCCACTCCGGCGTGGACGGGCTGGTGATTCTGAAGACCACCAAGTCGGCTTTCACCGGCTACATCCAGGACAAACTCACCACGCTCAAACCGGCTACCGATCGCATCCTGGGCACGCGCGCCACGGTGAAGTGGGAGTACGCGGCGGACTCGCCGGATTATGCGCAGGTGAGGACGCGAATCGTCTCCGCCCTGCTCAAAGAGTTTGCGGCACACGACAGCATGAGCGTTCAGCACACGCTCTACGACATGGGCAAGGCCGCGCTGGAAGCAGCGCCGGAGATTGCGCGCATCACGCTCACCATGCCCAACCTGCACCACCTCTTGGCGGACCTGAGCCCCTTCGGCCAGGACAATCCCAACCACATCTTCGTGCCCATCGACGAACCGCACGGCTACATTGAAGCCACCATCGAAAGGTGAGCATTATTCAAGCTGGGCCAGATCGCCAGGCTGGTCTATGTCCACTTCACCACCGATGAAAGGCAGAGCGATCAAAGGGCACGGCGGGTGAACCAGCACTGAGCGCGCGCCCTTGTCGCCTCGCAGCGCGAGCAAATCCGCAAACATGCTGCGAGGAAATATGGCGGGGACGCCATGAACGCCTGCATAAGCTGAGGCCACGATGGCAGGCTCAGCCTGTGCGGTGAAGGTCTCGATCAACCCGCGCAGATGACCGGCAGTAAGCCGAGGCTGGTCGCAACTCAGAATCAAAACGCCCGATGCGCCGCCGGCGACCGCATCCAGCGTTCTCAGCCCCGCATGGATGGAACTGGCGATTCCCTCCACCCATTTGTCGTTGATAGCGAGAATCGCATCGTTCATCGCCATGGACGCACAGATGATTTCGTAATGAGCGCCCAGAACGGCGATCACCGGAGAAGCGCCGGCCTCGTTGGCCAGGCGAATCGCGCGCTCGATCAGGAATTCGCCGTGATACACGAGCAATTGTTTGGGCTGGCCCAGGCGTTGGCTGGCTCCGGCGGCAAGAACGATTGCGGGAACAGGAGTACTCACGGCTGGCCTTCGGCGTCAGGATGCAGCAGGATCAGCAGCACCAGTCCAACCACGGCAAACATGCGGAACGCTTCCTCCTGACCGTTCCATGTATGGGACTGCCACATGAGAAACCATTCTCCGCCCACAGAGAGAAATGCAACCAGCCACATCAACAATGAGAGAGTGAGCGCCGCCACGGGCACGCCTTTAGCCGCGTTGAATGCGGTTGCTGGAAGCCGCAGCGCCCGCAACAGCCGGACCACGCCCCACCAGAGCAAGATCGTGTTGGCGATCTCCCAGGCAATGATGCAAAAGTAAAAGGCAAGGTGAAAGGCCGGCAAAGACAGCGCGCGCCAGTGGCCATGATTGTCCGGAAAGGTCGAGTCCATCATCAGCACATGGCGGACAAACTGATAGTTCGAATCAAAATCAGTCAGGTTGTTGAACACAACCAGCGTATAGTCCAGAGCGATTCCTGCCAGCAGCAACAACTTCGCGGCGCGCGTGATCATGGCTCATGCTAGCTTGACCGGACTGAACTCCTCAAGAAAAATCCTTCTCCGCGTGTTCCATTCATTTGAAAATGACGCTGAACGCTTCTCCGGGAGAGAATCTCGGCGCTCTCGGACTTGCATTGCCGGAGTGATCCGCTCCCGGCGGAAACGATCTCTCCGCCAAGCGAGTGGGCGCGATTGCCTATCTGGCATGAGGAATTTCCACATGGCAGCAGCGCGTAATCACCGCCGTAACAGGCCTGGATCCGGCTGCGGGAAGGCTGGCGCATTGTCCAGGCCCATGTCTCCCTGTTGCCGCCTGCCTGATGAGGCGCGGGCTGGAATTCCACAGCTAAAGTCCACAAATATTTAGAACCTGTCTAAGAACTGGAGGGGCCGTTCCCGCACGGAAACAGGGGCCGGCGTCGCCAGGAAAGCGCCAGGCAGTGTGTGGCAGTGGCTCTGTTAACGCATGGGTACCCTCCCCACCCCACCCCGTCTCTGTAAAGAAATTCCTTGTTTTCAATGAGTTAGGACAGGGGTGTCGCTGCAAATTTTTGATTCCACAGGAGTTATTTGCAGAATCTAGACATTAAAGGAGTTAGGCCGCTTTTCGGGGTGCGTGGGATACTTTTTCTTACCATGTTCAGGCAAACAATACCCCATGCTTCGCGCCTGCCTGTGCGCGGCTTCCGGCCATATTCTTCCACTCATGGAGCTTCCGCCCCGCTATCGGGTCATCGACGCCGAACTCTATTGACATTATGCGCCGCGGGCACTTAATTAACTGCAAATCCTTGCGAAGCTTGCTTCACCAGGTCCGTGACCGGATGAAGATGTTCTATCCAATGAACGAACGTGGGCCGGGAGGCCCACGCTACAGCCGGCCAGGAGGCCGGCGCTACATTTCCAAAAGGAACATTTTCATACGGCCAAAGAACTAGTTTTTAGACAGATTCTTAGATGATCCTTATGCCGTAATCGTTATGCTGTTTGCATCTTGTAGTTGAAATTGACCCAACAAAGCCAAGCCAAGAGCACCAGTTCTGCTGGAGCCCATTTTCCATCTTCTTACATCCTCAATGAACTTATGGGGAAATCCTTATTTGCGAGGCTCGCCACTTGAAGTTTTCCATGCGTACATTCTCCTCTCTGCTTCCGCGGCTGCTTGCGATTTCGGCAGCCGTTGCGCTGTGTAGTTCCCCTGTGTTGGCACAGCAGACGCTTGGCGGCATTACCGGCGAGGTGACCGACGCCTCGGGCGGCGTCATTCCCAATGCCACGGTGACGGTGGTGGATGAGCAAACCTCCCTGACGCGCACGGCCAGGACGAATGCTACTGGCAGTTACACATTCGTAAACCTGCCCATCGACACCTATACGCTGACCTACACGGCGGAGGGTTTCGATGTGCAAAGGACGCAGCACATCGCCGTGCAAGCCGACCGCACGGCCACGGTGAATGCCTCACTCAAAGTGGGCCAGACCACGACCACCGTAGAGGTGGAAGCCACGCCGCTGATGAACGCCGTGGACACCACCAACGGCTACGTGCTGGATACGGCGCAGATTGAAGCCGTTCCGCTGGCGACCGGCAGTTTTACCGGTCTTGCCACGCAATCCACGGGAGTCAGCGCGGAGCTAGGCGGCGGCACCGGCGCCAATTCCGGTCTCGGAAACGCTCCGATCTGGGCCAACGGCCAGCGCGATACCTCGAATTCGTTTTTGCTCAACGGCGTTGACGCCAGCAACCTGTTCAACGGCAAGAGCACCAGCCAGGTGTCCTCGTCGCGCGTGATCAACTCGACCGGCGCCCAGACCAACCCCGGCGGCGGCGGCGGCGTGATTGTCTCCGTGGCTTCCATTTACCTCACCATCGGCAACGCCATTCCAACACCTGCCCCCGAAACCATTTCGGAAGTCCGTGTCAACGCTTCGATGTATGACGCTCAGCAGGGATCGACCTCTGGCGCGCACATCGATCTAAGCACCGCCTCCGGCACCAATGCCTGGCACGGCACTGCCTACGCCCATCGCGGCACCAATTGGCTCAACGCCGCTCCGTTCTTCTTCAATCAGGATCCGGACGTTCCGGCGGCCGATAAGGTCCCGCAGTTGCATCGCTACATACTCGGCGGCACCATCGGCGGTCCCATCATCAAGGACAAGCTGTTTGGATTCCTGTCTTATCAGCACCTGCACGTCTCCGACCAGGAAATCGGCGACTCATTCATGGACGTTCCCGTGGGCCTGTCCGACAACCGTTCCGCGAATGCTCTGTCGAACCTGAGCAACAACTCGTTCGGTGCAAACGTCGGCAACTTGCCCATTACCTCCGCCAACATTGACCACGACGCGCTCGTATTGTTCAATTCGCCGTCGCTGCCCGGTGAACCCGGCAAATGGCTCATACCGAACGATGCCCTCAACGGCACCCCTCCAACCGCTTCGCACATCGACAACGCTTTTCTTCCCGGCACCGCGCGGTTCATGGCGGACCTGGCCGTGGCCGACATTGACTACAACGCCACCAAAAAAGACACGCTCAGCCTGAAGTACTTTTACCAGCACGATCCGACCCTCGCCCCCTACGGATACTCCAACGTCCCCGGTTTCACCGAGCATCTCGACTCCGGCGCGCAGGTCGCCTCCATCACCAATACCCTTGTGCTCAGGTCGAACCTCAGCACCACTCAGACGCTCGGCTTCATCCGCGAAAAGGACTGGGGCGACAATGAACAGGCCTTCGGGCCCAGCGCCATTCCCGGCGGCGCTGCCGGCACCGGATCGATCAACATGTTCGGATCGAACTACTTCCCCGGCGTCTCGATCTACAACGTGCTTGGCCAGTACCAGCCCTCCGGGGTCAGTCCCGTATACCTGAATATCGGCCCCAACGCCGAAGGACAGTCCGCCAATACCGGCATGTTTCAGAACCGGCTGGCGCCCTCGGGCAACGGAATCTTGATCGCCGGCAAGCACACCATCAGTTTTGGCGCCAGCTATACCTACACGCAACTCAACACCATCGACAAGCGCACTGGTACCGGCACTGTTGCCAGCGACGACTTCAGCCAGTTTGTGCAGGGCTATGTGTCACCAGGCAGTTCGGTGACAGGCTTCTATGTCACATCCTTCCTCCAGGGCAATGCCAGCCGCTACTACCGCGCCAACCAGCTTGGCACATACGTGCAGGACAAGTGGCAGATCACACCAACTCTTTCGCTCACCGCGGGCGTTCGCTATGACTGGGATGGCGGGCTGACCGAAAAGTACGGCCGCATCTTCAACTTCGAACCCAAGCTCTATAACTACAGCGCAAGCTCCGACACGATCGGGAACACCGGGTTGATCATCGCCGGCAACAACGCCAACGGCACCAGCGGCGTCAGCAATACCACGCTCACCGGCCGCCAGTGGGGCATCGGTCCACGCATCGGCGCCGCTTGGCAGCCGTCGATGTTCCACAGCAAGTTGGTGGTCCGCGCAGGCGGCGGTCTGTATTACGATCGCGGCGAACTCTTCACCTACTTCTCGCCCGGCTACGCCATCGGCAGCGTCACCGGCGGTCCCTTCGGCGTCAACCAGCAACTCCCCTTTGTCAATGCCTCAAGCTGCCCGTCGGTCTCGCAGTCTCTGTACGAGTACTACATCCCCACTTGCGGCGGTAACGGCGGCTTTGGACCCCCCACCGGGCCGCCAACGGCCGCCGGCGGCGATCTTGAGAATCCATATGGCACCAGCCTTGAATTCGCGGCTCCCAATAACCCAAAAGCCTCGGATCTGTCGGCTCACCTGCCCAACGTCTACAGCATCGTGAATCAGGGCTCGGGACTTCCGGGCGTCGTCAACAACGGCCAGCCCATCTCCCTCGGCGTCTACGACCGCGCCAACAAGCTGCCCTACACCATGAACTACACGCTGGATTTCCAGTGGCAGCCAAGAAACGATCTGGCCATTGAAGTCGGCTACGTGGGAAATCTGGGCCGCCACCAGGTCATTCCGCTGCCGTTCAATCAACCCACCATCGCTTCGCCCTCCAATCAGCTCCTCACCGGAGGCTCATGCCCGCAGGCTTACAGCTATGGCTACAATGTCGGGTTCAATAGCTTACCGGCTAACGCACCTTCTTGTTACGGATCGTCCGCAGGTTATCTCGCCAACTACGAGGGCGGCAACGTGGACCTCCGCGTTCCCTACATCGGCTACGCCGCCGAGTCCATCTCCTATGTTGCAGAAGGCGTCGATGCCTACAACGCCGCCCAGGCGCACATCGACAAGCGCATGAGCCACGGCATCCAGGTTGGCGCATCCTACACTTACTCGCACGCGCTCGACGAACAGAGCGGCCTTGGCCTCTTCTACTGGGGCAACAATCCGCTCAACCTGCGCAGCGGCTACGGTTCCTCCGACTTCGACCGCACCCACGTTCTCAACTTCAACTACGTCTTCCGGATACCCGAGTTCGCCAAACAGAGTTCTCTCGAAGGCAAGTTCATCGACGGATGGGAGCTTGTCGGCAACACCGTTCTGCAGAGCGGCCAGCCCTACAGCGTCATCGACTTCTCCGGCGCCATCGGCAGCATTTACTACTCTACCGCCGACGGCATTACCAACCCCATTGTGCCGCTGGCGCCGGGTTGCACGGCCAAGAGCGCTCTGACAGGAGCTTCCGGCGCATGGACCCCGGCTGGGGGGCTGCCGGCGTTGAAGCCCTCCTGCTTTACACTTCCACTGCTGCCGGCCGGCGGCCTCAACGGCGCCATCCCGCCTGACGATCCATACGAGACCGGCTTCGCATCCGGGGAACGCAACATCTTCCGCCAGGCATTCCAGAAACGCGCCGATGCTTCGCTTATCAAAGCCACCAAATTGACCGAACGTTTCAACCTCAAGTACACGTTCGATGTCTACAACCTGACCAACACCACCAGCTTCGATATTCCCGGCAACCAGGTCTCTCAAAACGCCGGCTACAGCGCCTTCCCTGCTCCGGGAACCCCAGTCCTGCCGGGTACCTGCAATGCATCCGGCGTTGGGACTGTCACCGGCAGTTTTTACAGCTGCCCGAGCGGTTTGGGCATCGTCACCCACACCATTGGCAGCCCGCGGCAGATTCAAATGTCCCTGCACCTGGACTTCTAGGTCCGTTACCGGATGAAGATGTTCTATCCAATGAACGAACGTGGGCCGGGAGGCCCACGTTACAGCCGGCCAGGAGGCCGGCGCTACATTTCCAAAAGGAACATTTTCATTCGGCCAAAGAACTAGACCACGCAATTCACCAACACGAGGCGCGGCTCCCATGGGGGCCGCACTCCTGTTCCACTTACAGTCTCACGACCAGGGCCGACGCATATCAAATTCCCAGTAATTTGAGCAGGTAGGGGTGGTTCCATGCGGCTTTGAGTCTCTTTGCCTTGATGCCACGTTTGAAAGTGGTGTCCTGTTTGAGCAGGTTCAGCGCGATGCGGTTGAGCACGGAGAAGTTTTGCGCGGCATGTCCTGCTCGTTTGCGGTCCAGATCTTCGCCGAAGCCCACATCGAGCACCCAGTGCAGTTTGTTTTCGATCCCCCAGTGCTGGCGGACGACCGAGTTGAGCCGCGCCGCATCGGGCCTGAGGCTGGTGATGTAGTAGCGAATCTCGCGCTCGGTCTTGCCCGTGGCCTTGTGGTAGCGCTCGCTTTCGATGCGCACCAACCCCTGCAACGACGCCCATTCCGCAGCTTTGTCGATCATGCTCAAGTCGGCAATCACCGAGCAGCGGCGTCGCTCAACCCGCCCGTGGCCGCAGTCGATTTCTTCGCTAACCGCGTCGCAGTTCAACAGCAGAAACGAGTCTCTCACCTGTTCGGCCAGCAGGCCCTGATTGTCCTTGACCGCCAGCACATAGTCGGCCTTTCTGGTGACGATCAAGCCAGCGATCTGGCGCTGGCAGCCCATCGCATCGACGGTCACCACGGTGCCTGCCAACTCAAGTGCGTTCAACAGCTTGGGAATGGCCGTGATCTCGTTGGACTTTTCATCGACCTTGCGCTGCCCGAGCACAAGATTGTTGGCGCTGGCCCAGGCTGAAACCATGTGGACCAAGGCCTTTTTGCCCGCCTCGCGCGTGCCGCACAACGTCTTGCCGTCGATGGCCACCACTTCGCCCGATGTCAACTTGGCGATCGACGATACCCATGCCGCAAAGCCTCGTTCCATCTCGTCAGGGTCCAGCGCCGCAAACACCCGGTTGAACGTATCGTGCGATGGAATGCCCGACGGAAGCGTCAAGAACGTTTGCAGCCACTCCCGCTTGTCCTCGCCGTAATCCGCAATGTCGTTCCAGCTTTCGGCTCCGCTCAATACCGCCGCAATGGCGATCAAAAGAATCTCTTCCAGCAGGTGTTCCCGGTTCCGTTCTACGCGAGGATCGCGCAACTCCGCAAAATACTTCAGGGGATTGTCCATTTCCCCTTCTTACCCATTTCCCGCTCCCTGCATATAGCAAGCTATGGACATTTATATGCGTCGGCCCTGG
>Ga0224553_1001077_pt1 | contig 10596 bp, 10 predicted proteins | sample 714S21014metaG_FD_179897 | JGI IMG/M metagenome (GOLD analysis project Ga0224553, IMG submission 179897) | Peat soil microbial communities from Stordalen Mire, Sweden - 717 S2 10-14 | ecosystem: Environmental > Terrestrial > Soil > Wetlands > Peat | place: Sweden: Norrbotten County, Stordalen... | reverse complement strand
GGGACGTAGACCCAATCGCGGTCGTGCAGATGCACGATCGCGGACGCCGGGACAGACGTGTAGCTTCGCTTCTCCTTGCCGAACAATGTGGCCGTGGCGAACATGCCCGGTCGCATCATCTCGCCAGGATTGGCCACTTCAATACGGACCTTCGCGGTGCGGATATTCGGATCGAGAATCGAGCCGATGTTGCTGATCGTGCCCTTGAGAACTTTGTCCGGATAGGCGTTCAGCTTGATCTCGGTGGGTTCCCCGACGCGCACGTTGGCCATGTCGCTTTCAAAGACGTCACAGACGATCCACACGGTGGTCAGGTCAGAAACAGTGAATGGGTTCGGCGTAGAGTAGGCCTGTACTGACGCCCCGATCGTCACTTCCTGATCGGTGATCACGCCGGAAACCGGGGCGTGTATATCTACAATTCCCTTCGGATTATCTGGATCGCTGCCGAGCAGGTGAAGATGCTCCTTAGCGGTGTCGAGGGTGGTCTTGGCGTCGTCCTCGGTGTCTTGCGCCACCTCCAGGTCTCCCAGCGCGATGGCCCCGTGCTCGTACAGCACCTTGGCGCGATCCAATTGCTTGCGCGCAAGCAACTCATCGGAGATGGCCTTGCGGTAGGCGTCGAAGCCTCCCGAAATATCGTCGCTGCGAACACGCAGCAAGAGCTGGCCCTTCTTGACTGCGTCGCCGAGGCGAGCGCGGATGTCCACAATGCGGCCGGAGGCAAGCGAAATCACCGGAACAGTTCGCGCAATGTCAGGAAACACAGTGCCGGTCACGAACAATTGCGACGGGGCCTGGTATTCGGTCGAAGTTACGATCGGATACAACTCCGGATGATCGACCGCGAAAAAGGAGACGTCCACTCCGGAAACCACCTTGGCGGGTGGCGGCGCCTCTGCGTCCGCATTGACCTTATCGCTCTTGCAGCCACTGATGGACAGAGATGCCGCGAGAACGATCGGCAGCAAACAAAATCTCAGTATTCGGCTATTCATACGAATCTCGGCCCCCTTGCATTTCTCGGCCATTCAGATATGCAACGATCTTTCAGCAGTCAGGCGTTGAGAGATGCTCGCAGAACTAAATGAACCAATTTACAGAAGCAGCACCGGAGTTGCCGCAATTCCGGTGCTGTTCATTCTGTCTATGGCTTCAGCCACACAATCACCATGTGCGGCCCCGCAGAACAGGCGATTAAAACCTGACCATGATCGCTACCGTGCTTACAGTTTGGTTGGTGCGCAGATCAGGCCACCAGATAGCGGCGTTACCTCCCATGCTGCTGTTGTTCCCAGCGCCGATGCAGTTCGATATCGCCTGAGCGAGACCCGTCGTGAACAATGATGAACTGCTTACGTAGCCAGCGCCGGAGGGAGCGCCGTTGGCGCAGGCATACTGTGCGGGTGAGCCGTTGTTGCCGCCGGGAGGCGTGATGCCGCCGCGGCCGGTCCAGTAAGGTGTATCGGAGTAGCGGTAGCCAGTCTCCGCGCGGAAGGTGATGAACTGGCTCGGCATGTAATCGAAGGTGATGGTTCCGTCGTGCATCTGAGCGCGATCACCGCCGTTTTGTGTATAGTATGGAGTGCCGGTGACGGCCGATGCGCCGTCGATGGGTGGCAGCAGCGTCAGGTAACGGCCGGGGTTGTTCATTTCGCCGCCGCCGAGGGTAATTGCGTACTTGTCCTTCTTGAACCAATAGCGGTTGTACATCATCCAGCCGGCAAACATCTGCTTGGGCCTGCCGTTCTTGCTGTTGTGGCAGTTCACGCCGCCGTTGTAGGTATCGGTGGTGCCCATCAGCGGGGAGAGGCCCTTCTGGTTCAGCACGCCATTCGTGCTGGCGAATGAGGCAGGTCCGCCGCCGTACTCGCAACCAACGTCGCCGGTGACGGTGAAGGCAACTTTGTCCAGCAACTTTGTCGGCTTGTCATACACCTTGTACTGCACGCTGTAATCGGCATGGATGCGCGAGCGTCCGGGATAGCCGGCGTCGTCTTCGCCCAGGCCGTAGTTATTCCATACGAGGTCCAGATACGGCTTGGGGCGCCACAAAATCTGTCCGCCCAACCCCGGCTTGCCGTTGTAACGCGCATAGGACTGCCAGCCGTTGATGAACCACGGTTCGATCTTTAGGTTCTTCGTCGGGTACCACTGGACGCGAGCGCCATTGAAGAACCAGGGCGTGTTGGAGGAGACGAACGAGGGCTGATAGGTCCAGTTGTCGGCGTTGTAGTAGCTGAACAAGCCGATGTAGGAGACGAAGATGCCGGCGTCCAAGTTGAGGCCGTGATTCACATCCCAGTGATAACCGCCCCATGCTTCTGAGACGTACTTGTAGGCGTCGGCCAGATCCCACTGGCCGCGATTGACGCTGCCGTCGTTACGCGGGGTGGTCGTGGCGAACATGCCGTACATGGTTAGAAATCTGCCGCGGACATTGTTGATGCGAATGTCGCCGCCGAAGCTCAACTGCTCGACCTGAACCTCATCGGAGCGGAAGGTCTCTGTCGATCCACCCAAGCTGTCGTCTTTGGGGTGGTTGTAATCCAGCGTGTAGTTCACGTCGGCGCGGAACTCCGGCGTGAAGTACTTGGTGCTCATCGGGCTGTCCACCACGCGCCCGTTGCTGTTGAGCCAGGTCCAGTCTCCGGGGAATGGCGCCTCCTTGGTAGTGACCTCCGCCGTGATCTCCGGGGGCGCTGGCGCCGCCGGGGCTGGCGTAGCCGCAACTGGTATCACCGAACTGCTCGAACTGCCGCTGGCAGCGGTCCCTGCTGCCGTGCGCAGCGCGTTGGCATCACGGTCTGCCTTCAGTGCGGATTCAAGTTGCGCGATTCGCGCTTTCATCTCCATGAGCTCTTTCACGATTGCTTCGTTTTCGGGCGGCGCCGCATTCGCACTCTGTGGCGTTGCGGCGTTGTCAGGGGTTGAAGTTGTGCTCTGGGCGTGACATGCAAGCTGCACAACAAGACCACAGATTGCGACCCCCAACGTTATGGCGGTTTTGAAATTCTTCGTCATTGGTATCTGACCTCCTCGACGTCTTGCGTCGCTGGGCTGAAATGCGTTGGCTCTCACTGAAGTATGGCTAGCCTGTCGCTTCCGCCTACCTCACCCCAATTGTTATGTGAAGCGACATAAAGGAGTCGCAAAGAATATGCAGTGTTTTCGAAAAGGCTAAGTAGCATAGCGTCTTATGACGAGCGCTTTTTGGAAACACTTGCACCACTCCAGCCTCAAGCTGGAGTGACTTACATAGACATTAAAGCTAAGTCTATAAAGAGTCCGTATGCGTTTTTCAGAAAGTTATAAGTATTGCGTGAGTGATATATGATGAAGCCGTGAAGTTCCAATCTTTCAGTAAATTAATGATCGTTTTTTCAAGATTCTGGTCATTTCGAAATGGCGGACCATAACCTTGCCGAGCGTCTCACTGTCCTTATTTATTCTTTATCTTTTATTCCCTAACATGGAGCCAAGTCGCAGCAATTACCAGATCGGCTCTGACGCGAAATCTGACCCTGCGCGGACACAATACAGCATTCACTGTTCAGCCGCAGTTGCCAACCGAATCATTCTGGAAATCAAAGCGAGTAGATCGGAGAATCGAATGCGGCAAGCAAAATATGCATGGACTCTATTGGCGCTGACGGCCATCGCCGGGCGGGCGCAGGATGCAAGATCACTGGGTCTTCCGCTCCACCAGCTTCCTGATAAGGATGGCGTGTACTACGCCGGCCCCGAGGTCACCGCCCCCCGGCTACTGAGCACCGTTTACGTGCCTTACCCTGAAGACGTTCCCGCCAAAGAAGTTCAGGGCATGACCGTGCTGGCCATGGTGATTGACGTCCATGGCATCCCGGCACACATTCAGCTCCTGCACACTCACGGCGAAGCCTTCGATCAAGCCACTATTGCGGCTGTGAAACAATCGAAGTTCGAGCCAGGCAAGTTGGAAGATAAATCTGTGCCTGTCTGGATCGACGTGCGGGTTGTCTTCCGCGCCAACCACAGCCAGACCGTCCCCGAAGTTCTTATCACCGAGAGAGACCTGCCCGTGCCGGATTCATCGAAATTCGAAGACAAGCACCACAACCCTTTGCCGTACACACAACCCTTCCCCATCCGCACGGTAGACGCAGATTTTGTAGATCCGTTTGCATCGCATCCTTGGGTGCAAGTGGCCATCGTTTCGGTGATGGTGGGAGCAGATGGATTGCCGAAGGATGTCCGGGTTCGGCGTGGCCTCGGCTTTGGATTGGACAAGAAAGCCGAAGCCGCCGTCTGGCATTACAGGTTTTTTCCAGCCACCCAAAAGGACAAGCCCATTGCCGCGCGCACAGATGTGACGGTCGATTTCGCCAAGTTCTGATCACTGAATTCTTGTGTTCTCGATAGACAAGAAGTCGGGAGTAATTGGTTTGACAATCAAGCTCTCAGCAGCAACCGCACATTTGTTCTCTCACTGCTATCTACGTAAACACAAGGATTCGTGGTTTCAAGTGTCACTTTACTTGCTGACTACTGAGTAATGACGATGGGAGTGTCGCATTAATTGCGAGGCCAGTCAAAATAATAAGCGCAATGTAGGCGCACATCGCCGGCGTGTACCGCATCGGCAGCCAAAGCTGCATTCTTGCTGTAGTGAGCCTTACGGCGCTTCAGTGAGAACAGGCATTCCGATCAGCGAGGCACCGGTGGCGTTTATCCTGACATAGCTTTTTTTAAGGCCGCAAACGCAGAGCGAATGACAGACTATAACGCCAACAAACCAAGTGGTTAGGCGCTTTATGGTGGGATAGGTACTGCGAAGTCGCCTTGAGGCAAGATTTTCTTGAGGGCATGGCATTGTTCCGGGCGGTGACGGCCTATTCGGAAATTACTCGCGTCTCCGACGACTGTTCTCTCGCGATGCCCTTTACCTGCATGACCACTTGTATTTCCTCAAAGTGCCACGGGCAAAAATCGTGCGAATCAACTCCGACATCCATCGATAGCGACAGTGGATCATCGGGCAAGTTGCCGTGAGAGTGGCCATAGAGATGCCATGCGCCGCGCCCAGAATGCGGCCAGACGCGCATCGCATAATGGCAAAGAACGATTCCTTGCTTACCCACGTGAATTTCGGACAAGGAACTCCAGGAAGCAAAGACGCTCTGGGATTTGCGCGTCACTTTGTCATGGTTTCCCTCGACAAAATGGATCGTCTTGCAGTTCAGACGCTTGCGATAAGCCGCCACCTTTTCAACGCTGCCCATGCAAAAATCCCCAAGAAAATAGAGCGTATCGTTTGGCTTGACGTGCGCGTTCATCCGATCCGCGATGCACGCATCCATCTCTTCCGTGTTCGCAAACGGACGATTGCAATAGCGGATGATGTTGAAGTGCCCGAAGTGAAAATCGGAGGTGAACCACGTATCGGCCATATCCATATTATGATCGCTTGACGAAGTGGCTACTCTGTCGCGCCAGAATGCAGACTCGTGTAGCAGAAAACATTGCGGTGTCAGCCGGCCCGGCCAGCCCTGGCGATGCCGTAGCCAACCAGGATGAACCCGAAACGTCTCCGCGATCAGCAGGGTCATTATCGCCAATATCATTCAAGGATGGAACTATATTGGCTCGGCGACGTTCAACAAACAAAAGCGTTCAATGTGATTTTCTCATTCGGAAAGAGAACCGGTAAGGTTGGCTGGTTCTTCGAGAATGTCGAGCAAGGCTTGCGCGCAATAGACGCGATCACGTTTGGCCTCTTTCGCTTGCTTCACAATTCCGATACGCTCCAGCCGCTCGATTGCGCGCTGTGCAGTCGTAAAAGCAACGCCCAGCTCGCCGGCAATGCCGGTGGCGGAGATGAACGGATTGGCCGCCAGCAGATCGACAATCCGCAGCGGAGCGTTGGTTGACTCGCCAGCTACCTTCCGTTGCCATTGGGCAAGAATCACGTTGATGCGAGCCGCTCTGCTGAGTGCGTCCTGTGAGGTGCGGGCGACGCCGAGGAGAAAGTATTCCAGCCAGTCGTTCCACGCTTCGCGCTCACTCACCCCGCGCAGACCCTCGTAATAGTCGAGCCGTGTCGCTTCAAAGAACGCCGACAGGTAAAGGAGGGGAGCTGGAAGAATCTTTTGCTCGATCAGAAACAGTGCAATCAACAGGCGCCCAACGCGGCCATTGCCATCCAGGAACGGATGCACGGCCTCGAATTGGTAGTGGGCCAGTGCGATGGTCGCCAGCGGCGGCAGTTCGGATGCGTAGAGAAATTTCTCCCAGGCCGCGAGACAAGGCTTAATCTCACCGGGCGGCGGCGGAATGAAAGAGGCCGTCGCCAGCGTGCTTCCCGGCTTGCCAATCCAATTCTGCGATCTGCGGAATTTGCCCGGAGTTGCCTGATCTCCTCTCACGTCCGTCATGAGCTTGTCGTGCAGCTCGCGAATGAGCCGGACGCACAGAGGGAGTTTGTGAAGCTGGGCGATTCCATGTTCCAGCGCAATGATATAGTTTCCGACTTCGCGCAAATCTTCCGGGCTGCGATCAACGACAGCCCCGGCTTCCGCAGCCAGCAGTTCGCCCAGTGTGGCCTGTGTGCCTTCGATCCGGCTCGACAGAACAGCTTCCCGGAGCATGAAAGGGCGAATGAGAACGTGAGGGTTGGGCAGCCGTCCGCCTTCGCCAGCAAGTCTCCCGATGAGGCGATCCGCATCAGAGAGCGAGCGGATCAGTCGAGGCGTCCAATCGAACACCGGAGGCAATGGCGAAGGGATAAACGCGCTGTAGGTGCCTTGGGAGACCTTCTGGCCCGGAATCGCTTTGCGTTGGCTCATTGGTTTCACGGGCTAATAGCGCACTGCCTCTATTAGCGTTATACACGATAAACGAAAATAGAGCGTGTTCCTGTTTGCCTGCGTGAAAATGGAGACACACCAGCGGCTCAAGCTGTGGACCCGGGCCGGCGCTGGAGATCGGCAAGATATTCGTCAGCTTCTAGCAGTATTTCTATTGAAGAGGGACAGTACGGTAGCTGGCCACGGCTTAATCGCGGCGAGTCCAGATCGGTGTGTCGGGCCTGTCTTCATTGCAACATCGAGCTTCGACAATCTGCTCAACGCCAACACAAACTGAAATCTGCGTGCCGTCAGTGAACCGCACGAGTACCTCCCGCCCGTGCAGCGCGTCATCATAAACAGCAAGCTCCGCAACCAACTTTCCGACCGCTTCCGGAAACTCAAGTTTGGGCTTTTCCATCGGTGCCAGTCTCCTCAAAATCTAAAAATGAGCGCCTCTGCCGTGTCCCTTATTAGGGGATTCGATCTCCATTATCCACACTTCAAAGTGTGGCAGCAAGACAAAAATCGGAGGCGCGGCGCTCCCGCAAGGGGCGCAGCCCTGAACTGCGAACCTACTATGAGGGTGTGTTGGCTCGACTGATTACCGCACGTGCCGAATGCGGCTTGACGCAGCGTGAAGTTTCGCTTCGCCTGGGAATGGCGCACTCGTTCATGAACAAGTGCGAGTCCGGCGAACGCGCCATCGACGTTGCCGAACTTTGGGCTCTCTCCAATTTGTATGGGAAGCCAGTCAACTTTTTCGCTCCAGACAGATAGTGTCATGGCAATACCCCTGAATTGACGCCTGATCTTTCCTCTCAACTGCTTTGAAAAATCCGCGTCGGTGGTCCGAGAGCATCAGGACGAATCGGAAGACTCAGTTGAAGAGGTTGGAGTACAGACTTCATCCGCTTGACGAAGGTTCGCACGAACTCACTGACGAGTTTCGACGGATCGTTCGCTCGGGCCGCCAGATGCTCATGCAGGGATAGAGTTTCCTCGTCAAGCGGTTTTGCTACCCATCCGTGTGTCGCAATCCGTATTGCACTTGCCTTGGCCAGAATTGCGACTCCTCCGTTCGCCGACAACAAATGAGAAGCCTCATCCGCATTCATGATGGAATGAATTTCCTTGGGCTGGAATCCTGCGTCGTTGGCTGTCCTCATCATCTGTTCGTAGAGCGTTGGATGGATTCTTCTATCCAAAACAACCCACCACTCGCGCTCAAATCCTTGAGCTTCAGCGATTCCTTTTGTGCCATGAGATGGTCTTCTGAAACGACCGCATAGAGAGGAGCTTCTGCCAGTTTGACTGTCGTCAGTCTGGGGTCTACGGCGGGTTCAGTAACAAGCGCCACGTCCAAATGAGCATTCAAAAGATTGTGGGTCAAGTCAGCGGAAAACTCGCTATGCAGGTGAATCTTCAGTTTGGGGTAGAGCGGAAGATGAAGGGAAAATAACATCTCAACGAGAGCGGGATCAATGTCTGGAGAGCTTCCGATTTCCAGAATGCTCTCGGCTCCTTCATTCACGGCTTTCGCAACCCGAACCGCTCTCTCATCGTGCAGAATTGAGAGCCGAGCCTCTTCGACGAAAGCCCGTCCAGCATCCGTCAATTCCACGGAACTTCGGTCGCGGTGGAAGAGCATGATATCCAGCTTGAGTTCAACATCCTGAATGCGTCGGCTCAATCCAGACTGGCTCATGCGGAGTCGCGTCGCGGCCCGCGTGTAGTTCAATTCCTCCGCCAAGATTACAACGGCGGACAGGTAACGAATCTCAAGTATGTTCCGCAGGGCCGGCCTCTCTTTCAGATGTATCCATGTTTGAAAGAAGCGCCAAGGCTGAAATTTGCAGGCGTTCAAGACGGCCAGTCTTCTAATTATCCAAAATTTCCCCTCAGAGTCGATTAAAAGACTGTAAATTCCATCGTGTACTTTCCTCGTTCCTGTATGCGAGCGCAACCCAATCGCATCTGGAGGAGCTGAAGCTGTGCTTATGCGTGGCGGTCATAATCCGATTGCTGAAACTCATTGGACTTCTTTGGTCACGATGCTTCAACTTGATAGCACGTACCGGAGGTTTGATATGTTCGGTGAGAAAAAGCCGCCCATTTCCGATTATTCTTTGCCCATTATTGGCCGACCGGGCATCGAACCGCTCCTCGACAGTCACAAGGCAGCCGCGGTGCTCGGAGTCCATCCCCGCACTCTTCAGCGCATGGTGCATCGTGGCGAAATTGCCGGTGTGCATGTAGGCAAACTCTGGCGATTCAAGCCTTCGTCCATCGCCCAATGGATAGAGCGCGAGATGGTGAGCTAGATCATTTTAGTGCCCGCACAATGCAAGTTTTCAGTGGTCATTCGGCGCGTACTGGGCTACCCTAAAGGTAGCCATTCGTGCCGTGATTCAAGGAGGAATCTTGATACCACGCGCACGTTATCAATTCGGAAGTCTATCGCTCAAGAAGCGGGCGAAGAGCGCAGATGTTTGGGAGTTTCGGTACTACGAAGATGCCGCTGAAGGAGCAAGAGTACGCAAGGCTTGCTTTATCGGAACGACAGACCAGTACAAAACCGAGTCCCAGGCCCGCAGGGCCGTCGAAGCTCATCTCCTGAAACTCAACGCTGAAAAGCCACAGAATCATCTTGGGACCGTTACGTTTGGCGGGCTGTGTGACCGGTACATCGCGGAAGAGTTGCCAGAACGCTACTCTACGCGGAAGTCGTACCTGTCGAATATCAAGCAGCACATCAGGCCACGGTGGGGTGATTATGTACTCGCACAGATTAGACCGATGGCGGTGGAAGGTTGGTTGAAAGAACTCAGTATGGCCCCGAAGTCGAAGGCTCATATACGAAGCGTGATGCACCTGCTTTTCGAGTGCGCCACGCGCTGGGAACTCATCAACGAGCGCCGCAATCCGATCGGAATGGTGCGGGTCAAAGACTCCACCAAGAGGCGGATGCGCCCCATGATCTTGACAATCGAAAGCTTTCACGCCGTCGTTGCCAGCCTCAAGGAGCCGTATCGCACGATGGTGCTGGTCGCGCAATGCCTGGGACTTCGCGTTAGCGAGATTACAGCATTGAAATGGGACGATCTCGAAGTTGATGATCGTCAACTCCTCGTTCAACGAAGCGTTGTGAACGGAAGAGTGGACGATGTAAAGACTGAGTACTCCCGCGACCATGTACCGATTCATGGAGCACTACTGGAGGTTCTGCTTGCCTGGGCCAAGGATTGTCCGCCGACGGAGGGCGGATGGATGTTCCCCAGCCCTCTGACGAACAGACCCTATTACTCAACCGAGATCCAGAGGCGACATCTCAAGCCTATCGGGATCAAACTCGGATTGGGGCCGCTGGGTTGGCATACGTTCCGCCACACGTACCGTTCGTGGCTGGACGAGACCGGAGCGCCGATGAAAGTGCAGCAGGAACTCATGCGACACGCATCGATTCAGACAACCATGAACGTGTATGGACAGGCAATGCCGGAGTCGAAGAGGGAAGCAAATGGGAAAGTCGTCACGATGGTGCTCAAGCCGATGAAAGCGTGCGCCTGAAGTACAGATTTTCCTTATTGGGAGTCAGTGGGAGTGAATCCAGTTTTTGAATTCACTCTAAACCACTGATTTGATTGGTTGCGGGGGCTGGATTTGAACCAGCGACCTTTGGGTTATGAGCCCAACGAGCTACCGGGCTGCTCCACCCCGCAGTATCAGTTTAGCAACTGGCCGGACGGGGGTCAAATGGTATCTTGTTCAG
>Ga0224553_1001075_pt1 | contig 10615 bp, 10 predicted proteins | sample 714S21014metaG_FD_179897 | JGI IMG/M metagenome (GOLD analysis project Ga0224553, IMG submission 179897) | Peat soil microbial communities from Stordalen Mire, Sweden - 717 S2 10-14 | ecosystem: Environmental > Terrestrial > Soil > Wetlands > Peat | place: Sweden: Norrbotten County, Stordalen... | reverse complement strand
CGGATGCCGGGGATGACCAGTACGCCTTCGGGACCGGTAAGGGCGCGGAGGGATGCGACCTCCCGAGGGGAGCAGACGAAGCCGCGAATTCCGGCTGCCAGGCCCATGCGGGCCAGCCATTCCACTTGTTGAGAGGGGGAGCGCTCGAGGCCAATGGCGCTGAGTTGAGCAGCGTCCATGCTGGTGAGCACGGTAACGGCCAGCAACTGGGGTGGATTGGGCAGGCCGTCCAGGGCAGCGCGGGCGGCGGCCAGCATGGAGGGTCCACCGGCGGCGTGGACGGTGATCATGCGTGCGCCCAGGGCCGCGGCAGAGCGCACCGCTCCGGCCACGGTGTTGGGAATGTCGTTGAACTTCAGGTCCAGAAAGATGGAGTGGCCGCGCTTGAGCAGGGGCGCCAGGACTGAGGGACCGGCGGCGATAAACAGCTCCAGCCCCACCTTGAACCATTGGCAGTTGTCCTCCAGGCGGGCAATCAGGGCGCTGGCGGAGGCTGCGTCGGGCACGTCGAGAGCCACGATGAGGCGCTTGCGGGCCTCTTCCAGACGGTTTGACCGGGCGGGTACGGGCGAACCAGTTGAAGTAAAGGTGGGATTCAGCCGCTCTGGGATGGGCATAACTGAATCGTAAAGCATTTTCACTTTTGCTGTGGCGCGGGCCTTGTGCTATCCACCCCTTCGACTGCGATCAGGGCAGGCTCCAGCCGCAAAAGGTCGCCGCGGCGACACGCGGGGCCCAGAGGGCGCCCCGGTGGGGCACCCATGACCAGGGCCGACGCATCTGAACTTCGCTGCGCTGGCAGTTTGTGCCGCGATTCTCACACGGGCGATTGTTTTCGGAGGGAGCGGAGGCATTTATGCCCCTGAAGAGAGCGGCTAAGGGATTGGCCTTCAGGCCCGGGCATCCCTTGGCGGGAAATAAAAGGCCCCGGGCTAAAGCCCTATCGCTTCGAGCATGATTTCAGGGGCATGAATGCCCCTGCTCCCTCCGACGGGACAAACAACGGCAAAGGCATTCACCTTTTCTGCCGGGAGTTTGTTGAAAGATTCAGATGCGTCGGTCCTGCACCCATGACCTTATCTGTGAAAATTCTCTAATGCATGCAGGTCCTCGATGATCGGGTCCGGGCCTCAGGCCTGGGCAGCGATGGGCACTGTGTAAATGGGGCGGACCATGGTCTGGTCCTGTGCGGGCATGAAGCGGCCGAGGTAGTCGATGGGGTCCTCCGCGGCGGCCATCTGGCTCAGATGATATTTCCACACATCGGGCCTGATCATGCGCCGGGTAAAGGGCTTGCGGGTCACCTGCACCACGTCCCCCCGGCCGTTGACCCTGGGGTAGGTGACGGAGGGCACCATGAAGCTCATGTGAGCGCCCGTGCGCCAGAAGCAGCGAGCGAATTCATGGGAGAAGATCAGCGTGTAATGGCGGCCCTCGCCAGCCAGCAGCGCGATCGCCTGCTCAGCGCCGGGCCAGACCGGCTGCAGATGGGACTGAAACCAGCGGCGGAACTCGAATCCGTTAAACTGAGCCTGATTGAGCAACAAACGCAGCATCTCTTTCCGATTCATTTCACCAATCCTTGATGCAAGAGAGGAATCCGGGGTTGAGCGGCGGGCGAACGAAGCCGCAAACGAGGAGCCAAGAGGGTGAAGCAATTTCAAGAGCCTTCTGTTCGTGTTTAACGTCAAACAGGCGGAGCTTTCCTTTTTTGCCGGTTTGAGAGGGGCGAGTCGGTTCTTTCGGGGCATCGACTTTCCGGCCTGAAGAAATACAATTCCTATTTGTCGATTGCGGGGGACGCGCCCAAGAACCTGTTGAAAAACCATTCCGAGGTTGGCGGGAGAGATCAAAAGCCGATCCCTCAGGGGCTAAAGCCCGATTGATTTTGCGGCGCTTATGGCGTGGCACCCAGAGGGTACCCGGCCACGCCCTTTCAAAACCTGACGCGATACGGCGGTTTTTCAACTGGCTCTAAAACGTGTCGGATATATTGCAGGAAGAATCCGCGGGGCTTGAATGGTTGCTCCATGGGAGCGATCCGTACCGCGGCGGCGCCCGTGACCGTACCTGTGACGGTATTGGAGCAAGAAGGAGATTCGAGGTTGAAATCGGGATCGTTTTGGATGCGTGGATTGGGGTGGGGAATTGTATTGCTGGGAGCGGCTGGTCTTTGTTCGGCTTCAAAGGTGCATACCAACCCCCTGAATCGCGACCCGTTGGTGCGCGACGCCTTTGAGCACTTCTACAACCTGGACTATCCGGGCGCCGTCGAGCGTTTCGAGCGCTTTCATGCGGCGCATCCGGGAGATCCGCAGCCCACGGCTCTATTGCTGGAGGCCGTAGTCTTTCAGGAACTCTATAGGCAGGACCTGCTGGACACCACCTTCTACGCCAACGACGGCTTCCTGACCGGGCGGCACGCCACCAGCGAAGATCCAAAGACGCGCGACCGCATCCTCGCGCTGGCCGACGAGACCGTTGACGAAGCTGGCTTGCGGCTGGGTAAGAACCCCAACGACGTGGACGCGCTTTATTCCCGTGGCTGGGCGCGCGCCCTCAAGTGTACCTACCTTGCCATGGTGCAGCGGGGTTATGGCGCCGGCTTCCGGCTGGCCACGAAGGCCAAGGACGACGGTGTACGTGTGCTGCAACTGGACCCGGATTATGTGGACGCCAAACTCGTGGTCGGAGTCTATGAGTACGTAGTGGGCGCGCTGCCCTGGCCCTTCAAACTTCTCATCGGCTTTGCCGGCGTCACCGGGTCGAAGAGTCGCGGCCTGGAGATGATCACCGACGCTGGCAACCGTGGGGTGGCAACCAGTGTCGAGGCGCGCACCACGATTGCGCTCTTCCTGCGGCGCGAGGCCCGGTACAAAGAGGCGGTCCAGGTGGTTCGCAAACTGAAGAGCGAATATCCCCGGGATTACCTGTTCAGCCTGGAAGAGGCCAATCTGCGCAAGGATGCGGGCGAGGGTATGGGCGCCGTGGCGGCATACCGTGAGATTCTGGCCGCCAACGCCAAGCCCGACTATTACTATTCCGCGCGCATGGAGCTCACCTACTTTGGTCTTGGCGACGCCCTGCGCGGGCAGCGCCACTACGGCGAGGCGGCGCAGTCCTATGAGGAGGCCGCCGGGGCCCGGAACGTGGGACCTGAACTGAAGATCCGCTCGTTGGTGGCCGCGGGCCAGTGCCACGATCTGAACAGAGAGCGCCAGCAGGCGGTGAAGGATTACCAGGCGGCGATCGACAACGGCCCGAATACCTCCCGCGCCGATACCGCAAGAAAATACCTGCGTAACGCCTATGCGGGGAGCTGACCACAGCCGGCAGCCTCTGGTCCTATCCGATCCTGGCCCCGCAGGGTGGAACCGCGGACGCCTCGTCTCCGTATGATTGAATTGATGGGGGATTCCGGAGGGGGGATCGATTATGGCCGTCTTTTGCAATCGTTGCGGGACTGGGTTGCCGCACACCGCTCGCTTCTGCTCCAACTGCGGCGCGGTGATTTCAGCGGCGCAGCCGATGCCCGGCAGGCCGCTGGTGCGACCGCTTGTGGGCCGGCAGATTGCCGGGGTCTGCCTGGCGATGGCGCAGGCCTATGGCTGGGACGTCGCCATCGTCCGCATTCTGACCGTGCTTGGATTCTTCTTTACGAGCGGATTTGTGGGCGTGGCCTATGTGGCCGGCTGGATTGGGATCCCCGAGGAGCCGATTGGGGTTTCCGGGGCGTATCCTCCTAATGTATGAACGGTTGGTATGAATCGGACGGAGCGAAACTGAGTTTTCGAGACACCGGGGCAGGTGTGCCGGTGGTTTTTCTGCATCCCACGCCGCTCGATCGCGACTATTGGCGTCCGCTGATCGAGGACCTGGGCGGTATTCGCGCCATCATTCCCGACTTGCGCGGCCATGGCAGTTCGGAGCTGGGCCAGAACCTGCCGGTGGGTGGTTTCGCGCGCGTTCCCGACGCCCCGGTGCTGACCATGGCGCAACTGGCCAACGATGTTTTGATTCTCCTGGATCATCTTGAAGTGCCGGAGGCAGTCTTGGCGGGCTGCTCGATTGGCGGCTATGTGCTGCTGGAGTTGTGGCGCAGGGCTCCGGAGCGGATGCAGGGGCTGGCCTTTGTCTGTTCCAAGCCTCAGCCGGATGGCGAGGCCAACCTTGCCAGGCGCGCTGCCCAAATCGCGCAGTTTCGAGCCGGAGGAACCGGGACGCTGTTCGACGGCATGGCGCAAAGCCTTGTGGGGCCAACGGCGCGCGAACGCCGCCCGGAGATTGTGGCCGAGTTGCGGGCGCGCATGACGCTGACGCCGGAAGCGGCAGTGGCCGTGCAAGCGGGACTGGCCACGCGGCCGGACTCGGCGCCCACGGTAGCCACCATTGGAGTGCCGGTGCTGGCGATCGCCGGGGGTGAGGATTCCGCAGTGACGCCGGCCGAGATGGAGGTCTTCAGCGCCGCGCCGGGCGGGTGCGAATTTCACCTGTTGCCCGACGCCGGGCATTTCGCCGCCTATGAGCAGCCGCAAAAGGTGGCCACCTTGCTGGCCGAGTGGCTGCGGCAACCCGAAGATTGAGGGACCGCTTGCGGTGATGGGGCGGGGGTCTACCTTCCCTCAGAAGCTTGAATTCCGGGGCTGAGCTGGACGCTTCTTCGAGATCGGCGAAAGATTCAATCCGAAACGGGCAAATCGCAGGCAGGCTGGTATCGAGGAGTGGTGGCCATCAATTCTTCAATGGCTTCGACGGTCTGAATTCCGCCCCTGGCCCCGGCAGCCATGCAATTCATTGCGGCAGCCGCACAGGAAAAGTCGAGCTGGCGTTCCAGGGGCCAGTCCTGCAGCAATCCATAGATAAATCCGGCGTGGAAAATATCGCCTGCTCCGGTGGTATCGACCACGGGAACGCGATAGGCGGAGCTCGACAGAAACTGCTTGCCATCCCATGCCAGGACGCCGTCCTGTCCCAACGTTGCGGCGGTGAGCCGGCATCCAAAACGAAGTTGCATGCGGCGCAACGCGCTCTCCAGGTTGGGCTCCGCCATGAGCCGGCAGGGAAAATCCCTGCTCACGATGAGATAGTCGATGTTCTCGATGAGTTTTTCCACGCCTGGATAGAGCTCATCCAGATCGGCGATGACGGGAATGCCGGCGGCGCGGGCCCAGCCGGCCGCAACGGTGGCGGCGGCCGTGTCGTAACCATCCACGTGCAAGGCTCGCGCATTGGCGATCCATTCGCGATCGAGGTCTTCAGGCTGAAGGACCAGCCGCTGATCCCGCCGGCACAGAACCGTCCGCTCGCCGCCCTCGTCGACCAGGATCAGGGACTGGGGGCTGAGGCCTCCCGCGACGGTGATGAGTTGCGCCTCCACGCCCGCGCGGGCGAACGCATCGCGATGAAGTCGTGCGGCGTCGTCGTCGCCGATTTTGCCCACATAGCGGGTACGCAGTCCCCAGGTTTGACAGGCAACCACGGTGGTCGCAGTTTGTCCGCCCGGCATGACAGTTGCGGTGCGGTACTCCACTTTGGAGCCGCGTGCGGGGTAAATTGAAAGGGGAATGAGCGTGTCCGTGGCGTTCAGTCCCACGCCCACAAGGTCAACTTTCGGCGACTCCATTTCTTCATTGTAACGGGATGAGCAGTCCCCCATTAGGAGAACCTGGTCGCCTTCCAGAGTCCCCAGCCGCACACACCCGCGGTGGCGACAAGCACTCCCGCGAGGACCCAGAGCCAGGCGAGGTCCATGGTGAGCGGGGGGACCTTCGCGTTCCACCCCAGATAGACGAACACGCCCGCGGCTACGGCAAGGATGGCGTAATCCCACCAAGCGCGCCGGTCATTGTCATCGGGGCGATCGCCCGTGCCCGAACCGCTATAGGACCGCAAGACGCGGTCGTAGTCCAGGTTGTAACGCGTGCATTCGCGCTGGAGCGCCTCGTTGGTTGAGGCGTGCTCGCGCTCGGTGGCTATCGCCGTGCTGACGGCCAGCGCGCCCAGGATCATGACCAGCGATCCCGCCACGACGAACAGCCGGTGGGACCGGTCCGCGTGGGCCAACTCGGCGAAGACAAGAGCGCCCCATGCCAGCCCCCAAAGCTGGTTGGTATTGGAGAGTGGAATGGCTCTGCCGATGCCCAGATATTTAGTGGCGAACTGCTGGAAAAGATCGCCGATGACCCAGGCAAAGCCACCCAGAAAGAGCCAGAAGAGCAGGTGCTCTGTCTCGGGAGAGTGAAAGATTGCCGCCCTGGTTCCTCCATCGAGAGCGAGCAGCAGAGCAAAGCACGTGCCCAGTTCACCGATAGTGAAGACGGTGACGAAGGAAAGCGGATTCATGCCGCTGATGTAGGCCTTGCGGTAGGGAATGTACATGGTTCCCCACAAGAGGCTTGCGCCTGCGGCAGCCAGAATGCCGCTCACAGCGCGGCCGGCATGAGGGCCTTCGTCATGGATGGTGCTGAAGGCAAGCATGACCGCAGCCAGGACAATGGCCAGCGCTCCCAGAACCACCTTGGCGACATTCCTGCCGCTCGCTCCCTTCAGCTCTCCAAACAGCAGGCGACCCCACAGGATGCCGACCAGCGCGTTCGTATTCCACAAGGGAAACGCGATCGTGAGGCCCACATCGCGAATGGCAAAGACGGTGAGGGTGTTGGCGACGGCCCAGAGCATGCCCGCAAGAATGGCGGTGAGGATGAGGTGCCTGTTTTCTTTGAGGTCGGCGAAGACATAACGGGTTCCCTTGAGCAGCGTGGGCACTGTCCATCGCGCAGTGAAGACGCCCGCGACCATGCACAGCGAGATGGCGTAGGGCGAGAGGCCGGAGTTGACCAACTTCGTTGGAGCTTCCGCCGCGCCCAGCCATACGCCTGCCGCAAGGCCGCAAGACACGCCGATCCCGTGAACCGATCGAAAGCTCGCTCTCGCGTTGGTCTTCGCCGTTGCGCTCAACTTCGTGGTCCCTTCGTTTCGCCCCGATATGGCCCGGACATGGCTTGAGGCAGGTTGGTGCCGTGCCCCGCAGGCTGGCAGGGGCGGCGGATTGCATCAATGAAGCGTGATGAGGAGCGCGAGCCCGATACAGAAAACGATCAAGGGGACAAGGAAGTGGCTGTCAGTGAGGATGGCTCTGGCCTTACGGGAGATTTTCATCGGCGTACCGTCGATTTTCGCATAATCGTTTGGAGGCAACGAAAAAATGATGGGGGAGAATCCCGGTGATTGTAAGCCTGTCGCGCCTTTTTCCGCGGCTTCCTGCTTGATTCAATACGGCCGCTGGGTGCAGGCGGAAGCCTGGAAGGCTCGAATGCAGCCCGAAAATGCTGTAGGCTCAAAGGAGCGTTTTCCCTTTGGAAGCTGATCTTGACCCAAGCCCCCACTCCATCGTCCCGCCCCTTTTGCTACCCCCATGCGGAGAGCGCCCTGCACTGCGGCAAGGTTTCGCTTGAGGCGCTGGCCAGGCGCTATGGCACGCCGCTCTATGTTTACTCGGCGAACCAGATTGTGGAGCGGCTGGGCTTGTTTCAGCAGGCGCTGAGGGGCAGGGAACACCTGGTCTGTTACGCGGTCAAGGCCAACTCGGCGCTGGCCATTCTGAAGCTGCTTGCGGACCGCGGGGCGGGATTTGACATCGTTTCCGGCGGCGAACTGGAGCGGGTGCTGGCTGTGGCGCCCGACGCTGCGGAGCGCGTTGTCTTCTCCGGAGTTGGCAAGACGGCGGCGGAGATCGACCGGGCGCTGAAGGCCGGAATTCTGGAATTCAACGTGGAGAGCGAGGCGGAACTGGCGCTGCTGGCCGCGCGCGCTCGGAAGTTAAAACGCAAGGCGCGCTTTGCTCTGCGCGTGAACCCGGACGTGTTTGCCGATACCCATCCCTACATCTCTACCGGTCTGCGCGAACACAAGTTCGGCATCGATATCCGGCAGGCCAGGAGGATTTACTTGAGCGTGGCCGGCAACCGCTGGCTGGAGGCGCGCGGGGTGAGCGTCCACATAGGATCGCAGATTTGTTCGGCTGAGCCGTTTGGCGCGGCCATCGAGCGGGTGAGCAAACTGGTTCGCCAATTGCGGCGCGAAGGGATTGTGCTCAAGGCCATCGACGGCGGTGGGGGTCTCGGGATCGACTATCACGGGGGCAGCTTTGACGCGACGGCCGAGGTGCGGGAATATGCCGCTGCTATCGAGCGGGCGCTGGACGGGTTCGAGGGCTGTCTACTGCTGGAGCCGGGACGGTTTCTGGTGGCGCAGGCCGGGGCGCTGGTGGCGAGGGTGTTACAAGTGAAGCGCAACGGGAAGAAGACCTTCGTGATCACCGATGCGGCCATGAACGACCTGATCCGGCCGGCGCTCTACCAGGCCTATCACGAGATTGTGACAGTGCGGCCCAGGGCAGGGAAGTCGCGGATTGTGGACGTGGTGGGACCGGTGTGCGAGACGGGAGACTTTTTTGCGCGCGACCGCAAGCTCCAGCCTGTCGAGGCGGGCGACTTGGTGGCGCTGCTGGACGCGGGGGCCTACGGCATGGCGCAAAGCTCGAATTACAACTCGCGGCTGCGCGCGGCGGAGGTGCTGGTGGAGGGAGCGAAGGCTCGGCTGATCCGGCGCAGGGAAACGATGGCGGATCTGCTGGGGCCGGAGATGGTCTGATCTCCAATGTCGGCACTATGATTTGAGGAGAGACTGCCATGGAAGAGAACCGCATCACAATTGAGCCTGGGAAGCGATCCGGCCAGCCTCGCATCCGGGGGCTTCGCATAACGGTTGCGGATGTGCTGGGTTGGCTGAGGGCCGGGATCAGCGATGAGCAGATTTTGGCTGACTATCCGGACCTGGAGCCCGCCGATTTCCCAGCCGTTCTCAGTTACGCAGCGGGCAATGGAACGGCCCTTCGCGAATCCTGAAACTCCCCACGGGCCAGCCAGTCCTGTTATGGTGTTGCGCGGAGGGTTTTGCGATGCAAGTGGGATTGAAAGTGGCGTGCGTCCTGGCAGCCGTCGGGCTCGCACTGGGACTGTCCACAGCCGTTTATGCTGACTCGCTGACGCTGAAGACCGAACAAGGCAAGGTACAAGGCAAGACTATCAACGACGGTAAGGTGAAGGCGTTTCTGGGGCTGCCGTACGCGGCGCCTCCGGTGGGCGATCTGCGCTGGAAGGCTCCGGAGCCACCGGCCAAGTGGAAGGGCGAGCGCGATGCGACCAAGTTCGGAGCACACTGTGCGCAGGGGCGGGATTTTGAGGACATGGTCTTTCTGGACAGCGGGCCAAGCGAGGACTGCCTGTTCCTGAACGTCTACACGCCCGCCAATTCGACGGACAAGAGCAAGCTGCCGGTGATGTTCTGGATTCATGGCGGGGGCTACTCGGGCGGGGCCAGTTCGGAGCCGCGGCACAATGGAGACTTTCTGCCCACCAAGGGAGTGGTGCTGGTGACCATCAACTACCGGCTGGGGGTCTTCGGCTTTCTGGCCACGGCAGACCTGGCCAGGGAGGGCAAAGGCGCAGCAGGCAATTACGGGCTGCTGGACATGGTGGCCGCGCTCCAGTGGGTCAAGGCCAATATCAAGAAGTTCGGCGGCGACCCGGACAATGTGACCATCTTCGGCGAGAGCGCCGGCTCCTTCGCGGTGAGCACGCTGATGGCGTCTGCCCCTGCCCGCGGCCTATTCCACCAGGCCATCGGCGAAAGCGGCGGCGCGTTGGGCCGGGGCGTGCTTGGCTACGATTCGCTGGCGGACCGCGAAAAGAAGGACGGCGAGTGGATAGCCACGCTGGGGGTCAAGTCGCCCCAGGAACTGCGTGCTCTTCCCACCGACAAGATTCTCGACGCGGTGAAGGCTCAGCGAGGCGGTTTTCCACCGGATATAGACGGAAAGCTGCTCACCGAGCCGGTTGCCGAGACCTACGCCGCCGGAAAGCAGGCCCATGTGCCGCTGCTGGCCGGTTGGAACCGCGACGAGGGCAGCTTTCTGGCCAACGGCATGACGGCGACAAAGTGGAAAGCCCTTGCTGCCGAGAAGTTCGGCGAGCGGGCGGAGGAGTTCCTTACGCTCTATCCCGGCGACACGGATGAGCAGGCGTCGAATTCGGCCATCGATTATGGCAGCGACGGATTCATCGCCTTCGGCACGTGGAAATGGCTGGAGGCGCACCGGAAGACGGGTGAGTCGCCGGTGTACCGCTACCACTTCGAACTGCGAGCGCTGCCCAGCAAGTACCACCCCGGCACTTTTGCCTTCCATTCCGACGACATCGAGTATGTCTTTGGTACGCTGGACACCCGCCCCGGCGAAACCGTCCGCCCCGAGGACCGCAAGCTGAGCGATCAGATGATGAGCTACTGGACCAACTTCGCCAGAACCGGTGATCCCAACGGGCCGGGATTGCCGCAGTGGCCGAAGTACGACAAGGACGACTCGCTGATCCATCTGGACAGCGCTATTACCGCAGGCCCGGATACACTGCGCCCGAGGTATGAGTTTCTGCTGAAGGGGATGCCGGCGTTCCATTTCTAAGGTGTGACGGAGCCGCGCGTCCACAAGAATGGCCGCCTGAGGGCGGCCATTCTTGTGTGGAGTCAAGAGAAGACGGGGGGATGCAACTCTCCATTT
>Ga0224553_1001072_pt1 | contig 10641 bp, 7 predicted proteins | sample 714S21014metaG_FD_179897 | JGI IMG/M metagenome (GOLD analysis project Ga0224553, IMG submission 179897) | Peat soil microbial communities from Stordalen Mire, Sweden - 717 S2 10-14 | ecosystem: Environmental > Terrestrial > Soil > Wetlands > Peat | place: Sweden: Norrbotten County, Stordalen... | reverse complement strand
TGCCTCGTACGAAGTCCAGCAGGGAGCACTTATCGTCTTCCCGAATGCTTTCTACTCCGGTTGTACGACCTCGTGGCAGTCCTGCGACACAACCGGTCTCAAGGAAAAGCACCCGAGCTACGGAGACTGGTTCAACACCACCGGGTTCAACACGTCCAGCGTCCCAGCCACGTATAACCTTCGCGTTTTTCCGCACGTCGTAGACGGTGTTCGATCTAACGGAGTCAACGACTGGAGCGCGAACCTGCAAAAGACGATTCCCATTCGAGAGCATGTGAATTTTGAGATGCGACTCGAGGCGATGGATCTTTTCAACCATCTAGTGGCCAGCGCGCCGAATACCACGCCGACATCCGCCCAGTTTGGGCAGGTGACCAGTGATGCGTATGCCGTTGGACGCTGGGTCCAGATTCAGGGAAGGATCAATTTCTAGGCCTCCGAACGCTTGTTGTTGCGCCAACGATGTTTGCCCCAGGTCCCGACTCGGGGACCTGGGGAAGCTTCAAATCAAGTGCACAACTATTCGGACAGAGACCGGGAACCTCATCATCAAACACCAAGCCGACAGTTCGTCCAAACTTCGCCGAAGGGCGCCGCCTAGGACACGATCTGCGGTGCCCTTCGGAGGTAACGGCTGCACTGTCGGTAGCAATGACCATGCGGCATGACTGCGAATTCAACTTGCCGCTAGTCACCGTGCAGCTGACGCCAACCTGCACACGTCAAACCGGCGTCGCCAACGATAGATAGTTCAGAGTAGGAGAAATAGCAATGCAAATCACGCGACGTACGATGGCGAAGGGGTTAGCTATAGGTGCGGCTTCCGAACTTTCCGGTCTACTGCGCGTCGAAGCAGTGTCGCAGACCAGAATTCAAGAGAAGCAGGCGGACGGCGCACGCACACTCAATTGGAGTGAAGTGTTCCCCGGTGTTTGGCGAGCGACGCTGGGAACTCCGGAACGCTTTACGCCGGTATCTTCGCGCCTGGTTCCTCCGCAATCATCGGCTTTCTCCCAACTGCCTCGCGTTGCTGCTGCCCCGCTGGCGGCTATCCGTGGCATGCGAACGGCGCGTGGATGCATGATCCAGTTGCCGTTGCGGCCCGATGAGCAGATTTACGGCCTAGGATTGCAGATGCTCTCCTTCTCTCAGCGGGGAAAGAAGAAGACCGTTCGCGTAAATGCAGATCCGAAATACGATACCGGTGACTCGCACGCGCCCGTACCCTTCTATGTGACGACGGAAGGCATCGGCATCCTGATCGATACGGCGCGCTACGCGACGTTTTACTTCGGCGACGCGCGGCCCAAGCCGACGCATGCAGTAAATATCGTCACTGGCGCCAACCCCGATCCCAATTACACGCACAACATTCAGGATGCCGACATTGGGCAGATCACTGTGGAAGTGCCGCGCGCCAGTGGCGCCGATGTCTATCTTTTTGGCGGGCCGGAGATGCTCGATGCGGTTCGGCGCTACAACGTATTTTCGGGAGGCGGTGTCGTGCCGCCGGAGTGGAGTCTTGGTTTCTGGTACCGGATGGATGCACGCGGCACACAACAATCCGCGCTGGCGCTGGCGCAGGAGTTCCGCGAGCGCAAGATGCCTTGCGACGTGATTGGACTCGAACCCGGCTGGCAGACGCATGCGTACTCGTGCACTTTTGCCTGGAATCGGGACCGCTTTCCCGATCCCGCAGCGTTCGTGCGCTCCGCGCAGAAGATGAACTTGAGGATCAACCTGTGGGAACACGCCTTTACCCATCCGGCGTCGCCCCTTTTTGCGGAGATCGAGCCGCATTCAGGGGATTATGGCGTCTGGGGCGGATTGGTTCCCGACTTCGCCGCCGAGCCAGCGCGCGCGGCCTTCGGAGCCTATCACGCCAAGACATTTCTTGACACGGGCATAAGCGGATTCAAGCTGGACGAGTGCGATAACTCCGACTACACAGGCGGGTGGTCGTTTCCGGAGTGCAGCGCGTTTCCGTCAGGTGTGGACGGCGAGCAGATGCACAATGTGTTCGGCCTGCGCTATCAGATGGCCATCTGGAACGAATTCCGAAAGCGCGGCTTGCCGACCTACAACCTGGCGCGATCCAGCGGTGCACTGGCCAGCCCCTATCCCTTTGTGCTGTATAGCGACCTCTATGTGCATCGAGACTTTATCCGCGCGCTCGTCAACTCCGGCTTCAGCGGACTGCTCTGGTGCCCGGAGGTGCGCGACGCCGTGAGCGAAGAGGATCTGATCCGGCGCCTGCAAAGCGTGGTCTTCTCTCCGCTTGCGATGGTGAATGGGTGGTACATCAAGAACCCGCCGTGGAAGCAGCTCAACCGCCGCCTCAACAACGCTGATCAACTGCTCGACGGCTGGGAAAAGTTCGAATCGCGTTGCCGCGAGATTATTGCCTGGAGAATGCAACTGGTGCCCTATCTGACGGCAGCCTTTCAGCGCTATGCTGAAGACGGAACGCCGCCATTCCGTGCACTGGTGCTTGATGCGCCAAAGGAAAGACGTCTCTACGCGGTGGACGATCAATATATGATGGGTGACCGCATGATGGTGGCGCCGCTGTTTGCTGCGGAACCGGCGAGAAGGGTTGTGCTGCCGGAGGGCGATTGGCACGATTTCTGGACTGGTGAAGCACTCAAGGGCGGTTCAGAGCTGACCGTGTCCGCTTCGACCGAAAAGATTCCCGTTTATGTGAAGACCGGGAGCGTTGTGCCGTGGGCGGATGCGGGCCTCTATGCCGGCGCGCCGGAGACAATGAAGTTGACTGCGCGCGTGTATGGCGACGGCTCTCTGCCCTTCACGCTCATCAAGGGAGAAGACTCACAAACCCTGAGTTGGAGCAACGGCCGCGGAAATGTTGACGGCGATGGAAGCTACGACGTGTATGCATGGGAGCACATGGGATAAACCCGGATGCACTTCGCCAGCAAAGAGTCCAAAGAAAATCGAAATCGCCAAGTAGATTCCGGCAAAAGGAGAAGAATTGAGAAGAGGGATTGCCTGGTTCGCGACGCTTGCTTCACTGGCGCTGGTGGCCGCTGGGTTGTGCGCCGCGCAAGGCGTTATCCGGCCCGGCGAACCGTGGCTTGACACCCGTGGCCAGCGCATTCAGGCGCACGGTGGGGGCATCACGGTCTGGAAGGGCACGTACTACTGGTTCGGTGAGGACCGCACGCCGGCCAACGATCCCGAGAAGCGCTACGTTTCCTGCTATTCTTCGCACGATCTCGCGCACTGGAAGTTTCGGCGCCAGGTGTTGGCGCTCGCAGACCCTGAGCATTTGGGTCCGCACTGGGTTTTGGAGCGACCCAAAGTGTTTGTCAACCCGCGCACGGGCAAGTTCGTGATGTACGCGCATCTTGACGATGCGCACTACAAATTCGCTCGCGTGATGGTTGCGGTCAGCAATCGCATTGACGGCGAATATACCTACGTGAAAAACTTCAGGCCGCTGGATGAGGAGAGCCGCGACATAGGGCAATTTGTGGATGACGACGGCTCAGCCTATTTGATCTTTGAGTCGCGTCCGACCAAGGGTTTCTTTCTTGCGAAGCTGACAGGAGATTTCACAAGCTTGGAGAAAACCTGCTTCATTCCTTCTCCGTTGGAGGGCGGCGCGCTGGTGCACTACGGCAACCTCTACTACTTGGTGGGGTCGCACATGACTGGCTGGCGCCCAAACCCCAATGTCTACGCCACCGCGCCCGCGCTGGTTGGTCCGTGGACGGAGTTCAAGAACCTGGCCCCGCCCGAGGCTAATAACTACGGCTCGCAATCAACGATGCTCGTGAAAGTCGCGGGTTCGAAATCATCCACTGTCATCTTCATGGGCGATATCTGGCGCCCGCGCGACCTTTGGGACTCGCGCTATCTCTGGATACCGCTCGAAATGAGCGATGGCTCCATGCACTTGCCATCGCCCCAGCCCTGGACTCTAAATGTGAAGACAGGAGAATGGGCGATTCAAGCGAACGGAAAGTGATCGACCCTGCTCAGCGAAAGGACTGGTTGTTTGTGCGAATCTCCTCCTCCGCGCTCTTAAAGATTCTTGAGCGAAGCGGAATTGGTGCACCCATAGCTGTGCTTAAGGTTGATTGGAACGACGCGCACCGGCGGATAGCCAGGTGCTATTAATGGGGAAATCACACTTTCGATATAGACCAGAAGGTCGTGCTCGCCACCAGTCGGCTGAAATGGGTCGCAACTGATTCATTTAAAACAATTTACGTCGCCCCTCACACATGATGGTCGAAATCGCGTAAACCGTTGATAATAAATGACTTATTTGTGCAGGGAGGGGACGGATTGCCTGCCGGTGTTGATTCTAAATAAGTTGTTGAAAATGCTAGACGCTCAAAACTATCAAAACGCAGGAAACGCGGTTCTTGAGTACGCTACAAGTACACGGAATTTTGGACGAATAGCATTCGCCTTGGGTTCTTCTAGATCCACCCTACGACCTTCCGGTCTACAGTTCTGCATGGCCTGCTGTCAACAATTGAGCGTATGGTGCATTGACCAGTTCCAACGCTACTCCTCGATGATCGCCAAATCCCAAGGCGCGAGCGGGAGAACATCCCCATTGGCCACCCGCTTTCTATCAAACAGATTGGTCCCGGCAGCATAGGAATAGGGCACTTTGACTTCAGCACCTGAATAGTTGAAGTAGTAATGCAGTCGCTTGCCCAGGCGATTGACACCGTGTTGTACGTGGACGGCTGCGGGTAACTTCTGGTCGGGGCCGGTCAAATTGTATTTCTGGATCTCCCGGAGCAGCACTGCAGTTTGCAGCTCATCAGACAGATACGTTCCCTCGTAGAGCAGGCTACCGGCGCCGAATTCATTTTCAGTAATGGCCGGCCACTTTCCGAAAAAGGGATGATCGTAGAACGCGATGGGTTTAGCGCTTTCGAGCAAGATGAACTCAGCCCAATACCGGACTTGATTGCCGGCGCCTGCGTGGAACGGATCGCCCTTCAGGGATAGAGGGAGTTCCAGGTTAGAGAACTCCTGATAGTTAAAGCCCGCAGCCTCGCGAAGCGGACCCGGCGCACGGACCCAGCGGACAGCCGAGTTCTCATTGGCGAAGCCGCTCTTGAAGGTCATGACGACGTGGCCGCCGTTCTTGACGTAATCCGATATTCTCTGCAGCAGAGCGTCGTCCGAAATATAGAGCGCCGGCACGATGAGCAGCTTGTACGAAGATAAATCAGTCGTGGTGGGGAAGACGAAATCCGTTCCCATGTTCAGTTCGTAGAGCGAGCGGTGGATTTGCCGAACCAACGAAGCGTAGTCAGCCGTCGGTCCGGCATTGCTCCATTCCGGGCCCGCAGAGGTAAAGGGCATAAAACCAATACCGTTGAGCGAGTCGCGGCTGTAGAGGATCGCCACCTGGTTGTGAATCTGCAGGCCCACGAGATGCGGGCCGATTTTTTCCAATTCATGCGCCGTGCGACTCACCTCGGCGTATACCCGATTCGGTTCGAGGTCGTGCGATAAAACGCCCTTCCAATAGGTCTCCTGGTTGGCGGCTATCGAAGCCCAATGCCAGTACTCAACCATGTCAGCGCCATTGGAGAGATGGGTATAAACGTCCTCGCGTATTTGACCATCGTAGGGCGGAAACTGGAAGGCTGAGCTCCATCCAGTAGTCTGCGCGTTGGTCTCGGTGACCAGGTAGTTCCCGTGCTTGAGCGACCGTGTGAAATCTTCTGCCAGAGATTGCGATGCGCCGTCGAAGTGGTCCTGTGTGCCGTGGTAATTGTTCACGGCAGGGATATTGAGAAATGAGGCGATGGCGTTTTCGTCCACGTCGCCACGCATGATGCCGCCGAAATCAGTGGTAACGAATTGCCGCGCTGAAGCGCAGGTGCGCACGATTCGTGCTTGCCAACTGAGAAAATCCGTCACCCGCATTTGGCTCCAGCGCGTCCATTCCAGCTTGTAGCCTGTGCTTTGCGCGCCCTCGCGCCGCGGCAGATCCTCCCAGGAGTGGATGTTCTCGCCCCAGTAATTGAGGAACCATGCCTTGCTAAGAGCTTCGGGCGTAACGAACTTCTTTTCGAGGTACTTCCGGAAGCCGGCAAAGACATCGGGATTATCGGCATCGTAGCTGGAAGTCTCGTTATCTATTTGCCAGCCGATCACGTTGGGATTGTCTTTGTAATGCGTAACGATATGGCGGATGAGCCGCTCGGCGTAAAAACGATAGGCCGGCGCGTCGGTGTCCATATTCTGGCGCATGCCGTAGGTGTTCTGGAGCGGTGATCCGCCATACATGCTTTCATTCAGCCGCTGGGCGAGAATCTCCGGATGCTTGCGCGCCATCCATGCAGGGATTGAGTACGTAGGCGTACCCAAGATGACCTTGATCCCAGCCTTTCCCATTGCATCTACAACGCGGTCCATCCACGCGTACTCGTATCGCCCGTCTTCGGGTTCCCAGAGACTCCATGTCGACTCGCCCATGCGAACCACGTTCAGCCCGGCTGCCTTCATCAGCGCAACATCCTTGTCCAGCCGTGCCGCCTGATCGCCGGGCATGTACTCGTTGTAGTAAGCGGCGCCATAGAGAACGTTCTGCAACGGCGGAATTTCGGCTGGACTTACGACCTTCCGCTCCACACTTTGATCGTTTTGATCAACAACCTGTGCCGATACTGTAGGACACAGAGTTGCGGTAAGCACGACTATGCAAAACGCGAGCATGTATCTTGGCTTCAACATCTCACACCGCCTTTCCAACTGTGAATGCACCGCCCCCAAAAACCTGAAACCCAATTGGAGCGGCCCATTATCCCAAGTCTCAGATCTTCACTCGTCTACGGATTAAGGTCGAGATTGCTTATACACAAAATGCAGAAGATCGTCCAGACAATGAACGGCCATCAAGCCCTTGAAACCCATGACGCTCGACTACATCCGCAGCGCTAGGATCGGGATCGACACCGCCAATTGTCATTGACTGGACGACGCAGAGGGGATGGACTAGTATTGCTGTCCAGCAGGCGCATCGCAGGAGAGTTGCTCCATGGACGTCCAGAGCGCGCGCGAAGAGACGATTCGGGCTTACCAGTTGCATGCCGGCGTGCTTCTGGCGTATGCGCATCGGCTCACGCGAGACGATGCGCTGGCGCAAGATGCACTGCAAGAGACCTACCTCAGGTTCTTCCTGGCGCTGGTGCAGGGAGAAAGTATCCAGAATGCACGGGCGTGGCTGCATCGCGTGGCGCATAACTATGTTTGCGACTTCCTGAAGACGGCGGCGGTCCGAACGGCTGTGCCATTGGAGGACGCCGGAGAAGACCAGCTTCGGGACGAGCGGGGCATGCCCGACGCCGACCGGGCGGCTGATTGGATTGAGGCGACAAGACAGTTGCTTGCTCCACGCGAATGGCAATGCGTGCAATTGCGTGCTGAAGGCTTTGACTATACTGAGATTGCTACGGAACTGGCAATTCGTCCGGGCACGGTGGGAACTTTGTTGCACCGGGCTGCCGAGAAACTGCGCATCCGGACGCGAAAGAAAGAGAGACCGGCATGAAAATGCTTGGCAGATGGCATCCACGGTCATGGAGACGCAGGCCTGTTGCCGCTCCTGGCAGTGAGGTGAATTTCGAGGCTGCCACCACCTCCGGACTCGATGATCTGCAGGCGCGCTTGAATCACTGGAGTGATCTTTGGACTAAGGGTAACGAATCCGCAATCCGCTCCGAGGCGCAAAAACTGGTGGCAGAGCGTCTCGCCAAGTGGATGGAGCATTGTTTTGGTCAGCATGCGCAAAGTTCGCTGCGCGGCAAGAGCAGCCAGATTTCCCTGGCTTCCTCCACACCGATCTTCACCGCATTTCTAGGCCGCCGTGCCACTCGAGAACTCTCCCGGCGCGTTTTGCAGGATCTGTGACGAGAACTCATGCCTCGAATGGTGCGTTTGATCTGGATTCTGCTCGCGTTGCATCTCGCCCTGGGCATGATTGCCTACGCGCATTTTCTCGTTACCGGCCGGTATGTCGTGCTTGGCTGGTACTTTTCGACGCTGGGCACATTGTTCTTTCTGGTGATGACAGCCATTGAGTGCTGCCTGGCCCTTATCTGCCGGTCGTGGTTCGATTCTGACGAGCCGATGCGGTTGGCGTGGGGAATGATCGCCTGCGCTGCGCTGGCACGACTTGGGGGCGTGCTGCTGCGCGCTGTTTCCGATGGTCATTTGCCCTGGGGTTACTGGCATCAGTTCAGTCAGCTTCCCGGGGGACTGTTTACGAATTTGAGCCAAATGGGACTCGTGGTGGGCGGCCCGTTATCGATGGCTTTTCTGGCCATCGGATTGGGGCGCGTGCTGGGCATTCAACGAAAATTCCACCTCCTGGGGTCGCTCACCCGCGCAGACAAGGCGCTGCTGGTTCTGGTCGTGGCTTTCTCCGTCAGCCAGCTTTTCATCATTCTCCCTCTGTTAGGGAGCCATCCATCACTAGGAACCATGCTGTTATGGTTGAGCGATCCGCTCTTATCTCTGTTGCTCATTGAGGCGATTCTGGTACGCCGCTCAGTGATCCGAATGGGGCAGGGCCTGGTGGCGAAGTGCTGGGGTATGTTCGTGCTGGCAATTGTTGTCACCTCGGCAGGAGATGCCGCCATCTGGGCCAGCAGCCATAACTTGCTGTCAGAGTCCATAACGGCACTTAGCTGGTACATCTGGTTTGTAGCTGCCGCGGCATTTGCCAGCGCCCCTGCTTACCAGCTCGCGGCCATCTCGCTTACTCGGGGAACCAGTACCCACTTAATGGGAAAGTGACGGAGGATTTCCTGCACGGTTAATTCCTGCTTCAAAGCCACGGGAGTTTCTGTGGCAAAACCAAGCGGCAGTTTGCACTTAAGAGTGAGAATCTTCGGATTATTCCTCTGCCTGTAAAGAAAGCACCATCCTGTTTCGTCCTATAAGCACTTGAATGGTTAAAGGGAACTTGACGCTGAGAAGGCAGTCCGGCGAATTATTCCGTTGGCGCGGTAAACGATTACCCAGCACTGCGGAGATTCCCGGCTGTTTGTGTGCGAGCATGTCATCTTTCCCGGCAAGACCGTCTGGGGAATCTCGACGGCGCTGGAACGCAACGCCACTTTATTCGTGAGATTCAATTCCTGATCTGGATTTGGTATGGAGTGTTCAATTATGGAGAGTTCAATGACGATGAGAAAACTGAGTGTGAAGCTGCTGTTCGTGGTGCTATTGGCCGGGGGCGTGCTGGCCTGGTCGCAGGCAACAACAGGTTCCATCTCCGGTCGCGTCACCGACTCCACCGATCGTGTCATCGAGGGTGCGAAGGTCTCTATCCAGGCTGTAGAGACAGGGCTGATTACCACGGCCGTGACCAACAACTCCGGAGAGTTCATCGAGACAGCCTTGCCGCCGAACCACTACACGATCACCATTTCGGCCAGCGGCTTTGAGACGGACACCATACCCGAATTCAAACTCGACATCGATCAAAGGGCGCTTTTCAACCTTGCGCTCAAGGTTGGCGCGTCCACTACGAGCGTAGTCGTCAACGACACTGCCCCTGCTCTGCAAGTGCAGGGTGGAGAAACCGGACAGGTAATCGGATCGGCCGAGATTGAAGACCTGCCCTCGGAGGGACGCGGAATTGTGCAGTTGATGGAGCTTATCCCCGGTGTCAACAGCGGGGGCGGATGGGGCAACCTGGACCTCTCCGTCAACGGTCAGCGGGAAATGTCAAATTCTGTGCAGGTCAACGGCACCGAGGTTACTGGAAATCGCAACAACGATACCAACGTTGTTCCCAGTCTCGATGCCATGCAGGAATTCAAGATCGTCACCTCGGCCTACGCCCCGGAGTTCGGGCGGGCCTCAGGCGGTTCGGTCATTATCGAAACTCGATCGGGGAGCAACAACATCCACGGCAGCGGTTATTTCTTTTATCGGCCGACGTCGACCGCGGCCAATACCGCGCTTTCACCCGCCGGAACCATCCCCACGCTGCAACAGAAGATTTACGGGGCGACTATTGGAGGCCCCATCAGAAAAGACAAGGCATTTCTTTTCCTGGCATTCGAAGGCAACCGTCAGCAGAGTAACGATGCCTATCTCAGCCAGGTCCCGCCCACCAATCAAGTCACCTTCGACGCAGCGGGGGACGCGAATTTCTCAAAACTCACCGATCCCTACGATGGCAGCGTGATTCCAATTTTCAACCCGTACTTCTTTAATGCCAATTATTATGCGCAGCAGTTTCCGGGCAATATCATTCCGGCAAACATGGTGAGCCCCGGCGGAAAGCATATTCTGCAAGGCCTGTTTCCCGCGCCGGAAAATAACACGCTCTACACAAATTTTGACGTGCAGCAGTTTTATACCATCAATAACAACGTGGCCAATCTGCGAGCCGATTACACCTTCTCGCAGAATAACCGCGTCTACCTTACATATGATGCAGAGCAGGGTGATACCTGGTCGAGCGATCCGTACGCAGGTCATATTTCCGTTCAAAATGGTGGCGGCGCCGACGACGCCGAAACGGACAGCTACGAAAATCACGTGGTGGCGCTGCGCTACGATCACGTGTTTTCGCCCACCATTTTGAACGAAGCCGGCGGCAGTTTCTTCTTGTCTCCCCTTTCC
>Ga0224553_1001071_pt1 | contig 10641 bp, 8 predicted proteins | sample 714S21014metaG_FD_179897 | JGI IMG/M metagenome (GOLD analysis project Ga0224553, IMG submission 179897) | Peat soil microbial communities from Stordalen Mire, Sweden - 717 S2 10-14 | ecosystem: Environmental > Terrestrial > Soil > Wetlands > Peat | place: Sweden: Norrbotten County, Stordalen... | reverse complement strand
TTCACTAACAACGGCAGCACCGCCGCCACTATGACTGTTTCCAACACCACCTGTCCCACTTTGCCCGCGACCACGGAGCGGGATAACTTTACGGACATGATAGGCAGTGCCTTTTGGGAAAATAAAATCCAGTGGGCGAATAAATTCCGCTCGGTCCTGGCCCTGCGCGGCGACGAAGAAAAATTTGTCGTCACCAGCCTGGCCTACCCGACCGATATTATTCCTGGCACCACGACCACGGTTAACGCGGCCAATTCCGGCTCGACCGTCAAGTTCCTGCCCAGCCCCAAAGCAAGTTTGATTTTCGGCCCGTGGGCGAATACCGAGTTCTATTTACAGGGCGGATTCAGTTTTCACTCGAACGACGGGCGCGGCTCAACGCAACAGGTGGAACCGGTTTCGCCGGACTATCCTTACCCCGGTCAGATCCAGCCGAAAATTTCTCCCCTGGCCGAACAAAAAGGCGGGGAAATCGGCGCGCGCACTGTGGCCGTCCCCCATCTGCAAAGCACACTTTCGCTCTGGTATCTCCACAGCAATTCCGAACTGACGCAGGATGGCGACACCGGAGGCACGCTTGCTTCAGAACAGTCGAGCAACCGCTATGGCATCGAATGGGCGAACTACTACACGCCAACGGAACATCTGGCTTTTGATGCTGATATTGCGGACTCCAGAGCCCAGTTCACCCAATTAGACCCATTTGATGCGGCATGGTGGGTCCAAAATTTGCCTTTGACAGCTACTGCTACTACAACCACGACCCCGACGCCCGTCACCACCACGTATTACAGTGGCAGCGGATGCTCTTCCACAGCTCCTTCCACACCTACACCTGGCTGCGTATATGTAAATTGGCAACAGCAAGGCCCGGGGGGCAAGCTTGTGCCCGAAGCGGTTAAGGTGGTGATTTCATCGGGCGTCACACTTCACGATTACAAAGGCTTTACGTCGAGTTTGCGCCTGCGCTACTTTGGTCCGCGCTATTTGACGTCTGACGGACTTTATCAGTCAAGTCAAACGGTGTTGCTCAATGGGGAGATCGGTTATCAATTCTTAAAGAAATGGCACGTTACGGCCGAATTTTTGAATATGCTTAACCGCAAAGATGCCGACATTGACTACGCCTATGTCTACCAAATAACTCCAAATGCAGTAGCCACGCCGCCGGCATTCGGACGCGTTACCCACCCGACCGAACCGTTTCTGGTGCGATTCGCGTTAGGAAGAACCTTTTGAAAAATGGCGCGGTTATCGACCATATGGCAGTTTTCAAAGGCCGATGCGCGCCTGGCGCGCTTTCAGGGATGCGTCTGGCCGCCAGCGGCGACCTCGATGCCGTGCTGGAGCAGGGCAAGGATAGAGGCCAGGCTTTCTTCAGCGCCGCGCTTGCTGCCGGGAAGGTTGACGATGAGCGTGCTGCCTCGGAGTCCGGCCACGGCGCGCGAGAGCCAGGCGAAGGGATGATTCACGGCGCCGAGGGATCGCATGGCCTCGGCAAGGCCTGGGGCTTCGCGGTCAATCATGCGGCGGGTTGCTTCGGGAGTGCGGTCGCGCGGACCGAGGCCGGTGCCTCCAACGGTGAGGATCAGAGCCGCTCCCTGAAGGCTGAGTTCTTCGAGTGTTGCGGCGATCCTGTCTTCGTCGTCTGGCACGAGGCCCGTCCAGATTTCGGCCTGCGGCCATTGCTGGCCGAGGAGTGCCACGAGGACCGGGCCCGCGGTGTCGGTCATCAGGCCCTGCGAACAACGGTCGGAGACGGTGAGGACGGCAAGGAGCATAAGAGAGATTGTAATAGCTTATTCGTTCATGGCTTTGGATTGGCGGGCTTGTCGGCCACGACCGGCGCCGGCGTCGCGGACTTCAACTGGCTCAGATCGGCCAGAACCGCTTGCCCGTGAGCCGGGTCTTTTTCGGTCTCAGCCGGCAGCGACGGGCCAGCGTAAAACCCAAGAATGTTGTCGCGCAGTTGGGCCGATGTCTTATCGAAATTATGCGCCGTCAACTTTGCCAGAAGATCTGCGTAAGTGTCGTCCGCAAGCGAGTATTCTCCTGCCTCAGTTCTTTTGCCGTCATCGAGATCGCAGTTGGGCAGCACCAGCTTGCCTGCGCGCACCTCTTCCAGCAGGGCGCGGTAATCATCGGTGGTTTTGTTGATGCTCTTGATATACAGGTCTTCGGTTTGCGGGGTCGGGTTATTGAACCCCAATCCTTTAAAGGGACCTATCTTTGGCATAAAGCGCAGAAGCGTGGATAAGATTCGTGTGCCCAATCCCGGCTTTGTATAGGATTTTCCCCAATTTCTCTCATAATCCGAACGGGAAAGGCGATAGAGAAACTTTTGCCTGGAAAAGTCCGGCGTCTCGCGCATCAAGTCCTTTTTGTGCGTCTGAAGCGCAACCTGGGTCATCTCCGGAATCAGGCGGCTGACAGAGAAACGATAAGAGCCAATCGCCAGGTCCTCGTGCGGCAGCACATCCTTCAGTTCAAGCCCATAGACCACTGGGAAGACCCGCTCCAGCAGCGGCTCCGAGACCTGAAATCCTATGAAATCGTGGAACTGCTCCGGCGCATATCGATTCTTCGCTACCTGCACTGTGTCGAATCCAAACTCCGTCTTCAAATGCGCCGTCGTGTCCTGGGCATAGCGAACGGAGTTGCCATATTTCGCTCGCAGCTTCGGATAATGGAGCGCGACCGCCTCGTTGACCGCCGGGTGGCCGTCAATGTCCGCCACATAGTGCGAGAGCGCGCCCAGCGCAAAGGCATATTCGTCGGCATTCTGGCTTTCAGCCAGCAACTCCAGGACAAAATCCCCGGTGCGAACGTAATGGGCCAGGTTGCTGAAGTCTTTGTTGCCAAACGGGTAGTAGCCCAGATCTTGGATCACCGAGCCTCCGTAGGCGTAGGCATGAGCTTCCTTGATCTGGTCTTTGGTAAGACCCGGAAAACGTTCGATCAGGAGCGGCCGAATCTCCGATTTCCATGCCAGGTCTACGATTTCCTCGTGTGTCAGAACGGAGTAGGCAAACGCGCCTCCGCTCAACAGCAGCACCGCGATAACAAGCGCCGCCGCTCGATCAAGCCTCGGATGCCAGCTCTGGGTCGTCGCGTGGGCCCTGCTGCTCATATCCTGCCCAAAAGGAGGAGGATGACGAGGATCACGAGGATAAGCCCAATCCCGCCGGTCGGATAATATCCCCAGTTTCTGCTGTGCGGCCATGTCGGCAACGCGCCGATCAGGACAAGGATCAAAACCACGATCAAGATTGTTCCAAGCATATTTTTCTCCCTGCGTTGCTGCATGATGCGCATCCGGCTCAGTTTGTGCCGAATAGCAACGACAATCCGAGTTTTTCACGCTGCGAACGCGGAATCTGCTCAATAGGATACAGAAAGCGTTCCGGCTTGAAGCGAGCTGCGGACTCTTGCCGCCGGGGTCCGTTTGCTGGAATTCATTACCTGGTTCGGCGTTGGGAAGAAGGCTTCGTTTCGCTGGTTTGCGCACGGTTTTCAGGGCTTCGCGCCGGGCGGAATCAGCAGGGTTACGGCATCGGGGACGATCTCGATCCGGACCGGCAAATCGCCCAGCAGCTCTCCATCGGCCTCTGCAAAGACGCGCACCGGAGAGCCGTTCGACGGACGGCACTCGACCGAGACAGCGTCGAACAGTTCTATCTCGCGGGAGAAGGTCTGGCGGCCGAACATGGCCGCCATTAAAAAACGGAAGTAGCTAAGGCGGCTGCGGGTCTTGAAAGCGATCAGGCGCAGGCCGTTGTTGTGCAGCGTGGCGCCGGGGGCGAAGTTGTGGAGGACGCCGCCGAAGTCGCGAATGCGCACCGCCAGAAGCTGGGAGATATGTTCCACCCGCGGCTGGGCGCTGGCGCTTTCCACAAAGGTCGCTTGAAATAGCGGGAAGGAATGCGTGGCCCAGACGCGAAAGCCTTCGACGAGATAGAGGAGATAGCCGAGCCGCCGCTTGAGGCTGGGATCGAGCCGGGAGAGAAACAGGGCGTCGGCGCCCACCCCGGCAGTCACAGTGAAGTAGCGCGAGAGCGTCGAGCCCGCCGCGTCCCGATAAAAAATTTGGCCCACGGAGACGCGCACGGGGTTCGCGGCCAGCAGCTTGAGAACCGTTTTCGCCGGAGAGGAGCGCAGGCCGAGATTCGCTGCCAGCGCGTTGGCGGTGCCCAGCGGCACCACGCCCAAAGCCACGGTGGTGCCAACCAGGCTCTGCAGAACTTCATGGACGGTGCCATCGCCGCCACATGCAAGAATCGTGTCGCAGCCCCGGCGCACAGCATCCTCGGCCAATACACCGGCGCTGCCGGGCGCGCTGGTCTCCAGCGCTTCGGCTTCAACGCCCGCTTCGCGCAGGATGGCGAGCGCTTTGTCAATGGCTGTACGACGCCCCCTGGAGTGCTGGCCGGAAGCCGGATTGTAGATGAGCGCAGCACGGCGCATTGCGAGTTTCTCCCGAAGAGTCCGCGCCCGGCGCGAGTATTCCAGTTGGAGTTCTGTACTTATCTTCGCATCTCGCTTACGGTCAGGAGGCTTATAAAAAAGTTTTCCGCGTCTATTTGAAGGGCAAAGCTGTGATCGCGCCGCCATGCTCGCGTAAATTGTTCTCGCCGCGCGGCAGCTTCAGGGGCGAGCCGCTGCCGAGATCGCGCTCATAAATCTCGCCATAGTTGCCTGTCGCTTCAATCACGCCGACTACCCAATCGTCATCCAGCCCCAGGGAGGGCCCAATCTCGCGCGATGCGCCCAGCAGAAAGCGCAGCACGGGATCGCTGCCGGCGCGCGCGCGCATGGCCTGGACATTGGCCCGCGTCACTCCGCTCTCCTCGGCCTGGACCAGCGCCTCCATTACCCATTTCACAATCGCCGCCCACTGCGGATCGTCCTCGCGAACCGCCGCCGCCAGCGGGTCTTTTGAAATCTGTTCAGGCAGCAGGCGCGCCCGTTTTCCGTGCCGCGCCAGAGTCGCGCGGGTCTCCGCCAGACGCGTCCGGTCGCCGGCCAGCGCGCCGCAGTTGCCGGTGGCAAAGGCCGCCTGCATCTCGCCTTCTTCCTGAAACGGAAAAGGAACAAACTCCAGATGTTCGCGAGCAAACCAGGCGCGCACGCTTTCTTCTACCGCGGTCTCGGCCAAAAAGCAGATCTTCTTGCGGCTCAACTGCCGCGCCCGCGTCACAGTGCTTCCCGCCGGCGCGAGAAACCCTACTCTGTCCCACAGCAGCGGCTGAGTGAATTCAAGATGCGTTCCCACGGCATGAGTGAAGTCGTCAGACAGCGTGGCCACCACATCGACCTCGCCTGCGTTGAGTCCCTGCATGGCGGCGCTGTCATCGGGATAATGAGTTGCTTGAACCTGCGCATTCTTTCCCAGCACTGCAACGGCGACGGCGCGGCAGAGATCGGCGTCAAACGCCTCGCGGTTGCCATGATCGTCGGAGGTCGAATACTCGGCTTCCTCCTGATCGATGCCGCAGCGCAGCACATTCTCCGCGCGCACACGGGCTAATGTTGGAGAAGTGCCGGCCGCGCGCGCAACACCGCAGGCGATCATCACAACCAGCACCAGCGCCGCGCTGCCCCCCCAGGCTCGCATTACGGCGTCCACCCGCCAGCCGTCGGTATGCCCGGCGTGGTATCCGGCCGGGGATTGAAGTCCGCCGGCACGGGATTGGGTAGCCTGCTATCGGTCGGCGTGATCTCGAGCTGCCTGCAACCCGCACCATTCGCATGAGGGAATCGGGCAATCTCCACAGGCGGAATCATTGCGTACTTCGCGCTCAGAGGCGCGCGCTTGTCTTGCAGGCGCAGGGTATCGAAGGCCGAGCTCATGTCGCCCACCCCCGGCACCTTATCGTCCGCCGGCCCGAGATTCGCCTGCCCGAATTTTTCCACGCCAATCTGCCGCGCGCGCTCTTCATCCGGCAGGTCCGCGAGCGGCACCAAGCCGAACAACTCGTTTACAAATTTGATAATCGAGCTGTGCTCCGAGGGCACGTGCGAGACGCCATGCGCCACCGCGTAGGGCGAGATGACAATCGCTGGAATGCGCGGCCCCTGCTGCAGCGGCAGCCCGGCCTCATCATAGGAGCGTATGCGCGGCTGCGCATGGTCATACAACCCGTCTGACTCGTCATAGGTGATGATGATGGCGCTCTGGCTCCAGTACGGGCTGGTGGCGATGGCATTAATCTCCTCGGCCAGCAGCGCCTCGCTAATCTGCGTATCCGAGTAGCCGGTGTGATCGTCGTTGCCGTTGAAAACTTTGGCGAGCCGGGGGTTGGGGTCCTGCGGCCGCCATCCATCGATGTTGCCGTAACCGCCGCGCACGTAGAAGACGCCAGAGGACGGCAGCCGCCTGGCCGCAATGTCGTCGAAGAACCTGCTTAGCCCATGCAGATGCGCGGCGGCCAACGGATTGTTCGCCACATAGCCAAAGTACTGCGGCCCATTGTGATGAGCTACATATCCGTCGTGCGAAACCTTCCCCTTGGCGTCGTTGATTTCGTGTTCATAGCCCTGCTGATACCAGCCCCAATTCACCGCGCTCACGCCGTGCCCTGCAATTTTTTCAATATCCTGGCTCACGTCGGGCAAATCGAAGGCAGGGTCGTAGTCCGCCGCCGCCGTTTTTTTGATGTCGCTGCCCATGAAGGAAAGCGGCAGGCTGGCAAAGGTCAGGTTCTTCGCAATGCCCCGAGGGTAAGTTGACTCTTGTGGCTGTTTCAGCCGGTTCGCCGTGTCCAGCGTTGATCCCCAATAGGGCGCGGGGCCTGCGACCATCGGCACGGTCGCTGCTTTGCCCTGGCCTCCCGTCGCCGCCTGATCAGGATGCAGCATCCATTGCGTTTCGCCGCTCTGGCCGCTGATCATGGCAATCGCATTGGGCGCTGACGGGCCGATGATGGTGTCCATGAAGTGGTCAAAGAGCGTGAACCGGTCAGCGTATCGCCATAGAAATGGAGCCGTATCGCAGTCCACATGGCTCATCACCAACTCGCCGAACTGCTTGCGCTCGAGCGTCGGCGCTTTGGACGGCTTGCCATCCTTCAGCGTCACGCCCTCCTCGGTCAGCGCATACTCCGAGTTTTGCGCCACGCCGTTTGCGTCCAGCGCAATCTTGCGCGCAATGGCCACATGCGAGTGATTCACCGACGCGACATCCGCCGGATAAATCGGCACTGTTTTGCCCGCAGCATCAACCACCGTAGCCGGAATCCTGAACGGCGTAACGGTGCCCACCGTACCGTCGGTATTCACAATCGCCTGCGTGAATCCTGCCACCTGGTGGGCGGCGTAAGGCCCGGCCGGTCCCGCGTAGAGTCCATCCGCTCCAGGGTAGCTGCCAAAGTAAAAGTCGAAGGAGCGGTTCTCCTGGAAGAGCACAAAAACGTACTTGATCCGGCTGCGAATCAGCCGCAGCTTCTCTTTCTGCGAGATCGCCGGCTCTTTGGCAGGGTCGATCACCTGCGCGCTCACCGCCGCGCTCGACCGTGGCGCAATCGTCACATCCGGCAATCCGGACGCGGTCTTCTGCTGCGCCGCGCAAACCCCTGCGCCAGCCGCACAAAGCGCAATCAGCACCGTGGAGGCTCTCATGCAATTCATCTTCCGCATGTCTCTAAATTATCGGTTCCGCGCCGCATTGACAACGACAACGCCGCAGGCCCGCGCGGAAGCTGCGCCGGGCCTTTATACTAAGGTGTTTGCATACTGCAAAAAGGCGTGCCGGGAAACGGCGCGTGGAAAGACCGGGGTCCCAAGCGACAGGTCTTCGTCGCTGGGGTGGAAAAGACCGGGGTCCCAAGCGACAGGTCTTCGTCGCTGGGGTGGAAAAGGAGCGGGCTTTGGCTCAGGCGGAGATTGGCATCATCGGCGGCAGCGGGCTTTACTCGATGCCCGGATTTACCAACGTACACGAAGAGACAGTGGAGACGCCCTTTGGCGAGCCGTCAGAGGCATTCGTACTGGGAGAGTTGGAGGGGCGCAAGGTGGCGTTTCTTGCCCGGCATGGGCGAGGGCACCGCATCCTGCCCTCGGAGTTGAACTTCCGCGCCAATATCTATGCCATGAAAAAACTGGGCGTCGAGCGGATTCTGTCGGTTTCTGCCGTCGGCTCGCTCAAGGAAGAGCACAAGCCGACGGATTTTGTGATTCCCGATCAGTTTATCGACCGGACCTTTCATCGCGTCTCCACCTTTTTTGGCGAGGGGATTGTGGGCCACGTGGCCTTTGGCGATCCGGTCTGCGCGACAGTGGCGAAAGCCGCCGCGGATGCCTGCGCAACGGTGGGCGTGGTGGGCAAGCTGGGCGGGACTTATGTGTGTATGGAGGGTCCGCAGTTTTCCACCCGCGCGGAGTCGAATCTCTATCGCAGTTGGGGCGCGGACGTGATCGGCATGACCAACCTGCAGGAGGCCAAGCTGGCGCGCGAGGCGGAGATCTGCTACGCCACCGTTGCCATGGTGACCGACTACGATTGCTGGCGCGAGGGACACGACTCGGTGACCATCGAGCAGATTGTGGCCGTGCTGCACCAGAACGCCGAGAACGCGGCGCGCGTGGTGAAGGCAGCCGTGGCGGCGATGCCGCACGAGCGGAATTGCGCCTGCGCATCGGCGGCAAAGTATGCCGTGCTGACCCAACCGGACGCGATTCCGCCGGCGGCGAAGGAAAAACTAAAGCTGCTCTTTGGGAAGTATCTGGGATAGCAAGTCAGCGTGTCAGCGTGTTGGCGCGATTGAGTTAGAGAGGAAATGAATGGCGATTACCGTAGTGGGCAGCGTGGCCTTCGATTCAATTGAGACACCGGCGGGGCGGCGTGAGCGTTGCCTGGGCGGAGCGGCAACTTATTTTTCATTGGCCGCGAGTTACTTCACCGATGTGCGCGTAATCGCCGTGGTGGGCGAGGACTTTGGCCGAAGGCAGGAGGCGGTATTCCAGGCCCGCAACATCGACACGCGAGGCATTGAACGGGCCGCGGGCAAAAGCTTTTTCTGGGAGGGTTCCTATCTCGATAGCCTGAACGAGGCCAAAACGCACATTACTGATCTGAACGTCTTTGCTTCCTTTGAACCGAAGATTCCCGACTTTTACCGCGACTCGGAGTTTCTGTTTCTGGCCAACATCGATCCGGTTTTGCAGCGGCGGGTGCGCGAAGCGATGCCGGACGTGAAGCTGGTGGCCGGCGACACCATGAACTATTGGATCAAGGACCATCGCGCGGCGCTGCTCGAGGTGCTGAAGGGGCTGGATATTCTGCTCATCAACGACACCGAAACCAAGATGCTGGCAGGCAACAATAATCTGGTGCAGGCGGCGCGCGCGGTGATGGCGCTGGGGCCTAAGGAGTTGGTAGTGAAGCACGGCGAGTATGGAGCGACGCTTTTCCACGGGCTTTCTCCCAAAGGTGAAAGCGCAGGGAGCGCCTTCCGCGCGCCGGCAATGCTTCTGGAAGATGTGATCGACCCGACTGGCGCGGGCGATAGCTTTGCCGGCGGATTCTTCGGCTACCTGGCTTCGCAGCCTGAACAATCTCCAGTGGCCTATCGCCGCGCGATGTTTTATGGCAGCGTGATGGGTTCGTTTACGTGCGAGCGCTTCGGCACGGAACGGCTGCAGAAGCTTACGCGCGAGGAGATTGACGAGCGATTCAATCTGTTCCGCGAGTTGACGCACCTTGCCTGAAAGTCCAATGAAGCAGAGTTCCCATCGTCGCGTGAAAGGTTCCGAGTGGCTGGCTGTAGTGGCCGGCTGCGCGGCGGCCTCCATCACCGCGATCGTGTGGAGCTGGCGCAACGGCGCGATGCTCAACTACGGCGATGCGGTGGCGCATCTGCACATTGCGCGGCGGGTCTTCGACGCTCACCAGCCGCGGCTGACCGAACTGGGCTCGGTGTGGCTGCCGCTGCCGCATCTGCTGCTGCTTCCCTTTGTGCAGATTTATAGCTGGTGGGCCAACGGCGTGGCGGGAGTGATTCCATCGGCGCTGGCATATCTGGCCGCGTGCGCGGGCATCTACCGCCTGGCGCGCTGCTGGCTGCGGCCGACTCCTTCGGCGCTGGCGCTGGCCTTCTTCGCGCTGAATCCCAACCTGCTTTACCTGCAAACCACGGCCATGACTGAGCCGCTGTTTGTTTGCGAAATGGTGTGGGTCGCGGTTTGGCTGGTGGAGTGGCGGACGAGTTTGGACGGGGGCCTTGACGCAGACCCTGGGAAGGTTCGCCGCCTGCAAGTCTTGATTGCGGCGGCGTTGGTGGCAGCGGTCTTCACGCGCTATGACGGCTGGATAATGGCTTTCGTGGCCTGGACGTGCATGGGCCTGACCCTCGCGCGCCGCGGCCGGCTACGCTCGGCGAGTTTTTGGATCGCAAGCGCGCTGGTGGCGGCTGCACCGGTCGCGTGGTTTGTTTACAACGCCGTGGGCTTTGGCGATTGGCTCTACTTTGCGCGCGGGCCGTATTCGGCCAAGGCTATCGAGATTCGCACCGCCGTGCCGGGATTTCCGCCGCATCCCGGCTGGCACAATCCCTGGGTTGGGCTGATCTTTTTTGTGAAGGCCGCGGAGCTGGACGCGGCCGCTGCGGCCTGGGGCAACGTGCTGCTGGCCATGAGCCTCGCGGG
>Ga0224553_1001067_pt1 | contig 10663 bp, 9 predicted proteins | sample 714S21014metaG_FD_179897 | JGI IMG/M metagenome (GOLD analysis project Ga0224553, IMG submission 179897) | Peat soil microbial communities from Stordalen Mire, Sweden - 717 S2 10-14 | ecosystem: Environmental > Terrestrial > Soil > Wetlands > Peat | place: Sweden: Norrbotten County, Stordalen... | reverse complement strand
CCGCTACTACAGGGAGCCCCGCAACGCCACACAGATCAACAAATCCAGCATGGAGACCGCCGCGTAGAGCGATCAGAGAACCTGGCACTGTCCAGTTTGTAATTGTAAGCGAGAAAAGACTGCAATCTCCCCGCATGCTCGATGAAGTGACCATTGCCGAGCCCCTCTGTCAAACTGAGAATGCAGCCGGCACCAGAACCGGCTGGTTAAGAGTTACGCATTCTGAGGGCAAGGTCACACCGCCGATCCGCAAAGTCCTCTGCCCCAACAGGCTGTTACAAAAGTCTGTGTTGGCGAAGGGAATCATGGGAAAATGCCCTCGTGGTGCGCGAAAACATTTTTGAAGGGTTTCATTCAAGGCGAGGGGCGAACCCAGGACACATTGTTTCCCGGGACGCTTGACGATCTGGTTCCGGAACCCGAGCCCGCGGACGGGACTGGAATAGCTTTGTCTTTCGACCAAGGAGGCCATTTTTGTCTTGCGGAACCGCACAAAACCAGTTAACTTGAGGCGAGTCAGTGCAGAAAAGGGAGCTTCCAGTTTAACTAGCCAGGTGACCTTTGCCGAACAATCGAGTTTGTGAGTTTGTATTCGCCCCGCGGCCAAGTGCGCAGCGCTTCGGCGGCGATTTTCGCCTCAACTGCCTTTCCATTCTGGCCGCGCTCTGCCTTCTTGCACCGCAACTCGCGCACTCCCAGGAGTCGGAGACCGCGGTGGTGACGAACACCCCGCTGGACACGAACGCTCCGGCGGAGACAGACACCGGGGTGACGACGAAGACCCATGCCAGGCAGCCGGTGGAGAGCGAACTGATCGTGGAGGGAGAGGGTTCCTTTGGCCATTACCACGTTTTTGCCTACACCTGGTGGAGCGAACTCTACACGGGTGGGGTAGAGTACGACCGTCATTCCTGGGATTACTTCCGCCGCCTTGGAGCACGGCTGGACTATGTGGCGGAGGCTCTGCCGGTGGCTATTCTGCGTCAACCGGTCAAAGCCGATATCTATGGCGACCCACTAAGCCAAGCCCGGCAGCTCGTGCCTGGGGCGGCGCTTTCGCCGATCGGCCTTCGCATGATGTGGAGAAGCAAGAAGTCCATCAAGCCCTATTTTATTATCAAGGGCGGGATGATCGTCTTCGACAAGAAGGCGCTCTCGCCGGCTGCGGCCTATCAGAACTTCCTGTTGCAGATTGGCATCGGCATGCAAGCCAGACTAACGCAACGACTCGATCTGCGCGTCGGTTACGCCGATATTCATTTTTCGAACGCCTTCATGGTGCCGAACAATCCTGGGCTGGACGTCATGTCCTACAATGGGGGGCTAAGCTACCATTTTGGCAAGTAGGGTCTGAAGGGTGCCACAGCAACCGCTGCTTCCTCCTCAGGGACGCGGGAGTGCGCTTTCCATGCCTGAGGCGATCAAGCCGGCGCGCAGGCGCTCCACGGTGGAGAACTCGATGGCTTTCATGTCGATCGGCTACCTCTATCAGCACCGGGGCGCCCCCAACATCGGCGCGAATACGCCGGGAACAGACACCAATCTTTATGCGGCGGTCTCGCGCTTCCGGACCAAGAGTTACCGCTGAGCAGTTTGCTGCCGAACCGCGTGCTGCCGCTCCAAGCGGGAGTCAGGCGGCGACAGTCTAAAGAAGGGGCCTTTCTCCTTGAGGGAAAAGACCCACTGGTCTCAATGTTGAAAAGGCAATCGAACACTCATCCGGCGCTGCTTGGGGACAAAGCCTGAAGTCAACCGTTCAACAACTCCTGCAGCCTCTTGAGTGCGCGGTGCGGGTCCTTGGCGGCGCGGCGCTGCCCGTCGATTTTGGCGATGGAGTTTGAAAGCTTCCCTCCACGCTTACTTCTATCCGGCAATTTCGCGCTTCAGAAAGCACGGCTATCGCTGAGAGGCCAGCCAACCCTAGAGGCTAGCTCCGTTCTCGTCAACGCGCATGGATTCGCCTGAAGTCGTAGGAGGCACCGACGGTGAAGCCCTGGGGGTTGAGGAAAGAAGTGGTATTGAAGAAACCAACCCGCCAGAACTGGTATTGATAGTCTACGCGCACCGAGACGTTGCGCCACGCGCGATACTCGACCCCACCACCTGGGGCCCAGATGGCCCACCTGTCGGCCGTATACCAGGAGGGGAGCCTTCGGTTCTTGATATGATCCTCGCCACCCAAATCCGCCAGAAACTTTGCGTAAGGGTGGAAGTTGCGGAAGTGGCGCAAAGTATAGATCGGGCCTCCCCCGGCGGTAGCCTGCCGCAGGTTCTGGCCCTGCGGTTGACCGAAAACGAGACCGCGGGCCTCCGCCTCAATACCGAATCCGTGCAAAAACGACGGGGCATGATAAAAGTTCCAGTCTGCCCACACCGTGGGGCCTTCCATGCGGTTGTGCACAAACATCTCGGTGTAGTAACTGGAGAAGCCGACGCCGACGACGAGTGGCAAGCCGCCCTCCGTGGCACTCGGCACGACTTGGGAGAACACAGGAAGTGACGCTGTTAAGAAGAGTATTGCAAGAACAGACTTCAGGTGCATGCAGCTTCTCCTTGCAGGGTGCTGACCACCTCTCTCGAGGCGAATCCCTTACAAGGAGTTTACATAGAAGGCACAGAATTGCCAGCCTTAAATTCTGTCAAAGGGAATACATGGCGAACTCAGGCTATCTCCAAACTCCTGTTTGAGCCGCTTTCAATTGCGGCAACCGGATCATCCCGCTCCCGCTCATCCTCGTGTATGTCTGCAGTGACTCCCAGGAAGGAAAACTACACAGCCGAATGAACAATCAAGCAAACGCTCGCGCTTCATGACTGTGGCAGGCAGGCGCCGGGGAGTTCGGGAGACAGCGCGAAAGCGCAGCTCAGATTAACAGGCTGCCAATATGATTTACGCCCCGCATTCCAGTCGGCCTAATCTGCGTGGCCGATTTCTTAGCCTCTGGAACGTTACTTTAGTCATATGCACATATCAGCCGGTCAGACCTGGGTGACCGACTTGTTAGCCTCTAGGACGTTACTTTGGTCATATGCCCTGAGAAAACATTTTCTTCCGGTTATTCTTGTCCAGGGTAGGGTAGAGCAAATGCGCCCTAGTTCGACTTCCTTCATGTGATCGGCATCACGAATCGAGAAGACTCGATCCACCATGCCTTGCAGTTTCCGAGCGCCTTAGATTGTCGAATGATCTGTTCGAACTGGTTTATTTTGAAATACTTAACCAAGCGCATCGGCGGCCGAGAGTGATCCAAAGCGAATGAATTTGATTTACTTCATAAAAAACTAAAGATTGCCCCAAAGGCAAAAAGCCTTGTCAGCCTGACATATCGAAGCAATTCCTCCTCTCAGCAGGCGTTGCTCCCCCCCTGAGCAGGCGTTGCGTCACAGATTAATCGGGTACTTTTGACATATCTCGAGGATACTATAGTATGGTTCTATCTGAATCCTGCACTGCGTTCAAATGGTGCAGGCGGGGCATGCAAGTAAGCGCTCACATGCGGGTTTGTGGGAAATCTAACAGCTAAATCCACTTGGTTCCGAAACGAAGTTCACTTGGTTCTGAAAGGAAGGTAGGAAACTTCCTATCTAAGTGAGAGGGGCGAAGCCATGTCTGAAAATGCATATCGACAAAGGCCTCTTGATTTCAGCGAACGTGTGCCGGATTGCCGGTTCGATATGCCGGTCGTGCCGAAGTGGTTCGCTGTCTTCACGTCCCCGCGCCATGAAAAGCGCGTAGAACATCACTTTAGTCTGAGGGACATTGAGCATTATCTGCCGCTCTACCGCTCGCCGCGCAAGTGGCGCAATGGCTTGAACGTCGTCCTGGATCTCCCGCTCTTTCCTGGTTACATATTTGTTCGCATCAAACGGGCAGAGCGCGTGCGGGTGCTGCAAGTACCGGGCGTGCTGGCAGTTGTGGGCGGCCCGGCGGGCGAAATGGCTCCGCTGCCAGAGGCTGAAATCGACGCACTGCGATCTGGCCTTCATTTGCGCCTGGCTGAACCACACCCTCTTCTGACGGTAGGACAGCGGGCTCGCATCCGATCAGGCGCTTTTGCCGGGTTGGAGGGCGTCGTGGTACGCAAGAAGAACAGCCTCCGCGTTGTCCTAACCATGGATCTCATAATGCAAAGCGTCGCCCTGGAAGTTGATGGAGAGGAACTGGAACCGGTGGTTTCCGGCGTCCTCAATTCTTCCGGGAGCTGCACGTCATAGTCCAGCGGCCGCACGGCCGGAGAGCGATATGTCTGAAGCTAAGGGGTGGGTCGGGCCTGGCGCAGGTGAGCGCATACTGGCTACTGCAACGAGTCTATTTGCCCTGCACGGATACAAAGGCGTCAGCACCCGCGAGATCGCTTCCGCTGCGCAAGTCAATGAAGCCACAATCTTTCGGCATTATCCGCGCAAGCACGACCTTTATTTGGCGGTGATGACGTCGGGGCTGCAACAGTTGCATCTCCGTGGCGATCTGTTGGCCAGTATCGCAGAAGCCCGTGATGGGCAAGCAGCTCTTGCGCGGACTTTTGAGCTGATCGCGAAGACCCTGATGGAGAAACCCGAAATCCTGCGGCTGTTACATTACAGCGCACTTGAGTTGAGAGCGGATTTCGATCCACTGGTCCGCAAGCACCTTAGCCAGCTGGTAGAGGTGATTGCCCACTATCTTGACCCATGGATCAAGAGGGGCGAATTGCGATGTGCAAATGCGAAAACTGTGGTTCTCACCCTCATCGGAATTGTGATCAGCCACGATTCCCTTCAGCGAGTGTTCCTGGGCAAAGGGCTTGGCCCGGAACGGATGTTCGAAACCTACTTGGGCTTTGCAATGGCTGAACAGGCTGCGACCGAAGAAACTATGGTCCGCCTGCAACACATCGACACAGCCGTGCGCGCAATCGGCGCGGAGTGAATATCGTTTGGTTAACCACCAAAGTCCGCGGCGCAGCGAGCCTCTGCCAACCTGGACCTGAGCATCATAAGAATCAGGAAACAGGATTCACGTACCGGGTCCAAATGCAGAAAGGGGTGTATGTCCCATAGATCCGACCCAACCCGGCTCTATAGCGTGAAGCTAATCCGGCATCGCCTTGTGGCCTACCTCTTGGACTGGGCAGCTTTTGCCTTCTCCGGCCTGCTTGCATTCGAACTGCGATTTGACGGCGCGCTGCCCGCGAAATACCTCCATCCGATGGGGGTGTGTCTGTGCATCTGGATTGTTGCAAAGTCGGCCGCCTTCATCGGTGGCAAGTTGGACCGCGGGAATTGGCGGTATACGTCCACATACGATGCCGTGCAGATTGTCTTAGCAAATTCAGCTGGATCAATACTGGGCGGATTAGTCATATTTCTTCTGTTCGGGCCAAGGGGTATTCCGCGTTCTGTATATGCTCTAGACTGGATGCTTTCCTGCTTGTTGACTTTGGGGGGCAGGCTACTAGTGCGTGTGCTCATTACCGATCACAGGTTGCAGCGGAGGACAGAAGGTGACCAGGCGAGAACACTCATTTACGGCGCTGGCTCAGCGGGGTTGGCGCTCCTCCGGGAATTTCGTCAAAACGAGGCTTTGAGGTGCAATGTCGTAGGCTTCATCGATGACGATCCATCGAAACGTCATTTGATTTTGCAGGGAAAGCCAGTGTTTGGAACTGGAGAGGATCTCGCGGCCTTGGCGCGGAAGCACGCCATCAAAAAAGTGCTCATTGCGGTCCCATCTGCAACGGGGCAGGAAATGGTGAAGATTCTCAAGTCTGCCCTCGATACCGGTGTGGAATTCAAGATGGTGCCGGGTTTGGGTAACCTGCTTGATGGCGCCGAATTGGGCAAACAGATCCGGGATGTCGCCGTCGAGGACCTGCTGGGAAGAAGGCCGGTCCATCTGGACCAGGACGGTATTCTGGAGCGTATTCAGGGCAAAGTCGTCATGGTGACTGGCGCAGGCGGCTCGATCGGGTCAGAGATCTGCCGGCAGATTGCTCGCTTCGATCCCGTTGCCCTGGTCGGCTTCGATGAGGCGGAATCGCCGCTCTTTCAGATTGACAGGGAGTTGCAAAAGACCTTTCCCCATTTGGTGTTTCACCCGGAGATAGGGAACATCTTGCAGCCCGAAACTCTGCGGCGGGTGATGCATCGCTATCAGCCGTCCATTCTGTATCACGCCGCCGCCTACAAGCATGTTCCGATGATGGAAAGGCATGTTTTTGCGGCCGTCGAAAACAACATCTTCGGCACGTGGCGGGTCGCCCAAGCGGCGATCAAACATGGCGTCGATGATTTTGTCATGATCTCCACCGATAAGGCAGTCCGGCCAACCAGCATGATGGGAGCTACGAAGCGTGCGGCGGAATTGGTGATTCGTGCACTCCAGAAGGGGGGCGGCACCAGGTTTGTTGCGGTGCGTTTTGGCAACGTGCTTGGGAGCAATGGAAGTGTCGTGCCGATTTTTAAGGAACAGATTGCTGCGGGCGGCCCCGTGACCGTCACCCATCCTGAAATGTGCCGTTATTTTATGACCATTCCCGAGGCGGCCCAGCTGGTTCTGCAAGCTTTCTCGATCGGCAAGGGCGGGGAGGTTTTCGTCCTCGATATGGGTGAGCCTGTAAAAATCGTGGATCTCGCCAGGAATCTTATCTTGCTTTCGGGCCTTCAGCCCGACCGGGACATCAGGATTCAGTTTACCGGCCTGCGTCCAGGGGAGAAGCTGTTTGAAGAATTGAACCTGCAGGATGAGCGCCTAGCCGCGACTTCGCACGCACAGATCAAGACCTATATCTCCCCCATCGATCTCGATGCAAAACAGATCAAGAGACATTTGAGCGAATTGGAGCAGATTTGCGATGAACAGGATATTGGCCGTCTTCTTTTGCTCCTCAAGGAGCTGATTCCTGACTACAATCCGGGCTCCGAACTCCTGCGTGCCGCATTGTCATTCGAACCGAGCCATCCCGAACCGGTTAGATACAAGATTCCTGCCGGTCAGGCTGAGAGCGTTCTCTCGGCCAACCTTGCGCCGGCACCTCGTGCGAATTGAAACGATACAGGGCAACGCGGTCCAGTCGGAGGCCGCAAGACGCAATACTCTCAATCAATAGGCGGCTGTCATTAACGAACCGGGTGCCGCACATTTAAGGAAGTCAATTGAGTAATTACGAAGTTCCCCACTCAGGGTATGATGCTTCGACGGATTCCACGGCCGCCCCAGTCCATCATCAACTGGCCCCTGCGAATGCGCTGCACAATCTCCTTCGCGTATTGACGAGACGCAGCAAATGGATCATCGGATCGATTGTGATCTGTGTGTTGTTGGCCCTTATCCTCACGATGATGATGAAGCCCACCTACGACGCGACAGCGACGATCGAGTTGAACAAGGGCAGTTCCGGCTCGCTGGATTTGGGACTCGGAGATGCATTGCCCGAGCAATTGACCGCAGGCGGGGAAGGCCTCCAGACAGATCTCCAGACCGAGACCGCGATCCTCAAAGGCGACTCATTGGCCCTGGCAGTCATTCAGCGGCTTGGATTGGCCTCACAGGCGCCGTTTGCAGCCGAGGAGGGCAAGACTCTTAAGAACCCAGAACAAGGATTGTCGCTCGATGAAGCGCCAGAGACACGGACGCGACTGTTGGGGGTTTTCAAAGCTCATTTAAAAGTGCAACCAGTTCGTGGAACCCGATTGATTCTTGTTACCTATGAGAGTCACAATCCAAAACAGGCCGCACAAATTGCGAACGCATTGATCGACAGCTACAAGAGTCAGTACCTCCAATCCCATTACGATGCGACGAGTGAGGCTTCGGAATGGTTAACGAAGCAGTTGTCGGAGCTCAAGACAAATGTCGAAGACTCAGAGAAGAAGCTCACCGATTTTGAAAAGGGGTCCGGGATACTCAGCCTGGACATGATGTCGGGCCCAGGTTCCAAGAGCGACTCCGATGGCGCGGGCGGAATCCATAGTGTCGTCATTCAGAAGCTCGACGCACTGAATGCCGAGTTGACCGCGGCTGAAGCGAATCGAATCGAGAAGGAGGCAATCTACCATCTCGCCCAAACAGGCAATGAAGATGTGGTTCTAGGTCTTGGAAACGATCCACTGGCGATGCAAAGCAATTCGATGGTACTCACGCAAGGTGGGGGGATCTCGAACCTTCAACAGTTGCGGCAGCAGAGAAGCCAACTGAAGATCAATCTTGCCGACGCGTCGACAACGTTCGGGGCGAACAACAGGCACCTAAAGGAGATACAGACCCAGATAGGCGCAGTGGATGAACAAATTCATCAGGAACTGCAGGAGATTACCAAGCGCGCGCAAGTTGACTTCCAATTGGCGCAGCAGACAGAAGATGAGATTCGCAGGCGGTTCGACGAGCAGCAGGTAGCGGCAAGCAAGCTTAATGAGAAGGCTGTTGAATTCGCCGTGTTGAGTCAGGAAGCCTACTCGCGCAAGCGGCTATACGAAGATCTCTACACCAAGCTCCAGGAAGCGAACGTTTCTGCGGGCATCAAAGCCACGAATATCACCATTGTGGATCCGGCTCGTTCGCAGTCTGTTCCAATCAAGCCCAAGCGAGGGTCTAACCTGGCATTGGGTATGCTGTTTGGGATATTCGTTGGGCTCGCCGCAGCGTATACCGCAGAGAACTTCGATCGAACCCTAAGAGGTCCTCTGGAGATCGAGGAAATCACTGGAATTCCGGTCATCGGCGTCATCCCGAGTTTCGGGGAGACGGCTAAAGCCTATGGTTCGAGACGACGGAAGGAAAAGAGAAAAGAAGCTGCGGAAGATATCTCCCACCCGGGCTCCGTCTGGATGCTGACCCATCCCGAGTCTGCAGCCGCTGAGGCTTTCCGGGCTCTCCGCACCTCCATTATGCTTTCCCGCGCCGGGGGTGGGCCAAAGACTATCCTGGTTACAAGCTGTATTCCCGGAGAGGGCAAGACTACTATCACGACGAATTTGGCTGTTGCCTTCGCGCAGCATGACAAGAAGGTGATCATCGTTGAGGCCGACATGCGCCGCCCGGGGATGAGGCATGCGTTTGATGTTGCCAACAAAGTTGGTCTCAGCAACATACTGGCCGGCTCAAATACAAGCGAGGAGGCTATTCTTCGGAGAGTACAGGTGCCGACGCTCGATGTTCTGCCCGCAGGACAGCATCCGCCGCTCCCATCAGAAATCTTGGGGTCGACAGCATTCGACGAATTGTTGAAGGATCTTCGTTCGCGCTACGACATTGTCTTGATCGACAGTCCTCCAGCGCTGTTGGTTACCGACGCCGTTTCAATTTCAGCGAAGTCAGACGCCACCATTTGGGTTGCCCGGGCAGGTGTTGTAACCCGTCCGCAACTTGCTCGAGCCGCCAATCTCATTGAGCGCAATGGAATGTCGGTCGTAGGCTTCATCGTCAATCGAATGACCAAAAGCGTGGCCGGATATGGCTATGGGTACGGGTATGGGTATGGTTACGAGTACGATAACTACGGTTCCTACTATGAGGAGAAGAATCCAGATGAGGCGTAAAGCGATTTGTGCTTTGCTTGTCATTCCCCTGCTGCCTATTTGCCTTTCCGATGCCGGCCGTGCCCAAATCGGAATGCAGCAGACGATTGGTTCTCAGAGCGGCGCTACGACAAGCCGAAACCGGCCGGATGCATCCGCCGCATTGGGCAAATCCGGGTTGGGGATGGTCCCAGAGGATTTTGCCCAATTGAAGTTGGCCCCCGGTTTTCTTTTGAGCTTGACCGTTCTCGACGATCCTGATTTCGTAGGAGCCTTTCGCGTCGACGAACAAGGCGATATCGCGCTGCCTGTTCTAGGGACGCTTCATGTTGCAGGTGAAACCGTCTCCGAAGCAAGACTCCAAATCGGGAAAAAGCTCTTGGAGGGTAAGATTCTCAAAGACCCCCAGGTTGATCTGTCGATTCTTGAATATTCGGCGACTGAAGTGTCGATCATCGGAGAAGTGGCCAGCCCAGGCAAGTATCCATTGCTGGTTCCGCGCAAATTGGTGGACGTTCTGGCGCTTGCGGGGGGCACTACAATCACGGCCGGCAACGAAGTGCAGATTACACCCGCCAATTCGGGTGCAGAACCAGTTCTGGTCCACTATTCAAAAGCCACAAATCCGAAGGCGGTTGAGGATGCAATTGTGCATCCCGGCGATACAGTGCAGGTTAAACGCGCGGGCATTGTGTACGTACTTGGCGCAGTAAATCGGCCCGGTGGGTTTGTGATGCAGGAAGATGGGACACTCAACGTACTGCAAGCCATATCGTTGGCGAGCGGTACAACGCTGCCAGCATCGACCGGTACTATTCATCTTCTGCGCCGGAATGCAGACGGGACGGAAGTGGACATATTGCTACCCTTCAACAAGATGCAGCACGGACAGCGCACTGACGTGCAACTGCGCGCGACAGACATTCTGTATGTACCCATCAGCAAGGTCAAGTCGACCCTTACCTTTAGTCAGGGCATTCTGACTGCGGCAGCCTCAGCCACCATCTATGCCGCGGCGGTTTACTAGGTTTGCGAGACCTTATCTCATTCTTGGGCCTAAGGAGACTCTGCACAAGTCCCAACCCTGCACTCTGCTTGGATAGAATGATAAGTAGAGGGTGAGCGCGATGCGGCAACAAACACTGGCGTCACAGGCGAGTTTCGAGAA
>Ga0224553_1001062_pt1 | contig 10683 bp, 9 predicted proteins | sample 714S21014metaG_FD_179897 | JGI IMG/M metagenome (GOLD analysis project Ga0224553, IMG submission 179897) | Peat soil microbial communities from Stordalen Mire, Sweden - 717 S2 10-14 | ecosystem: Environmental > Terrestrial > Soil > Wetlands > Peat | place: Sweden: Norrbotten County, Stordalen... | reverse complement strand
ACTGTGGAGGATGAATTTGTTGAAAGCTTTTCTGAGAGTTTCAATTCCGGCTATCTTGCTTGCCGCAGCCGCTTCGGCGTCGGCGGCGCAGTTGTCCACCGATGCCCGCACCGCCATTCCGCATGATGTGCAACAGTTGGTGGCCATCGACTACCACGCCATGGAGAACTCGACCTCGGCCATGGATTTGCGTGACCGCGTCATGCCGCCGGGACTGAAGCGCTTTGAAGATGCGCTGCACAAGTCAGGCATGAACGAGAACCACGATGTGGAGCAGTTGGCCTTTGCTCTCTTCCGCCCTAATCGGAGTGAAGGCGATCAACTGGATACCGTCGGCATTGCTCAAGGTCAATTCTCCGTGCAGGAGATTCTGGCCAACTTCCGCGCGCAGAAACTGAAGGCCACACTGGTGCGCACCAACAGGGTCTATCCGCTGGCAAAGACCGGCATGGTGGTTTGCTTTGTTGACCCCTCCACTATGGTCTTCGGCGACGCCGAAGCGGTCACTAAGGCTCTCGATGCCCGCGACGGCATGGCGCCCAGCCTGGAGACCAACGGGCCCATGATGGAAGCCATGAATGCCGTAGACTCCGAGCCTCTGTGGAGCATCCTGGACCAGAAGGGTACGCAGACCATGATGAAACAGGTGCTGGGCGAGGCCGGCTCGCTCACCGACTTTGAAACTGTGCAAAAGCGCTTGCAGGCCTCTTGGTACGGAATGAACTTCCAGCACGGCGTCAAGTTTGACCTTACGATCTCCACCGGCGACAGCTTTGCCGCAGCCACCATCTCATCGCTCCTGACGGCCGCGTTGATGTTGCGCAAGATGAGCGGCTCGGACGCTGAGAAGCAGGCGTTGAGCGCCACCAGCCTCTCCTCCGACTCAGGGCGGCTTTCGATCCACTTCGCCACCTCGGATGCGCAGTTCAGCAGCCTCCTGCAATCCCCGCTCTTTCAGGGCATGGTGCACTAGATAATTATTCAATTGCTGTAATGTGGCCTCCCCGTATCTGGCGCGCTTTTTGCGTCAGATATGGGAGGGGGCGCGAACAGCGCACGAACAGGGCGCCATTCCTTCCGCGCTCTTTGCAAATCGGCTAAGACGCGAAACCGGCTCAAGCCGTCGTAACTGCTACAGTCTGCAGTTGCGTGCCTTCCTCACGTCTCTCCGGCACATCGCCAAGGCACACCTGGTTACGGCCGTTGTGCTTGGCGGCATAGAGCGCGTAGTCCGCAATCGCGATCAGGTCCGGGGCGTGCTTTCCGAACGCAGGAACCAATGTCGCGCAGCCAATCGAGGTGGTGACGATCCCTAAAGGGCTGCCGTTGTGCGGCAACCGGCGGCTGCGCAGAGCCTCGCAGATCTCTTCGGCCACCTGCATGGCTCCCTCGCTTTCCGTGTTGGGCATGGTCACTACAAACTCCTCGCCGCCGAAGCGCGCCACCAGGTCTCCGGGCCGTGAGACCACATCCATGCACGACTCCGCAATCTGCTTGAGGCAACTGTCGCCTCGCTGGTGCCCATAGCTGTCGTTGTACGCCTTGAACAAATCCACATCGAGCATGAGCAGGGAGAGCGGTTGGCGGGCGCGCATGCCGCGCCGCCACTCGGTGGCCAGGTACTGGTCGAAGCGCCGCCGGTTGGCCAGGCCGGTAAGCCCATCCGTCAAGGCCAGTGCCTCCACGGCGCGGTAGGCATCCTGTAGTTGCTGCTCGGAGCGTTTGCGCTCGGAGATGTCGCGAACAATGTTCAGGATTCCTAAAGGCACACCAGCGCCCGGATCATGCACCACCCGGAGGGCGGCTTCCACCCAGAGATACTCTCCGTTCCGCTTCCGGACGCGGCACTCAACCATGGCGCCCTCGCTGCCCGAACGCAACGCACGCATCGCTGCTTCGGCTTTGGGCTGATCTTCCGGATGCACCAGTTGAAGTCCGGCGAGCGCCGAAGCTTCTTCTGGCTTCCACCCGCCCATGCTTTCGGAGGCCGAGGAAACGTAAGACCGGTTTCCGTTGAAGTCGGCGAGGATAATCAAGTCGCGGGAGTTTTCGGTGACCAGCTTGTGCAGAGAAACGGTTTCTTGGAGCCGGCGCTCGGTGGCCTTCTGTCGCTCCAGTACCACGGAGATGCCGTAAATCAACATGATTGCAGAGGCAACCGCGGCCTGTAGATGCAGACTGGGCAGTATTGGACTGATGAAGCCCTCTGCTGCAAACGGGCCGTAACCGCATATTGTCAGCCACTGCGCGATGGCGGCTACCAGAATGGCAAACAGCGACGCATATCCCAGGCCAAGCCGCACCAGGACCAAAACCAGCAGCGGATAGATGAAGTAAACCAACGGCGCCCGATTCTGCGCGAATGCGGCGAAAGTCACCCCGAGCAAAAAAGCCGGATAAAACCAATTTCGCCGCCAGTCTACTGTGTTTCTAAGACGTGTCTTCAAGACGGCTGCAAAGGCTGGTGTGGCAATGGCAATGCCCAGGCCGTCGGCGGCCATCCAACTCAGGAATGGATGTTGCAGAGCCGGATGCTCCCAGAAGTGAAACGCCAGCGCATGAATGCCTCCCGCCAACGCCGGTCCGGCCAGAACCGCAAAGCCGAAGAACCGGATGAGGTAGCCGCGTTCCGTGAAGCGCGGAAGCATCGTAGAACGCTGCCGCAGCAGGAGGGCGCCGGTCGTCACCTCGACGATATTCAGCACGTTATAGAACAGTAACTCATTCCACCGCTCGTGAATGAGCACGCTGCGAATGGAAAGAGCAAGGAAGCCGGTGAGCAGGTAGGCAGGCCAGCGCCAACGCGGAGCCAGGAGCAGGTATGCGAGAAGAATCCCGTTGACAACCCACACGGGGTTATTCTCGGGCTTCCAATTCTCGGCTGATTCCACAACCACGGTCACAAACGTGATCAAGAGGAAGCAGGCTCCCAGGCGCACGGTAAGCCCATGTTTCCGCAGCCACGGAAACTGGCGTCGGCCAGTGATGGGTACAGCGCTCCCGCTCATCTGTGTCCTCTCACCCTGCTTATCGGTGAGATTTGGAGAGGGAACAGCCAGCGAAACCGTTTTACTTGCGATTTCTATGGTTTCAATGCAAATTGGAATGGTTTCTTAGAGTTGCGGAGTCAGTTTGGGATGAAACTCCCCCGTGCCGCCGGGCAGCAGCACGATCTGGATCCGGCCCTCCTGACGCTCGGCCAGCGTGGGCCCGTTCATCTGCGCCTGCCGCCCATCGCTCCCTGTGTACCCCACCTTCAAAGGCCCGCTGCCGCGCACCTGGATGCGATAGCGGAAGACCTCGCCCGCTGCCAGCTTGTCGGCTCCAAAGCTGGCGCTCGGATAATCCACCTCCAGCAGTTGAATTGCCCCGCCTGTGCGGTTTTCTACCGTCATATCAATGTGGTACGAGTGGCACCCTGCGGCCCAAACCAGCATCAGCGCCAGCACTGCGGCCAGAATTCCACTGCGTACACCCATTGAGGGCTTCATTCCTTACTCCCATCTGCATCCGCTGTGCCTTCTTGCGCCGCCAGCTTCTTTTCGACCTTATCCAGCCGCTTCAGCAACTCCGGCAGCCGCTGGAAGATGGTCACCGCCCGCAGCCATACGCGATTGTCAAACGCCGGCGACCCGGAAACCATCTTGCCTGCCGGCACGTCGTGTGACACGCCGCTTTGCGCGGTCAAAATCACCCCATCGCCCAGCGTGCAGTGCCCGGCCACTGCGGACTGCCCCGCCAGTATGGCGTTGTTGCCCACCACCGATGAGCCGGCCAGGCCCACCTGCCCGCAAATCAGCGTATTTTCCCCAATGTGCGAGCCGTGTCCGATCTGAACTAAATTGTCAACCTTGGTCCCGTCGCCAATCTCGGTCGCTCCCACCGTCGCCCGGTCGATGCACGCGTTGGCCTGCACGTCCACCCGGTTGCCCAGCCGCACTGGCCCCGACTGCGGAATCTTTTCCCAGTGGCCTTGCTCGTTCTTGGCAAACCCAAAACCGTCCGCGCCGATGATGACGCCATTTTCCAGCGTCACGTGATCGCCGAGAACGCAGTTCTCCCGCACCACGGCATGAGCATGAGCGAAGAAATAGCTACCGGCCTCCACGCCGGGGTAGAGCACCACGTGGGGCAGCAGCGTGGCATCGTCGCCCAGCTTCACTCCGGGACCAATCACCACGTAAGCCCCAATGTGCGCCCCCGTGCCGATGACCGCCGTCGGATCGATGACCGCCGTTGGATGAATGCCGGGCGCGTAAACCGGCGGCTGATAGAAGATTCCCAGCGTGCGCGAGAAGGCGAGATAGGGATTTTTGAGCCGCAGCGTCGCCGCTTCAATCTCCGGGAACTCCGGCTCGACCAGCACGGCCGCCGCCCTGGTCTTGCGCGCCAGGCCCCCATACTTGGGATTGGCCACGAAGGTAACCTCCGTCGGCCCGGCCTCCTCAATCCCTTTCACGCCTGTTACTTCCAGCTCCGCGTTTCCGCGCAACTCCGCACCTAGCCTCATTGCCAACTCGCCTAACTTCATGGATGGAATTGTAGCGGAATGGGCGCGACAGCGGCGTCGGCCGACGAGGAAGACGCGAAACAGGCTCCCTTACGCACCACCCGGCTCCTGCGGAAACAGCTCCGGCTGTTCGGTTGCTCGACCGCCTGCCTCAGTTCGCTTGCGGCCCGCGGCGCCAATCAGGCTCACCACTTCCAGAGTCTGAATCGCCTGCCGCGGCACATAAATCCTCTGCGTGTTGGAGCGTGTATCCGGCGGTGTGAGCAGCAGCCCGGCGCCTTCCACCAGCGAGCGGTCGTTCGCCGCCAGACCCTCCAGTTCCTCGCCGTCTGTCAGGGTCATGCGCAGCCACAAGCCGAGAGTCCGCGGCCGGATGGCAAACCGCTTGTGAAGAAGCCGTTCCGGATTGGCCGAGTCAGCGGATTGGGCAGGGAAGTCGCGCACGTAGCAGACCCACTTCACCTGGTCCCAGCCGATGCGCAGCACCTTGCCGGTCAGGTCTAGAATCTCCAACTCGGCAGCGTCCTGGCCAAAGCCGGCCTCCGCGTAGCCCGCAAACCACTCCTTGGAGAACTTACGTACGATCACTGGTTTGCGTTGAGAGGCCATCGCTCTGCATTGTCGCACGAACCGAGGGCCTTGCCAGTAAGGAGAGAAGATAAAGCCGCAAATCTGGTGCATTGAGGTCTAGCCAACGGGGCCGACTTGTGTTAGAGTACTGGTTTGAAACCAAGGCCAGAGTCTGCTGTAAGAGCAACCACATCAGATACTTGGCCGAGGAAATCAGAAGGCGGAAGCAGGAAACTGAATGCCCGACTACATCTATCTTCTGGAAAACCGGCTGTCAGCGGACCAACAGAGCGCCTTGCGCCACTTGCGCGAGGTAGCACTCGAGGTCGGCACCATCCTGTTTCTCACCGGGGACGCGGTGCGCGACCTGACCAGCGGCCATGCCGTTAGCGATCTTGAAGTGGCGATGCATGGAAATGCGCTCAAGCTAAAGAAAACAATAGAGAAGAGTGGCGGCAAAGTGTGGGGCGAAGACGAAGCCAGCCGCGCCCTTTATCTATGTTTTCCCGGCACGGTTCGCGTTGACCTGATCAGCACGCACCGCGTTGAGTATCCTAAGCCCGGCAAGCCGGTCTATCATCCCGCTTCCATTCAGGAGGAGCTTCGCCGCCGCGACTTCACCGTCAACGCCATGGCGATCTCTCTCAACGAAGGCTCGTTCGGACTGCTGATGGACCCCATGAACGGCGCTGCGGACATCGAGTCTCGGACCCTTCGCCTGGTCTCCAACTACGGTTTCCTTGAAGAGCCATCCCTGCTGATTCGCGCCACGCGCTACCTCGCGCGCCTCGGCTGGGAGATGGACCCCAAGACCCGCACTCGCTACGTTAACGCCAAAGAAGAAGGCGTCATCGAACACCTCTCTGCCCAGGCCCGCAGGCAGGAGTTGGAGCAGATTGGCCACGAGGAAGAGGGGTTGAAGGTTTTGCGCGCGTTTGAGGCCGAAGGTTGGATGAAGGAGCTGTTCCCCGCCTGGACCTCCGCCAAGGCCGACGAGGCTGGGCTGACAGCCTTGCACGATCTGGCCGTTGAGCTGCTCTCGCAAGGAGTCCATCCCGATATGTCGGCGGCGCAGATGCGGTTGCTGACCGCCAAGCTGGCAGGCAGGGAACTAGCTACTCTCAAGAAGCAGATGCTGCGCCCCGGCTTTGTCGAGGAGTGGAGCAGCCTGGATGCGCTGGCTGCCGGATTTGCCAAGGCGCTGCTCTCCAAGCACAATTCCATCCCTTCGGCCGGCTTCAAGCTCTTTACGAGCTATGATCCAGAAGCAGTTCTATGGCTTGGGTTTACCAGCAAAGATGCGGTCGTCAAGGAACGCTTTAATCTCTTCCTCAAAGTCTGGCCCGAAGCCCGCCAGCGTATTCCTCATATCCTGATGCAGGAGATGCGCATTACCCCCGAATTGCCTGCTTATCATGAGATCGTGCAGACCGTTTTCCTCGAGTTGCTCGATGGCAAACTCGCCACGCCGGAAGAAGCCCGAGCTTTCCTTGAACCGTATTCACCGCCCGCTCCGCCTCCCCAGGTCACCATCAAGCGGCCGCGCGCCAAACGCGGCGCCGAGGCCAAGCTGAAAGGGGACTCCTTCGACGATGAGCCCGAAGACCACCTGGAAGTCGATGAGGATCTGGACGACCTCGGCGGAGACGACGATGACCTTGGCCTCGATTTGCACCTTCCCAAGGTCGATTTGGACGTTGACCTCACCGAGGAATCGGAAGCTACTGCAGGAGATGACGAGGATGAGGAAGAGGACCGTCATCCGAAACCGGCTCCCAAATCGGCTCCCAAATCGGTTCCGGTTCCCAAGCAGCCGGCCCAACCCAAGCCCGACAAGCCGACTCCGTTGCCCAAGACCGCGTCCAGGCCGGAAGAGGCAAAGAAGCCCCAATCGGCTCCCAAGCCCAAGGCTCAACCAAAGCCGGAATCTAAACCAGTGGCTGTGCGCACGGCAAAACCTGCCTCGACAGCGGCCAAGCCAACCACGCCCGCTGCTCGACCCAAGTCCAGGCCCACGCCGGCCCAAGCCGCTCCCACCCGGAAGCCGGCTCCAAAAGGAAAGCTACCAGCCAAGGCTCCCGCCAAAACGCCGGTCAAGGCCAAAGTTCCAGCAAAGCCTCTGGTCAAGGCCAAAGTTACTGCAAAGCCGTCGGTCAAAGCTATGCCCAAGGCCCCGGCTCCCAAGTCCGCGCCTGCCAGGAAGAAGCCGGTCCCTGCTCCGAGGCCAAAGCCTACCAAGGCAGCTAAGCCCGCAGTCAAGAAAGCCGCTCGCAAGCCGGAAAGGAAGCGTTAAGGCGGTTCCACAATTGCTGTACCCGGAAACGACAGCCGACAGGGTCGTTTTCCCATCCGCGACGAGATTCGCGCCCGGTTTGCAGAGAATTATCTTCCATCGGCGCACAATGTCAATTGGTGGTCCGAGCGGGCAAAGAGGTCGAACAGAGTTCGAGTGGTGAAAGAGGTCGAGAGGGAACGAAAAAGCTACCCTCCCCCCCCTATACCCCTCCGGGGTATACCGCTAGGCTGTGAAACTGTGAACCTCATCGCATTTCCTGGCTGGTATCGCTGTCTATCTGGATACGGCAATCCTGGAAACGCCATAGACGCTGCGCTGACTGGATTTGTTGCAGGAACGCCGCGCCGTACATCGCGCACGGCAAACAATGCAGGAAGGCCCGCTTCAATCGAACGGACGCCTCAATCGGCGGCGACCATAGTCTCCCTGGCGGCTGTCATTACCATCTCCCGTATCGAATCAATCACCAGATCCGGTTGGTCGAGATGAATCCAATGCGCGCTTTTGGGCGCAATTACCTGCCGTACGCTGGAGCCTATGCGGGCAAGACAATGGTCGGAAAGCGGCGTGGATTTTCCTGGAGTCAACACCAGTACGGGGATATCCCGAATCGGTTCGGCGTTGTGCATCTCCCGGACGGTGTCGGGCACTGCCTCGACGTGGCTGCGCATCCCGGCGAAGTTGCCGGGCCGCGACCAATGAGCGGCGACCATGGGCCAGACCTCCCGCGGCATCTTGCCCACCTCGTTTTTGATGCGGTCGAGCACATGCTGGCCACCATCGCCGGCGGTGCCGGCCAGCCGCTGCGCAGTGCGGCCTGAGCGCAAGAACAGCGAAGTCACAGCGAGGCGGGCAAGTCCAATGCGCGCAGCCGGGACGGCGAAACGGAATAGTTTCTTGCCACGGTCGATCTCGGATTGCTTGCTCGGGTTCAGAGGCGGCCATTCCTCGCAGCGCATGGGGTCCACCAGCACAATGCTGATCACTTCTCCTGGATAGTTCAGGGCAAAGCGGCGCATCACCAGCCCGCCAAAGGAATGTCCCACCAGGATGTAAGGCGGCTTGATGCCAGCTCCTGCTAACAGTTGATGCAGTTCCGTGGCGATGTTCGCGGGCGTGCGCGCCGTGCGGCAGGGGCTGCTCCAGCCGAGTCCACAGCGGTCATAGGATGCCGTCGAAGCAAACCGCGCGACTGCTTCCTGGATGTGAAACCAGTTTAGATTGGTGGCCGCAATTCCAGCCTCAAACAGTACGGTAGGGTCTCCCGATCCCATTTCCAGCAGGTAGAGCCTGCGCCTGCCTCCGATGTCGATCCAACGGCCTTCCCTGGTGTAGCGTCGGCGGTCACTACGCGCCCCGAGGCACTGGTACACTATGCCCGAAAGAACCAGGGCCGCGGCCAAACCGAAAATGGAGACAAGCAGGAACATTCCGTGTCCTAGAAATGCGTCAGTTGCGCGGAACTGAAGTCATTCAGGCTGAGATTTGCCTTTGGCGTGCCGCGGTCGATGATGAGCAGAGTTGAGCCAGCCTGTCCACGGATCTTCGCTTCCACCTGGTGTGCCGACCAGACGCCGCCGTTCTGGCGCAGCCCGAAGTAAGTAAACTCCTTCACCGTTCCGCCTTTCAGCGTCTTCTCCACATACACCGGAAAGCCGATGTCATGATCGAGCCAACTGGTGACCTCAGTGTAGTGTGTCTTGTCGGCCGCGCCCGGCGTGCTTTTAACTACGTCGCAATCGCGCGCGCCAAACATCGCCTTGTCCTGCGGAGTTTGTCCCGGCCAGAAATACTGCGCTTCCAGGAAATCCTCGTAACTGAATCCCGCGCCCAGCGGGCCGTCGCTCCATTTATCGAAGGGTAGAATAACCGGATTTGCGTCGCCTGGGTGTGCAATTTGGACCACATTTCGCCCGCTGGGCCGCATCTCCAGCAGGATGTGAGCAGGGGCGTAGCCGCTGACCAATGAATCCGCGCCAGTCTTTGAGGCCGAGCCAAACTCCAACAGAACCCGCAGCACGCCGGGAAACCAGTGGGCCTTGATGGTGATGGGATAGCTGATGCGGATGCCGTTCGCCTGCACGCGAACAAGGTGGCCGATGGCGCGGTAATCTGCCGTCTCGATGCGTTGCCGCGGCGCCGCCAGCATCGTCTTCACATCCGCTCCGTAGGAAGGTGTCGCGCAGAGCAGCGCAACAGCCACCGCAATGGAAGAGACTCTCATGCCTCGATCCTTCCATCGCGCAGGCGAATCTGCCGGGCGGCCGAGTGCGCAATCTCGTTCTCGTGCGTCACCACAATCAGTGTCATCCCCCGAGCCTTCTGAATCCCGGTAAGGATTTCCATGATGCGCGCAGAGTTGACGCTGTCGAGATTTCCGGTCGGCTCATCTGCCAATAGAATCTCCGGCGAGTTGGCCAGTGCCCGCGCAATCGCCACCCGCTGCCGCTCGCCCGCAGATAGTTCATTGGGATACTGACGTAAACGATGTTCGAGGCCCATTTCGCTCAGCAAAGCCTCCGCCCGTTCTGCGCGCTTCAGTGGGCAGGGGCTAAGGGCCAGCATCGGCACCTGCACGTTTTCCAGGACGCGCAGCGTAGGCATCAGATGAAATGCCTGGAAGATGAATCCAACATTCCGCGACCGATAAACATCCAGGTTGATAGTCGAGCCGAGCCGGGCGTTCTTGAAAAGAACCTCGCCGCTGGTGGGAGTGTCAAGCCCGCCCAGCAGTTGCAGCAAGGTGGATTTGCCGCTGCCGCTCGGTCCGCTGATGGCGAGGAACTCTCCGGCAGTGATGGAGAGATCAACGCCGCGCAGGGCTTCGATCCGTCCCTCGTCGTAGCTCTTGCGCAAGGCGCGCACTTGCAGCAGTGGGCTAGTCATGGCGCAGAGCCTCCACCGGCGAAAGATGTGCCCCGCGCCAGGCGGGAATGAACCCGGCCGCCAGTCCGGCCACTACGGCGATGCCCAGCGCTTCGGCCAAGAGCAGCAGCGGAAACGACGCGGAGACGATGCTCGCCGTTTGCGGCAGCGCGGCCAGCAGGCGCAGAGCAGCCCACCCCACGACAATGCCCAGAACTCCGCCGGCCAATCCCAGCACAGCCGCTTCCATCTCGATCAGCACCAGAACCCGCCAGCGCTTCCACCCCAGCGCGCGCAAAATGCCGATCTCGCGCGTCCGCTCGAAGACGGACATCGCCATGGTGTTGGCGATGCCCAGAATGCCGATCAACAGCGCGATGGACGATGTGCCCCATGCCGCGGCGTGGGCTAGCAGCACAAGCTGGTTGTTGCTGGCGCGCTC
>Ga0224553_1001054_pt1 | contig 10741 bp, 9 predicted proteins | sample 714S21014metaG_FD_179897 | JGI IMG/M metagenome (GOLD analysis project Ga0224553, IMG submission 179897) | Peat soil microbial communities from Stordalen Mire, Sweden - 717 S2 10-14 | ecosystem: Environmental > Terrestrial > Soil > Wetlands > Peat | place: Sweden: Norrbotten County, Stordalen... | reverse complement strand
TTTGAGCCGCCAGGGGCGGGCATGGTTCCGGTCGCCCTGCGGGCTCCCTCCACCATGCCCGCCCCTCAGCCTTGTAGCGTATTGATTCCCTGCTTTGAGGTCACGAACTCAGAAACGGCGGGATTTTGTCTGAATAGTTTTTCCAACTTTGCCCTCATCCATCACGAAAGCTGCCCCCGCCACCTTGCCAGTTGCTTCGCGACTTCCTTTGTTCCCGGTGCGCCGGTCTGATTTCGTTTCGCCATTGCGCGTTGCAAATCGAACACGTCCAGCGCGTCACGACCGAACTGTTTGTCCACGGATTTTAATTCCTTGAGCGTGAGCAGATTCAGCGGCTTGTCCAATTCTTCCGCCAGCGCCACGACCACGCCAACGGTGTGGTGCGCCTGCCGGAACGGCACGCCTTTGCGCACGAGGTAATCCGCGAGGTCAGTCGCCAACAACGCCGGATCGTTTGCGGCAACCGCGCAGGCGGTAAGATTGATTTGTGTGTTTTGCAGCATCGCAGCCATGAGCCGCGTCGTGGCGCGCACGGTGTCGGCGGTGTCGAACAACCGTTCCTTGTCCTCCTGCAAATCGCGGTTGTAAGTCATCGGCAAACCTTTGAGCAGCGTGAGCAGCGCGACGAGGTTGCCGATGACGCGGCCGGATTTGCCGCGCGCGAGTTCGGCGACATCGGGATTTTTCTTTTGCGGCATCAACGACGAGCCGGTGGTGTAGGCGTCGGCGAGCTTGATGAAGTTGAATTCCGCGCTGGCCCAGAAAATCACGTCTTCCGCGAGCCGCGAAAGGTGGACGGCCAGCAACGCGGCGTCGGCGCAAAATTCAACGGCAAAATCGCGATCGCTGACGGCGTCCATGGAATTTTGCGTGAGCTGCGGCTTGTCGTTGACATCCACGAAGCCGAGCCGTTTGGCGACGAACACCCGGTCCAGCGGCAGGGTGGAACCGGCGATGGCGCCGCTGCCGAGCGGGCAGACGTTCACGCGCAAGTGGCAGTCCCAGAGCCGTTCGCAATCGCGTTCGAGCATCTCGACGTAGGCGAGCAAATGATGAGCGAGATAAACCGGCTGTGCGTGTTGCAGGTGCGTGTAGCCGGGAATCAACACGGTGGAATTCTTTTCGCCGAGGCTGACCAGTGCGCGCTGCAAATCGGCGATTTCGCCCAGCAGCAAAACGATTTCGTCGCGCAGCCAGAGGCGGACGTCGAGGGCGACCTGTTCGTTGCGGGAGCGGGCGGTGTGGAGTTTGGCGCCGGCGGGAACGCGCTGGGTCAGCTCGGCCTCGATGTTCATGTGGACGTCTTCGAGTTCGGGCTTCCACTTGAATTTGCCCGCGGCGATTTCGCGGGCGATCCGGTCGAGTCCGCGCGCAATGGCGGCGGCCTCGGCTTTCGAGAGCACGTCGATTTTGCGGAGCATGGCGGCGTGGGCGAGCGAGCCGAGGATGTCCTGCCGCCACAGCCGCCAGTCAAAAGAAACGGATTCGGTGAATTGCGCCACGTCCGCGCCGGGGCCGCGCGCGAAGCGTCCGCTACGGGAAACTGGAGAGATTTTTTTCATTTGTTGGGTTCAAGCTTCAGCTTGTTCGTGCGAGGCAGGCTCAAGCCTGAACGCCGACCAAACTGCGCCGAACCGCATAAAAAGTCACTCCGAAATGTCGCGCGACCCCGTAAAAAACCATATTGCCGCCGGCGCGCGAATGTGGAATGCTTTTCCGGCAGTCATGAGCGAATTCAAATATGCGTGTCCGATCTGCGGCCAGCACATGAAGTGCGACTCGTCGCAGAGCGGCACGGTGATGGAATGCCCGACGTGCTTCCAGAAAATCACCGCCCCGCAAGCCCCGGCGACGGACGACTCGAAGTTTATCATCACGGGCACAAAAGTGGGCGAGCGTCCAATTCCGGCTGCGGTGGCGAATGCGGGAATGACCCCCGCGTCTGAGCCGGTGAAAAAATTTCCCGTGGTCGCAATCGCTTTCGTCGTTTTGCTTTGCGTAGCGCTGGCGGCGGCGTTTGCGTTTGGCGGGAAAATTTTCAAACCGGCTCCGAAAACGGCAGTCACCACCAACGGCACTCCTGGCAGTCTGTCGCAGCCGGCACCAATCAGCGACACGTTAAATTTGTTGTCCAGCGGCAGCGATAACAACATTGCATTAAACAAGCCGGCTTTTGCCAGCAGCGAGCAGGGCCGAAATCCGGCTCAAAACGGCAATGATGGACATGTCGAGACTCGTTGGTGCGCCGCCAGCGGCAGCGTACCACAATGGTGGGAGGTTGATCTGGGAGGCGCAACTGCCATTACCAATACCCAGGTCATCTGGGAGTTTGGCTACGCCTATCAATATGCGATTAAGGTGTCGTCGAATCATACAAACTGGACAACGGTGGTTGATAAAACCGCCAATTTCATCCCGGCCAATGAAAACTCCGATAATTTTTCAGCCACTGGAAGATATATCCGAATAGTTGTAACCGGACTACAGCCGCGCTCATGGGCCAGCTTTTATGAATTTCGGGTGTTTGGTTCTGTCGTCGGCAGTGGTGCTGGCGGATCCAACGTCAACGGCAATTCCACCAATCAACAATGATTTTCGGCGGATGACTCCGATCAAGATCAGGAGACCACCGGGCTTGCCAGCGGCCTGAACCCGACTGAAACCGGGGCGCGTGAACATCGAACTTCTCAACACCGGCAGTGAATTGATGCTCGGTCGCGTGCTCAACACGCACCAGCAATGGCTCTGCCGCCGCCTCGCCGATCTCGGTTGCGTCGTGACCCGCCAGGTGGCGGTGCCGGACACGGCGCACGACATCCAATCCGCCGTTCGTGAAGCGTTAAGCCGCGCGGATCTGGTCATTGCCACCGGCGGCCTCGGTCCAACTTCCGATGATTTGACGCGTGATTTGATGGCGCAGCTTCTCGGCAAAAAACTGCGGCTCGATGAAGCAGTGCTCGACCACATCAAAAAGCGTTTTGCGGCGCGCAACCTGCCAATGCTGAAAAACAACGAAGTCCAGGCGCTGGTGCCCGAAGGTGCGCTGGTACTGGCCAATCTGAACGGCACCGCGCCGGGGCTGGCGATGAAAATAGACGAAGATGGAAGATGGAAGATGGAGGATGAGCAAACATTGCACGCGCCATCCTCCATCCTCAATTCTCCATCTTCGCGTTCTCCCAAATGGCTCATCATGCTGCCCGGCCCGCCGCGTGAGTTGCGCCCGATGTTCGACAATTTTGTCGTGCCATTGCTCCGGCGCGAATTCCCGCCGGACGCACCGTTTGTCTGCCGCACGTTGCGGACGAGCGGCATCGCCGAGTCTCTGGTGCAGGCAAAAATTGAAGCGCCGCTGAACACGCTTGCGGCCGCCGGGCTTGAAATCGGCTATTGCGCGCGGACGGGGCAGGTGGACGTGCGATTGTCGGCGCGCGGCGGGAACGGAAAAAAAATTGTCCGCGCGGCGGAAGCGATCGTTCAGAAAATTCTCGGCGCGCAGATTTACGGTTTTGATGACGAGACCATTGAAACGGTCGTTGTCCGGCTTTTGACCGAACGAAAGAAAACTTTGGTGGTGGCCGAGTCCTGCACCGGTGGGTGTATTGCAAATCACGTGACGAATGTGCCGGGCGCGTCGGCGGTTTTTCTTGGCTGCTTCGTGACCTACAGCAACGAGGTGAAGCAAAAATTTCTCGGCGTCCGCGCCGAAACGCTGGCGGCTCACGGCGCGGTGAGCGAAGTGGTGGCGCGCGAAATGGCCGAAGGCGCGCGGTCGCAACTCGGCGCGGATTTTGCCCTTGCCGTCACGGGCATCGCCGGACCGGACGGCGGAACAAAAGAAAAACCGGTGGGGACGGTTTTCGTCGGGCTGGCCGGAGATTTTGGAACGGTAGTGGAGCGCAAATTTAATCCTTTTGAGCGCGAAACATTCAAGGAAGTCACGGCATGGCAGGCATTGGAAATGCTGCGTGTGCGGATGGTTTGTCCTTGAGGGCAAAAAAAATTGGAGTAAAGTAACGCCATTCAACGTCTTTGCTTGAATTGAATAGAAAGGTTGGTTTCCGCACATGGCTTTGACCACTGAACCATTGATTGCCAAGAGCAATCCAGTTGAGGGTGACAGCACGACGTTTCGCAAACGCCGCGGCACGTTGCTGGTGGTGGATGATGAGGACGGGCCGCGGCAGTCGCTGCGGGTCATTTTCAAGGACGAATACGACATGCTGATGGCCGAGGACGGGCCAACGGCGATTGATCTGGCGCAGAAGCATCCCATTGACGTGGCGGTGCTGGACATTCGCATGGCCGGCATGTCGGGCATCGAGGTTTTGGAACGCCTCAAATACGTGAACCCGGACATCGAGGTGATCATGATGACGGCGTTTGAGACGACGGATACGATTCGCCAGGCGTTGCGGCTGCGCGCGTGCGATTACATCAACAAGCCGTTCGACCTGGCCACCATCCGCTCCGCCGTCAGCCAGGCGATGCAACGGCGCACGATCGAAAGTGAAATTCACAGCAGCGCCGAAAAAGTGCAGGAATTGCTTTCCGAACTGCAAAACCAGAAGGTCGAGGAGCAAATTGCCAAAACGCGCGGCGACATTTACGCCAGCATCATCCACGACATCAACGGTCCGCTGACGGTCATTTCCGGTTTCGTGCAGGTGCTCAACCAGCGCCTCAATCGCAATTCGCGGCTGGAAATGGAGGACCTGGAATTCATCAAGGACCGCCTGCGCATCATCGCGCGGCAGGTGGGGAATTGCGTGGAAATTTCCCGGCGCTACCTTGGTTTTCTCCGCCGTCAATCGGAGGAAGCCCCGCGCGTGAGCGTGAATCAATTGTTCAAAGACCTCGAACAACTCATCCGCGTTCATCCCGGCCGGAGCGACAACGAATTCGGCGTTCAGCCGATGGCCGAAGACCTGGGCGTCAAAATGAACGGGACCGACGTCATCCAGATTTTGCTGAACCTCACCGTCAACGCCTTTCAATGCGCGCCGATGAGTCATCGCGTCGATGTCGGCGGTGAAATTTTGCGCGAGCCGCTCGATTTGACCAAGTTCAAGGACGGTCCCAACGACCGGCTGCTGAACGTCGAGAGCATGGACAATACCGCCCCACTGGTGAAGTTGTGGGTGCGCGACACCGGGCCCGGCATCCCGCCGGAAGTGCTGCCGAAAATTTTCCAGCCGTACTTCACCACCAAAGGCCCGCGCCAGGGGACCGGCCTCGGTCTCAACATCGTGCAGCGGCTCATCAAGGAAGGGAAGGGCGCATTACACGTCCACACGCGGCCGGGCGAAGGGACGACGTTCACGATTTATCTGCTTGGCGCGAATCTGGCGAAGTAACCATGAATATGCGCGCCAAAGGTTTCGTCGCGTTCAGTTTTATCTTTGCGGTTTGGGCCGCGCGAGCGAGTGAAAAGCTGCCGGTGCTCAACGCCGGCAGCGAAGTTTACAGCAACGTAACGGTCACCAAGGTCACGGCCACGGACATCTATTTCACCCATGCCGGGGGAATGGGCAATGTGAAACTGAGCAAGCTTGATCCTGCGCTGCAAAAGCATTTCGGTTACAATCCAGCGAAGGCAGGCGAGGTGGAACAAAAGCAGGCTGCGGCCAACACCCAATACCACATTCAAGTCATCAACCAACCTTCGTCACGCCCGCCAGCTGATGAAAGCACAGCGCAGCCGTCATCTGCGGGACAACCTTCAGAATTGTCATGGGGCACCGACCTGCCTGCGGCCTTGAATCAGGCGCGGTCGGAAAACAAGATGGTGCTGCTCGACTTCACCGGCTCGGACTGGTGTGGCTGGTGCATTAAATTCGACAAGGATGTGCTGTCCACCGGCCAATTCGCCGGCTACGCCAAAAGCAAGCTGGTGCTGGTGCGGCTGGATTTTCCCCACCACAAAGAACAGGACGCCGCGCTGAAACAGGCCAATGAGCAACTGTCGAAGCGATTCGGCGTGGACGGTTTTCCCACCTTTGTGCTGTTGAATTCCGCCGGCAGGGAACTCGGACGTCAGGTTGGTTATTTGGAGGGCGGTCCGGATGCCTTCATCGCCGAACTGGATGGGTTCAGCCAGAAGTGAATTGCTGAATTTTTTTCGCTAATTTTCCAAATATTCACGCGGATCCACAATCTTTCCGGCAATCGCGCTCGCGGCCACCGTTGCCGGCGAGGCCAAGAACACCTGCGATTCCTTGTCGCCCATGCGGCCGGGGAAATTCCGGTTCGTGGCGCTGATGCACTTGATGCCGGGTTTGTTGATGCGGCCAAAGGTGTCCACCGGCCCGCCGAGGCAGGCGGCACATCCGGCGTTCTCCGTCATTTGCACGCCTGCGCTCACGAGCACGTCCCAAATCGTCTGGTTGCCCCAGTAGGTTGTCTGCAAATCGCGCGCGATTTCCGGGGTTGCCGGCACGCCGAACGTGTCAATTTTGACGTGCTTCCCGCGCAACACGCGGGCGAACTCCACAAAATCGCTGGTCTTGCCGCCCGTGCAGGAGCCGACGTAGGCGCGGTCGAGCTTGATGTGACCGAGGTCCTTCGCCTTTTTGCGCTGGCCGGGATTGGGATGGCACGCCACTGTCGGTTCGAGCTGGTCGAGATTCACGACAAGTTCATAGACGAACTTTTGTTTCTTGTCCGGCGTCACGGGTTCGTAAGTGGATTTCGTGCCGTTCAATTTCACGCGCGCATCCACGTATTCCGCCGTGCGCGAATCGAATTCAAAAATGCAGTTCTTGCCGCCCGCTTCGATGGCCATGTTGGCGATGGTCATGCGGTCGTCCATGGAGAGCGACGCCGCGCCGGGACCGTCGAACTGCATGGCGCGATACGTCGCGCCGTCGAAACCAATTTCGCCGATGCAATGAAGGATCACGTCCTTGGCCATCACGCCCGGCTGCAATTTGCCTTCGAGCCGGAAATGCATGGTTTCGGGGACCTTGATGAGCAGCTTGCCGGTGCCCATGACGAAGCCCGCGTCCGTGTTGCCGATGCCGGTGGCGAACAGGTTGAACGCGCCGGCCATGCACGTGTGCGAGTCGGTACCAAACAACACTTCACCCGGACGCGTATGGCCCTTGGCCGGAAGCGCTGTGTGGCAGACGCCGGCGTAATGCGAACCGAACTGGCGTTTCAAATTTCCCTTGGCGGCGTCGAATTTCCACGAGCCGTTCGGGTCATCAATCACATCGTAGAAATACGGGATGCCCTGTTCGCGCACAAAATCGCGGAGAATGTCCACGTTGCGGTTTGAGAGTGAGTCGGCGGTGAAAATGTAATGGTCGGGGATGATGACGATTTTGTTTTTGTCCCAGACCTTCGCGGTTTTGCCGAACTCGCGTTTGAACACGCCGATGGTGCCCGGCCCGCAAACGTCGTGCGTCATGAGCACGTCGGCGCTCACCCAGATGTTGTCGCCGGCTTGCACGCGCGGTTTTCCGGCGGCGCGGGCAAGAATTTTTTCCGTCAAAGTCATAGGCTGAACATGATAGCCGATGAACAGCGCAACTTCAACTGAACAAACAAGCCCCGTCAGGAGCTGAATCTGTGTGGAATCTCGAATCAAAAAAATCTCAAGCCCCGTCGGAGCGAAATATGCCGCCTCTACGAGGCTTTGGAATTATCTCGATGCAAAACTACAAAGATGTCGCGCCTGCGGCGCTGAAACCAACCACAGGATTCCTTGTTTCACCTTTACCCCAGGCATGCCCTTGTGACTCCACCCGAACCTTTTTGAACCTGCTCCGTGACCCGACGCCGGGGCAGGCGTTCGCATCGGTGATTTTGTCACGGTTGCCCGATTACCTGGAACAGGGAAACGCGTGGTGTCAACTTTTGAGCCATTTGATGGCATCATTCATGCTGATTCGCGACCGGAGTTTATTTGCACCGTGCCGTGGGGTTTTCGGCGTTGAATGTGTTTGCACATGTTATCAAGTTCCTATGCGAAAAAAAATACTGGTGGTGGAGGATGACCCGGATCAGCTTGAAGTGGTACGCTTCACTTTAAAAAATGCAGGTTTTGCCGTTGGCACGGCCACCAATGGCATTGAAGCGCTCAAAAAGGCCCAGACGGTGTCACCCGATTTGATTGTCCTGGATGTGATGATGCCCGAATTGGACGGGTTTGCCGTTTGCGAAACTTTGCGGGGGAATCCCACCACCGCTTCCATCCCGGTTCTCATGTTGACAGGTTTATGCAGCCATATCAGCCGGCTCGTCGCGTATGAATCTGGGGCCACCGATTATGTCATAAAACCGTTCGACGCAGACCAACTTGTCTCAAAAGTGGAAAAATTGCTGTATCAGCAGTCGGAGGCCTCAAAAACGCCGGGCAAACCCGGAGCCAGGCCCGTTGCTGCCTCGTCCAAATAAAAGTTCCGTCCGGCATTCTTGGGTCACCCAACGCGATGGTCCGACATACCATTCGGAAATCAGACCCGAACAACCGGCTCAAGGATAATTCGCTGTAGTACCTGGCCGGATCAAGGCTTGGCCTGCAAGAGCATCGCGGGCGGCCGGTGCCGCTTCCAATAGCGACAGATTCTTATTTCACCTTGACCCGGAATTCACTCGCCGCGCAGATTTTTTCGAGGGTTCCATCGTAAAATTCTTCGCGGTATTCATCGGTTTCGAGCAGGTGCTGGCACAGTTCCTTTTTGTCGCGCTTGATGATGAACTTGAGTTCGTCGAGGTCATCCGACCAGCGGAAGCCGTTGAAGAATTCCGCGCCGGCAAACTGCGTTTTATACAGCGCCGTCCGCGAATAGCACGTGCCGAGGTAGAGATGTTTGAAACTGCGTTCGGCGAACAACGTCGCGGCCGAGGTCATCATGAACATCCCGAGGTTGCGCGCGTAATAATTCAGGTCGTAAAACGCATAGTAATAATACGCGAGTTCCTTCCCCTCGACGTAAAGTGTGGCCACGCCGACTTCGTTGCCCTTCTCCCCGTCCGTGAACACGAGCAGATGCGAGATGATGGGCGAACCGAACAGTCCATCGAGCCGCTCGAACGTCATCACGTCCTTGCCGAATTTGATGTCGGCGTAGGTCTTGAACAAATCGCGCTGCGCCGGGGTGTAATTGTATTTGTCACGCGGCACGAGCTTCACTTCAATGCCCGCGCCCTTGCGCAGGATGCGGCGGTTTTCGGATGACGGCTTGAACTTTGCGAGGTTCACGCGCACCTGGCGGCAGAGGTAAAAGCGGTCGAGGTTGCGCGACGACGGCAGGAAGCCGGCGTTGAAAATGTCCGACGGCGTTTCGCCCGGCTCCGGCACGGCCCAGATGGCGTAGGGAAACTGGTAGTGCTCGTAGTCGGAGTTTTGTTCGGAAAAAAGGAGTTTCATTGTTTGTTTTTACCGTTCACTGATTTTCTCCGCAAGCGCAGCCGCCAACTGGTCAGCACTTCGTAGCTCACCGAGTTTTTCAGCTTCGCCATGTCATGCACGGTGATTTCCTCGCCGCCCTGACGGCCCATGATGACGGCTTCATCCCACATCTGAGCCTCCGGGATGTCCGTGATGTCCACCATCAGCGCGTCCATCGCGATGCCGCCGACGAGCGGGGCGCGTTGGCCGTGGATGAGCGCGCCGCCCTGGTTGCGCACGCGCGGGAAACCGTCGCCGTAACCGATGGGCAACACGGCAATCCGCCGTTCCGACGGCGCGGTGTAACGCATGCCGTAACCGACCACTTCGCCGGGTTTCAGTTTTTGGATCGCGGCGATACGCGCTTTCACGGACATGACCGGTTCAATTCCAGGAATCCGCCGGCAGACCGACGATGGGAAAACGCCATACATCAAAATCCCGACGCGGACCATGTCGAGGTGCGCGTGCGGCAGGTCGAGGAACCCGCCGCTGTTGCAGGTGTGGCGCAGCTTCACGGCGACGCCCCGCGCGGCCAGCCCCTGAAGGACTTCGTTGAAACGGGAAAACTGGAGGTTGGCAAACGTCTTGTCCGTTTCGTCCGATTGCGCGAAGTGGGTCATTACGCCTTCGAGCGACAACGATTTTTCGGCGCCAATCAGTTCGATGAGCGGCAAGGCCTCGTCCCAGCGCACGCCGTAGCGGCTCATGCCCGTGTGAATTTTCACATGCACCGGCACGCGCTTGTTGGCGGATGCGGCGGCGCGGGCGAGTTTGCGGACGGTATGAGGTTCATTGACGCAGACGGTCAGATTGTGTTCCACACACCACGGCAATTCGGCTTCCTGCCGTTCGCCCAGCAGCAGGAGCGGCGTGGTGATACCCGCGTCACGGAGAATCATCGCCTCTTCGAGGGTGCTCAAACCGAAACCCCACGCGCCTTCTTCGAGCGCGATGCGCGCCACATCGAGCGCACCATGGCCGTACGCCTCGTCCTTCACGACGGCGAGCAACCGCACGTTTTTCGGCAGGTCACGGTGGATGAGGCGCAGATTGTTTCGCAGCCGGGCGAGGTCAATCTCCACCCATGCCGGCCGCAACGGAAAGATTGTTGAATCAAAATCCATAAGACATCGCAAACTGTTTAACCACGAATCAACCCAAAAGACACGAAAAATCCGGGGCGATGGCCGGATCGGGAACTGGCTTGTTTGCGGACTGTCGCGGGGCGAGCAAAACAGGACAAGTTTTGTAGTTAGCAAAACAGGAATCTCCTTGTCCGCAGCCCGTCTTGAAGGCGGGCGAGCGGAGCGATGCCCGACGAAAAGACGGGCTGCGGACAAG
>Ga0224553_1001053_pt1 | contig 10745 bp, 13 predicted proteins | sample 714S21014metaG_FD_179897 | JGI IMG/M metagenome (GOLD analysis project Ga0224553, IMG submission 179897) | Peat soil microbial communities from Stordalen Mire, Sweden - 717 S2 10-14 | ecosystem: Environmental > Terrestrial > Soil > Wetlands > Peat | place: Sweden: Norrbotten County, Stordalen... | reverse complement strand
TCAAGGAAATGGGAACATTGGACTCACGGTGCCTTACACAATCGAAACTGAGGGGATCAATTCTCACTGCCACTGCAAGTATGTGGACAATGGATCAATCTCGGGAAGCGCGAAATTTGCAAATGGTCAGCAATTCTCCCCAAACACTACATGGAACAATACAACTACAAACATACCATGCGCCAGCGGGTCCGACACTCCTGGATTCCAATTCACATTTCCACCAGGATTCGGATTCAGCGTGACTTTCACGATAAACTATAATTGGACCGGCACGGTGTCGTGCGAAAGCCCGTTTGGTCCGACGCTGACAGATTCCACGGGTATAAACGGCTCGTATTCGAGCAGCGCGACGTGGAGGCCGACAAAGTGATTGCTCACAACACAAAAACGGCTTTCGGGCATCAGTTTATTCGGGGTCTTGAACTGTTTTTGAATGGTGTAATTATGTTGATAATGATGGGTAGTTTGGGTTGTAAATCGCAGTCCTCGGAGCGAAATGTCGAGTCAAAACCACTTCTAGCGATTTGGAATTCAAAAAGCGCATCAGCTAAAGATCGAGCTGACGCGGCTAACAAATGGATACCCGCTGGAACTGATGGTGAAATGGTTCGTAATCTTCTTGGCGCACCAAAAGGCGGCTGGGACCATTTTCACGGACCATCTTTTAATGCCGACGGAAAGCTAATCGGTGCTGTTGATATTTGGCGATTGATTTACCCATATTCGACCAATCTCTCTGTAGCTTTGGTTTTCAATCCAGTTCCAAACTCGTCAGACTTTCGTGTGCTGTTCGACCACGCATTTGTTTACGAAGCACCTGAGACTCTTACCACCAGCCACCGGACATCGAATTAAATCGTTCCCCGTTGCCCAAAGAGCGGGCCGCAAGTGTTACGAACTTTTTTGACATCGTACTTTTGGCCGAATTGTTATCGTAAAAATCCGGGAAATCCGGCCAGAGCCGTCGTAAGAATCCGTGCCGTCGTACGTTCGGTGCAGAATATGATCGGGCGGGCTGCGAGAATGGGCGGACGTTACGACCAAACGAGGCTGTGTCGTGGTAATTCGGCCGCGCACCGAATTGGCATCGCAGCGGCTTTGAGCCAGAACGGTCGCAGAGCCGGTTGGACAGGCCAACCGGTTTTGGCGAGCAGTTGGAGGAGGCTGGTGAGCTTTAACGGCATCGTGGTAGCGGAGATGCGCCGCCTGGATCACACAGAATGCCAGCATGTTGCAACGAAGACGGCCCTGGACGGCGTGACTCGGTTCAGTGGGATCATGGGAAGGGGAAGGACGGCGCTGGACGGCACTTTTTTACGACGGCACTATGGCCACGAGGTGTGGAGAATTGACCACGGACGATGCCATGGGCTGGTTTCGGATGTCAATTCGGCCAAAAAACGGCACTTTTTACGACGGCACTGCGGCACTTAACAGAGACGGCACTGGACGGCACTTTGACCGCATTGAGATCATAAACTCACCCAACCTTATGACCTCAGTTCGGCCAGAAAACGGCACTTTTTACGACGGCACTGCGGCACTTAACACTTAACACGCACTTTTTTATGATCGCACTGTGGCAACGAAGTGTAGAGAATTGACAAAGTACAACGCCAGGGGCCGGTTTCGGATGTCAATTCGGCCAAAAAACGGCGTTTTTTATGACGGCACTGCGGCACTTAACAGCGGACCTACGGCATTCACAAATCTCATCGATGCCGAAGAGTGGATCGTCGGACATTAGGTCAAGGATTGAGTGTTTTGAGCACATAGAGCGTGCTTTCTTTGTCACTGCAGATAGCAATAAAATCCGTTCGAAGCCATTCTCTCCAATCATTTCGAATGTGCTCTGAATCAAACACTGCTTGCTGGACTCCGTAACGTTTGGCGATCTCCAGAATGTCGGATAAGGCGAGCTGACGGGACACAAAGCGCTTCCCGGTAACGCAAGCAAGCTCCGGTGGCATCAACAAGTGGGCGACGAATGGGTAAATTGGCTCTTGAGCGTACACCCAACGGGTTTTCGGCGCGTAGAATTCCATCTTCCTTACGATCGGATTCGCCTCAATCGTTTGCCGGCTGCGAATGTCCGCGACTGCGTTTCCAAGGCGCTTTTCCGAACGGGTCGCCGCCGTCGCCGCCAGCAACCCAGCCACGAGGCCACTCCAAGAACATCGCCGCAACGAGAAAGAAGAGCCCTTTGAAAAGACCGTCGAAAAGCGTGCCAGAAATTCGGAGACCGCGTATCCAGCCAACCAAGTGAGAGGCAGAGCCAGATGCACGTAGTAATAAGACCAGCAAGGACGATGCACCAAATGCACAGGCAGCGAAGTGGCTAGGAAAATAATGGGAAAAGCGAGGTCACGTAGTTTCCGTTGGTTGATTGCAAGCCAGATACCCACAGCGGCGGCGACCACGCATTCGATATGATCGAAGACCATGTCCGCAGGAAACGAGTAAGTCTCCGGTAGTTGCAGTTCGGAAAAGGAATGGCTCTCGATATGCGAACGAAAGGCGATTTGAAGGCTCCCACGACCCCAAAGAAAGGTGATCACTGAGAAAACAAGGATAGTAACTCCAATCCACTGAAAGCCAGCAACAACGAAACGCTTGCATCCGTATGGTTTCCCATCCGCCTGCGCGAGCGCGATTTCGGCCAAGACGGCGGGAAATACCATGGCCGCAGTGAGTTTTATGCCTAATGCAATTCCCATGATACAGCCTGAAAGCCAAAGCCACTTTCGGCTTTTACCGCCGACCCACCAAAACAACAAGCAAATTGACAATAATGCAACGGCAAAAGTCGGCACTTCTTGTATGATGGACAGACTGAGCAATAGCAACAATGGAGAGGAAACTAGAAAGAAAGTGGCAAACATAGCCGCACAAACATTGAGCCTTTGAGCTACAATGCAATAAAATGACGCGAAGAAGAGCAACCCGAAGGCTGCGGCTGTAATCCGCGCCACCGCAAGCGTGGGTCCAAAATAGTGGAATTCTCCGCTCAGGCAGAGGGGGAGCAAAGGCGGTTGATCCCACCAAATATCCTTGTATAAATGAAAGCCTTTGCTGCAAAGAAGACCTTCCATCAGATCGTATCCCTCATCGCCGGCCAGCTTCAGGACAGTGGTGATCGGTAGTGCGAAATCCAAACAAATCAAAATGGCTATGACGGCCAGAAGCCCGGTGATCTTTTGCGAACGATTCACGATTTAAAGTTTGCCATTTTGCGGAATGCTGTCAAGATCGGCCTCAACAAAAACGTACGAAACCCATGTGTTTTACGGGCGCAACGATTGTCGTTCCAACCTTAAACGAATCTGATTCGCTGAGGCGCGTGTTTGATCAAGTTCGACTTCATCTTGGGCAGGGAGTGGAGGCAATAATTGTCGTTGTCTGCGAGAAGACCCATCCAGAGACATTGGCCATTTGCCGATTTTATGAAGCATTGTTCGCCGGTGCCCTCCGCATACATTGGCAAAGGCAACCGGGACTGGGAATGGCCCTAAGGGAGGCCTTCGCAACAACACAAAGCAGCCACGTCATGGTGGTATACAGCGACGGGGAAGCTGATCCCGGGACGATCCCGGTTCTTCTTGAACGGGCGCGAGATCAACCCAATAGCATTATTTCAGCGTCCCGATGGATCGAACCCGGCCTTTTTGAAAATGGAGGCATGGCGAAACGGACCCTCAATTTGCTGGCTCAACGAATAACTGCTTTCGCGTACAAATCCGACCTGACTGATTTCACCTTCGGCTATCGTATTTACCCGACGTGGCTGGTTCGGCGGATATCATGGGAGGAACACAATCATGCGTTTGTATATGAGAGCGTGCTCAAACCAATACGACTCGGAGTTAAGATTGTTGAAGTGCCGACCCGCTGGAGATTGCGTGACCAGGGAATATCTAGTTGGCCCCTTCTCGGATAAACGAAGACCATGTGAAGGGTGCATTGCGCCTCTCGTGGTGTCACCTCACACCAAAGGTGGATTGGTGCGCGGTCGTGGCAGCAATCGAGGGCATCCGAGCTTGAGGAATGAAAAAGAAATGGTTGGTGCCTGGGCACACCGGATAGCGAAATATGGGGTTCGCAGTGGACCGAAGGTTCTGGAACTCAATTGCTCATGGAACATTTGTATTCTGACCTTCAATGGTTACCACAAGCGTTGGAAGCCACTGAAAATAGGCCAGTTTGGAGTGATCCGGTATATGAAAAAAAGAGTTTCCATTCTTACTTTTATTCTTACTTTGTGAGCTTTTCGGATGTTGATATTTCGTAAGTAATTGATGCGCAACATAATTAGTGATGTTGGAGCGGGTGAAGGGAATCGAACCCTCGTATCAGGCTTCGGGGGACCCAACCAAAACGACGACTTCATTCCAGGGGTTGAAGCTTACGAACCGAACCAAGTTCTCTTTCATATGCGGCCAAAGCACCACCCGCGCGAGAAATCTTAAATGCGAATCTTGGTGAGGCGGCAACGGCAGCCACCACCGGTGGACCACCGCGAGCAAGGACGCGGCGTACGGCCTCATCCGGGAGAAGCCCTTGCTGAACACCACGCCGGATCTGCTGCTGGCGGTGCTCAATCAGGGCACGGTCAGCACCAACGTCTATCTGTGAAACATCCAGATCCGCGCACTCTTTCGGTTTCAATCCCGCTCAGATTGGTCGCCATGGTGATCCTAGGAAATTCGCTTCTGTCTTTTGGGCCATAGTACGGAAGCCGCGTAGGGCGAACGTAACATCAGCAACCACAGTCAGGTGCGCCACGTAACCCAAAGCCGGAACCAAGGGTCAACGATATTGCAGGTCCTCTCGCTGCGGTCTACGAGGTCTCTGTCAATCAGGCTGTTCATGGCCCGCTGGACGTTTGCTGCCGCCTTCAGTCCGCTGTGCTGGATGAAATCGGCCGAGAGGTATTGTACCTTGCGGCCTGGATCGGCTGCGAGCGCCTTCAGAAACTTCCGCTGATTTGCGGTCAGGTTTTCCCAAATGACCGTGAACGCGTAACTCTCCCGCTGCAGGACCGTTTCCCGAGCCTGGGCAACCTCCGTTAAGCTCACCGGACCGTTGAAAGGCGCCTCGTCCCAAATGACGTGGCAGAGATTTTGGACGTAGTAAGGATGACCGCCGGTTACGGCCATCACTTGGGAAAATGCTTCCGCCGAAAGCTGCACACCTTTGTGTGCAAATCGTTCTTTCAGGAACGGCTTCCAGTCCTCTGCTGGGATCAGGCCCAAATTGAACAAGGTGAAGGCCCGGTAGAGGGGACGGTTTTCCTCGAGGACCATCCTGGCAATGAGACGGCGCCGGCTGCCTAGCACCAGGTAGGCTACTTCCCGTTGCCGCTGGAGAGCCGTGCGCAGGTGTCGTTCCACCCGGCTGGATGGGTAATCGAATATCTCCTGGAACTCGTCCATAACCACGACCACGCGCTTGCGGGTATGCGCCGCCAGCTTCACCGGGCTGTCCAGAACTTCTTCGAGCAGCTTGTCGGGATCCCGCTGCATCTCCCCAGAAATCTCCAGCGACAAACTCGGTTTGCCTTCCGTATCCAGCTTGACGGTCGGCTTCAGCCGGTGGAAAACTTCTTGGCCTGGGCAAGCAAGCCTTCAGCGGACCCCGCTTTTTCCATGGCCACCGCCCTTCCAAAGGCATTGGCAAAGCTGGTTTCATCCTCGGTTTTGTAAAGGTCCAACGCGCAGACCACATACTCATCCTTGGGCAGTTGGAGCAGGGTTTGCTCTACCAGCGAAGTTTTTCCGATCCGCCTTTCCGCGTTGATGAGCAGATGCTGATGACCCAGGATGGCCTTTCGCAGTTCCGTGATTTCTTTGCTCCGGCCGCAAAACTGCTCTCCGGTGACGAAAGTCCCATATTCGAACGGATTTGAAATGTCTAAATTCTCTTTCATGCGTTATGCACGATAGAGAATGAATATTACCGCGTCAAGGTAATTCGCCATGCATAATCCGTTTCCTTGCGACGGAGGCTTTCGCGCCGAACGGGTTGCGTCCCCGCGACATCGACGCGACCACCATGACCACCACCGTACGGCGCAGTTTCTCGGGCTTTCTTACTCACGAGGGCAAGATGGAGACCAATTTGGCTGCGTCTGTCCCCACCGTCGCCAATTGGCTTCTGTCGGAGCTGCCGCAGTTTTCTCCGTGGCGGCACCACATTACGAATCCCCATCGTCGAGCGCCGACGGTGCCGGAATGCCTTGACGAGTTTTTTCAGCGCGGCAACGAGAGCGACGACCGCAGTAACCAACCCGGCGAAAGCTTTAATCCACAACGTAATCTCGATAATTGTCATCTTTTTCTTTGTTGTTCGTTGGCCTTCATTGACCAACTCAACCCAGCCGCCCTTACGCCGCCTCGGACAGAGCGACGAGACTGGCTGCCCAAATTGGGAGGCATTCCAAAAAGGCCAAGGTCATGATCCACTTCACGCCCCTCAAGCACGGGGCGTCCTCGCAATCGGCTTTGCTTTGATAGCCGCCGATTAGCGGCAAAGCGCGACGGCTATCCACCCGGAACGTTTCGCGGGGAAAGTGGAATCAGCCGAAAGGTATTGGAGACATCCAGCAAGTGTAGTCCGGATGCGTGTGCGTTTCCTCGTGGGGAAAGCGGGAACAATCATGGATTGCCCGCTCTGCTCTTGCTGATCCAGCCCTCTTTCTGCCATTGTCCACCCATCAACAACATGAAAACAAAAATGATGTTTTCCATCATTGGAGTTCTGGCTTTGGGAATTTTCCAACCATGGGGTGTTCAGGCCGGCGACGCGATGGCGATTTTTGACGGGAAGACGCTCAACGGCTGGGAAGGCAATACCAATACCTGGCGCGTGGAGGGCGACGCCATCGTGGCCGGCTGGTTGGAGCGCAAGCAACCGCACAATGAATTTCTGGCGACCATGAGGGAATCCGGGAACTTTGAGCTGCGCCTTCAATACAAGGTGGAGGGATCCAACGGATTTGTGAACGGCGGCGTTCAGTTCTGGTCTCAACGGGTGCCGAACAGTTTCGAGGTGTCGGGCTACCAGGCCGACCTGGGCGCGGACACGGATGGGAATTTGTACGATGAAAGCCGGCGTAACCGGAATCTCGTGGAGGCGAAAAAGGAGACGCGGGAGAAGGCGCTCAGGCCGGGCGACTGGAACGACTACCGGATTCGTGCCGAGGGCTCCCACATTCAGCTTTGGCTCAACGGCGTGAAAACGGTCGATTACATGGAGACGGATCAAGGCATTCCGCGCCACGGAATCATCGCCCTGCAAATCCACGGCGGGGCCTACACGAAAGTCCAGTATCGGAACCTCGTGATGGAGGAACTGCCCGCAGACAAATAGTTGCGACCTTAATCGCTACGGTTAAATGTATGCCCCGCTGAATTATCATCCAAACCATAATGAAACCGATTCTCTACGGGTTGCTGGCTTTTAACCTCATATTTTGTGGGACGGCCAACGCGCTCGAACCTGCCAACCCGCAAGCCAACGCCAAAGCCAGGGCGATCCTCAATTATTTCCAGAGCCTCAGTGCTCGCCAAGGTAAGCGCCTGGTCTCCGGTCAATTCACCGATGCAGGCCGCACGACTACTCTGCGGCTCATGAACGAGATTCACGACCAGACAAGCCGGTGGCCAGCCCTCATGGGCGCCGATTACGTCGATTACCAGAACGGCAGCCTTACGTTCAAGGCTCCCAACCAAGCCGCCATACAGTACTGGAACCAGGGCGGCCTGGTCACCATCAGCACCCACCTTTACGATCCGGCAAACCCCAAGGGCGGAGGTCAGCGCGACCGGGATGTTGACTTGGAAACCCTGCTTGCGCCGGGCACCGACACGCATGCCCGGTGGATGCAGGAACTGGATCTCATCGCCGCCGGATTGCAGGAACTCAAAGACGCCGGGGTCGTGGTTTTGTGGCGGCCTTTTCACGAAATGAATGGCGGCTGGTTCTGGTGGGGCGCAAAAGACCCGGACACTTTCATCAAGCTGTGGCGGCAGATGTTTGAGTATTTCAGCCAGACCAAGGGGTTGGACAATCTGCTGTGGGTGTACAGCCCCAACCACGGCAACAAGACCGCCGCCTATTATGCCGGCGGCCGGTACGTTGACCTGGTGGGCCTGGATGCTTACACGGATTTCGTGGACACCGCCCACATCAAGGGGTACACCGAGGTGGCCAAGATTGAAAAGCCGTTTGGTTTCACCGAATATGGCCCTCACGGCGCGCAAAACCCACCGGGCGATTACGATTACCGGCGCTTCCTCGAAGGTGTGAAGACGGCCTTTCCCAAGGCGGTGTTTTTCATGAGTTGGAACTGGAAATGGAGCCTGGCCAGAAATCAAAACGTGAAGGAGTTACTGGCCGACCCTTGGATCGTCAACCGGGCCGACTTGCCTGCGGGACTTACTGGCACCATTAGCCGGCCATCTCCCTGATTGACTCCAAACCCCTCCCGGCATTAAACCATCACCCATGACAAATATCGCAGATCTAACGACCGGCCAACTCCTCCGCATCATTGCCATCAAGGAGCAAATCGAGGTGCTGCAAAGCCAAATCGACTCCATTGCTGGTGATGGAGGTGAAATTCCATCCCCGGCCGCCGTTGAAGCCCATGCACCCGCCAAGCGCAAATACCACATGACCGCCGCCCACCGTCGCAAGCTGATCAAAGCACTGGCCAAGGCACGAAGAATACGAGCGGCCAAATTAAAAGCCCAGAAGGCCACACCCACGCCGGCCAAAAAGAAGGACCGGCGCAGCAGCCCGGCCGTCAGGGCCAAGCTGGCGGCGGCGGCCAGGGCGAGATGGGCGAGGGTCCGGGCTGAGGGAAAAAAGGGGTTGTGATATGACACATTATGAATAAGACCCCAAAACCAGCAATTGGAAAGTTCAGCCAGGAGACAAGTGAAAAAATTGGTCATTACGTCTATGCGCTGATTGATCCACGTAAACCTGAAACCGACCCAAGACGAATCTTTTACGTCGGCAAGGGAAAAGGCCAACGATGCTTTGCTCACGCAGCGGCAGCGGTGAAATGGAAACCAAAAAAGGAACCGAATCCGAAAATCAAACGAATCCGAAGAATTCGCAAGGCTACTGGCGCGCCGCCCCCCATTCAAATAATCGCTCATAAACTCAGCGACCCGGAATCGTATCGGTTGGAGACGGCATTTATAAGCGTGCTGCACACGGACCCACAATTTTGCGGTCTTGTCGCGGGAAAACACGGCTCTGATTACGGCCTGACTGTGGACGAAATTGAAGGTCTTTACTCAGATCCTCTGAAAGAGTCAGCCATTGGTCATCGTGTGCTCCTCGTGAGTCTGAACGGCGGTGAAGACCTGCCACCGTTCCCAGAGATTAAGGAATCCGACATGGCGGAACGTGTCCTGGGGTGGTGGCCTCTATCTGCCGAAAGGGCGGTCCAAGTGGAATACATCATAGGATGTTACCACCTACTAATCCGGCGAGTTTTCAAGGTGAAGCAGATGGAAGGGCGAGCAGTTCATAAAAAAGAAAAGTGCGGTAAGAACAAAAAGGGCTACCCAATCTGGAAACAGGTGTTCAAAGGCGAGCGGTGTGTGAAAATGGAACATCTCTGGGCCAACCGTCGAATCGTCAATTCAAAAGGTGATGTCCTTACGACGTTCCCCTGGCAAGTCGGGACTCGGTTGATTGGGAAGCACTCCTGATGACAGCTAAAAAAGTGAGCCGGCCCAAAGGCAAACTCCCTTTCCCCACTGCATCATGCAACGATTCTCCTGAGACCTCCTCCCACCTCCTGCGTTGACGTGGCCGACCTCGCCCTCCTTTTGACCCCGTTCCGTAACCCGGTCATCTGCTCCGCCATCAGTTTCGACAGGGGGCACGAACCGCTTCAAAAAGTTGAAACTTGGCCCCGTCTCTTTTCTGGGAACGCACCGGCACTGCCCCCACACCTATTTTTACTTCCAAACGTCCGGCGCTTATGGTCACCATTAGGTGTAAAAAAATGCGGCCAACGACAGTCGCCTTGTTGACCACCACCCTGGCAGCAGTTCTCTTCGGCTGCGCGACCCCAAAACTGGCGGCGATTCACTGGCCGAGGCTTGGCGCATCGTCTCCGGCAAAAAACTCGTGGACCTTACTCATACATTCAGTCCCACAACGCCAGTATGGCAGGGCTTCGGTCCCGCCACTTTTTCACCTGCAAAAGACCCGGTCACCGGGCGTCCTTACACAATTGACAAAGACGGATTTCGCGCGTTGCAGTACTCGCTGGTTGGCCAGTATGGGACGCACATTGATCCGCCGGCGCACTTCGATGCTCACGGGATGACATTGGACGAATTGCCTGTGAAAAACATGATTCTGCCCCTGATCGTATTCGATAGACCCTTCAAATCCTCCTGCACCTGCGCCTGCATCACCGCGAAATAGGCCGCCGGACCGAGCAACTTGGACCGCTCGGCATCCCAGGCGCTCGGCTCGATAACGGCCAGCCAACCCGCCTCATAAGACGACTGATTGATGGGCTCCGGGCTCGCATGCATTTCCAGCATATGGCAGCCGGTCGACCTTGGGGTTATTATAATGGGGAATGAACATTTGTTGGAGAATTCGCACAGAAGCTCGGCCTGATTGCCATCGATGAGTTTCGACATGATGGCCGCAGGAATGGCACCCGCTCCTGGCGGCGATGGTGCAGGGAGCAGCGATGACCTTGA
>Ga0224553_1001049_pt1 | contig 10770 bp, 10 predicted proteins | sample 714S21014metaG_FD_179897 | JGI IMG/M metagenome (GOLD analysis project Ga0224553, IMG submission 179897) | Peat soil microbial communities from Stordalen Mire, Sweden - 717 S2 10-14 | ecosystem: Environmental > Terrestrial > Soil > Wetlands > Peat | place: Sweden: Norrbotten County, Stordalen... | reverse complement strand
GGCCCCATTTTAGGGACTCATATTTCTGCAACACCACGAGACGAGATCAACACTCCACAGCCGATGAGAACTTCCTTTTAATCCCAGGTGCTGGGATCAAGATCCGGGAGGCACGCCAAATCCCACCAAGGGCCCACCAAGGAATCTGATCGTTCAAGCTCACCAATCCCAACGGTCGCATTATCTAGTACCTTGAAACGAAACTCTCAACTTTCTGCGGCAATGAAATAGTCAAGATGACAGAGTGAGTCAATTTTGTAACTGCGCGGCGTGAATCGAGCGTGCTGTTTTTTGGCCACCATTTACACTTGCCACGATCCACCAATCCCGCTTGCGAGGAACAATGCACCAGGTCGCTGAGCCCCGTAAGTCAAACCGAGCTTCAGCCCACCAGCGCGGCGACCGACTCCGCCGACATCGGGCGCGCCAAAAGGAACCCCTGGCCCTGGTCACAGTCCAGTCCAGCGAGCGTGTCGAGTTGGTGATTCGTCTCTACGCCCTCGCCCACCACGGATATGCCCAGGGCGTGCGACATCGCCGTCACTGCAGCCACGATCGAGCGGTCACGCTCGCTCGTGCCAATCTGCTCAACGAAACTGCGGTCGATCTTCAAGACGTCAACCTTCATTCGTTGCAGGTGCGCTAGCGAGGAGTAACCGGTTCCGAAGTCGTCCAGGGCAATGCGCACACCGAGCGACGATAGAGCCGCCAACGTCTCTTGAATCTCACCCCATCCAGCGACGAGAGCGGTCTCGGTTATCTCCAGACAGATCCGCTCTGGCGCGATTGTGTGCCGATGGATCGCCTCAGCGACAAGCCCGGCGAAACCGGTCTCTGCCAACTCGCGCCCTGAGACGTTGACCGCCATGGTGAAACCGCTGGGCCAGCCGTCGCGGTGAATCCACTCGGCGAGCTGGCGGCAGGCCTCGTCTAAGACGAACGAATCAATCCTCCCGATCAACCCGTGCTGCTCGGCAAAAGGAATGAACTCGTCGGGGGGCACTACCCCGCGCTCTGGATGGCGCCAACGCACGAGCGCCTCGACGCCGACAAGCGTCTGGTCCTCCAGCGAGAAGAGGGGCTGGTAGAGGAGGAACAGCTCCCCGTATTCGATCGCATGAGACAGGTCGACCTTAAGGCGGTTCGCGTTGGACGCGACGTGCTGAGAGGGGTCGAAGAGACGGTGGCGGTCGCGTCCCGACGCCTTTGCCTCGTACATTGCCTCGTCGGCGTCGCGGATCAGTTGCTCGGGCTCGACGTGAGGATCACTAGTGACGGCGATTCCGACGCTACACGTAACGGAGAGATCGCGCCCCTCCTTTACGTAAGAGGTGCGAACGCCCTCGACAATTCGATCGGCGATGAGAGGTACCTCATCGTCATCGTGCAGAGACGCGCAGAGAACGACAAACTCGTCGCCGCCAAGACGGGCTACGGTGTCGACGTGCCTGGAGAAACTCGAGATTCGGCGCCCGACCTCGGCGAGCACTTGGTCACCGGCGTCGTGGCCGAATGAATCGTTGACCTCTTTGAAGTGATCCAAGTCGACAAAAAGAACTGCAAGCCGACCCGGCAGGCGTTCCATGGCAATTAGAGCCTGCTTTAGCCGGTCCATGAGAGCGAACCTGTTCGCCAGACCGGTAACCGGATCATGCAGAACTTGGTAAGCAAGAGCGTTCTCCGCCTTGATCTGCGCCGTGACATCGCGAGTGATCCCGAATGTGCCGATGATCTGCCCGTACTTATCGCGAAGCGGTATCTTGCTGGTCGACGCCCAGGCATCGGGTCGATCGTGGAACGTTTCCCTCTCTAGCTTTCCCACGATCGGTTGACCGTCACGAATGATCTGCTGCTCGTCCGCAAAGGCTGCGGCGGCGTGTTCGTCGCTGTAGAAGTCGAAGTCCGTCTTTCCTATGAGCTCGTCTAGTGCATGGCCCGAGGGCACCGTAGCCTCGCAACCTGCGCTGACCAAGAGAAAACGACTCTGCAAATCCTTGAAATACACGCGTGCTTCTTGGGTGGCCAGGAGATTGTCCATGCAGACGAGTTTCAGCTCGCGTGACTGATCATCTTCCGGTGACAGCTGTCGCTTAGCCTTGGCCATCACGCTCCAGTACTCTGATATCAATTGGTTGTATCAACCGAATCGCTAACAAAGCCTAGCGCTGGTTCAATGAATATTCGCGCCGCTACTTGTTCACTTCGTTCCGGTCACCGAGCGAACCCGCAAGCTGAGCGCTCTCACGGGTTCACAAATCCCACGCAATTTCCCACGGACCAATCCGACGCCAGCGGACAGATTTTCTTTGATTCTCGGATGATTCCGACCCCACTGGCTTCACCAACATGTTCGACCTGCTGCTGGTCCTCGTGCTGCCGTTCGCCATCGTCTTCATGGTCGGGCGAATGATCGAACGACCCCGCCAGGGCTACGTCATCGTGGCGGTGATGGCCATCCTCCTGATCGGTCCCACGGTCCTCTCCATGCAGGCCGAATCGCACGGCAATCACCTCCTTCCCTCGACGGTCTCCCAATCCGTCAGCGCCACGAATCCGGGTGGCAACATGGAAGGGGAGGAACTTCGCTTCGGGCCAGGCGGATCGGCGCTGATGACCGTGGGCACCATGGGCACGGCCGCCGGCGCCACGAACCCGGCGCTCGATAGCTACACGCCCCTCGGCGGCACGGGGGCGTTCCTCGGGATCCTCTTCGGCGAGGTGAGCCCGGGCGGCGACGGCAGCGGCCTGTACAGCCATGCTCGTCTTCGCGCTCCTCGCCGTGTTCGTGGCAGGACTGATGGTGTCGCACGCCCGAGTTCTTGGGCAAGAAGATTGGCGGGCCGCAGATGAAACTCATCATCGCCTATGTGCTGACGGTCCCGATAGTCATGCTGGTGTTCGGCAGCATCTCTCTTGTGATCTCGGCGGGCACCAAATCAATACTCAACCCGGGCTTTCACGGACTGTCCGAGATCACGTACGCCTTCGCGTCGGTGGCCAACAACAACGGCTCGGCGTTCGCCGGCCTCGCCGCGAACACTCCGTGGTACGACATGATGCTCGGCCTGGCAATGTCGATTGGACGCTTCGGACCAATTGTGCTGGCTCTAGCAATAGCGGGCTCGCTCGCCGCTCGCGTGTGCACGCGCACATCCGCGCGACCCTGGACACAACTGGGCCCACCTTCGGGGCGTTCCTGCTCAGCGTGATCTTGATCGTCGGCGCTCTCATCTACTTGCCGATGCTCATCTTGGGCCCAATTGGCGAGCGAATCGTTGGCTAGAGCCTTACTCGAATATCCATTCAATTTCATGGCGAACATCTACCGTCGATCAGTCGGATAAGCCGCTACCCAAACGTTGTCCAGGCTGATCAGCCAACTTCTCGTCATGCGCTCCGCCGAGCAGTGAGTCAATCCCCTCGACGATGGCGCAAGTCGACGAGCGCGGCGCGTAGCTCGTGTGAAACTCTGACTAGCCTCCACAGTGACGCTGGGCGGCGGTAGCCGACAACGAACCGGGTGCGCGTTGAACTCCCTCAGTCGGTCACCGGTAGAAGTGATCTAACCACTCAGCTCTTCGCAACGTCATGTCTCGGGGATTCCAGACGCAATTGACCCGAATTCGCATCGAACTCGAACAGTTCACCGTAGCGGCCCCAGTCGATAGCGAGGTCCATCTGATGACGCGCCTCTTCCTCACTGAATCCGCGGCGAAGAAGATCGAAGAAGAATCCTTCCCCGAGGTTCCCGTCGGCCGTGGACTCCAGGCTGTTACAGATTGCCCGAACGAGTGGCGCGCGTGCCCTGGCCTGGGTCGCGAAAATCGCCTTGGACGCGTCGATGTCGCCAGCCACGAATCGCCGACCTTCCTCGGTGATATGCAGATCGGCTTCGTCAACGACCGCAAAGCCGAGCAGTTGAGCCGCATCGACCAGCGGCAGCAAGTCCTCGACGTCGAACGAGAGACGTTGGGCAAGCACCGGTAGGTCGTCTCTTCCGTTGTGAGCCGCCAAGATCTCGAGAAGACCCGCCATGCCACCAACCGACGCTGATGGCAACGGCGTCTCCGTCGGCGACCCGTCAAGGACAAGCGAATCACTCCAGATGTGGGCGGGCACCAGCTTGGTTCCCTCGGTCATGATGTTGTAGATCTCGTCAACGAGAGCCTGAAACTCTTCGGTATGGCGCGATCGTGGACGTGGTAGTTCACACTGGATCTCAGTCTTGATTGTGCCGGGATTGGTGCCTAAGACGAAGATGCGATCGGCGAGGATCACCGCTTCTTCGATGTTGTGAGTGACGATGAGCATGGCCTCAGTCGGGAAGTCTTCGGCATCCCAGAGCTTCAAGAGCTCACTGCGAAGGTTTTCGGCCGTCAGGACGTCAAGTGCGGAGAAGGGTTCGTCCATGAGGAGTGCGTCGGGTTGGACCACGAGTGCGCGGGCGAAGCCCACTCGTTGGCGCATGCCGCCGGACAACTCCTTCGGGTACGCCGACTCGAAGCCGTCTAGGCCAATCCGGTCAATCGCCTCGAGCGCTCGAGTCCTCATTTCGCCGGGCTCGACACCCTTGGCTTCGAGACCGATCTCCACGTTCTTCAGTACCGTCAGCCAGGGCAGAAGCGCAAAGCTCTGGAACACCATGGCGACGCCCGGATTGGCTCCGTTGACCAGCTCGCCACGATAAGTGATTTCGCCAGAACTCGGTCCAATCAGTCCCGCGATGCACCGCAAGAGCGTGCTTTTACCACTGCCAGACTTACCCAGCAGCGCAACGATCTCGCCCTTGCGCAGGTCGAACGAGATATTTTCGAGGACCGGAAGTGGACTGCCGTCGGGCGACGTAAAGGACTTGGAAACGTTCGCCACCTCGAGGATCGTCTCAGTAGCCTCGCCTTCAATGACTCGGGGTTTCATTCGTTACGTTCCTTCTGATCGGTGGTCGACGGTTAGAGAGTGAAGTGCGATTCGGCGAGTTTGTAGAGGCGGCGCCAAAAGAGTCGATTAACCATCACGACGAAGAGGCTCATGATGATGACTCCGGAGAGCACCTTGGCGAAATGATCGGGTGCCGCCGAGTTCGAGGCATGGGTGATGTAAGCGCCAAGACCGCTCGCGGACAGGTGATGTGAGCCCCAGACAACCACCTCGGCGACGATGGACGCGTTCCACGCGCCACCGGCGGCGGTGATCCCACCGGTGACGTAGGCGGGAAAAATGGCTGGAAGGATCAATTTACGCCAGCGCTGGCGGCGAGGGAGCCCAAAGTTGGTCGCCATTTCACGCAGGTCGTTCGGAATTCCGATGGCGCCGGCGATGGCGTTGAAGAGTATGTACCACTGCGCCCCGATCATCATCAGGATCATCGAACCGATGTTAAGACCCACGTGCAGGGTAATGAAGGCGATAGTGAAGAACGGAAAGAGCAGGTTCGACGGGAAACTCGCGAGTATCTGAACAACCGGCTGGGCGAGCCGCGTCAGACGGGCACTCATGCCAATGGTGACGCCCACGGGCACCCAAATGATCGTCGAAAGCGCCACCACCACGAGAACACGCAGGAACGTGAGCGCTCCGAGACCAATGACGTAGGGGAAAGTAGCGAACCCGATGGATCGATTGACGTAATCCAGCCCGTTGTTGGCGCCCCAGGCGACCACAACGCCGATCAGAATCCAAAAGGCGAAGTCGCCTCGGCGTTGGCGATGCTTATCGATCGCCAGCGGATATTCCGCGAGTCCGAAAGGACGAGTGATCCGGTCAAGGAATCGACCAATCGGTTTGGTGACGACTCCGATGAAACGAGCGAAATCTGTCCGGCGCAGCAGGTTGAGGAAGAAGCTCTTGGGCTTGTCACCGGACGCGGAGTCCTCCATGCGGAACTTCTCCGCCCACGCGACCAGGGGCCGAAAGAAGACGGCGTTAACGCCGACCACCATGATGATCATCACGACCACGGCAATGCCAACTTTGGCCAGCGAACCCTGTCTGATCGCGATGCCGATGTAGCTCCCCATGCCGGGCAGCGTGTAGTTGCGACCGCTAATGGTGATGGCTTCGGCCGCCGTAAGGAAGAACCATCCGCCACCCATGGACATCATGGCGTTCCACACGAGACCGATCATCGAGCTGGGCACGTCGAGCTTCCAAAAGCGTTGCCATTTCGTCAACCGGTACAGCCGCGCCGCCTCGTCAAGGTCGCGAGGCTGCGTAGTCAGAGAATGATAAAAGCTGAACGTCATGTTCCACGCCTGGGACGTGAAGACCGCGAAGATGCAGGTCGCTTCCAATCCGACCACATTGCCGAATAGGCGAAAGAAGAAAATCGTGGTGAATGTGAGAAATCCCAGAATCGGCACCGACTGGAGGATGTCAAGTACAGGAATCAGCACCATCTCGGCTCGTCGCATTCTGGCAGCGGCCGTGGCGTAGATGAACGTGAAGGCAGTGGAGAACCCCAGGGCCACAAACATTCTTAGGAGCGAACAGGCCGCATAGTACGGCAGATGGCTGAGACCTGTGGGCAACCTGGCTGTTGATGATCCCGGCGTGACGTTGACGCTGAGTGATTCACCCACTCGAGTGATGCCGTACAGCAACGCCACGACGCCGAAACCGACGACGACGTCCGCTGCACTCACCCTACGACGGATCGACAGGCGATTCGATATTGGCGTGCGACGGCCCATCGATTTACTCCACGTTCGCTTGCTCTACCGCAATCTTGGCATAGGAATTCTCAAAGTTTGATGAATTGTGCGCAGCGAAAGAGTCAGATCCAATCTCATCGAACGCCTTTCACGACGAGGTGAACAACTAGTTAGAGACCTCTGATGACTTGGGGCTGCTGAAGGTTTAGCTCTCATCGAGACAACTGATTCGTCACCAGTCCCTTCCCTCGAATCGTTCGTGACGACCATCAGTGCGAAGGCCAAGTGGCCACTTAGAAGGTTGGCCGGCCAAGGGCGAAACAAAGGCCGCTGAAGGCCTGGGTGGGGGGGGCACACCCAGGCCTTCAGCGGCGTCGACTTCGAGCCAGGACCGAGAGATGGCCTCGATGGAACACAACATGTGCGGCGAATCGAGGCCTACTTCCCCATTGATTCCACCGGCCCTATGCGGCCAGCGGATCAAGCCGTGCGATTACTTCACGCAGCGCCAATCCAAGATCGGTCGAACAGGCGCTGTTGTAGATCGGACCCGAGCCATCGCTCAGCAATGAACTGGCCATCGCGACGCCACGCGAGGTTTGCGTCGGAGCCAGCAGGGCTTCTGCCAGCGCCTCTATCTGCGCTTGCGCGGCGATTATCCGGCCTCGAACGAGCGGAACGCTTGGGTTGAGAAACTTAACCGGCCCTCGTGCCTCGACGAGAAGGGCAAGCCAGTTGGCAGCCAGCGCCCGGCGCTTTGTCAGTGAAACCAGCAATTGGGCCCGTGCGGCCAGCAGAGGACTGGTGTCTGGGGCATGCCCCTCGGCGAGCTTGTTGTCCAGGGAAGCACCACGTACTGTGGCGCCTGCGTGGACCCACAGCGGAACGCGAGCTGCGCGCCGTTCCTGAGATACCGTAATGTCGACCTTCGCAGTCGCCGGGTTCGCAATCGCGTCCATTTTCTGGTTGAACGCAACTCTCTTCTCCGCCCGGCGCTCGTAGAGACCTACGCTCAGCTCCTCGCGCTTGTGGCCGCGGTTCGTGATGTGGAATGCACTTTCGATACTCATCTTTCCCTCCTACAGGGATTTCAGTTACCTCTCAATTCTCGCGGGACATTTACGAATAGATCCTTAAAAATCGCTCGTGGCTCGTCATAATTCCTTAACGCCGAGCAAGACCAACTCTGCCGTGCGCCAAACCCTCACCTCGACGATGCGGGTTCTCGGTGACCAATCCCGTTTAGGGTGAGCGCTGCGACCGCGACGCCGTTGTACGTCGGCTCTACCACGGAGCTGGTCCAGAGCCATCGATCATCACACACTCACTTGAGGTAACGAGGTCCGATAATCCTCCTTGTCCGCGTCGCAGGCCCGACGCGAACCCGTGCGCTGAACAATTGGATGGAGATCTGTGCTGGAGGAGCTAGCAATGACCTTCAGAACATGCCTCGTTCTCGGCCTCATATTTCTCCAACACCACGCGACGAGACCTACACACAACAACGGTTAGCGAACTTCCTTTAATCCCAGGGTACCGGATCGAGACCTCGGCGGCCCACTGTAAGTAGGTGAACGTTCACGCTCTTGGACCCCAACGGTCGCGGTACTTCTGAACGAAACCGAAGTAATTGCATTTGGACACGATTTCGAAACGAGGTCTATTTGTATTTGTGATCCATGTTGCGCAACGCGATAGGTCTGGCGGTTTCAAGGGGCGAGCGCAACACTTGGTGACGAACAGATTCCGGGCCTTTCGCTCATTCGCCACTTCTACTCTGAAGCGAAGTACTTGCGCATCGGATCGAAGTAGTTCTCGAGCCATCCCCCGTTCTCGTAACCGCGCTGGTCGTCGGGAACTGAGGTGTGACGAATCGTGAGGAGTGTTCCCCCGTCATTGGAGGTCAACGTGACCTCGATCTGCGAGTCATCGTTGCCCTCTTCGAACTCTGAAGTGCGCCACGACTGAACGATTCGCGAGAAAGGCTCTAGTTCGATGGTCGTTCCCGAAATGTATCCGTCCCAAGCAGTGAACTTTCCGCCGACCCTTGGATCGATGACCGCTTCTCCACCCGTCATCGCCGCATGAGTGTCGCTCGAAATCCACGCCCGAAAGACCTCCTCGCACGAGGCGGGAATGATGTCCGCAACTTCGAAGTCATATGGCATCTTGCAACTCTCCTCTACGAGCAGTCGATGAGGAACTGGAACCTCGGTTCCATCCGTTCTCGCCCTCCTCCTGTTATATTAGTTATTGCTTACGTAAGGAACTGCTAACATATAAGCAATGGACACGATGCTGAAGACCCTCGGCGAGCCGAGGCGATGCGAAATCATCCGTCTCGTCTGGTCGACTGAAATGCCCGCGACCGAGATTGCGAACCACTTTCCCGACGTCACCCGCTCGGCCATTTCGCAGCACCTTGGCGTCCTTCGCCGAAGGGGGCTGGTGAATGAGCGGCGAGACGGAACTCGACGCCTCTACTCGGTGAACCAGGGAGAGATTGCGAAACTCAAGGCGTTCATCGACTCGTTCTGGAGCAATAGTCTCGAGAAGCTTCGCGATCTCGCGGAGTCGCATGAGCAATTGAAAGGGCCCGAATGAGCACCGAAGTCGTCAGGGAGTTGACCATCAAGGCGTCACCCGCAACAATCTTTCCTTACCTCGTTGATCCTGACAGGCTCGTGCAGTGGATGGGGACCGAGGCCTCCTTGAATGCGGTTCCCGGCGGTGAGTTCCGGGTTCTTTGCGGCGGCGTTAATCCGAGCGCTGGAGAGTTCATCGAGGTTGTCCCCGACCAGAAGGTCGTCTTCACGTTCGGGTGGGACCTTCCCGGTCATCCCATTCCCGCGGGCTCCACCGAGGTTGAGATCACGTTGACCCCTGACGGCGAGCACACGCTGTTGCGTCTGACTCACCGTGGACTTCCCGACGACGCAACTACCGACCACGTCAACGGATGGAACTACTACCTTGGTCGACTCGAAAAGGTCGTCGATGGTGTTGACCCCGGACCCGACAGCGTGAACCTCGGCCCGTGACCGTCCATGAGCTAGCAGAAAGAGGATTGGCATGAAGTCCCAAGAGATCTGGAAGTACATCCATTCCGAGCGAGCCCAATTGGCCGATACCCTGGACTCGCTCTCTGTCGAGCAATGGGGTGCGCCATCATGGTGCGAAGGCTGGTCGGTCCACGAGACCGTCGGTCACGTCGTGGCGGCCGCCGAGCAGACTCCTCTCAATTTCTACAGGGAGCTGATTTCAGCGGGATTCAAGTTCGACGTCTTCACGCAACGTGGCGCCGCGCGCCTGGCAAGGGTCAGCCCCGAGGAACTAATTAGACGTCTTAGGGCAAGAACGACGACGACCAACCACCCGCCCGCGCCGGTCATGGCAATGTTGGGTGAGATCGTGGTGCATGGTGACGATATCCGTCGGCCTCTCGGGCTCGTGCATCAATCACCAGAAGCTGCCCTCGTGGCGGTCGCTGACAGTTGGAAGAACTCGAACCTCCTCATTGGATCGAAGCGAAGAATCTCGGGGCTGCAGTTGCGCGCGACTGATGTCGATTGGGTGCACGGTTCAGGCCCTCCGGCGTCGGGCCCACTACAGTCACTGGTTCTCGCCATGACGGGACGCAAGGGATCCCATCAAGATCTCTCGGGTGAAGGGGTATCCATACTCGCTCGTCGCGCCTGAGCCTGCCTTCCAACCCAGCACGACGGACACACTCGAGGAGGATGACCCTTCGAAAATACTGGCGTGGCGAATCGCCGGTGAACCAACGTGACGCATGATTACGCCGATCACTCAAAAATCCCACGCGATTTCCCACGGACCAATCCGACACCACCGGACAAGTTTTTTGAATCTCGGATGACTCCGACTTCACCGGACCAGTCCAACCATCCGCATCCCTCTTTTAATCCCAAGGTGCCGGATCGAGACCCGGGCGGCCCACTGTAAGTAGGTGAACGTTCACGCTCTTGGACCCAACGGTCGCGGTACTTCTGAACGAAAACGAAGTGATTGCATTTGGACACGTTTGCGAAACGAAGTCCATTTGTCTTTGTGATCCATGTTGCGCAGCACGACAGGCCTCATTTCAGGTCCCGCAATT
>Ga0224553_1001048_pt1 | contig 10771 bp, 11 predicted proteins | sample 714S21014metaG_FD_179897 | JGI IMG/M metagenome (GOLD analysis project Ga0224553, IMG submission 179897) | Peat soil microbial communities from Stordalen Mire, Sweden - 717 S2 10-14 | ecosystem: Environmental > Terrestrial > Soil > Wetlands > Peat | place: Sweden: Norrbotten County, Stordalen... | reverse complement strand
CTTTTTTGCCTGCACCCGTTGGATTTTCCGTTTTTTGATGGTTGGACATAGAGGAATGCCTTTGTTTATGCGGCTTTATTGTATGTCACTAACTCCTGCTTGTGAAGCTTATTTGGGAAATATGGGTCAACTACTCATACCCAAACGCCTTGACGAACGGCGCCAGCTTTTCCAGATGGGGTTCCAGATATTTCTGATAATTCCGCCAGCGGCCCACGGCGCGTTTATAGACCGGTTTGGTCACATCGGCGTAAGTTGGCGAGCGCACCACTTTCTGCCGGGCGTGCGCGTCAAATCCCAGCACGCGGGCGTCCCACGGCACGCCGAGAAAATCCAGTGTCCGGCGCGCCACCGCTTCCAGGTCGTCCACCATGTCTTCGTAGCGCACTTCGATGCAGGAATTTTTCAGCAGCGGCGCGAGGGTGGTCCACATGCTCATCAGCTCGGCATATTCTCCGACCGTGCCCTCCAGACTCAGGTAGGTGAAATTGGTTGTGCCGATTGGGAAAAAGGACTGCATGAAACAGCTCAAACAAACGTCGCGCGGGTCCCGCAGCGCCACCAGCAGCCTGATTTCCGGAAAGACCCGGATGAGTACGGGGATGAGGTCGGTGAGGTATGGATTTTTGTCAATCAACAGCCGGCCGGCAATGGGGTTCCCTAAAAACAGCTCCACGCAATGGAAATAATTTTGCCGGGATTGCTGCAAAGCGCCCGGTTGCACGGAATCGAGAATGGTCATCAAGGGTGTGCCTTCAGGAAAACTGCGCGCGAGCGGAAAGTAGGCGTCGTCATGAAAAATCGGTGTTTCCTCGGCCGAGATGATGTCCGGGTGCGAATCCAGCACCTGTTCGAGCAAGGTGGTGCCGGAGCGGGGATGGCCGCAAAGCAGGGCCAGCCGCCGGGACGGCTGGAGTGTCTGCCCGCAATCCAGCCAGGCCTGCAATTTTTCCCGGGTGAGGCGGGTTCGAAATTCCCTGAGGCCCGCGCGCCCGTATTGCTTTTGGGCAGCTAATGGCGGCGCGTCCGGGAGCACGAGCGTCTTGGCTTCAAGAAACGCCGCCATGGCTTCGTCATAGCGTTGCTGGCGGTCAAGAATGCCACCCAATTCATACCAGCCGCGCACACGGTTTTCCCGATCCGCCGTGGTCAGAAAGGAACGAAGCAGTTTTTCCGCCGTCTCCAACCGGCCGGCCTGGCGGTCCAGTTTGGCGCGCAGGAGCAGGGCCGATGCGCACGCGCTGTTGGCTTGCAAGGCGCGATCAATCAATGTGGCGGCATCGTCCACGCGTCGCAGGCGTTCGTAAAGTTCCGCCAGCTTGACCAGCGTTTCGGGCGAAATGTCTTTCTGCTCCACTGCGCGCTGAAAATAGTGTTCGGCCATCGCATAGTTCTCAAAATCGCGGCTCAACTGCCCCGCCGCCACCAGCGCTTCCATTTTCCTCGGCGCAATGCGCACGGCCTTCTCAAAGCAGCGCTCGGCCGCGGCGTAGTCGTAACGCTTTCCATAAAGGCGGCCCAGATCCAACAGAATGCCGGAATTGGCGGGATCCAGGCGGCTGGCACGTTCCAAAATCTCCAGGCATTGTTGGAAATCACGGCGTTGCCAGGATTCTGTTGCGGCCTGGAGCATGCGGGACAAGGAACCTTGGGAAACTAATGGCTTTCGTTTCAACTTCATGATCGCCACGAAATCATAAATGCCATTAGTTCCGTTGCAAGCAGTCTTTTGCAAACCAGGCAGGGACGGGTGCAACTAACACTGCCGCCGACTCCCTCTCCCCGCCCGAGCGGGGAGAGGGCTGGGGCGAGGGGATTTGAACTTGAATAACGGCCTCCTCACCCCGCCCCTCTCCTCCTTTTGGGGAGGAGAGGGAGAAATACGGCGGTGGTGTCAAGTTGCGCCCGGCAGGGACGGCTCGCCGAGCCGTCCGCAAATCAGCGAAGCCGAAGGCGGAGGGGAGAGGGCGGACATCATCTCTGATTTCATGGTCATCCCCGATGAGTCCTGTTTCACATCAAGTCACCCACTCCCTCTTGTGGCCGCCTGTTCTCCCGCTTCTCACTTGACAAAGCAGCACGACCATTCCAGACTCCCTTATGGAACTCACCAAAGTATTTTGGCTCTTCGGGCGCTGTGGCGCGGGCAAGACGACTCTGGCGCGGAAGCTGTGCGATGGTTTTATTGACCGGAAAATCCCGGTTTTTTTTCTGGATGGAGACGAGATTCGGTCGGGACTTTGCGCCGACCTCGGTTTCACCACGGAAGCGCGGGCTGAAAACCACCGGCGAATGGCCGAGACGGCCAGGCTGGCCGCCGAACAGGGAATGAACGTGGTGGTTGCCAGCATGGCTCCGCAACACAGTCAACGGGATATCGTGGCCCGCGTATTGAAACAGCGTCTGGTCTGGATTTACATTCATGCGACATTGGAGGTCTGCATGATGCGTGATCCCAAAGGGCTTTACCGGCGCGCAAAGGCGGGGCAGGTGCAGGATTTGTTAAGTTTTCCATTTGAAGAGCCCCGTCCTCATGAATGTGGAAATTACATAGATACGGTGGCGCAAAACATGGAGAGCTGTTACCAATCAATCTTGGAACTTGCCCAAAGCCAGCTCAGTGATTTTACGATTTGAATGGCCCCGGGCGTGAGGAGGCGCGCCGGAGCCGCAGCTCATTTAAATCAGTTTTCAATTCACACAGCCCCGGAGCAATCCGAGTTTTTTATTGGGCCATATCGGTATGTAGGACAGGCCATCCTGCTGTCTCCAACCCGGTGGGGCGAGCGTCCTCGCGAGCCGGTTTTAACCCGAACTCCGAAATGGCATTGCCGCAAAAGAGCGCAAAGAACGCAAAGAGCGGAGCGGAGGAGTAATTTCAGCGGGGAAAAATCTAACCGCCCCTCTCCCTTCAGGATCAGCCCGGCTTTATTTGTGTTCTTTGCGTTCTCTCGCGGCCAACTTCGGTTTTCAGGTTGAATAGATACGGCTTCAGCGTGAGTTAAAAACAATTCTGCCACGGCATCCGCCGGCGGCGCATTCCCTTGAATCTTTTGGGACCAGGCCATTTGACAATCGTATCAAATATGGTACGCTCAGTTTTAGATGAAAGCTGAACGCCCGCTCAAAGTCGTCTTCTTCAAGACGGAGACGGGCAATGAGCCGGTGCGGGAATGGCTGAAGGATTTGCCGAAAGAAGACTGCAAGGTCATCGGCACAGACATTTTGACGGTGCAATATGCGTGGCCGGTCGGGAAGCCGCTGGTTGGCAATCTGGGTGACGGCATTTGGGAAGTCCGTTCACGGCTGGACAACCGCATTGCGCGGACGATGTTCGTGATGGTGGATCAGGAAATTGTCCTGCTGCACGGCTTTATCAAGAAACAACAAAAAACGCCGCCAGCCGATCTTGATCTGGCGAAGAAACGTAAAAAACAATATCAGCAAAATTTATGAGCAAAAACAATCATCGTGGCGGTGACTTCCGGGATTTCCTGAAGGAAGAGGGCATCCTGGGCGAAGTCGAGGCCCGCGCGCTGAAGCAGGCGTTGAGCCTCCAATTGGATCACCTCTTGAAAGAGAAAGAACTGACGAAGACACAAATGGCGGCGAGAATGAAAACCAGCCGCGCGGCGGTGGATCGGCTGCTGGATGCCACAAACTCCTCGGTTACACTGAATACACTGGGCAAAGCCGCCCGCGCCCTGGGACGCAAGGTGAAGATTGAATTGGTGCCGGCATAAAACCCTCATTCCATTGAAAACGTCGAGGAAGCAATTTCCCTTGTTGCATGTAAGCATTGCTTGCATTACCTTTCATTCATGCATGCCACCATTTACGGTCGCGGCCAGATGGTCATTCCCGCCAAAGCCAGGAAGGAGGTGCGGATTGACAAGGGTGACGTTGTCTCGGTTCAGCCGGAAGGCGACGGGCGGCTGGTCCTGGTGCGGCTGGAAAAACCAAAACCCCGGCGACACCAAATCCGGTTGTTAAAGCGCCACGGCAAACATTCCATCTTGACGGGTGGCCCTATCGTCACCGATGAACAGGTGGCGTCAGTGCTGGCAACCCTGCCATGAAATATCTTCTGGATGTAAATCTTTTAATCGCGGCCATTTTGGATTCGCACACACGGCATGAATGCGCCGACCAATGGCTGGCCGGAAAATCTTTGGTCACCTGTCCGATCTCCGAGACGGGTTTCTTGAGAATTGTCACTCATCCCAAAATTTACGGTGTGACCATGCCCGTTGCGCGTGAAGCCTTGCATGATTTCATTGCTCAATATCACGCGCTTTTTCTGCCCGACGACCTTGCCGCTTTAAAAAGCCCGGCACAAAATTCGGAACAAGTCACGGATTTTTATCTGGCTGAACTGGCGGAGAAACACCAAATGAAAATGGCCACATTGGACACGCGCATATCGCATCGCGCAGTTGAAGTCGTATCGTGAATCTGGTTGCGTAACCGCGTGGCGACCTGTCCATCGACCCGTCCTCCGTAGCCTTGGGGCGTGGTGCCCAAAAGGTGGATACCAAGAGGATGCTTGTGATGGCTGACTTGGCCGATTTAGTTAAACTGGAAGGGCTGAACCGTCGGCGGGAAACGAACCAAAGGTTTCCAGAGGCTGGTTTGAAGCAATCGGGGCATCGCGGCAACTGCGATACGCTGCGGTCGGTTGTTTCGGAGCAGGATTCTGACGTTTTGACAGGCGGCGATGAGGTGGTTTTGGATTTGTTGCCGCCAAAGCCTGCGCCAACGCGACCGCTTAAAGCCGTGAGCGTTGGTCGCATCAGCAAAACTCCCTTCGCTCAGATGTTGTCGGCGGCGGCGATTCTTCCTGGCCGCCGGTTCGTTGGCCTGCGCCCGCAACCAATCCAGTTCGGCCTGCCGCTCAAACCGTTGAATGCGCCGGCCCGTCTTGCTGGTGGTACATTGTGCACGCAATACACACTGGGCGCATACCTTACCGGAAGCCTTGTATTCCCAAGCCGGCTTGTGCGCCCGTTTTTGATAGCGACACAGTATTTGCCCGGCGGGACACTGATAAGCGTCGCTGGGGGCATCATAAACAAACTGGTCGGCCCCCAATAATGGTCTGCCGTTCCCCCTGGATGGTGCGATTTCCAATCGGCCATATGGGCAGTAAGCCCTTGGTCGGCGCAGGTCAGAAAGTTCTCGGCGGTGCCGTATTGGCTGTCGGCCACCACGGTCTGCGCGGCTACGGCCGTATGCACTTGATGTTCGGCAATCAAGCCCATGAGTTGACGGTCCTCGGGCACCGACCGGCCAGTAGTGCATTGGGCCGTGATCACTCCTCGGGCATCATCCACTACCCGGTGTTGCTTATAACTCAAGCGCGCGGACTGGCCAGGTCTACGCACCAACTCTGCATCCGGATCGGTCGTGCTCAGCCGAGTTTGGGTCGCCGCCGCTGGCAGCGGTTCCTCCAGTTTGGCCGCCTGTTCCTGGTAGGTCGCCCGCAGCGCGGCGATCAACTCTGGCGGCCCTTCTACGATGGATTTTTTGGAGGCGTGGGCGGCGATCAAACTGCCATCCACATGAATCTTTGTGCCGTCCACCAAACCCGCGCTCACGCAGGCCGCGACCGTGCGGACAAAGAGCTTCTCGAAGAGGGCGCTGCCCCATCGAGCCCGTGCTTTGGACAAAACACTGTGGTCGGGCACCGGGTCGTTAATCCCGTAGCCCAGAAACCAGAGATAATCCAGCCGCTCCGGCAGAATCTCCATGAGTTGACGTTCGCTGCGAACGTTGTCAAAAAACAGCAGGAACATCATTTTGAGAATCACCGCCGGGTCGACCGAAACGTTCCCGTTGTGGCCATAGGTAGGTTCCACCTCGGCGCGCGCGAAGGAAAAGTCAATGGCTCCAGCCACTTGCCGCAGCGGGTTATCTACACGAACCCGCCGATCCAGATCAATCTGATAGCTGAAAAGTTCCTTCTGTTGCTGTTGTTGGCCCATCATAATGATTTTCAGACGAAACCCACAGCCAGCCGTTCAATCAATAAGCAAAAAAATGATTTGGGCAACACGCCCCTTGGCGAAGGAGGAAGCCATGGCAAAGTTGGAAGCTTTACGCGGTTTCGTGCCTTCGTTCCTCCCGCTCGCGTGTCAACGGAGTTGGTTGTTCAAATCGCCCCTTCGGCTTTCGGTCCTCGGCTTTCGACTTAGCCTTGCGTCCTCGTGTTTTTGTGGTTAAATGCGCCGGGTTGGCGTGTTCGTCTATCGGTTAGGACGCTGGATTCTCAATCCGGAAAGACGGGTTCGATTCCCGTACGCGCTACCACTTTAAATGGTTGAGAGTTGAGAGTTGAGGGTTGAGGGTGGGAAGCCGCGTAAAGCTGCGCCACGCGGCCACGCGGCCATGCCCCTTTACGGGGTTGAGGGATTCGAAAAGTTGAGTGTTGTTAGTTGAAGGTTGGAAAATCCTTGACCCTCAACCCTCAACCAACAACCCTCAACCAGCAAACAACCAACCAATAAATGATATGTTCAACTTTGAAAAATTGGAAGTCTGGCAGGAAGCGATTAATTTTGCGGATACGGTTTATACCCTCACCCGGGCATTTCCAGACGAAGAACGGTTCGGCTTGACGAACCAGATGCGGCGGGCGGCGGTTTCCATTTCGTCGAACCTTGCCGAAGGAAGCTCCCGGGCGTCACGGCCGGATTTCGCCCGTTTTGTTGAGATTGCCACCGGCTCGTTGTTCGAAGTCGTTTCACAAGCAACCATTTCAAAGCGACAGGGCTTTTTGTCGGAGACGGATTTTAATCGTTTGTATGGCGCCTGTGAAAAACAAAGTAAAATGTTGAGTGGCCTGCGCCGGTCGTTGCTCGAATCGCCTGCTTAACCCTCAACTCTCAACCAACAATCAACCCTCAACCAACAACCCTCAACCATTATGTTTCAGATCATCTTTACGCCCACCAGCGCCGCCGAAGTCGCGCGCATGCCCAGGGAACTGCAACTGCAAATCCTCGGCGAATTCCGCGGACTGCCCCAGCAGGCGCTCGGCACCGAACTGGATGCGTTCGGCAAACTGGAAATGGACGGACGCACGCTGCACCGTTTTCGCGTGGGCGATTACCGCGTCTATTTTGAACGGCACGAATTGGGCGTGCTCGTCCACCGCATTCTCAGCCGGCACACGCTCAAGGATTTTTTGTTCCGTTCCGGCTTGAAAACCGGCGAGGACGAAGCTCTTCAGCAAAATCCCAAATTCTGGGAATTGATCGAATCTGCAAAAACGTCCGCCAAAGTGTAAAGGCCGGAAATTATTTCGGTGTTGGCGGAGGAACAACTCCAGCCTCGGCATCTATTTCAGTAGGTGGAAAGATTGCGGCAATGGGATCTCCCGCTTGCTGGGCTTTGGCGTGTTGGGCTGCAATCATAATCATCTGCACTTCCGGCGTCATGGTAGCCTGAGGTTGTGGTTGGCCGGAATTGCCGGCGGACGGGGGAACAGATTGCAGATTTGGATTTTGATTCGCGTCATTTCCCGCGCCGCGATTTCGTGCCGCGCCGAAGCCGCCACCGCCGGGACGGCCGCCCAGACGCCCCCGGCCACTGTTGTCGCCAGCACCCTGGATGGCCGGCACGGCCGGGGCATTGACCACCGGCGCATTGGCCTTGGCCAGGGCCATTTCCTGCACGGTACCGTGGTTGTTGAAAGTCACCAGACTGTTTTTTTCATCAATCTTAATGACTTCAATTTCATCCTGCCGCTGGCCTTCGCTGAGGATGTAGGACTCGTCCTTGGCCGTTTGTCCCGGTTTGGCGGGGACCGCCACCTTGAACAACGCCTGCAGGTGTCCGAAAATGGACATGATGCCGTTGAGCGTGATTTTAGGCGGCGGGTCGGCCTGGGTGGCGTTGAGGTCAACCGGTTGGGGTGGATTCAGGCCGAAAATATTGCGAACGACAGCCGGCGCATAGGGATTGTTCGGCAACACAACGTCGTCCGCGCGCGCGCCAGCGCTCAATACCAGCCCGCCCGCAAGGCAAATGGCGATTTTCCCCAGTCGCTTCATGGTTTCCAAATATACCGTGTTCTACGAAAGATTCAAACACCATCAGCCGGCAAAAGTTGCGGGGACACATCTGGACACCCGCGCCGAACTAAAAAGCTCCCTCTCCCCGCCAAACGGGGAGAGGGTTGGGGCGAGGGGTTCGTACTTGTAAACGTTGGCCTCCTGCCCATGAACCTCCTGGGAGCGCCGGCGTCCCGCCGGCTGTTTTTTTACCCTCAACTCTCAACCAACAACCCTCAACCATTTCAACTATTCCACCACGTCCTCGCCCAATTCGACGTTCCAATAGGCCAGGTCAATGAAATGCTTCCAACTGTCATGCCGGTGCAGGCTGAAATTGATCTGCACAAACGGACGCCATTTCGGGCGCTTGGGCTTGCGGACGAGGTGCATGCCGGCTTCCTGCGGCTTGCGGTTGGCTTTCTGCGTGTTGCATTCGATGCAGGAACAAACAATGTTCTCCCAGGTCGTCGGCCCGCCGCGGTCCCGCGGGATCACGTGGTCCAGGTTCAAATCCTTCCGGTCAAACACCCGCCCGCAATATTGGCAGGTGTTCTTGTCGCGCTCAAAAATGTTGTGGCGCGTGAACTTCACTTCCTTCTTGGGCAGCCGGTCATAGACGAACAGCAGAATGATTCGCGGCACGCGGATGCGGAAGGAAACGGTGCGGACGGATTCCTCCTGCGGCGCATTTTCGGAAATGTTGCGCCATTCCTGAAAATCGAAGGTGTGGAATGAGCCGTCCTCGGCGTTGACGACGACCTGGGCCTGGCCTTGAAACAACAACGTGAGCGCGCGGCGGGCGGTGCAGACGTTGACCGCCTGCCACAACCGGTTCAACACAAGCACATGCTGGTTTAGCGCGGTGTTCATGGCACTGACAGGAAATCTATCAAAACCGCCGGGGCAGGTCAATGGCGTGAAGGAGACAGTGCAAAGAAGCGCCGGTCTCCGACCCGGCGCAAAGCAATGAGAAAATATCCAACATCCAACGTCGGAGTTCTCATTCATGCTTTTCCACAATTGGATGTTGGGCGTTGGATGTTCGATGTTCCAATAAGTAACGCCGGGTGCGGCTGGCTTAAGGTTTTGGCGGTGGGGGTTCGTGATAGGGCTTGGCGGCGCGGTAAAGCTCGAGCAATTGCCGGTTTTTCTCGGCTACTTTTTTAAACCCGGCTGTGGTGGCGAGCTGCTCCGCCTTTTCCGCCGTGGTCACCGCTTCCGGGTAATGGCCGGCTTCGGCATAAGCGGCGGCCAGCGTCCCGATGAACAAGGGTTCGCCATAATGCGTCAGCTCACACGCGCGTTCGGCCAAACGGACCGCCTCGGCCCCATTGCGCAGATCGTCATCGGGACTGGCGGCCAGCATCCACGCCAGGTTGTTCAGCGCCCTGGCCAAGTTGGGATTTAATCTCAGTGCCTCCCGATATTGGGCCATCGCTTCCCGGGTGCGGCCCAATTGGCCCAGTGTCGTGCCCAAATGAAAGAGGGTTTCGGGGCGGTTTGAATTGATCTGGATGGCTTTGCGATAGTTCTCGATCGCTTCATCAAATTGGCCCATATCGGCGAGGGATCCCCCCAGATTGTTCAGCACTTTGCAATCGTTCGGATTGATCTGGATGGCCTTGGAAAAGGCCTCGATCGCTTCACCAAACCGGCCCTTATTGGCGAGAGCAATACCCAGATTGTTCAGCGCTTCGGCGTAATTCGGATTGATTTGGATGGCCTTGTAATAGGCTTCAATTGCTTCATCAAACTGACCCTTGGTGGCGAGGGCGTTACCCAGGTTGTACTGCGCTCCGGCGTAATTCGGATTGATCTGGATGGCTTTGTAATAGTTCTTGATTGCTTCATCGAACCGGCCCTGCGCGGCGAGGGCGTTACCCAGATCGTTCAGCACTTTGCAATCGTTCGGATTGATCTGGATGGCCTTGCGATAGTTCTCAATCGCTTCATCAATCCGGCCCTGGGCGGCGAGGGCAATACCCAGATCATTCAGCGCCTCAATGTTATTCGGATTGAGTTGGATGGCCTTATGGTAGTATTCCATTGCCTCTTCAATGTGCCCCTGACCGGCAAGTAAAATACCCAGATTGTCTTGGGCCATCCAGCAATCCGGATTTTTGGCCAGCGTGTCGCGCCAGAGCGTTTCCGGGTTCCGGTAAATCTCCGTCTGCCGCCAGGTCAACAGGCCCAGCGTCAGCAGCAAGGCCCCACCACAGGCCAGCTTGAGCAAGGGTTTGGTTTTGAAGGCGAGGGTGATTCCCGCCGCTGCAAGCGCAATCAAGCCGATGCTCGCGACATATTGGTAATGGTCCGCTACGAATGTGTAACGAAACGTGTAAAGCATTACGAAACCGAGCAATGGGCTCAACGTCGCCACGTAAAACAATGTTGCAACCTCAACACTGCGCCCGACGAATCGTCGGGTGAAACAAATCGCCGCGCCTAATCCGACTCCCATGACCAGCCAGCCATAAGCTGACAGATTGGCGGGTTCAATTGCCCAGCGCGGATAACTGAAGGTCAGGTTCACCGGCCAGAACAATTTGCCTGCGTAAAACCAAAGCGCATGGCTCGCTACCAGAATGCGTTCGAGCCAGCCCAGCGAGAAAAGTTTCCCCTGCGTGCCTTGATGAAATCGCTCCCACCACACCGTCAGCAGTCCCAGGCCCAAACCCAGCGCCAAAAACGGAACCACTTGCGCCAGCCGCCGC
>Ga0224553_1001030_pt1 | contig 10893 bp, 5 predicted proteins | sample 714S21014metaG_FD_179897 | JGI IMG/M metagenome (GOLD analysis project Ga0224553, IMG submission 179897) | Peat soil microbial communities from Stordalen Mire, Sweden - 717 S2 10-14 | ecosystem: Environmental > Terrestrial > Soil > Wetlands > Peat | place: Sweden: Norrbotten County, Stordalen... | reverse complement strand
CGCCCATCAGCGATGTTCCGCCCAGCACCACGGCCGCGATGGCATTCAGCTCGAAGCTTTCGCCGGTTGCCGGATGCGCAGCTTCTAATTGCGCCGCGATGATGAGCCCCACCAACGCCGCACAGAACGCCGAAAAAACATACGTGGCCAGCTTTACCTGCGCGACGCGAATGCCCGCCAGACGCGCCGCGCGCTCATTGCCGCCGATCGCATAGATGTGCCTGCCGAAGGGAGTCTTGGTTGCCACCACCCACGCGACAGCGAAAAGCGCCACCATCATCCAGACGGGCGTGGGTACGTGCAGCAAAAAGCTTTGGCCGAACGCAGGAAATCCCGTGTTGCCTCGCGCCGGCGCGCCGCCGAGATTGGGAAATGTTTTTCCGTTCGAGATTAGCAGCGCAGCGCCGCGTGCGATATAGAGCGTGCCCAGTGTCGCGATAAACGGAGCCACGCCGGCTTTTGCCACCAGCCATCCGTTCAGCGCGCCCACCAGCAGGCACGCACAAATCGTAAGCAGAATGACGATGGCAACCGGCGGAAAGTGCGTGGCGCCGCCGAAGGAGAGTCCCTGCGTGAGAAGATAGCCAGCTACCATGCCGCCGAGTCCCGCAATGGAGCCCACGGAAAGATCGATACCACCGGTCAAAATAACGAAGGTCATGCCCACTGCCAGGAGTGCAGTGATAGCCACGTGCTTGGTGAGGATCGAGAGATTGTTGGAGGTGAGAAATTCCGGCGCGAGCGCCGAGAACAGGATGAGGAGTATCAACAGCACCAGAATGGCGCGGGCCCGCAGCAGGAGCAGAACCAAGCGAGCCGACGCTACCCCAAACCGATTCGCGCGCGGTTGGCTGGGCGTTTCAGATCTCATGCTGTACCTCCTGCGTGGCGCGCCGGGGCCGCACTGGCCGCAACGGCGACCGAGGGGCTGGCAGCGGCGAACAAGCCATCATCGCTCAGTTGGTCGCGTGCGAACTCAGCGGAAATTCGCCCCTGGCAGAGCACAAGCGCGCGCGCGGCGAGCGCCTGCGTCTCTTCGATCTCCGATGACGTGAACACGATGCTCAGTCCTTTCGCCGCCAATTCGCGCAGGATACCGTAAATCTCGGCCTTTGCGCTCACATCGACACCGCGCGTCGGCTCATCCATCAATAAAACCGAAGGCGAGCACATCAGGCAGCGGGCCAGCAGCACCTTCTGCTGATTTCCTCCCGAGAGCGTGGTCACGGGAAGTTCGACGTCCTTTGCGGCGATATGCAATTGAGCCGCAAGCTTGCGCACGCGCTGCGTTTCTTCGTCGCGCGAAAGAAAGAGGCCGGTCTTCGCCGCCATCACAACATTTTCGCGAATCGAAAGCTCAGGGAACAGCCCGTCTCGTTGCCGGTCTTCAGGCATCAGAACCATCCCCGCCCTTAATGCGTCACGCACGCTGCCAGTGCGAATTGTCTGTCCGCGAACGGCGACAACTCCCGACGCAATCGGCCGCAGTCCGGCAAGCGCTTCCAGCAGCTCGGTGCGGCCCGCACCCAACAGCCCGTAGACTCCAAGAATTTCGCCTTCGCGCACAGAGAAGCTGACATCGTGTACCGGCGCTTGTGCCGCTTCATCGCCGACTGAGGCGGGGAGTGTGAGGCCGCTTACTGTCAGCACCACAGAATGAGACGGCGAGCTTGTGCTCGACGTGTCGTGGGCGCCTTCCTTGCGGCCAGACATCCGCTCCACGATCCACGCGCGCGTCGCATCGGCGCGTGTTGCTTCGCCCACCACGCGCCCCGAGCGCAACACGGTGAATCGATCCCCGAGATGAAGCAGTTCATGCAGCCGGTGCGAGATATAGATGATGGTCACACCGGCGCGCTTCAAATCCGCAATGACTTCGAAGAGCGACTCCGCCTCCGATGCCGAAAGCGCGGAGGTCGGCTCATCGAGAATCAAAATCCGCGACCCCTGATCCAGGGCGCGTGCGATCTCCACCACCTGCCTGCAACCCAGCGACAATCTTCCCGTTTCGATGGACACATCCATGGGCTTGCGCAGGGGTCGCAGCGCGGCGTTAGAGCGCTGGTCTTGCGTCGCTTGATCGACGAACAGCGCCGCACGGCATAGCTCCCGGCCCGCGAAGATGTTTTCGCTGATCTTCAGATTGGTAAGCGCAAGCAACTCCTGATAAACAATCGAAATTCCCATCGCCGCAGCGTCGCGTGGTGTGTGCAACGCGACCGGCCGGCCCTCGAGAAGCAACGTGCCTTCATCGGCTCTTTCCGCGCCCGCTAAAATGCGCATCAGTGTGGACTTCCCGGCGCCGTTTTCGCCGATGAGCACATTCACTTGCCCGCGGTAGACGAGGAAGGTGACACAATCAAGCGCGACGTTGCCCGGATAGCGCTTCGTGATATTGCACGCTTCCAGAATGACCTCCGCATCGGGCTGATTCACCTGACTCATGCGACACGCTCCGCAGTGAGCCGCGCGCGTTGGACTGCGAGCCGCCACGCGCTGCGCAGACGCTCGCGTTCGGTCTGTGATTTCTTCGGCTCGAATGGCTGCATGCTCTTAGGCAGCGCAGCTAACTCATCCAGCCCGCGCCACCAACCCAAGGCAAGACCACCTAGCAACGCCGCGCCGCGCGCCGAGAGATCCTCCTGCGTGGATCGGTGCACGGGCCGGCCAAGAACATCGGCCTGCATCTGTATGAGCGAATCGTTGCGCGTGGCGCCGCCATCGGTGAGCAGAATCGGCAATGTCACTTGCGCGGCGTCTTCCATCGCTTCCAGGACGTCGGCGACTTGAAAAGCGATGGCGTCTACCGCGGCCCGAGCCAGATGCGCGGCCGTGTGCGAGCGCTCGACATTGGTCATCAGGCCGCGTGCAGCCGAGTCCCAATAGGGCGCGCCGAGTCCGACCATCGCAGGCACCAGAATCAGGCCGGCCGCGTCAGGAACGGTTGCGGCCAGGGTCGCGGCATCTTCAATAGGATGCGCAAGGCCGAGAAATTCGCCCACCCACTGCACGGTCGCGCCGCTCATGGCGATGTTGCCTTCGAGCGCAAAGTGCGCACCGCCTGCACTCGACCACGCCACGGTGCGCGCCAGTTGTTTCGCTTCGGTCACCAGATCCGGCGTGAGCATCATCAACGACGAGCCGGTGCCATAGGTTGCCTTCACCGTTCCTGTTTCGTAGCGGCCGTGACCCACAAGCGCGGCATGCGAGTCGCCGATCATGGCCACGATGGGAACGCCGTTGAGCTCGGGAATCGCCTCGCAGGTTCCGAAATTCCCGCTCGATGGGCGCACTGCGGGCAACGCGGCAAGTGGAATCCCGAAAAGATCACTCAGAACAAGATCCCACTCGAGCGTGGCCAGGCTGAGCAGCGCGGTGCGTGAGGCATTCGTATGGTCGGTCGCGTGCACCTTGCCCGCGGTCAGGTTATAAAGCAGCCACGCGTCGACTGTGCCCAGATGCAGCTCGCCTCGTGCGGCCTGCGATTGTAGATCGGGATGCCGATCGAAGAGCCACGCCCACTTGGTCGCGCTCAGCAGAGGATCAAGCGGAAGTCCGCTGATGGATTGAATGGTTACGGAATGTTCGCGAAGCCGATCGCAGACTGGCTCGGAACGGCGGCACTGCCAGGTGATGGCGTTGCCCACAGGCTTGCCCGCAGCGGAGCTTCCCGCGGCGGCGCGATGCCATGCGACCGCGGTCTCGCGCTGATTTGTGATGGCAATTCCAGCGATGCATGCGCGCTCCGACTGCGCATGGCGCACACAATCCGAGATGACCTGAACGACCGACTGCCAAAGCGCAACTGGGTCCTGCTCCACAAAGCCGGGCTGTGGCTGCAGTATTTCAAGCGGCGCGGAGGCCCGATAGGCCGTGCAGCCCTCGCGATCGACCAACAACGCTTTCGTGTTGGTCGTGCCCTGGTCAATCGCGAGAATCCATTCGCAGGCCATCTATCCCTCGCGCGCCAACAGTTCCAGAGCCGCGCGTTCGATCCCCGCCGCGGTCAGCCCAAAATGTTCGAGCAAAAACTCAGCCTTGCCCGTGGGAGCGAAGACGTCGGGCACGCCCAGGATGCGCATGGGAGTGGGATGTTGCTGCGCAAGCACTTCGGCTATTGCGCCGCCCAATCCGCCGGCCGCGAGCGCTTCTTCAGCAGTTACGATGCCGCGCGTGGTGCGGGCCGCATCGAGGATGGCCTCATGATCGAGCGGCTTCAAGGTGCTCATGTTGAGCACGCGCGCCGAAACGCCACGCACCTCAAGCGCTTGGGCCGCATCGAGGGCGCGGCACACCATCAGGCCGTTCGCGATCAGCGTCACGTCGGAGCCCTCGCGAAGCCGCACTGCCTTGCCTGAACGGAATTCGTAATCGTCGCCATGCACGCGCGGCACGGGCAAGCGCGCGATGCGCAGAAACATTGGCCCCTCGTGCACGAGCGAGTAGCGCATGACAGCCGCGGTCTCCACGGGATCGGCCGGAACAATCACGGTGAGATTGGGCAGCACACGCATCCAGGCGAGGTCTTCGATGGAGTGGTGCGTGGGACCGAGCTGTCCGTAAGCCATGCCTGGCGACATGGCGCAAAGCCGGACATTAGTTTTGGAATAGGCGAGGTCAACTTTGATCTGTTCCATTGCCCGTGCGGTCAAGAAGCACGAAGCGGCGCATAGATATGGGATCATACCGCTGTTGGCCAGCCCACAACCCACTCCCACCAGGTTTTGCTCGGCGATGCCGACATTGATAAAACGATCCGGATATTTGGTTTTGAAGCTCTTAAGCTTTGCAGAGGACAGGGAATCGTTGATCACGGCGCATACGCGTTGATCCTGCGCCGCCAGTTCCTCCAGCACGGAGGAGTAGGCGACACGGCAGTCGAATAATGCCTGCTCCTCTATGACCTTGGGTTCGTCTACCTTGTCCACGATGCTCACCAGTTTACCTCCACACCCAGTTCCCGGCCGGCCTCAACCAACTGTTCGCGCGTAGGAACGCCGTGGTGCCATGCCGGCTTGTTTTCAGCGAATGAAACACCGTTGCCTTTTATCGTGTGGGCAATCAGACAGGTGGGCTTTCCCGATTCAATTGGTAACGCGCTGAAGCGCTCGAGAAGTGCCTCCGGATCGTGGCCATCGACCTCCGCGACGGAGAAACCGAAGGCCCGCCATCGCTCTGCCAGAGGCTCCATGCGCAACGTATTCTCAGTGAAGTCTCCTTGCTGAAGTCGATTCCGATCGACGATGACGATCAGGTTGTCGAGGCCGTAGTGCTGCGCTGTCATCGCGGCCTCCCAGTTCGAGCCCTCCTGGAGTTCTCCATCGCCGGTAAGTACAAATACCCGCCACGATTCATGCCGCATTCTGGCGCCAAACGCAGCACCGACTGCAATCGGAAGGCCATGTCCAAGCGGACCCGTATTGGCTTCCACTCCCGGCAACGCTTTCCGATCGGGGTGGCCATTGAGCATCGAAAGCGGATCCATGAAAGTCTTCAATTGTTCGACAGGAAAGAAACCCTTGGCAGCGAGCGTGGAATAGAAGGCTCCCGAACAATGCCCCTTGGAAAGGATGAACCGGTCCCTCTGCGGCCAGCGCGGCTGCGAGGTATCGACGCGCAGGATCCCGCCCAGATAAAGGACGGAGAGAATGTCCGCACAGGAAAGATCCCCTCCCGTGTGCCCGAGCTGCGCATGGTTCGTCATGGTCATGGCGCTCAATCTGATCCAATTCGCTTTATGCTTGAGCCACTGATAGCGGTCGACCGGACGGGTCAGGTCTTTGAATGCTATTTCATTCACGATGATCGATCCTTACCGCGGCCTGTTCTATTCAATAGAGAATCCACGCAATTCAGCCGGAACCGGAATTGTATCGAATCGCCTGGCAGATGACAACATAATGCACTGGTGGCGCATAAATATGCTAATCCTTAGGGCAACCATGGCCTTGGGTAGTTATCCGATAGCGCTCGCGTCCACTCTCGTAACGGGAACCGGTATGAGCCCTATATTGTTCGCGCGTGCATAGATATGCAGATGAGTCCCTGGCGGATCGAGAACATGACGTTGTTGATCGCGGTGGTCTTAGGCGCTTTGCGACTATCATAATTATGCACATCTACAAATATACTTGACAGCTCATCAAAGGCAGACCTAGAATTCGTCCCCATGACCAATATAGGAGTACCTCGACTGCATCCATTGGCGGCATTGCTTCTCCCGGTTGCGTTGCTGCTTCTTGCCATTGACGTTACACCAACTGCACATGCCCAGGGCCTGGGCAGCATCGTGGGCACCGTCGTCGATCCCAGTGGAGCAGCCGTAGCCGGCGCCAAGGTTACAGCGACGCAATCGGCAACCGGCGTGGTCACGGAAACGGTGACGAATTCTTCCGGCGGTTACGTCTTCCCGGCTCTCCCGCCGACCGGGTATGACGTCACGATCTCCGCTCCCGGCTTTGCCACCTACACGCAGCGCGGAGCCACTCTCCAAGCCGATCAGGCGCTTACCGTCAACGCCTCGCTCAAGGTCGGCGTCGCTACCAGTTCTGTCACCGTGACGACTGAAGCGCCGCAGGTCGATACCACCACCGGCACGATTTCGCAGGTGGTCGACACCGCCCGCGTAAATCAACTTCCTCTGAACGGGCGCAACGCCGCCCAGCTCACTACGCTCACGCCCGGCATCAACGTCGCGCCAAATATCGCCTCTATCGATCAGGGCAATACCAAGACCTTCCCCGTTGACATCCTCATCACCTCCAACGGCGCCCGCACCAACCAGACCAACTTCCTTCTCGACGGCGGCAACAACGTTGACGAATACACCAACGTGAACGCACCCTTCCCGTTCCCAGACGCGTTGCAGGAGTTCAGCGTACAGACCAGCAACTACCAGGCCGAGTACGGCCAGAACGCCGGCGGCGTGGTCAACATCATCACCAAGTCCGGCACCGAAAAATATCACGGCGATCTTTTCGAATATCTCCGCAATCGCGTCTTCAACGCTCATGACCACTTCTCGACCGTGGTCCAGAACGGCGTGCTCACGCCCTACACCGATCCCCTTAAGCGCAACCAGTTCGGCGGCACCTTCGGCGGCCCACTCGAGATTCCACATCTTTGGAAGGCCAACAAGGGTTTCTTTTTTGGCGGCTTTCAGGGCAGCCGCTGGCGCGATACGTCGGCCACCACTTCGAGTGATGCCTCGCTGCCTTCCACGGGCAACCAGGCCGGTCAGTTCCCCTTCACCGCTACCGGAACCGTCTCTACTGCCAACTGCATCGTCGATCCAGCGTCCAGTCCGAAAGCCTGCTTTCCGTACACGAACGTAAGCGGCAACAACTACGTGGCCACCATTCCCACCACGCGCTTCGACAAGGCCTCCCTGGCTCTCCTCAACTACATCCCAGTCGCCTCGTCCAGCGGCACGCCCTTCTCCTACCTCCAGCCCAATTCGCAAAATTACAACGAGTTCATCGGCCGCTACGATCAGGACATCCACTCCAAAGATCGCGTCTCCACGCGCTACTTCCTCGACAAGTTCCACCTCAACGGCGTTCTCGATCCTAAAAACTACCTCACCTATCAGGACCAGTCCGACATTCTCTATATGAATGCGATGGCTTCTGAAACGCATACGTTCAACGATCACCTGCTGAACAGTTTCATCGTCAGCTATCAGCGCGAAAGCTCCATCCGCGGCCCGCTGCCCGGCGGCATCGACGTGGGAACTCTGGGAGTAAACATCTGGCAGCCGGCCTTCCCATCGTTTCAATCGGTCGGCGTCACCGGTGACTTTTCCTTCGGTCAGAATCCGCACGCCACCTTCAAGCGCTCCAACACCACCGTTGCCGAAGATCTCCACTGGATCCGCGGCACGCACAATATCGCCTTCGGCTTCCATGGCGAACTGAGCCATCTCGAAGTCATCAACATGAACGGCCAGCCCGGCAGCTTCTCCTTCACCTCCACCACCACCAACAACGCCATGGCAAGCTTCTTCCTCGGCTACCTCAGCTCCTTCAGCCAGGCCTCGGGAAGCTTCCAGAACAACACCGGCAAATTCCTCGGCGCCTACGCGCAAGACAGTTGGAAGTTGAATCACCGGCTCACGTTCGATTACGGCCTGCGCTGGGAGCCCTTTATACCGCAATCCGCCGACGGTCGCATGGGCCAGTTCAACCCCACTTACTATGCCTCCGCCACACACTCCAGCGTGTTTCCCAACGCGCCCATCGGCCTGCGCTTCCCGGGCGATACCGGAATGCCCGCCGCCGGCCTCTACAACACTTACAAGAACTTCATGCCGCGCGTGGGCTTCGCCTATGACCTCCTCGGCGATGGCAAGACCAGCCTCCGCGGCGGCGCAGGAATGTTCTACGACACCCGCATGAACGACCTCTTCAACAACGGCTGGATCGGCAGCTTGCCTTTCGTCGAATCCTACTCGTCCTCGAACCCCACCGCCTCCGACCCCACAGCCACCTTCAGCAATCCTTATGGAAAGACGGCCAATCCCTTCCCGGCGGCCACACCTTTGCCCTCCACCGTCACCTTCACCTCGCCGTTTTCTGTAATCACGTTCGATCCCTCCGGCCACTTCCAGGTTCCTCTCATGTACAACTGGAACCTGGTGATCGAGCAGCAGATAACCACCAGTATGAGTTCGCGCATTGCCTACGTGGCCTCGCACGGCAGTCATCTCTTCGACTGCCCCGAACTCAACCCCGCGGTGCAGACCGGCAGCACCGACACCGCCGGCAACGAGAACGCCCGCCGTCCCTATCAGGGCTACTCCAACATTCCCGAATCGAACATGGGAGGCAATTCCAACTACGAAGCCTTGCAGGCCACACTCAGCGAGCGCGCTCGGTACGGCCTCAGCGGCACTCTCAACTACACCTGGTCCAAGAGCATCGACAACATTCCCTGGGACACGGCCGTCACCAGCGCCGGTACCGGCCAGACCTTCGTGCTTCCCAGCTACGTGCCCAACTTCAAACGCCTCGACACCGGTCCCTCGGTCTTCGACCATCGCAACAACATTGCTTTCTCTTACGTGTGGAACTTCCCGGCGATCAAGGGCAGCGATTTGGTCGTGCGCCAGATCGTGAACGGCTGGCAGACCACCGGCATCCTCGCCGTCCACAGCGGCGATGCGCTCAACATTACTGTCGGCGCCGATACCTCGCTTGCCGGGCTGGGCACCGGCATTGACGTGCCCAACCGCATCGCCAGCGGCTACGGCGGCTCGGCCTGCACCTACGGCACCGCGGCCACCACCACATGCACCAACTACCTCGATCCCACAGCTTTCACCCGCCCCGCCAACGACACCTTCGGCAACCTCAAGAAGGATTCGCTTGTCGGTCCGCGCTACATTGACTGGGATGGCAGCCTCAAGCGTGACTTCGGCCTTGGCCGCGAGAGCACCAACCTTGAATTCCGCGCAGAGTACTTCAATCTCCTCAACCACACCAACCTCGGCGATCCCAATCTGACGCAATCCTCGGCCAGCTTCGGTCGCATCACCTCAGACATCGCGCCCCGCATCGCACAACTCTCTCTCAAGCTTTTGTTCTGATCGCATGTCCGGCCAAATCGCTCGGACGAATGGAGGCCAGTTGGCCTCCATTCGTCTCTGAGGGCTAATATCGGGTGCATTAGAATTTCATCCAAAGAGCGGAAATGAATCGTAATTCTTTCCCGCATACTTGATGCCTGGAGATGCTCAGGACTTGAACCGATACGGACTGGCATCCATTAATAAAGGAGATTGCTGCAATGGGCATGATCAATCGTCGCGAAATGCTGAAGCTCGGATCCGCCGGTTCGTTGGCAGCGTCTATCCTGCCTGGATCCCAGGCTATCGCCGAGATCGATTCCGGAATCCAACACGCGCCAGTTCCACAGTGGGAGGTCTTCGAGATTGCCCTTTCCGCCGCCGTGGAAGGGAACCCCTTTACCGCGGTTCAGCTTTCGGCAATATTCACGCTTGGCCATCGCACCATTACGACCAATGGATTCTATGACGGCGAAGGGCGTTTCAAAGTGCGCTTTATGCCGGACGCGCAGGGCGAATGGTCCTACATAACGGAGAGCTCCGTGTCAGAGCTCTCGGGCAAAACGGGAAAATTCTCGTGTGTCGCGCCGCTTGCCGGATCACACGGACCGGTGGGAGTGTGCAACGGCCAGCACTTTGCCTACGCCGACGGCACTCCCTACTTTCCCTTTGGTACCACTTGTTACGCATGGGTTCATCAATCGGAGAGCCTACAACTGCAAACGCTCGAAACGCTGCGCTCCGCTCCATTCAACAAAATTCGCATGTGCATCTTTCCCAAAAGCTATCAATATAATCACAACGAGCCGCCTTATTATCCCTTCGAGCGCAATGCAGCCGGCGTCTCCGATTTCACCAAGCCGAATCCGGCGTTTTTCGCACATGTTGAGCAGCGCATCGCCGATCTCCGTGCGATGGGCATCGAAGCCGACCTGATCCTGTTTCATCCTTACGACCGCTGGGGCTATGCCACCATGCCGGCGGAAGCCGATGACTTTTATCTCCGGTATGTCCTCGCTCGCATGTCCGCCTACCGGAATATCTGGTGGTCGCTGGCGAATGAGTACGACTTCATGCGCGCCAAAACCACCCAGGACTTCGACCGCTTCTTTCATATCGTTGAGCAAAACGACCCAGTGAGCCACCTTCGCTCAGTGCACCACGGCCACACCATGTACGACTACGGGCATCCCTGGGTCACTCACGCCAGTCTACAGAGTTCAAAATTCGAACAGGCCCCGGAGTGGCTTGCTGCCTGGAACAAACCCATCTGCTTCGATGAAGTCCAGTACGAAGGCAACCTCAACAGCCGTTGGGGAAACCTTTCG
>Ga0224553_1001028_pt1 | contig 10899 bp, 8 predicted proteins | sample 714S21014metaG_FD_179897 | JGI IMG/M metagenome (GOLD analysis project Ga0224553, IMG submission 179897) | Peat soil microbial communities from Stordalen Mire, Sweden - 717 S2 10-14 | ecosystem: Environmental > Terrestrial > Soil > Wetlands > Peat | place: Sweden: Norrbotten County, Stordalen... | reverse complement strand
ATTGTGGGGACGGTCGAGGCGGTGGGGTCGGACGTGCAGGACCGGACCGTTGGGGAACGAGTGGGGATCGGCTGGCAGGCGGATAGCTGCGGCGTCTGCGAATGGTGCAGGCAGGGCGCTGAGCAGCTGTGCGCGAACTCGCAGCCGACATGCGTGGGCCGGAATGGCGGTTACGCCGACTCGGTGCGCGTGAACTCGCGGTTTGCGATTCCGGTGCCGGAGGTGCTGGTGAGTGAGAGCGTTGCGCCGCTGCTGTGCGGGGGAATCACTGTTTTTGCGCCGATGCGCCGCCACGGCGTGAACCCGACCTCGCGCGTGGGCGTGGTGGGGATCGGTGGACTGGGACACCTCGCCTTGCAGTTTGCGAAGACGTTTGGCGCGGAGGTGACGGCGCTCTCGACCTCAATCGACAAGGAGGAGGAAGCGCGGAAGATGGGTGCGGACCATTTTGTGAACACGCGCGACATGGCGGAGATGAAGAAGGTCGCCGGATCGTTCGATTTTCTGCTGTCAACTGCGAGCGCCGACCAGGAGTGGCAGGCGCTGATGAACAGCCTGCGTCCGAAGGGGACGTTGTGCATCGTGGGCGAGCCGCCGTCGCCAATCGCGATCCAGGCATTCCCGCTGATCGGCGGGCAGCGGTCGATCTCGGGGAGCCCGACAGGAAGCCCGCAGGACCTGCACGAAATGCTGGACGTGGCCGCGAGGCATGGAGTGAAAGCAATTACTGAGCGATTCCCCATGGCCAAGGCGAACGATGCGATTGCGAAGGTGAAGAAGAACAAGGTGCGGTATCGGGCAGTGCTGGTGAATTGAAAAGAGTTGTCAGTGCTCAGTTGTCAGTTGTCTGATCGGCTGCGAGCTTAAGGGGCGGGGCTTTGGGCTCCGCCTCTTTCTGCGTGATGCGGGTATGCTTTGGGGAGGATGATGAGACTTCGTTTTCTTCTGCCGACGGTTGTGGTTTGTGTACTGGCGCTGTGCGGTGCCTGGGCAGGTGTGGCTTGCGCGCAAGGGACCAAGCTGTGGACGGCCTCGCGCTACGACGAGATGGAACGCGGAACGACGGATGGAGTGGCGATCCGCAGCGATGGCCGGATCGAGGCCGGGCCGGCGACTTCCCTGCTCTACGAGACCGGCGGGAACTACGTGTGGTCGGTGGCAGCAGACGCGGCCGGCAACGCCTATGTGGGGATGGGCGGGACGGCTGCCGGCGGAGCCGTGGTGATGCGCGTTGCGCCCGACGGCAAGGCCACCAAGGTCTTCGCAGGCAAAGAGCTGGGAGTCCAGGCGCTGCGGCTGGGCGTCGATGGTGCGATGTATGCGGCGACCTCGCCCGATGGCAAGGTGTACCGGTTGGGCGCGGCGCCAGGCGATGCAACGGTGGTCTTCGATCCGGCGTTGACGGCAGAGAAGCCAAAGTACCTGTGGGACGTGGTCCAGGCTGGAAACGGCGCCGGGACGGGCGGCCCGCCCGGCAAAGGTGGAGACATTTATGTGGCTGCGGGAGCGCCGGCGGTGGTGTATCGAGTGCCCGCCGGTACAGGCAAGCCCGAGGTCGCGTTCAAGACCGCCGACCAGCACATTCGGTGCCTGCTGATGGGGCCGGACGGGACGCTATGGGCAGGCAGTGACGGCAGCGGGGTGATCTACAGGTTCAATACCCGGGCGGTGGGAGCGAAGCCGTTTGCCGCGTATGCGGCATTGAAGCGGGAGATTACAGCGCTGGCGATGGACGGGGCCGGCAATGTATACGCGGCAGGAGTGGGAGACAAGCAGGCAGCCGGTAGCGCGACTCCAGGACTTCCGCCATTGCCGGTGACTGGAGCAGTGGGAGTGACGGTCACTTTTTCGCAGGCGGGGTCGGCCAGCGCCGCCAGCACCAATACGCTGATTCCCGAGGGGTCGGAGATCTACCGGATTGCGCCGGACGGAAGCCCGGAAAGGCTGGTGGCGCTGAAGGACGACGTGGTGTACGCGCTCGCATTTCACCGCGGGAGCCTGCTGGCGGCCACCGGCAATCGTGGGCGAGTGTATCGCGTGGATACCGCCGTGGCGGGGCAGTTCACCGACGTGACGCACCTGGAGGCGTCGCAAGGAATGGCATTCGCGGAGCTGCAGGGTACCTCCGGCGGGGTGCTGGTTGCGACCAGCAACAGCGGTAAGCTGTATCGCCTGGAGGACAAGGCCGCCTCCCACGCGACCTATACCAGCGAGGTCTTCGACGCCCACGTTTTTTCGCAGTGGGGACGGGTGGAGGTGACCCCCGAGATTGCGGCCGGCGCGGGATTCGATCTGTTTGTGCGCAGCGGGAACGTGCAGAGTCCGCTGATGGGTTGGAGCGAGTGGTCGCCGGTGAAGAACTCGGGAGAGATCGCGGTTCCCGGCGGGCGGTTTGCGCAGTGGAAGGCGGAGCTGCGGAGCGAGGGAAGCGTCCAGCAAGTGAGCCTGAACTACCTGGAAAAGAACCTCGCGCCGGCGGTGGATGAGGTGGTGGTGCAGCCAGACGCGCGGGTCGCGGGGAACCCGCAGCAGCCACAGAATCCGACCATGCAGGTGACCTTTCCTTCTGCGCAGGGCACGCAGTCGATGAGCTTTACCCAGGATGCGAACGCGCAGCCGCTGATCGCGCTGAAGGACAAAGGAGCCGTGACGGTTCGCTGGGCGGCGCACGACGATAATGGCGACGACCTGGTCTTCTCGGTGTGGTACCGCGGAGTGGGGGAACGGAACTGGCGCCTGCTGAAGGACAATATCGCTGATAAGTACCTGAGCTTCGATGCTTCGATGCTGCCCGACGGAAACTACGAGGTGAAGGTGGTGGCCAGCGATTCGCCCGATCACCCGGAGGCGGAGGCGCTTACCGCCGAGCGAGTGAGCGATGAGTTTGTGGTAGACACAACTCCGCCGGTGCCGGGGGCGCTGACCGCGGCGTTCGTGCCCGGCACCCCCGCCCGGATTCATGCGACGTTCGCGGCGAAGGATGCGACCTCGCCAATCGCGCACGCGGAGTACTCCGTGGACGCCGAGCCGTGGCAGTACCTGGAGCCGGTGGGGCGCGTGTCCGATTCGCTGGAAGAGAAGTATGACTTTACGGCGACAGTGCCCGCGGTGACGGGTGATGCGGCGGCTGGCGTTGTAAGCCCGGCGGAGCATGTCCTGGCGGTGCGGGTGTATGACAGGTATGAGAATGTGGTCGCGGTGAAGACGGTGGTGCGGTAGAGATATCTTTCGCCGCTACTGCTTCGCCGCGTCGACGAGCATCTTTACCAGCGTGGCCATTTCGCCTTTGCCGACGGTCTTGCTGGGGTGGTCGCCTTCGACTCTGACTACGACGATGAGGTCGTTTGAGGGCACTACGACGGCGTACTGGCCGAGGTGGCCTTCGAGCCAGAAGCTGCCGGGTGGGAAGACGTACTCAGGACGATGGCGCGGGTTGGCCGAGTCGCCGGTCCACCAGAGATAGCCGTAGCCGCCGGACGAGGTGTTGGACCAGGGATGAGTGGAGTCGGCGACCCACTGGACAGGGACGATCTGTTTGCCGTCCCAGTTGCCGCCGTGCAGGTAGAGCAGCGCGAAGCGAGCGAAATCGCGCGCGGACATGCGCATGGTGTAGGCGGGATAGCGGGATTCCTTTACGCGGACGTAGGTGCCGTCCTTGGGACGGAAGTCCTGCATGCCGATGGGCGCGCCAATCTCGTCGGCGAGGCTTTGGTAGATGGATCGGCCGACCGCTTTCTCGTAGATGGCGCCGAGGGTGTTGAAGTCCCAGTTGTTGTAGTACCAGAAGGTGCCGGGGGGATGGCTGCCGCGCTCGGGCCGCTTCTCTTCCATGCCGGCGGTCTCATATGCGGCGACGTGGTAGACGCCGCTGCGCGCCTGTAGCAGCATGCGCACCGTGGCCTGCTTCTCCTCCGGCGTGAGCGGAGGCGGATTGTCGTCGATGCCGAGAGCGTCGAGTGTGTCGTCCAGATGGATCTGGCCACGAGAGACGGCGTTCCCGATCAGCGCCGAGAGAAAGCTCTTGCGGCAGGAGTGCAACTCCGTGCGAGCGGCGACGTCGCCAAATTGCATGACTACGACACCGTGCTGGATCAGCATGAAGGAGGTAGCGCCGATCTGTGTGGCGTAGTTTGCGGCTTCTTCCGTTCGTTTGGCGTTCCAGCCCACGGCGGCGGGACTGGTTTGCACCCAATCCTTGCCGGGGAATACGGACGATTGTTGCGCCGAAACGGTGTGGAAGAGGCCTAGGAGAATTGCAGCGACGAGCAGGGGGCCGTGTTTCATAGCGCCATGATAGTACGCTAGTGGGGATGCGGTTTGAACTGTTCATTGCGGCGCGGTATCTGCGGGCGAAGCGGCGGTAGGCAGTCGTGGGCGTTATCACGCTGATCTCTGTGATCGGCGTGATGGCGGGGGTCGCCTCGCTGATTATCGCGTTGGCAATTACCAACGGGATGCGGCGCGATATGCAGGAGAAGCTGGTGGGGTCGACCGCGCACGTGATGCTGATGCGCACGGCGGGCGATGGCATTCGCGATTGGCGGCCGCTGCTGGAGCGGCTGCGGACACTGCCGCACGTAACCGCCGCGGCGCCTGGGCTGTATGGGCAGGTGCTGATCTCGAAGGGCGCGCGGGCCGGCGATGGGCTGGTGGAAGGGATCCTCCCGGCAGACCAGAACACCATTTCGGACATGTTGCAGCAGGTGAAGAAAGGGAGCGCGGAGGCGTTGGAGCCTGTAACCCAGGTCTCGGAATCGAGACCTGGGGCACCCGATTCTGGGGCCGGCCAGGAATTGCCGCCGATTGTGATTGGGCAGGATTTGGCGGAGTCGCTGGGGGCCGAGGTCGGCGATAAGGTGATGGTGACCAGTCCGCAAGGCGAGCTGACTCCGTTCGGGATCGTGCCCAAGTACCAGGGGTACCAGGTTGCTGGAATCTTCAAGTCGGGGTTTTACCAATACGACTCAAGTTATGCATTTGTTCGGCTTACGGACGCACAGAGGCTGTTCTCGGAGCCCGACCTGGTCTCGGCGATCAGCTTCAAAGTCGACGATATGTACAAGGCGGCGACGGTTGGGCGGGAGATTGAGCAAGCCGCGGGCAATGGGTTTGAGACAACCAACTGGATGGAGCAGAACCGGCCTTTGTTCAGCGCGCTGGCGGAGGAGCAGGTGGTGACCTTCATCATCCTGGCGCTGATTGTGTGCGTGGCAGCGCTGAACATCCTGATCGCGCTGACCATGATGGTGATGGAGAAAACGCGCGACATCGCGGTGATGATGAGCTTCGGCGTGCGGGTGGACCAGGTGCGGAAGATTTTTCTGTTGCAGGGGCTGCTGATCTCGCTGATTGGGACGGTGCTGGGGCTGATCGTCGGCTACTGGCTCAGTTGGCTGGGAGGACACTACCGGTTTATTCACCTGAACGCGGAGGTGTACTCGATCGACTATCTGCCGTTCGCGCCCAGGCTGGTGGATGCGGTGATCGTAGGAGCGGTGAGCCTGGGCGTGAGCCTGCTGGCTACGCTGTACCCCAGCAGCAGCGCGGCGAAGGTGCTGCCGGCGGAGGCGTTGCGGTATGAATGACCCTTTAAGGATCTGATCAGGAAATCAATCAAGTGCTATGTAGATCACAAATCCAAGGGCAGGCAAGTATCCTAAGATGAAACAAATCACTGCGGAGATTCCTATCAGGCGCTCAATTGTTCTGAACCGTGTCGCCTTCTTGAATTTGTCGGCTTCCGATTTGGCAAAGGGATCTTCAACGCCGCGAACTATGCTTCTTAACTCATCCGCAGATTTGGCATCCATATCCCCTATAGGCACCTCTTTCACGATTGCTTTTAAGAGCTTGCGGGCCATTCCTTTTCCCGCTGCCAAATACTCCAAATGTAGAGCTTCGGTTTCAGCAAAGTTGTGAATTACTGAACCTATCAGTGACAGAAAAAAGAATATGGCGGAGATCGCAAGGGCATCCAGTAGTCGATGGTTCAATTGCTTTTCCGCAAATGGCTTGATGTAAAGATTTGTTGCGATCGTCGTGACGATCGTCAATGACCCCGCGGTTATGACTACTAGTTTTTCGTGGAAGCCTGACCGTGCCTCAGTGCTCGCGAGCAGTGTGGCCTTATAAAGCGCGATTTCCTTTTCTGCCACCTCAACTAATTGCGGTGACAGTTCAACCGGGGCTGCCTCGGGTATCTCTTCCATGACGTAACGATAGCTCTCGACTAGAATCTTGGCGAGGTGTTTATGGCGGGTCGATTGGAGTATGGGAAGTTGGCGCCGGAGGGGATGGCGCGGATGTCGGCGCTGGAGCACTATCTGAATACGGCGTCGGGGCTGGAGCGGGTGCTGCTGGACATGGTGCGGCTGCGGGCTTCGCTGATGAATGGGTGCGAGTACTGCATCGCGCTGCATACGGCGGAGTTGAAAAAGCAGCACGAGCCGGAGGAGCGGATTGCCGGGCTGGGCGATTGGCGGGGTTCGAGCGCATACACGCAGCGGGAGCGGGCGGCGCTGGCGTGGACCGAGGCGGTGACGAATATCCAGGATGGGCACGCGCCGGATGCGGTTTACGACGAGGTGCGGGCGCACTTCAGCGACGTGGAGACGGCGAACCTGACGCTGGCGATTACGACCATCAATGCGTGGAACCGGCTGGCGATCTCGATGGGGAATTATCCGGGGCATGCGGGCGAGGCGGTGCCGAGTTGAGCGAGGGAGTTATGCGGAGAGTGAGTTTGATGGTTGCGGGCGCGATGTTGCTGGGGGCGTGCGGGGCGAGTGCGCAGCCGGCGACGCAGGACGCGGGCCGATTTGACGGCAGGTGGGAGGTGACGCTGGTCTGCCCGAAGGCGGACGACGGCGCGCTGCCGTTCCGATGGGAGTTCGCCGTGGAGGTGAAGGACTCGGTGCTCCATGGCGTGCACGGAACCGACGGACAACCGGGGTGGATGGTGCTGGATGGCAAGATTGGCACGGATGGTGTGGCGGATTTGACGGCACACGGCTTGACGGGACAAGCCGCATACAACCTGGATCACACCGAGCGCGGGGCTGCGTGGGAGCATCCTGTGAAGGCAAGGTTTGAGGGCGAGCGCGGCGATGGGCACTGGGTGGCTCCGCGGGCCTGCGAGTTTACGTTTGCGAAAGTGAAGCCATGATGCTCCGGGCGGTGGGACTGACCAAGGTGTATCCGGCTGGAGGCGGGAGCGCGCGCGGAGGTGCCGGGGATAACGGCGTGCGGGACGAGGTGGTGCTGTTTCGCGAGTTGGATTTCTCGGTGGCGGCCGGCGAGATGGTCGCCATCGTAGGGGAAAGCGGATCGGGCAAGAGTTCGCTGCTGCATCTGCTGGCGGCGCTGGACCGGCCCACCGCAGGCGAGGTGTGGGTGGACGGGACGAACGTCTGCGAAATGAATGCGCGGCAGGCAGCAGAGTTTCGCAATAGGCAGGTGGGATATGTGTGGCAGTTCCACTATCTGCTGCCGGAGTTTACTGCGCTGGAGAATGTGGCCATGCCGCTGCTGGCGCGAGGCGAGCGGCAGGCGGCGGCGCTGGAGAAGGCACGGGTGTGGCTGGGCGAGGTCGGGCTTGCGGCACGGGCGGGCCACCGGTCGGGCGAACTGAGCGGCGGCGAGCAGCAGCGGGTGAGCCTGGCCCGGGCGCTGGTGACGGAGCCTAAGTTGTTGCTGGCAGACGAACCCACGGGCGATCTGGACGGAAAGACGGCGGAGGCGGTGTGGGAGCTGATTCAAAGGCTGGTCCACATCGGAGGTGCGGAACGCCCACTAACCAGCGTCCTGGTGACGCACAATATGGAGTTTGCCGTGCGCTGCGGGCGGGTGTTGCGGTTGCGCGAAGGCAAACTGGAGGAACAGAAGGCGGGAGTTAGCGGGCAGCGGCCAGTAGGTTATTGACGCGGCGACACGACCGGGCCAGGGTGGGATTGACGAACATGGGTCGGGGGTGGTGTAAAGAGTGCAACCTGGCAAGGGGGACAAGACCGGGTGGGGACGCACCAAGTTTGGTGCTTTTTTGCACAACAAAACATCCAATAAAGGTGTTATCTTACTCAAAACTTTCGCGTGATTGGGAATACTTGACGCAGCGTCTACACTGGTAGGAGTGGAATGGGTGTTTTGCACTCCGAAATCGATGCGAATCGATTCTCGGTGACGCCCTGAAGGGTCTCGGCGTGGGGTTGACGCAGAGACGGGCTCGACCGATGGTACTGCATCGCGCTCCAAAGGCAGGTGCAGTGGCCGGTTTGAAGGGGGAACATGTTCGAACGCTATACGGAGAAGGCGCGCCGCGTAATCTTTTTTGCGCGGTACGAGGCCAGTCAGTTCGGGTCGCCGTACATTGAGACCGAGCACTTGCTGCTCGGGCTGCTGCGGGAGGACAAGGCGCTGACCAACCGGTTTTTGCGGTCGCATGCGTCGGTGGAATCGATACGGAAGCAGATTGAAGGGCATACGACGATTCGGGAGAAGGTATCGACTTCGGTCGATCTGCCGCTCTCGAACGAGTGCAAGCGGGTGCTGGCGTATGCGGCAGAGGAGGCGGAGCGACTCTCGCACAAGCACATTGGGACCGAGCACCTGCTGCTGGGACTGCTGCGCGAGGAGAAGTGCTTCGCCGCGGAGATCCTGACCGAACGCGGGCTGCGGCTGCCGATGATCCGCGAAGAACTGCAGAAGACGACGCAGGAGAAGGTTCCGACCCAGCAAAGCAGCAAGGGGCAGCGCGGAGAGCAGTCCATGCTGGCGGAGTTTTCCCGCGACCTGACGCAGAGCGCTATGGACCAGCAGCTCGATCCGCTGGTCGGCCGCGACAGTGAAGTGGAGCGGGTGATCCAGATTCTGTGCCGCAGGACGAAGAATAATCCGGTGCTGATCGGCGAGCCGGGCGTGGGCAAGACGGCGATTGTCGAAGGGCTGGCGCAGAAGATCGCGGACGGTGAAGTGCCATCGTTTCTCGCCGACAAGCGCGTTCTGGCGTTGGACCTATCGCTGATCGTGGCCGGGACCAAGTACCGCGGGCAGTTCGAGGAGCGGCTGAAGACCATCATGAAGGAGTTGATGGAGAGCCAGAACTCGATTGTGTTCATTGACGAGTTGCACACGCTGGTGGGCGCCGGATCGGCGGAGGGTTCGCTGGATGCGGCGAATATTCTGAAGCCGGCGCTGAGCCGGGGGGAGATCCAGTGCATCGGGGCCACCACGCCGGCGGAGTATCGCAAGTCGATTGAGAAGGACCGGTCTTTGGAGCGAAGATTCCAAGCGGTGAAAGTTCCGCCGCCGACCGAGGAAGACGCAATCAAGATCATCAACGGGATCAAGGACAAGTACGAGAAGTTCCACGCAGTCTCCTATACCGACGAGGCGATCAATTTTTCGGTATCGCATTCGAGCCGGTACATCCCGGACCGCTTCCTGCCGGACAAGGCGATCGACCTGATCGACGAAGCGGGAGCGCGGGTGAAGCTGCGCCAGACTTCCCTTCCCGAAGAGCTGACCGAAGTGCAGAAGCGGATCAAGTTTATTGCGCACCGCATGGAGAACGCGATTGCGAACCACGAGTTCGAGAAGGCACGGTTCTACTCGGACGAAGAGCGCAAGGAGCGGGAGAACCTGCGGGCGCTGCGCGACAAGTACCACCTCGACGACTCTTCAGCGGGCATCGTCACGCGCGAGGATATCGAAGACGTGGTGAGCCGCTGGACGGGCGTGCCGATTACTTCGATCAAGGAAGAAGAGACGCAGAAGCTGCTGCGGGTCGAGGAAGAGCTGCACAAGCGCGTGATCTCGCAGGACAAGGCGATTTCGGCGCTGGCGCGGGCGATTCGACGGTCGCGGGCCGGACTGAAGAACCCGGCGCGGCCGATTGGAAGCTTCCTGTTTCTGGGACCGACGGGCGTGGGCAAGACGGAGATGGCGCGCACGCTGGCGCAGTTCCTGTTCGGCTCGGAAAAATCGCTGATCCGCTTCGATATGTCGGAGTTCATGGAAAAACATTCGGTGAGCAAACTGATCGGTTCGCCTCCGGGATATGTCGGCTACGAAGAGGGCGGGCAGCTGACCGAGCGGGTGAAACGATCGCCTTACTCGGTGGTGCTGCTGGACGAGATCGAGAAGGCGCATCCCGATGTTTTCAATCTGCTGCTGCAGGTCTTTGAAGACGGACAGCTGACGGACGGACTGGGGAACACGGTCGACTTCAAGAACACAATCATCGTGATGACGTCGAATATCGGCGCCAAGCATCTGCAGAAGCGCGAGGGCCTGGGCTTCCAGAGCGGCAAGGAAGACATGATCCTGGACAAGATGGAAGAACTGGTGAAGGGTGAGGTGAAGCGCATCTTCAATCCGGAGTTCCTGAACCGCCTGGACGAGACCATCATCTTCACATCGCTCTCGACCTCGGACCTGATGCAGATCATGGAGCTGCTGGTGCAGCAACTGAACACCAACCTGGTGCATAAGTCGATCACGCTTTCGGTGACCGACGATGCTAAGCGGTGGATTCTGGAGAAGACCTCCTCGGAGCGGAACTACGGGGCGCGGCCATTGCGGCGCGCGCTGCAGCGGTTTGTCGAAGATCCGCTGTCGGAGGCGCTCATTGCCGGCGGGATTGCGCAGCGACCGGCCTTCCTGGAGGTTTACATGGAGAACAACCAGCTGTTCTACCGGTCGATCTCGGCGGATGGGTCGGCAGACGGCGAGGACAAGACTGCCGGGCTTGCGCTGACGGCGGTGTAGAGACAGTTGCTGGTTGTTAGTTGTTAGTTGCTAGAGCATTTTCACTTAAGATATATAGTTGATTCCGCTGTGACGGAACCAGGCTTGGGCGTTTTCGGGTGTGATCTGGGGTAAGAGTTCGGCGATAGCTTGCTC
>Ga0224553_1001023_pt1 | contig 10958 bp, 21 predicted proteins | sample 714S21014metaG_FD_179897 | JGI IMG/M metagenome (GOLD analysis project Ga0224553, IMG submission 179897) | Peat soil microbial communities from Stordalen Mire, Sweden - 717 S2 10-14 | ecosystem: Environmental > Terrestrial > Soil > Wetlands > Peat | place: Sweden: Norrbotten County, Stordalen... | reverse complement strand
CCCCCATCATTTATAACGAATTAATTAATACGATTCTCCAAGAACCGTTGGACATAACGATGTTCAATAAGTTTAGGCAAGGCGTTTACTCAACACTCAATTCGTTGTCGATTTTAACCGGGATTGCAACACTATCTAGCGGGAAAGCCTTAATTAATAACGCAATAACAAAGAAGTACTGTTCAGCCACATCGAAGGTGTTTTTAACACCACAAGACGGCAACACTTCGGGTATCATATATCCGACTTGCTCTAGTGGCAGTTTTACGATTACTTCAAAAAATGGCAGTGATTTTGGCGTAATAGCTTGGCTGTTAATTCCGTAAATGAGAGGTTTGTGATGAAAAAGATTATCTTAACTCTGATGGGTTTACTTCTTTCGGGAACGGCTTTTGCCCAAAGCTATACCTCAACACCGTCTTATACGCTAACTCCATCCTACACGGCAACTAACACTTATACAAACACGGCAACTTACACCTATACAGCCTCGCCTACGCCTACAGGGAGTAATACGCCTACTTATACTGCAACTCCGACCTACACCGGGTCGTGGGCGGCTACTGCTACGGTGGCTCTTTGGACGGCTACATTTACGCCGACTCCAACGGGTTCTTGGACACCATCCTATACTTGGACCGCTACTTATACCTTTACCCCTCGGTACACCTGGACCCCAACTTACACCTTCACTTCAAGTTATACGCCAACTTCAACCTATACGTTTACGCCGACCAAAACATCGGTGTTTACAAATACTATTACCAACACGTTCACGCCAACCAATACTTCGACTTCTACCCCAACATTTACTTTTACCCCTACAAAGTCTTATACCCCTACCATTACAAATACCTACACGGTAACGAATACTTGGACGCCTACGGCAACAGCGACTAACACGCCTCCAATTCCAGCACTTCAATCGGCTTCGTTTTCAATCGCAAATTCAACTCCGGTGGTTATTGTGCCAACAGTGGTTGGTAAAACAATTTATGTTTATCAGTACATAACGAATGCTTCAACGACAGTCACAACGTCTTATTCGTTCTCAAGCGCAACGACTCCTGTATATGGCCCTTATGGATTTTCTACTACGGGGACAGATAGCAAATCGTTTAGTGCTATTCCTTGGGTGACGGGAACCTCGGGAGGCAACCTAGCCATAACGCAAACAGGAACGAATGCGCTTAATGGAACCGTTTGGTTTAAACAACAGTAACCAAGGAGAGAAGATGAAGCTAACATTCTTTGCCTTAATCTTCATCTTTTCTTTCGGCATTGTCGAGGCTCAGACCGTAACGGTTTCTCAGGGCTATGACCAATACGCAACGTTGATTCTTTTGAATACGGGAATGGGAGCGTCTTTCACTTCTTTTCCCGTATTGGAGAATTGGTACAATTCAACGGATTATGGTGCCCCTGTTAGTGACCCGAATTGGGAACAAATATGGATAACCGGGAATTCATCGGATTATCTTTTAATTACTCGGGCTGGAAACGGAACAACGGCTAAAACGCATAACATTGGTGGAAAGACTTACCTTCTGACCTCCGCTTCTGCCGGAACTCCTACACCTACCTTCACTCCTACCCCAACCGGACTAACACCTACTCCCGTCCCTCTTATTGCTATCCAAAACGGACCTAATGGGCCATTAACGGTAATTCAGATAAACGGCGCTTCGGTGACGATGATAAATAATATCGCGGTAGCAACCACGCCAACTCCTTCCAATGGACAGATTCTAAGTTATAAAGCTACGCCAAACGTAATTACCTGGATCAATCTTCCAAATGGATATATCGCTTCGGGAATCGTGACGTTAAGTAATGGATTGGCAACCGTGACGACTTCATCTGCCTATTCTGGAATGAAAGCGGTAGTCATACCTCAAGACACGAATACTAGCGGATCTGTTTGTTACGATTCTTCAACACTTGTGGCCGGGGTGAGTTTCGGAGTTTCGAGTACAGGAATCTTTGATAACGGGGTGGTGGCATGGTTCGTTTACTAATAATTCTATTGCTGGCTGGTAAGGCGTTTGCGGGATACCCAAACCCGATTGGCTATGTTCCGGGGTATATGAATTTAACCACGACACCTACATTCGTTCCGTTTTACCCGAATGGACAGCCGGTGCAGAACCCCCAACCGTCCCAAACGATCACGCCTATTTATTCGATGCCGTTGCCTGTTTTGACAGGAAGTGTTTCGCTGGCGAGTGGCAATAATGTGACGATTGGTATTCCGAACGGATATTACACATTTTTTACTCAAAATATGTCGGGCCAAGCTTATGTTTATCCGATGGCATATGATGAGGGAATTCCTTCTTATTCATTGGCGAACGGACTAAGCGGGACAATGGTTTGGCAGAACAATAGTTTATTTAATCCAATAACTACTGATTTTTTAGTCCCGATTGATGGAACTAATGGGATTATTATTCACACTACGGCGACAACAACCTTCACTTATTTTATAACATCTTCTAAATTTAGTGGGCAAGGGCAAAGCGCATACGATGATATATCTGATTGGTTATCAACTGGGTCGCCTTCTGTTGGCGTAAATAATTTTCCAGCAAGCCAACTTGTCTATACTATCCCGACTAAAACGCCGACTTTTACCCCTACTGGATCTGCCACGCCTACACCAACTTCAACCGGAGTTATAGTTGCTAACTTTCCGGCATTCCCGACACTACCTCCAACTCCACAATATCCGGTTTCGGTTGTTGCTCCTGTTTCTATTTCTGGAATCGCTAACCCTGTTCCGCTTCTTTGGCCGACAGCAACCTATACATTTACGAGTACCTACACCTTCACCCCTACTCCTACCGGAAGTGCGACACCGACACCTACGGTTATTGCTACGGTTGGGATTTTCACGGTTTCAGGTTCGGGTTCGACTACATTGATTGCCGGGGTGGGAGGACAAACAATTCGAGTTATCCAGGCAAATGTAAACAATCCGCTCACCAATACCATCGGAACAGACGTTACCTTTACCAGCCAATTAACTCCAATTACGGCTAATGTTCCGATTGTTCCAGGAAACGGAGTAGTAGTAACTAATCACTACCCTGAGTTTTTTGTAGGGAATGTGGGAGGGGATTGTTCGGTAACTTTAGATCGGGCTGTTACATTGAGCATAAAACTTTGGTGGACAAAAGGAATTTAAGGAAAGGGCCATGAACGATCAAACCGTTTCTGCATCTGGCCCGGTTAAGGGCCGACTGACCGCGAAAAACCCATTGCGTCTTTTTAGTTGCATGGGGGCCTTTGCCCTATTGATTTTAATTTCGCCGGTGACTCAAGCCTGGGGGTTTGGGATCACATCCGTCACGGCAAGCTACAGTGGAGCTTGTGTACCAATCGGCGGAAGTGTTACGGTCACGACAATTTATGCAGCAACGAGCGCAAACCCAATTTATTATTCCTACGCTTTTTCGAATCTTTCGAGCGGGTGGACTTCCAGTAATGTGACCTGGGCTTTGGGAAATTGCACGACGGCTGGCGGCCAGGTGTCACCCGTGAATTCATCCACCCCCGCGACCGTTGTAGATGTAATTACGGTTCCATCTACGGGATTGCCTTTTGATAATGTCGTCGTTTTCGCCAGCGATGGAGAAGACGCGAGCGATCCTGGTTCACCCTGTGGTAGTTCTGATGATCGGATTGCAACCTTACAAAGCAACAATATCACCATTTGCAATACTCCTACTGTCACCTTTACTCCCACACAAACCAACACCCCCACTCCAATGAGTTATATCCCTCTTGGTTACCTGCCACAAGCAAAGTATGAGCCTCGATATGACAAAATTACGCCAACGCCAACCCCATGTTTATTACCACAGCCAGAATCGCTCTATGCTGAATCGAGTACGCCAAAAAATCAAAATGTTTCTTGGATTCCTGTTTGGAAATACGATCAATGAAACCCCTCATCCTCCTACTCCTAGGATTTATTATTGGTAATGAAGTGGTGGCTCCTATTATATTTGGGACAAGTAATTTGGAAAGGACGAGGATAAATAGTAGCGGCAACGTCGGCATCGGCACCACTTCTCCGAACGCATCTCTAGAAGTCAATGGTCCATCTCTTTTTGATTCAGGTGTAACAATCGCCTCGATAGAATATGTAAATTCTGCAAAAACTCCAATTTCGGGAACAGCGGGAGCCATAACTTGGTCAGAACCATACCAAGGGAATTCGGACAAACGGGTTTATGTGCAATTAAATGGCTATACAGAGGCAAGCCCAACGACAATTGTTTTTACACAGGCGTTTACGTCAACCCCAGCGCTAACTGCAAATACAACTGGGCTTGGTACTCCAACCGCAACGGCGTCACAAATAATAATTTCAGCCGCGACCTTAGTTACGGGCTGGTTTATCTACGAAGGATTTTAGATGAAACCCCTCATCCTCCTACTCCTAACCCTATCAGTACCATGCTTTGCGGATACTCCATTCGATTCGAGTCATGACTTTGAACTGTTCACTTGTAACGCTTTTCTAGCCTGTTCGCTTCCTGCCGCGGTTGAGGTAAACGGATGCGAATGGAACCCGAACTTTCTACTTTGGCCTTTAACCGTTCTGGGGTGGGACTTCCTTTATCGGCTCGGGGAGAACAATCGGCATTCGTGGAACGAGTTTGAGACTTTGGATTTACCGGGAGTGCTTTTGGGAACGGCGGTGATGACACCAATCTTTGAGGCGAGGTTTTAAAATGAACTACGAAGCCGGGATGTTTTATCTAACGATAATGATTGCCGTAGCTGGGGCAATTGCGTGGATACTTTCTCGCTCCGCATCCAAGGATAGCCTGAAATCTGTTGCTAAGCAGGTCGATGAAGTAAAAGGTGATTTAAGAGCTAGAAACGATACCTTTGATAACCATTTCAGCGAGATCAGAAACGACATTACCGAGTTGAAAGAGCGATCAATAGAAAGCTCAACCGCCATAAAGATGTACCAAGCGACAATTACGGAGAACCAACAAACGGTCAAGAGCGTGGACAGTTGGCTTGCCGAATTAGTAAGAGCCAAAGATCAAGAAACCCTGGGCAAACAAAACAGGAAGATTGGATGATTATGGAAACATTAATCCTTCAACGGGGAATCAACCCTGGAATACCATATCAGGAACCCGAGGGAACTCCCGGATCTTTAGATGGCTTCTGTACGCTTGAACTCCCTGACCGTGATAATGCTCCTAGCCTTTCCCGAATCAACGCAGGAACCTACCTTTGCATCGTGACTCATTCCCCACACTTAAACGAAGATACCTATGAACTCCAAAGCGTACCGGGCAGGGTCACAATCAGGATTCATCAAGGTAATTGGGCCGGTTCGGTTCCAGATGGATATTTTTCCAATGTCGAAGGCTGTATTTTGATAGGCCATTCGTTTGGAAGGATAACTCCGCCCCAACAAGGGGAAACGATTTATCAACCCCAACTTGCGGTCATGAGTTCCGTTTCGGCCCTTACCTCATTCATGCAAAAAATGCAGAGGCAACCATTCACACTCCAAATTCTGGACCCTCCTATTGCTTCGTGACCCGTTTAAGCCGTTACCCACCCCCCCACTTGGTTTCGATGAATGGCTGATAATCGTATTGGCTGTCATTTGTGCGTTCGCTTTTTTCGTCAAGAACTGCCACGGCCAAGAACTACCCGTCATGGAAAAGGAGAAAGCGGCTCAATGGGTTCAGTTGGAATATTCAAACCATTGGAAGGGCCATAAGAAAATGTCTTTCGGCCGCGCTCTCGGGTTTGTACGGGACATAAGCCTTGATTGTTTCGTGTTCGGCCTAAACTTCGATGAAACCCTTGCTCAATTTTCTTGGGAGTCTGGATTCGTTAACAACATTCAGGACATGAAAAAGAAGCCGTCTGCCTGGTCGTTTGGAATCGCAGGGTTAGGGGTGGCAACGGCGCATGAGGAAGCAAGGCGGTTGAAAATACCCAGCGACTTCCCGGCGCACGAACTGATAGCCAACGAGGAGCTAAACATATTCCTGGGATGCGCTAGAATGAGTCACCTGCTAAACGTTTACGGGGGAGATCTAAACAGGGCTGAAATAGCCTATAACGCAGGGATTCATGGGGAAAAAGAAGGCCACGGGAAACATTACCCGATTGACATATTCGCAACCATGTTAAAATGGAAAGCGTTTAAGAAGGTGCCGTGATGTGTTTTTGGAAGCCGAAGTTCATTAAATACTTAGTGGAGGAATTTATGTCGAGTGGACCTACTGTTGTACCTGGCGCTCCTGGGCCTCAACCGGCTCCGAGTCCGAAAGGTTTTTGGGATTCCAGAACCCAAGACCAAAAAAATGAGCTTATCAAGGACGGGGCTTCAATACTTGGGGCGCTCAGTGAAGCGCTGAACTTCTACATCCCGTTCATGCACCCTGGAATAGGGCTGACTATCGCAGTTATGATCCGCCCAATTCTCAACCGCTTCTGTAACCAAGGCTCATGAGAACAGCCCTGCTAGTTTTAATGCTGGCAGGGTTAAGCCTGTTTTGTGGTTGCATCACTTTTTACGATCAATCCAAAACGGATTTGCAGAACCCGACTTTTAACTTTAACATTTCGGGAACGATGGACCTGGGGCAGTTACTCGGGAAAATTGACTTTAAGAAAGTAACGGCAACACCAACTTTAAACGGAGGTAGCAAATGAAAAAGATTTTGATGGTTTTGATTCTGATGTTGGTGGGTTCGGTCAATGCCAACCCGATTGCCATTCCAACCGATAATGTCACTACTCCGGCAGTAGGGTCAGATCACCTTATCTTGTTGCCGTTGACCAATTTCAATGCGAGTGTGGCGACTCCTGCGAATTACGGACTAGGGTTTGAGTACGGGATCGCTTACGCCAACCTTTTGCCTGTGGACACGACTCACATTAATGTCCAACCATATTTATGCCTTGGTGTGTTTGCTTCGGCAAACGTGGGGGATTGGATTAAGGGAGATGGGCCTATCTCGGTGGATTATGGAATCACGATTGGAACCCGAGTGGACCCAACGCTACCCATGATCGGAGTCTCTTACGTTTGGAACACCATTGCCCGAGGGAATGCATTAGAGGAAATAAACGCCTCGATTGACACAACCCTTTTGAATGACATTTTGGGGAGCGTGGTAAAGATTATCAACTAACCATTCTTCTCAGGGTGGGGGTCAAGGCTTTGGCCCTCACCCGCCTCCTTAAAATCGAAGCAGAGACACAAACAACAATGCCAATGGCCATCCCCGTAATAGATATGATCTTCTGCCCCATGACCGCAATTACAAAACCTATCCTTGAATTCAGGCATGAGCATGTCGCCTATTAGGGACTTTAGAAACTTCGCCTATCGGAATGACCCACTTGTTTTTATGCTCACGATAATACTTGTTGGTTGAGGGTTTGCAAACCTTAACGCACTCCACACCGCATCTAGGGCAAGGATGAGTCTTGAACTCAGACGAGTCTTTAAATACAACCTTGTGTGTAGGGCATTCCCAATAGGCCATTATTTAGTTCCTTTAAAAAGCTTCTCAAGTATTCCAACTGCAAACCCCGACTCAATTAATGACGGTGGAAAGCGAAGCGTTTTATAGCCTTCTAAAACGGCCAAAGCGTCTTTTTCGCAGTCTCTTTCCTTCCCGTAGCCCGAATTATGCCCACCTTTTACCCATTGCGCTCCATCTACCTCAATCAAAAGTTTAATGTCAGGGTAGGCCATGTCAGACGTAAAATTGCGGCCAGGAATAGGTTTAAAGTAGCGAACGGGTTCAGGAATACTTAGCTTCTGGATTTGATAGAGAAGCACCAATTCCCATTGTTGCCTTTCGTTTTTAGCAGAAAGCTCTTTTAGTATTTTTTTAGCCGGGGTCAGTTGCACAGGGTTACTTGCCAATAATTGTGCGTACATTCCTGCGGGGAGATTCTTTTTGTTTATCATCGGTTCATTCTCCGCTCTTGGTACTCTTCCTGGGCACGTTCAATCGCCGCCTCTTCCTTCTCTTCCTGACGCCTGATCCTCGTATTTTGGAGTTCTTCTTCGTCTGCGGCATTAGCGGTTCTCCATTGGTCATAAGGTATCTGTGGCTCTTTCCGTTCAACCATTTATTCCACTCCCGAATAGCGTAATTCCATAACTTGACACGGTAACCTGCCGGATACCCATGCTCGTATTCAAACCTAATGTCTTGAAGGGTTAGCTTTTTAATGTTTGCCCATCAATCGATTGCGTAAAAACGTAGGGCACTCAGGATCATCATATTTCCAAGACTTGTCCCAAGTGGTTATCCTATCTTCTTTTGCCTCGTAAATCGCAAAGATCAGATCACGCCACATGAACGAAAATGATGCTCCGGTTCTGTATAGACTCTGCATAACTGCCTCCTTGCAACTTTAACCAGATTTTAGACCAACAACTCTACTGCAAGTCATCCCCCCAAAATATCGACCAATGCCAGCAAGCTATTTGCATGTGAATGCCAAACCACTTATTAGTAGCTGGATGCCATGATGGGGTTATGTAAAATGCCCACTTAGGGACGCAGTCGTAATAAACTTTTAAAAGCGGCTTTGTTATTTCATTAATCCTCCCAATGTGATTTTTACTGTTTCTTGTGTTAAATCGGTGCAAGCGGTCACCGCTGTGGGTTTCCAATATTCTTCCATCCTCGCTTGATGCCTTGCAAATGCTTTCGGCGAGTGAATTGCCCAAGGGGAAAAAAGATCATAGTAATTGCCATCCTCACCTATGATTTTTAAACACCGAGGGCAACCGTCAGAAGCAAGCAATTTTACTGTTTTTGCGTGTCCAAAAACGGCGCACACTAAATACATTTTATCCTCCCAACCACAATTATAGTTAAAGCCCTATCACTTCTAAGTCTATATCGCTTGGAATCAACGAATATCGAGTCCAATGCGATTCTTCATTGCATTCCCGCTCATGGATGAACTTACACCCATCTTGCTCTAAGCGAGTGATTTCTTGGCTAAGGGACGTAATCCTGAGCCTGTCAGACGCCTCTAAAGCGGTTATCGACCCATGCTCTTTGAGGTATCCTATGATTTTTTGTCGGTTTGACATTCTCCACACCTCCAATGACTTCCATCCCAATCCAGATCCGCAAACGTCCAAGGAACGCCACATCCAAAGCAAATAGCCGTATAACTACTCACCCTTCTTTTTCCTTACCTTTTTAACCTTTGGCTTAGGCAACGGAGGTTCTTTCTTATCCGTTACCATCTTCCAAAACTTGACTTCGAGTTGTAGAAGCGCCTGGATATATGCCTCATCCCTTTTAACAACATCCTGCTTGAATTTCACCCCATCGTTAGACCGGATGTAAAGAATGTCCTTTGCGCCACAAACCATCATTTGGTGCTGTAATTGGGCAAAATGATGGGCTGGAATCTCATCCAGCATGGCATCTTTACCCACATATTTAATTTCAAGGGCAAAGTTCTCTTGGGCGTTATAACCATCAAGAGAAGCCCTGATAAATGGATATTCGTCCATTTCTAGGCATATTGGTGGGCAATCCTTATCATTCATTAGCTCAAAATAGGCCCTGGCTTGAGCTTCGATCTTATGCCCCTTTTCAAAGACAAACTTCATCTTTTCGGGGTCATCGACCACAATCCCCAACTTCTCTTGCCAGAGCCTATGAGCCGACTTGTATGTGCTAATCCCGGTGACCATAGGGGCTTCTGAGGCCCCTATCCCCTTCAATCGCCATTCATGCCAAGCGGTTGATCCTTGGGTTAGCTCGATTACTTTCAAAAGTCTAATCCTTCTGGAATGGTAGGCTTCGCTTCTTTCTCCTTCAAAAGCATGGCCCGTAAAGCGGAAGAATTGATCTTCGTGGTAACTTCGTCTTTACCCATCGTTTCCATCTTCCCGGTTGAGCCGACAGGGTTAATCCACTTGATCCGGCTGGAAACAACATCGTTGTAAAGGTTGTCCTCGATGGTAAGGGCCATTACCCGCCCGAGGTCAATAGTGTCCCCTGATGTACCAAGGGCCAGATCCTCGACTTCTTTGCCTTTAAATCCACAATCAAGCAAGGTGGAAATGGTGTAGGCGGCGGGGGACTTCTTAGCCTTCTCGCCAACCTTGTCGGATAGCCCACCAAACCAAGTCAACTCGGCAAAGCCTTGGCCTTCACCCTTATTGATCTTGAACTTGATAAAGGCGTTTGGTTCGCCCTTACTGTTTTTCATAATCCCATAGTTCTCAACTTCTCCCTCGTACATCCCACATTCTAACTGTCGTTTGTCTTGGCTCACTTTAAACCTCCAATGATCGCAACCAAGCGATCCTTGATGGCTGTCAGCTTCACAGCGTTCCCATTCGCGGCAACCAACGCATCCCCAACCTTTTTAGTAAGTTCAGGGTCTTTCACATTAGCCAACAACCCTGAAATCTCGGCGGAAAGGCTTTCAATGCCCTGTGGTTCACCCGTCTTGATGGCATCCTTGATAGTTTTCCAAGACTCGCCCAAAGGCATCACCATGCGGAAAGGCAACCCATAGCGATTCTTGGCTTGGAAGGAAGGGCGCTCCTGGGTAAACATTACCCGCACACCCGCACCAACCGCCCTCTTGTCGTCATCCGAAGTCTTTAATACTTCGTAGTTCATGAACAAGACGGCATCAACCGAGCGATACCAAGCGTTTGCCGCTTCCTCGTTGATCGACACTTGGTAGCGGTCATATCCCGAAGTGGTGGTTGGATCTTGGAACGTCTTAACTTTGGAATGACCGATGATGACAATATCCATCCCCTTAGATTTGCGGAGGTCTGAAAGGCAAGCGATAAATTCAAGGTGTTTTTGTACCGCTTCCTTGTATCCCTTCCCATATCCTATCGACTCGATTGTGGGCTTGTTATTATCTTTGCAGACTTCCTGAAAAATAAGATTTTC
>Ga0224553_1001017_pt1 | contig 11006 bp, 10 predicted proteins | sample 714S21014metaG_FD_179897 | JGI IMG/M metagenome (GOLD analysis project Ga0224553, IMG submission 179897) | Peat soil microbial communities from Stordalen Mire, Sweden - 717 S2 10-14 | ecosystem: Environmental > Terrestrial > Soil > Wetlands > Peat | place: Sweden: Norrbotten County, Stordalen... | reverse complement strand
CCTTTCTGGCAACCACGGTGAACGCGATGGGCGCGCCGCAGGGAGGAAATCCAACGGTCCCGCGCAGTGCTCCGCCTCAGTGACAGATCGCTGAGAGGTCAAGACGAATGGTTCGACAGATTGCAGCAGTAGCGCTGATTGTTTCGGCTGCCGGAATCGTGTCTTTGGTTGTCGCGCAGTTTGAAGAGACAGGCGCGGATCAACAGGGCCTGACCACTGACAACTGATCGCTGACAACTGGCCTTTTCGATTCATCCTCCCGTTCCCACCCCTCATCCGCGTTCCCAGCCCTTCGTCGGAAACCCCGCGCCCGCTCGTCCTGTCCGATCTATCTTCCAGGAAGAGCAAAAAACTCCGGAAAGGGAGCGGCCACCCTCATGAATGATTTGGCGGAATTGGATGAAATCGCTGAACTGGTCCGCGTCGATGCAGTCACGCGAAGATTCCCACTCGACCATAGTTACGTCAGCGCCCTCGACAACGTGAACCTGCGTGTGGCTCCCGGCGAGTTTCTGGCGATCGCCGGCCCCAGCGGAAGCGGCAAGTCCACGCTGCTTAACTTGATCGGCTGCATCGATAAGCCGACCAGCGGCCACATCCTCATCGATGGCGTGGATACGTCCACGCTGAATCCGGCCCGCATGACCGCGCTCCGCCGCGAAAAGATCGGCTTCGTCTTTCAAACTTTCAATCTCATTCCGGTGTTCACCGCTGCCGAGAATGTTGAGTTTCCGCTGCTGGTGCAGGGCTTCAGCAGCGGCGAGCGGCGTCAGAGAGTCGCCGCCGCTCTGGAAAGTGTTGGGCTTTCCGCACGCGCCAATCATCGCCCCGATCTGCTCTCCGGCGGCGAACGTCAGCGCGTGGCAGTTGCGCGCGCGATCGTTCATCGTCCCGCGCTGGTGCTTGCCGACGAGCCCACCGCCAACCTGGATACCCGCAACGCCACGCAACTCATCGACCTGATGCACGACCTCAACCGCCGCTTCGGTCTCACTTTCATCTTCTCTACGCACGACCAGCGGCTACTGGAGCATACGGATCGCATCGTCCGCCTGACCGATGGACAAGTCGTCGCCGACACACTTACTGCCGAAAGCATCATTCCCCAAAACTTGAGTCAAGGAGCCAGCCATGGGCAAGTTCTTGCTTCTCGCCTTTAGAAACGTCTTTCGCAACCGCCGCCGCACCATCATGACTCTCATCATGGTTGGCGGAGGCGTGGCTGGACTGCTGCTGGTTGGGGGCTTCTTTGCCCGCATGTTCTGGGGCCTGCGCGAGAGCACAATCAACGACGGCCTCGGCCACATCCAGATATTCACCGCTGAACACTTTAACCGCGAAGAGAAGCATGTTCTCGATACCGGCATCGACAACTGGCGGCAGGTGGCGGCAACGGCTTCCACCGGCGGCCATGTGCGCGGCGTCGCGCCTCGCATCGAGTTCTACGGAATGCTTTCGAACGGCGTGAAATCAGGGGTCTTCATGGGCAGCGCGGTCGACCCTGTTGCCGAAAGCAGCCTCGGCTTCAGCCCCCGGCTTGCCGCGGGAAGAGACCTGGACAGCAAGCCCAGCGGCGAGACAGAAGCGCTCATCGGCATCGGAGTCGCGCGCTCAATGAACGTCAAGCCGGGCGACGGGCTGACGCTGCTGGCGGTTACTTCAGACGGCGCGTTGAATGGAATCGACGTGCAGATCGTTGGCCTGGTCAACACGGGCTTCAAGGAGGTGGATGACCGATATCTGCGCATCACGCTGCCCTCCGCACAGCGCCTGCTGCAAAGCGACCGGGTTACAAACCTTGTGGTCGGTTTGGACAAAACTGAAAACACCGATATGGTCGCGGCTGAACTCGCACCGCGCCTGCGCGGCCTGCCGCAGCAGTTGGTCCTGAAGAAATGGATCGATTTGGCTGCCTATTACAAACAGGTCCGCTCCCTCTTCAGCACTATCTTCGTCTTTCTCGGCGTCATCGTCTTTTTCATGGTTCTCATGTCCAGTGTGAACACGCTGCTCATGACCATGTTCGAACGCACACGCGAGATCGGCACCATGCTGGCAATGGGCACACCGCGCTCCTGGATCATGGCCCTGTTCGTGGTTGAAGCCACGCTGCTCGGCATCATGGGAGCAATCGTGGGCGTGGTGGGAGGCAATCTGCTTGGATTCCTCTTGAATCACGCCGGCCTCCACCTGCCTCCGCCGCCCGGAACCACCGTCCCCATGGCCTTCCGTGTTCTCTTTGTGCCGAGCCTGATGATCGGCTCCTCGATATTGGTCGTCGTTTCTCTGGCCCTCGCGGCTATCTTCCCGGCGATCCGCGCATCCCGGCTGCAAATTGCGGAGGCACTCGCTCATGTCTAGCATCAACTGCGTACTGCGAACATTCCTGCTGGTCTTCTTTGTCGGCCTGCTGCTGGCCTGCGTGCTGGTCGGTCACGCCGCAACCGCTGTAACTCCCGATGCCGAGGCTATACTCAAGCGCGCCGACCTGTTTCGCAACGGCTGGCCTTCTTATGTTCTGAAAGTAAAGATCACCAACTTCGAGTCAGACAAAGCAGACGAAGAAAAACTCTATGAGGTCTCGCAAAAGGGCACAGAAAAGACTTATGTCGAATTCATGAGCCCTCGCGAGAAGGGCGAGCACCTGCTTATGCTCGGCGACGATATGTGGATCTATCTGCCGGACACGAGCCGCCCCATTCGCATCACGCCGCTCGAACGTCTCTCCGGCGACGCCTCCAACGGCGACGTTGCCCGCACCAACTACGCCGCCGATTACACGCCCGTCTATCTCCGGACCGAGAAAGTGGGCGCCGAGGAATGTTATGTCCTCGATCTCACCGCCAAGCGCAAGGGCGCCACCTACCAGCGCATTTCATTCTGGGTGCGCGTCCAGGATGCACGTCCCGTGAAGGCCGAGTTCTATCTGACCTCGGGCAAACACATCAAGTCAGCCACATTCGACGACTTTATGACCGTTGGTAGCAGAACGCAGCTTCGCCGCATGACCCTCTACGACGAAATCCGGCATAACTCTCACAGCGTACTCGAGTATTCCGGCATCGCCCCGCGCGAGTTACCCGACAAACTTTTCTACCAGGGCCGCACCGACCGCTTCTGAATCATCGCGGTGGGCTTGATCCAGGGCGCCCGATCTAGTGTAGGCCACCGCAAATAGAGTCCTTTACCGATGCTCGCAAATGGGCGGACATCGCGGAAGAGACTTCCCTCAGGGGCTAAAGCCCGGCTCGTTTTTGCGCCATTTATGGCACGACTGAAGTCGTGCCCTTTCAAAACATAAACGACCATCTGTGTGGCGGACACCACTAGCTTGTGAGACATGGGAATGAAAAAACTCAACCGCAAAGTGCAGCCTCATCGACAGGGTTCGTCAAACTCCATGAAACTCCGTTTCCTCATCCCGATCGTCCTAGTGGCCGCTTCCTGGCAATTGGCGGCCCAGGACGATCCAGCGCCGGATGCACCACCTGCCGAGTCGCGGCATGATTTTCGCTACTCCATCGCCGCCATCGACGACGCAACTGTCTATAGCGATCTTCAAGTACCGCTGCCCAAGCTTCTGAATCAGTTGCTCCTGGAGCCATCGTTTACGCTGCGTTACAAGCCTCGCTGGAGCTTCTCAAGCAGCCTTGTGGCACTCGCCGATACTTACACTGACTCTTACACTCAGTTACGCGTGAAAGAGACTTATGCGGGGCTGTCCGCCGGAGACTTCGACTTCATGGCCGGACGCCGCATTGTGCGCTGGGGCACCGGGTACGCCTTCACGGCCACCGGCGTTCTAGACCCGCCGCGCATTCCCACCAATCCTACTGACCGGCTCAATCTGAATGAAGGCCGCGACATGGTCAAGGCCGACTATGTTCACGGGCCACACGCGTTCACACTGGCCTGGTCTACGGCGGCGCTGGCGCCTGCCGCGGCAAACCTGCACGACACAACCGCCTTCCGGTATAACGTCCTGGTGCATGGATTCGATACTTCGCTGATTGCCGGCGACGACCGCGGCGGCGACGCCTTTGGCGGCCTCACCTTCACGCGCGTCGTCGGCCAGGCATGGGAACTGCACGGCGAGGCCGCATGGCGCGAGCATGAGGCCATCCTCCTGGGCGCCAAATACACCACCCACGCGGGCGTCACCTTCATTGGGGAATTCTTCACGCCGCCCAATATCCCGTACTATCGGGATATGGCTATCTCGCCCCTCGCTCCGCGCCAGCACTATCTCTTCCTCGATGCCGGAAAGAACCGGCTTCGCGAGAGGCCGGGCTGGAAGGAGTGGGATTTGGGCGCATATGTGGTGGCAAATCTCAACGACCGCAGTTATACCGCCATCTTCGACGCAACGCGAAGATTCGGCAATCACCTCTCGACTTATCTCCACATAGAGATTCCGGCAGGCAAACCTACATCAGACTATGGTTCCACGCCTTACTCCACAGCCACTTCATTGGGGGTTCGCTTCCAGCTATGAACAACGAGACCTGTCCGCCCATGTCCAACCCGTCTGAAAGTCAGACCCAAGCTCCCGGTTATGGTTCTTTCCTGATGAGGGCAATCTGGATTGTCTCCAGCGTTACGCTGCTGATTTTCCTGATCTTCCTCTCCTCCGGCCACATCAAGCTGTCGCAGAGCGGCGGCTCGATTGTGACTGTGCTTGTGTATACAGCATTCATCGCGGTGCCTTCCATTCTTCTTCTCACCTGGATTTCCACTCGCTGCACAGCCAGATTCCCCCATCTAATCCTTCTCATACAGGCTGCAGTCCTGGTGTGCACTGCCACCGCCGGAACCTTTGCCGGCGACTTGCTGCTGCAACTTGCCGGCATCATCCCTCGCGGCTTCTATTGGCTTGAATTCTGGGGGTCCCTTCCGTTCAGCATCGTCATCTCGCTGATGTTTGGCCTGAGTATCTCAACCTACGAGACGCTACGCTATAAGTTCCAGGCGGCCACGCTTGAGCTGCGCACCAAACAGGTGGAACAGGAGCGCGCCTACAAGCTGCTCGCCGAAGCCCGTCTCTCTTCACTCGAATCGCGTATCCATCCGCATTTCTTATTCAACACGCTGAACTCGATCGCGGCCCTGATTCCATCGGACCCGGTGCGCGCTGAAGATACAGTCGGCAAACTCGCTTCATTGCTGCGCTTCTCGTTAAACGCCAACGAGAGCGGCCTGGTCCCGCTGAGACTGGAACTCAAGATCGTTCGCGACTATCTTGAGATTGAGAAAACTCGCTTCGGCCAGCGCATTCGCTATGAAATCGCCGTCCCTGAAGCCCTGCAAGACGTAAAAGTTCCTCCGCTGGCTCTGCAATCGCTGGTCGAGAATGCGGTCAAGCACGTGGCTTCCCAGCGGACCCAGGGAGTCTCAATTCAAGTTACCGGAAGAAGGGACTCCAACCGCATCAACCTCGAAGTCCTCGACGATGGTCCCGGCTTCTCGCTTGAGGCCATCACCCCCGAACACGGCCTGGGCAATCTCATCGCGCGCCTCGAGCTTCTTTTTGGCGACGCCGGGCAGCTTGAAGTCACTCGCGAAAGCGAAAAGACAGTTGTCCGGCTTGCTTTTCCCGTATAGTGGCCCCGCATAATTGAAGTGCCCATGGAAACCGCTCCGCTTCGCGCTTATCTCGTCGACGACGAACCGCTTGCAATCGAGCGCCTGACCCGCCTGCTGGCCAATTTCGACGGCATTCATATTGCCGGCAGCGCCACCGACCCCGCGCAGGCCATCGACGATCTCAACAGACGCGGCAGCGAGCCCATCGACGTGCTCTTCCTCGATATTCAGATGCCCGCGATCAATGGCTTTGATCTGCTCTCACGGCTCTCCGCGCAGCCCTTCGTCATCTTTACCACCGCCTACGACGAGTATGCGCTGCGCGCCTTTGAGGTCAACTCGATCGACTATCTGGTGAAGCCGATCGAAACCGCCCAGTTGGCGCGGGCGCTCAACAAGCTTGGCCGCCTTCGCCCCGTCCCCACGCCGGACTGGCAACGCGACCCAACTTTGCTGCTCAAGGAATTGGCGGCAACGCTGCGCGGCCAGCGGCCCGATTATCCGCACCGTATCGCCTCGCGCGTGGGAGAGCGCATCTCGTTTCTCTCGCTCGAAGTTGTAACTCATTTTGTAGCTCAGGACAAGCTCACTTATGCCGTTGTCGATGGACGCCGGCATAGCGTCGATCAGACGATCGTCGAGCTTGAGCGCCGCCTGGACCCGGCAAGATTTCTGCGCATCCACCGCTCCGCGCTGGTGAATGTGGACTGGATCCATGAGGTGAACTCATGGTTTGCCGGCAAGGTGATGCTCTCACTGAAAGATGTCCAGCACACGCAACTGCCCGTGGCGCGCGACCGCGTCCGCTCGCTGAAAGCGCACCTGGGCATCTGAGTGGGGTGAGCTCAAGCAACCGAACGAAGCGCCGCTTCAGCCCACTCGACTGCTTCGCCAAAGCAGCCAACCACCTCCGCATGGTTCAACCCGATGGCTTCAACTACCGCATCGCTGGCTGCCCAATTGCCGCGCTCGTGGCACTCCAGCCAATGCAACAGAACGCGCTCAGAGTTTGGCTCACCCTGAAGCGCGCGGCGAATCTCCTCGCGCAGCGGCAAGGTTGGAGCCAGGTCTTCCATGGGCAGGCGCAGCATGGCCGGCAGCAGGCTCAGCATCCCCAGCAGGTACTGCTCAGTGGGATCAAGCCCGCAGAAACCGGCGGCCAATTCGCAGAACCGGCCGCGCACAAAAGCCATCCTCAAAATCTCAACAGGCTGATCTGCGCTCAGCTCGCTGGTAATCGCCAGCGTGGCGATGCGCCGGAAGGTTTCCTCACCCACCGCCAGCAGCGCAGCCTGGATCGAGTTCACTTCCTGGCGCACCGCACACATGGGTGAGTTCACCAGCCGCAGCAGCCGGTAAGTTAGAGAGGTGTCGCGCTTCACCAAATGGGTCAACTTGCGCAGCTCGATCGATTCCTGATGCAACAGTTGCAGAATCTCGATTTGGGAGAGCCGGTTCGACGGCACCTTCCGGTTCTCCAGCAGCACCGGCCGGCAGAAATAGTACCCCTGAAAAAGCGTGAAGCCCTCCGCGCGAGCTTGTTTGTACTCTTCCTGCGTCTCAACTTTCTCCGCCACCAGGGCCACCGTCACCGCATTCAGCCGCTTGAGAAGGCTCTTCCGCTCTTTGGCGCCGCTCAGGGCAAAATCCACCTTGATGTAGTCGGCCAGCTCCACCAGCGGCTCAAACTTCGGCTTCCAGGTGAAGTCGTCCAGCGCCAGGCGAAAGCCGGCAGCCTTGAGCTTGCGGCACGTCTTGATCAGGCTGGGTGTCGGCTCAATGTTTTCCAATATTTCCAGAACCGTCATGCCGGTGGGCAAAACATGCACCAGATCATCGGTGAGCGACTCGAGCGTGCAGTTCACAAAAGCCGGCAGGCCGCCCGCCAGAGTTTCCAGCCCGAAGATCACCGAATTATCGAGCATAGTACGAGTGGCCAGGTCGCCATCTCCGCGGAAGACCGCCTCCGGGCCGGCCCTGAACAACAATTCGTATCCATGCACCCTGCTGCGCAAATCCATAATCGGCTGGCGCGCCACATAGCGCAGTCCACCTGCCGGTTCCGGTAGCGCAGCCGCTGAAACTCTGGCTGGTATAACCTGCGTCGCCATACGTACCTTCCCGTACCGCTTATCGGTTGGCCGCCGGCATTGCTTGAAAAAGTGTAGGACGGCGCGACAGTCGCGCCGCGATCCAAGTTGACAGCATCAGCCGCCCATAAACATTCCGCCGTTCACATCGAGCACGTGCCCTGTAATATAGGCGGCTCCATCGGACGCGAGAAAGGCCACCGACTGGGCAATCTCGAGGTCTGTGCCGGCCCGGCCCAAGGGAATCTGCGCCAGCATCGCGGTCCGCTGCTTCTCATCGAGCACGGCCGTCATCGGCGTCTCAATGTAGCCCGGCGCGACGGCATTCACCGTAATTCCACGCGAAGCCACCTCGCGCGCAATCGACCGCGTCAGCCCGATCAGTCCCGCCTTGCTGGCCGCGTAGTTGACCTGCCCAGCCTGGCCTGTCCGTCCCACCACGCTCGATATATTGATGATCCGTCCCCAACGGTTCTTCAGCATCGGCCTCAGCAACGCCTGGGTCAGCAGAAACGCTCCGGTAAGGTTGGTTCCGAGCACATCGTCCCAGTCGGCTCGCTTCATGGCCATCATCAACCCATCGCGCGTAATCCCGGCGTTGTTCACAAGAATCTCCACCTTGCCGAAGCGCTCGATGACTGCTTTGGCACCGGCTTTGATCGACTCTTCACTGGCCACGTCCAGCGGAATCGCCATCGCCTGTCCACCAGCCCCCTCAATCTCTGCCACTGTCTCAGCGAGCTTGATCTCATTCCGCGCCGCGAGCACCACCGTGGCCCCAGCCCGCGCCAACTCCAGTGCACAAGCCCGCCCAATTCCCTGGCTAGCCCCGGTGACCAGCGCAATTCTTCCCTGCAAATTCGGCATATCTCTCTCGCTAACCTCATGCGCCTGGAACTCCGCGCCCTTCCGTCCCCCATTATATGTGGAGGGAAGTCAGGGCATTTTCAGGCAGATTCGCGAAAACCAGAATCTAGCTCAGCCGGTCTTCGCGGGCTATACAGGCTGCTAAAAAACTCGATTCCTACTCCGGCAAGCGTCAGGGCACGACTTCAGTCGTGCCGCAAATGCAACAAAATAAACGTCGGGCTTTACAGGCTGCGGAAAAAGGCCTGAATCCAGGCCAAACGGATGAAAAGCATACCTCAGGGGCTAAAGCCCGCGTTGATTCTGTTGCCTTTGTGCCAGGGATAAATCCCTGGCCTACCGCCCGAAGGAGTTTTTCCGCAACCTGTTTTAGCCCCTGAAGCATCCGGCGAAAGGCGGCCTTTTCTGGTTCAAAACGGCTCCTCTTGGGCAAAAATGAGCAAGATCTGGGGCAAAAAATTGGCAAAATCCGCGGTTTGGGGTTACTCATTAGTCACTGCATAAAAACTACAAACTTATGAATCCGTGCGGGTTACCGGAAATTGGTGAGCCAAAAAACGGCCTCCACAGGGTAGGGGGGGTGGGGGCAAGTGCCTTAAAATGGGCTCGAATTCGATCTGGCCGAGGTCTGGCATACAGGCATTATGCGCCGCCGGATCGAAATTATCTGCAAAGGTAGATTCGAGGTTTCCCAGGTCTCATGGGCGAAGCCTGAGGCGCCCGGCAACGAGGCATTTGAAGTAGATAGAGATGTGTGTCACCCGCCATCGTGGAGATACGGCTGCGGTTGTCGAGGTTCTTGGCCACCCACCCTTCGCTAAAAAAAGGCGAAGGATGGGGCACCCGCGTTTTATGGGCGGGTCAAGGGTGGGGCACCCGGCAATTCTTCCCTGCAAATTCGGCATATCTCTTTCGCTAACCTCATGCGCCTGGAATTCCGCGCCCTTCCGTCCCCCATTATAAGTGGGCAGAAGTCACGTATGGAACCGTGCCGGGGCCTGAGCCGTGCCTCATTTGCAGGGGGGCCAGACCGAGAGTATAGTCTGCTCAGTCGGAAGTTCTGGGAGGTTATTTTGAGTCAGGTCTACCTAATGGAAAAAGACAGCAAAACTGAGAAGCTTGAAAGAATCTACTGCCAGAACGAAGACAAAGAACTGCAGCAACTCCTGGAGAACAATCTCGATCATCTATTGCCTGGCGATCAAATCAGCCCTGGCCAAAACCTGCGCTGGCTGCTCGTCAAGCGGGAGATGCCGGTCGTGAACGCAGCCTCTGGGGAGCCTGGGCTATCCATAGACTTTCTGCTCGTGGACCAGTATGGGGTACCGACCCTCGTCGAATGCAAGAGGCAAAAAGACGGGCGAGCGCGGCGGGAGGTCGTTGGCCAGATACTGGAATACGCAGCAAGCGGTCGTAATTACTGGAGCGCGGCTGAATTTCTGCGTTACGCGCGGACTACTGCAGGTGACGAAAGCAAACTTTTAGAGAAACTGAAGGAGCTAACTGAGGGGTCCGACACCCCCGAGGACTTCTTTTCGAGAGTGGCGCAGAATCTGAAGGATTATAAGATTCGTTGCATCCTTTTTCTTGAGGGATCTCCATTGGAACTGCGGAACATCGTCGAGTTTCTGAATGGACAGATGAAGGATATCGAACTGCTAATAGTCGAAGCCCGACTATATCAACAGGGGAACTCACGGATCGTAGTCCCATGGGTATTTGGATTTACTGAAGAGGCGCGGGCCGCTAAGCGGGAGTCGAAGGCTGAGACAGTTCGCGCTTCAGTCGAAAAAGGAGAAGATTCATTCTGGGAAGGTGCCAATGATGCACTCGGCGAGGAAGAAGGATCAGTCGATCAACTCAGGGAATTCATTGCCGCCCTAGCCGAGATTCCGAGCTGCGAGTTAACGTGGCTTAAAAGCTGCACGGTTTCACTTCCTGCCGTCGTGCCGGGGAAGATAATCCTCGGGCTTCGGAGAGACGGGAGCCTGGAACTTTATCTTGACCGTTGGCGGCCTCTGCAGGGCGTGGAACTCACAAGGGAACAGAGCGATGCTCGCGATGCATTTCTTATGGGTATCGAGTCCCTCTTCGGTATACCTTTGAGCAAAATGCGGGAATCAATGACGTATCGCTTGATTTCAGCGAAGAAATGGTTGCCTCGCGCAGATGAGTTGCGTGCCCTCATCGAAAAGGTTGCATCATTTTCTTCCTTGATCACCAATCATGAGGCGGAGGTTTTCTTCTAGACCTATACTGATCTGCGAGAGGATTTCTAAGGGGCTGCCTGCTGCGGCCTATGTTGGGATATGGAAATCTGCCCAGCCCCAGAAAGCAGCCGCTTGCCGTCCGCTGCCCGTCACCCTGACGGCGTCGCAGCAACCGTCACCGGCCGCGCCGCCAGCGCGGGCCTGACCAGCTCCGCCGGCCAGATATACACCGCTAGCCGCCGGGAGTAGTGCAGAA
>Ga0224553_1001014_pt1 | contig 11044 bp, 5 predicted proteins | sample 714S21014metaG_FD_179897 | JGI IMG/M metagenome (GOLD analysis project Ga0224553, IMG submission 179897) | Peat soil microbial communities from Stordalen Mire, Sweden - 717 S2 10-14 | ecosystem: Environmental > Terrestrial > Soil > Wetlands > Peat | place: Sweden: Norrbotten County, Stordalen... | reverse complement strand
GCAGTTGATGTTCTCTCTGCAGCAGACCTTTCCCGGCAAGCAGAAGCTCGACCTGCGCGCGAAGGTTTCAGACGACGACGCTCAGGCTGCATCCGACGACGTGGAAACACTCCGCCAGGACGTCTCTGCCAGCGTTCGCGAAGCCTGCTCCGCGCTGCTGCGCAACTCCGACGAGATGCGTGTGCACAACCAGCAGGCCACAGTTCTCAATCAGGCCATCTCCGCCAGCCTGGCCGAATACACCGCCGGCAAAGCTCCGCAGAGCGATGTTCTCCGCGCGCAGATGGCCCTCACTCGCCTGAACGAACACCTGATCGAACTCGAAGCAGAGCGCGACGCCGCGCGCGCCGAGTTGAGTGTTCTGTTCGGCCACAGCCCCGACGCACCCATCGAAATCGCGGGCGCCTACCGCGTCCCGGCAGCCCTTCCGTCGACCGAAGAACTGGAACGGCTTGCCATTGAGCATCGCCCGGAACTCGCCTCGCTCCGCAAACAAATCACCCGATCCGAAGACCAGTCCCAGCTCGCCCGCCTCGCCTTGAAGCCCGATCTGACGCTCGCGGCCGGCTACATGCTGATGCCAACCGGCTCAAGCTTCCGCAATGCCTACATGGCCGAACTGACCATGCCGCTCCCGTCGTTGAACCGCGGCCGGCACGACGGCGAAGCCAAACAGGCCGACGCCGCCACCGATGTGGCCCGCGCCGACCTCGATGCCCGCACCTCCGCCGTCTTCCTGGAAATCCGCCAGGCCCAGATCGCACTCCGCTCCGCGCAATCCCGCATCAAGCTCTACCGGGATACGCTGCTGCCCCAGGCCGAAGCCAACTTCAGCGCCTCGGCCTCCGCCTACGAGAACAACCGGGGCGAGTTTACCAACCTAATCGACAGCCAGAACCTTCTGCTTGACATCCGCACCGCTTACTACCAGGCGCTGGCGGCGGCCGACGCCAGCGGCGCACAGCTCGAACGCAGCATCGGTATGCCCATCCCCGCCAGCCCAACCACCGACTCCACACCCAAAAGGACAACCAAGTGACTACCAACGAAAAGAAGCTTATCGCTATTGGCGCCGGCGGCGGCATAGTCGCCACCGCAGTCTTTGCCGGCCTGCTGGCTTACACCGGCGCCCGGTCCTTTGCCGCGGAACGGACGAACGCTCCAGCGATGCAACCGATGGCTGCCGCGCCCCACTCCGCTGCAGACGACCAGGGCACGCAGCCGGGAACCACGCTCTCGCTCTCCCCCGCCGAGATCACTGCCGCCGGTGTGCAGGTTGCCGAAGTCCGCACCGCGGCCCTCAAGACCGACATCGCTTCCTTCGGCCGCGTCGAACAGCCTGAAGCTCAGCTGGCCGCCGTCAGCGCCCGCATCGGCGGCCGCGTCGACAAGCTCTACGTCCAGTACACCGGCGAGACCGTTCGCCGCGGCCAGCCGGTCGCCGATCTCTACAGCCCCGAAGTCGCTACCGCACTCAGCGACTATCGTCTCGCGCAGGAAACCCGCAGCCGGCTCCGCCAGTCGGACGACCCAGGCGCCCGCGCCCAGGCCGACGCGCTGGTCACCGCCAGCCGGCGCAAGCTTGAACTCTGGGGCATCAGCGAAAAGCAGATCGATGAACCTGAAGCCGCGGGCATACCTCACGTCACCCTCTACGCTTCCGCTTCCGGCAGCGTCGTCGACCGCAAGGTCACGCAGGGCCAGTATGTCAATGCCGGCGACACCCTCTTCACGGTAGCCGATCTCAGCACCGTGTGGATCAAGGCCGACGTCTACGAGGACCAGTTGGCGCAGATTCGCCCCGGCCAGGAAGTCGAGATCACTGCTGAGGCCCTCCCTAACCGCACGCTGCACGGCCACGTCGATTTCATCGAGCCTGCGGCCAACCCCCAGACGCGCACCGTCCCCGTGCACGTCCACGTCGCCAACCCCGGCATGCGCCTGCTGCCCGGCATGTTCGTCAACGCCAGCTTTGTCAGCCGCGCCGCCGCCGAAACCATCGTCGTTCCCCGCTCCGCCGTACTCGACACCGGCACGCGCAAGATCGTCTACGTCGCCAAATCCGATGGCGTCTTTGAAGCCCGCGAAGTTGCTCTGGGAACGCCCTCCGACGATCTTTTCCCTGTCGTCAGCGGTCTCTCACCCGGCGACAAGGTCGTCCTCAGCGGCAATTTCCTGCTCGACTCGCAGGCCCACCTCAGCTCCGGCATGTCCGGCCTCTACGGCGGATCGAAGGAGTTCGCCGCCGGGGCCGCGCCAACAGCTCCATCTGCCCCGGCAGGCGGCGCCGGGCAGGTCGCCGGAGCCAGGCTCGACCTCCACGCTCCAACCCCGCTGAAAGCCGGCGAGGACAACGTCTTCACCGCAACCCTGGCCGACACCAGCGGCAAGCCCGTATCCGATGCCCAGGTGAAGGTCACTCTCGTCATGCCGGCGATGCCCTCCATGGGCATGCCCGAAATGAGGTCGTCCTTCGACCTGGCCTGGAACGCCGCCCAGCACGCCTACGCCGGCAAAGGCCAGCCTGGCATGACCGGCTCATGGAGCGTCACCGTCGAGGCCCGCCGGGCCGGCGCCGTCCTCGCCACCTTGCGCACCCACCTGAACGCAAATTAGGAGCACGCCGTGATCAACCGCATGATCGAGTTTTCGCTGAAGAATCGCTGGCTGGTAATCGCCGTGTACGCCGCGCTGGCTTGCTGGGGATACTGGGCGCTCCTGCGCACGCCCATCGACGCCATTCCGGACCTGAGCGAAAACCAGGTCATCGTCTTTACCGATTGGGCCGGCAGGAGTCCGCAGGAAGTCGAAGACCAGATCACGTATCCCCTCACCGTCAACCTGCAGGGTTTGCCAAATGTGCGCACCGTGCGATCGCAATCCGCCTTCGGCTTCTCGATGGTCAACGTCATATTCGAGGACTCCGTTGACATCTACTTTGCCCGCACTCGCGTGCTCGAACGCCTCTCGCTGGCTGGCAGCTTCCTGCCCGCCGGCGTCACTCCCATGATGGGTCCAGACGCCACCGGCGTCGGCCAGGTCTTCTGGTACACGGTTGAGGGTCCCTACGACAGCGGCACGCTGCACTCCCTGCAGGACTGGTTCATCAAGTACCAGCTCAACGCCGTGCCGGGCGTCGCCGAGGTGGCCAGCGTGGGCGGCTTCGTCCGGCAGTACCAGATCGACCTCGATCCCATAAAACTCCGCGCCTACAACGTCCCGCTCCAGCAGATCGTCGCCGCTGTCGAGCGCTCCAACAACAACGTCGGCGCCAAGGTCATGGAGGTCGGCGACACGGAAGAAATGGTCCGCGGCATCGGCCTCATCCGCGGCCTCAAGGACATCGAAGACATCTCGCTCGGCGCCTACAACGGCACGCCGGTCACGGTCGGCAATGTCGCCAGCGTCCAGCTCGGTCCGGAGTTCCGCCGCGGCGTTCTCGACAAGGACGGCAAGGAAGCCGTCGGCGGAGTCGTCGTCATCCGCTACGGCGCCAACGCGCGCGAAGTCATCGCCGCCATCAAAGACAAGATCAACGAGATTCAGCCCGGCCTGCCCGCCGGCGTGCACATCGTCCCCTTTTACGATCGCAGCATCCTGATTGACCACGCTGTCGACACGCTCCGCCATGCGCTCATCGAAGAGATCGTCCTCGTCACCCTCGCCCACATCCTCTTTCTCTGGCACTTTCGCTCCGTCCTGATCGTCACCATCCCCTTGCCGCTCGCCGTTCTCGGCGCATTTCTCTTCATGCACGGCGCCGGCATCTCGTCGAACATCATGTCCCTCGGCGGCATCGCCATCGCCATCGGCGTATTGGTCGACGCAGGCATCGTCATGACCGAAAACGTCATTCGCCAGGCCGAGGAGTACGAGCACAAGCACGGCAACTATCGCGACCACATCGCTGAGATCACCCTTAACGCCGCGCGTCTCGTTGGCCGTCCCATCTCCTTTGCCATGGTCATCATCATCCTGGCCTTCGTGCCCGTCTTCGCGCTCACCGGCATGGAAGGCAAGATGTTCCACCCGCTCGCCTTCACCAAGACCTTCGCCATGGTCTGCTCCACCATCCTCGCCATCACGCTGGTGCCGGTCCTGTGCACCTTCCTCATCCGCGGCAAGCTGCATCGCGAAGAAGACAATCCCATCATGCGCGTGCTTCGCGCCATCTATCGACCCACGCTCAGTTGGGCTCTCCGCCACCGCGCCATCACGCTCTCCATCGCACTCCTCCTCTTCTGCGCTGCCGTCTATACCGCGACCACCATTGGTTCAGAGTTCATGCCGCCGCTCGATGAAGAGACTGCCCTCTTTATGCCCATCACGGACCCACGCATCTCCCTGACCGCGGCCACCGAAATCCTCCGCCGGCAGGACGCGATCATCGCCGCAGACCCCCAGGTCGCGCAGGTCGTCGGCAAAGTCGGCCGCGCCGAAACCTCCACCGATCCCGCGCCCGTCAACATGTCCGAAACCACTATCACCTTCAAGCCTAAAGATCAGTGGCCCAAGGGTCTCACCAAGGACGCCATCCTGGCGCGGCTGGACAACCAACTGCAGATTCCGGGCGTTACCAACATCTGGACGCAGCCCATCCGCAACCGCATCGATATGCTCTCGACCGGCATACGCACGCAGATCGGCATCAAGGTCTTCGGTCCCGACCTCCGCGGCATCGAGCAGTTGTCGGAACAAATCAAGCAAGTCGTGCAGCAGGTCCCCGGCGCGACCGACCTCTACGCGGAGCGCATCACCGGCGCGCCCTACATGGAGATGACCGTCGACCGGCCTGCTGCCGATCGCTACGGCCTGAATGTCGCCGACGTCCAGGACGTCATTGAAACCGCCATCGGCGGCAAGAACCTCACCACCACCATTGAAGGCCGTCAGCGCTTCCCCGTCCGTGTCCGCTACGCGCGAGACTTCCGCGAGAACCCGCAGCAGCTCGGCGATGTCCTGGTCACCGGCAGCAACGGCGCGCAGGTCCCGCTCAGCGAAGTCGTCAAGATCTCGACCACCATGGGACCCTCCATGATCAGCAGCGAGAACGGTCTCCTCCGCGGCAGCGTGCTGCTCAACGTTCGCGGCCGCGATGTCGGCGGCTTCGTCGATCAGGCGCAGCGCGCCGTCAGGCAACAAGTCCGGATGCCGCCCGGCTACTTCATCGAGTGGAGCGGCCAGTACCAGAACCAGATCAGCGCCCGCAAGCGGCTCGAACTCGTCATCCCCATCGTCCTACTCGTCATCTTCGTCCTGCTTTACCGCACCTACGGTTCCGTCAGGGAAGCCGCGCACGTCCTGCTCGCCGTCCCCTTCGCGCTCACCGGCGGCGTTTTCCTGGTCAAGCTTCTCCATCTCAACTTCTCGGTCGCCGTATGGGTCGGCTTCATCGCACTCTTCGGAACCGCGGTGCAGACCGGCGTCGTCATGGTCATCTACCTCGAAGAAGCCGTCGCCCGCCGCACCGCCGCCGACGGCACGCTCACGCTGGCCGGCCTGCATCAGGCCGTCATGGAAGGCGCGCTCCTGCGCCTCCGTCCCAAAGTGATGACCGTGGCCACTGTAGTAGCCGGGCTGCTGCCCCTGTTGTGGTCGACACGCACCGGGGCGGAGTTCATGCGACCGCTTGCCGCCCCTGTGCTTGGCGGCATGGTCAGCTCGCTCCTTCACGTCCTCATCGTCACCCCGGTCATCTTTCTCTGGCTGCGCGAGCGCGACCTGCGACGAGCGCAAGCCCTGTGAGGGTGCGGTATGATTCGGTGTGTCCAGCAGCGCACAGGCTTTTTGGGACGTGCCGACACAGCCGAACTCCAACCGCGGCTGGCGCACGATCACGGTCAGGCTCAACGACAAGAACCTGCAAAAGTACCATCTCCGGACCCGCGACGGGTATCGCATTCTGCATCGGACTCAGGTGGCCGAAGCGGGCGCGCTGAATGCCGGATCGGCGTCTGCTTCCCAGTAATTCAATTGCACTGGGAGAGCACTCGTTCGGCGAAATTGTCGGCGGAGAGAGGTTTGCTGAAGTAGTATCCCTGGACCTCGTCGCAGCCGTGCTCGCGCAGAAAATGGACTTGCCCCTCTGTCTCCGCACACTCGGCGATGACCTTCATCTTCAGGATCCTTGCCACTCCGATGATTGCGGCCGTGATCGCGTCGTCGTATGAACTCTGGCCCAGAGCTTGCACGAAAACGCGGTCGATCTTCAGCTTGCAAAACTGGAACTGCCTCAGATAGTTCAGGCCGCAGTATCCGCTGCCGAAGTCGTCGATGGCGAGGTTGACCCCCATCTCTCTCAGCCGCTGCATCACCGAAGGCACCACATCGGCGTCAGCCAGCAGAAGGCTCTCGGTGAGTTCCAACTCGAGCATGCCGGCGTCAAGACCGGTATCGCGCAGCACGTTCTTCACCGTGTCCGGGAAGGACTGCTGGCGGAACTGGACCGCCGAGACATTCACCGCGACCGGCAAGCCGGCGACGCCTTGTTCCTGCCACTGTCTGGCCTGCGCGCAAGCTTCTCGCAGCACCCACTCGCCGATGCGAACGATCTCCCCGCATTTCTCCGCAACCGGTATGAACGTATTCGGCGGCACCAGGCCCAGTTCCGGATGACGCCAACGGAGCAGCGCCTCCGATCCGACGATCCTCCCCGTGGCAAGGTTCACCTGGGGTTGATACTCGATAAAGAACTGCTCGCTCGCGATTGCATGGCGCAGACCGTTCTCCAGCGTCATCCGCTCCAGCGCCTTGGCATTCAGGTCAGGGGTGAAGAAGCGCCAGCAGCTTCGGCCATTCTCCTTGGCACAGCACAGCGCCAGATCGGCTTCCTTCAGCAGGCTTTCCGGGTCCGTGCCATGCTCCGGAAACAGGCTGATCCCGATGCTGCAGGTCGTACTTAGCGAGTATCCCTCAACCCGGAACTCCTCGGCGACGACCTTCCGGATTCTCTCGGCGGCAACGGCTGCTTCGGCGCCGTCCCTGATTCCTCCCAGCGCAGTGACGAACTCATCCGCTCCCAACCGGATCAGCACGTCCTGTTTCCGTGAACACTTCTTCAGGCGCTCCGCCACTTTCTTCAACACAACATCGCCGCTGGCATGTCCCAGCGAGTCGTTGATGTTCTTGAAGTGATCGAGGTTGAGGAACAGCAGGGCCACTTTCTCGTTGTGCCGGTCGGCGCCGGCCAGCATGCTGGGCAAATGCTCCAGCAGAAACGCCCGGTTGGGCAGGCCGGTCAGAACGTCGTGGTACACCAGGAAGTCAGCCCGCTCCTTGCTCTTTCGTAGAGCTTCGCAGGTATTCTGACCGCAACTGCTCCCGTGGTTGCGTCGAGTCTCGGATCGAACTTGCACGGCGGATCCTCAGTTCCTCCGTCGGAGTACGCTGCTCCTGACGGCGGCTCGGCCACTCCGGATGGGCGTTCTCCGGTTGTGTAGCCGGCCTGCAACGGCAACAGGGCATGTGTCAATACTCCCACGTGTATTCCGTATCGACTCCTCAATGCACAAGCATTAGCCAAAGGAGCTAAATGGCGGTGCCGACCCAGATCCGATACATTTCGGCTTCTCAAGTTGGAATCATCCAATCTGTGTCCGCTCCCCTTCCCTGGGCAGCGTGTGGGACGGCTGCTTAGCGGAGTTTCAGTGCCTGTTCGATGAGGTCTGCCGCAAGGCCTGGTCCGTCCAGCGGCTGGATGGCTCGCTGCAACGCCTGGGCCGCCTGACGGTATCTGGCGTCGTATAGCGCCAGCATGACTGCTTTGCGAAGTCTGGCCCGGTTTAGCCTGCGCCGTGGAACCACCACGCCTGCTCCGCGGGCCTTGACCCGCGCCGCCACTCCGGGTTGGTCGTTGCCCAGGGGCACGAAGACCAGCGGCACTCCCTCGCAAAGTGCCTCAAGCACCGTGTTCAGGCCGCCATGCGTGATCACCAGCGCGGTCCGCTTCAGAATCTCCAGTTGCGGAGCAAAGCGCACCACTAGCGGATCGCCGGCCAGCTTCCCCAGCCTTGCCGGATCGATTCCGCCACCCAGCGAAATCACTAATTGCGAGTCGAGTCCGGCACAGGCGTCCGCAATCGTTCTGAAGATGCCTTCAGAACCGTTCTGAAGCGTGCCCAGCGTTGCATAAATCAGCGGGCGGCCATCCAGTCGTTCCCAGGGAAAGTCGACCGCCGGACGCTGTTGAGCGTGTACGAACGGCCCGGTGTAGTGAAGTCCTGCCGGGTTCTTGCCGCCGAATTCAAACTCCAGTGCTTCGGGCAACTGGGTAATTTGTGCCAGCGGCGATAGCCCATCTTCGGGTTTCCTTAGGGGCTTCAGTCCCCACACCTTGCGCTGCCGGTTTTCGTCCCTGAAGATGGGGGCCGCTATCCGCAACAGAAATCGAATGGCAAGGCGGTTCCGCAAACGGCTCAAATGGTCCTGCCCCCCAGCCCAACCGAACCAGAAGGGTGGAAACCGGTCGTCCGGCAGCAGGGGAGGAATCAAGGCGACCGAGATCCACGGCAGGCCCAGATGGTCCGCCACGACTCCGGCAAACTCCGCCTCGTCGACCAGCAGCGCTTCCACGTTGGCCGTCCGCACCGCCTCGGGCCCGTCGCGCCGAACCATCCGCGCCGATTTCCTTACCCGCGCCAACGTGAACCGGAAAGCCGCGATCCCCGTTAGCCGCGCCAATTGCTCGTCCAGCCGCTGGAGGGTACCGGCCGGATAGTCTTCCGCGCCGATCCGATGAAACTCAACGCCCGCAGCACGCACCCGCGCCTCGGTATCCGCAATCCCGAAGATCACTACCTGGTGGCCTCTCAGTTGCAAGGAACGCGCCAGCGCGGTCATTGGATTCAGATGACCGGTCCCCGGAAAACAGAATGCTCCCAATCTCGCCATGGCTAACCTTAATCCCTTGATTTCAATGTGACCCTGAAAACTACTGTTTCGGCAGATATTTTGATCGGCTGGAGCAGTTTCGGAAGATGCTGCAGCGCGGGCACTGCAAGTCAAGCCGGCCTAATCGTGCCTTAGCGCATCCACTGGGGAGAGCTGCCCTGCGCGCCACGCCGGAAGCGCCCCGGCAGTCAGCCCGGCGAGCACGGCGATTCCCACCGCCTGGGCAAGCAGCGGCCAGTGGAGGGACGCCGACACGAAACTCGCGGTTTGGGGCAAGGCCGCCAACACGCGCAGGGCGCTCCATCCAAAGACGATGCCCAGGAATCCCCCGCCCAGTCCCAGAGCGGCTGCTTCGAACTCAATCAGCACCAGTATCTGCCCGCGCTTCCAGCCCAGGGCGCGCAGAATGCCGATCTCCCGCGTGCGTTCGAACACCGACATGACCATGGTGTTGGCGATCCCCAATATGCCGATGATGAGGGCAAGCGACGACGTGCCCCAGGCGGAGGCATGGGCCAGCCTTACAACCTGGTTGTCACTGGCGCGCTCCGCCGCGGGAATGGCGCGCAGTCCTGGCAGAGCGCCTTCGATTTGCGCCCGCGCGCGCTTCATATAGTGGTCCGGCGATTCCCCGGGCGGCGCCGGGCGCAGTCGAACATCGATCGTCGACACTTTGCCTTGCATGCCGCTCAACTGTTGCAACTGGTCCAGCGGCATAAAGACCGCGTTCGCCTGCAGCGCAGAAGCGCCGTGATAAATCCCCGTAATCGTGAAGGGCGAACCCTCAATCTCAAGCGTGTCGCCGGGGTTCTTCTTGAGTGCCTGGGCCAGCAGGTCGCCGAGCATTACCTCGGGCAGGCCGTCGCGAAAGCGCCGCCCCTCCAGAATCTTCAGCGAACCAAACTGAAAGGCATCGTCCTGCCAGCCGTACGCCAGCGCATTCACCTCCGGAGTCAGGTCAATCAGGTTGAAGACCGAGGGCGAAGCCTGCGCCACCAGCGGTAAAGCCTTGATCTTTGCCGTTGCCGACTCGTCCATCGAAGTATTCAGGAAGGTCCCATGAATGACCGCAATGTCAGTTCCGCTGCTGGAGTAAATGCGCTGCCATTGTTGCTCGAACGCGCTGGAGAAACCCACCAGGCCTACAAAGGCGCCCACCGCCATTCCAATTCCGCCGAGCGTGAGCAGGGTCCTGAGTCGCCTGCGCCAGAGGTTCTTGAATACAAATCCCGAAAACGACAATGATGCGGTGGCCATAGGGTCGAAAGGCGTCCTTCTTCTTCGCATTGAAGGAAACCGGGCTGCGAATGTGCTGCGGCGGTATCTCGATGCGCCTGTTCAGGATAATTCAGGATCAAAGGTTCACGAAGGTTTTTCCCGTTTCGGCAGTGGTCAGTTTAGATCCGTTTTGAAAGGTGCGGGCTCTAGCCCATACACTGTTTGGGGTAAGTTGTACGATCAACCGCTGAAATCACCCAGATTTGCAGACATTGCCGTAGACCAGCGGCGCTCCGTGTTCCCATATAGTCGCTAATTGATCGTTATGAGAGAGAGTTCACTCCACGCAATGACTGTCAACAATCCCTACCCCTTCGCCCACTGGATGCTGCGGGAGATCTATGAGCAACCCGGAACCCTGTCCGCGACGGTCGACCACTATGTGCAGGGCGACGTATTCCAGGTAGACACCTGCGCCTCCGCACTCGTCTGGCTGGCGAGCATCCAGAGCAAGCTGGTCATCGCCGCCAGCGGATCCAGCCGCCACGCGGGCCTGTTCGCTGAACTGCTTATCGAAGATCTCAGCGGCATTGCGGTCGACGTGGAGTACGCCAGCGAGTACTGTTATCGCTCGGAGAAATCTCTGACCGACGCCGCCGTGATGGTCATTTCCCAGTCTGGCGAGACGGCTGACACGCTCGCCGCGCTGCGCAAGGCCAACCTTGCGGGCCACGCCACCTTGGCGATCACCAACGTGGAGGATTCGACCATGGCGCGTGAAGCGACAGCCTCGCTCCCGACCCTGGCCGGCCGCGAACGTGCCGTTCCAGCCACCAAGAGCTTCACCGCGCAACTGCTGAATCTCTATCTGCTTGCTCTGATGAGCGCCGAAGTACGCGCTGCCATCGACTCCACCGAGCTTGGGGCTCGCCTCTCG
>Ga0224553_1001004_pt1 | contig 11076 bp, 9 predicted proteins | sample 714S21014metaG_FD_179897 | JGI IMG/M metagenome (GOLD analysis project Ga0224553, IMG submission 179897) | Peat soil microbial communities from Stordalen Mire, Sweden - 717 S2 10-14 | ecosystem: Environmental > Terrestrial > Soil > Wetlands > Peat | place: Sweden: Norrbotten County, Stordalen... | reverse complement strand
GGCGCACCCATGCTTCGGAATCTGTTTCCCCGTTCGCTGTTCAACGTCGACGAGAAAAAGTGGCGAAGCCGCGGGACTTTGGACATACAGGACCATCAAAGCCGCGGCTGGGTCATTCACGAGGTCGTCAATTGGAACGGTTGACCCACTCTCGATTGGCCAAGGCGCTCTACGGAATGCTGTTCATGGTCATCGTCCCGCTTGCGCTTGCAGCGTGGGCTCACGGTGCAGCAAACACGGTCCATCTGCCGGCGCTGCATTCTGTGTTTCGTGGTGCGATGCTCGCGGCACTTGGCGTCGGTATCATGGCGCTCGGCATGTTATCCCTCTGGATCTACGGAGGCGGATTGCCGATGAATGCATTTCCTCCCCCTCGCCTGGTCGAGAAGAGCATCTACAGCCTGGTTCCTCATCCCATCTACGAAGGATTCGTGATCGCCTGCGCCGGAGTCGCCATCCTCTTCGGTTCGGCCAGCGGGCTGTGGCTGGTCACTCCGGCTGTAGCCTTGGCCTGCGCTGCGTTGGTGCTCGGCTACGAACTGCCCGATCTGCGCAGCCGCTTTGGACCGCGGAAGTCGACTCCATGGCTTCCACTCGATCGACCGGAAGCCCCGTCGCTTCTGGAACGCTTCCGCATCTATCTGGTGGTCCTGTTGCCATGGTTGGTGGTTTTTCAGATGTTGGGCGCGCTCGGAAAAGCGTCCGGCTCGGTGGACACCTACCTGCCATTTGAAGCGCGCTGGCCGGTAATCCAACAAACAGAACTGCTCTACGCCAGCACATATGTTGTTGTTCTCCTTGTCCCCCTGCTGGCTCGCTCCGGAAGCGGTCTGAAGCAATTTGCGCAGCGAGGACTCATCGCCATGGCGCTGATTTTTCCGCTCTACCTTTTCCTGCCCTTCTTCGTTCCACCGCGGGCCTTTCATCCCACGACCGTCCTCGGGCAGTTGCTGCTGTGGGAAAGAACGCCCTATTCAGGAACTGCTGCACTTCCTTCCTTCCACGTCGTCTGGGCCTTGATTGCAGCTTCAACTCTGGGCGAAGGAAGGCAATGGAGGAAGTACTTCTGGTGGACTTGGGCAGTTCTTGTTTCGCTTAGCTGCATCGCCACCGGAATGCATTCGATCGCCGACGTACTGGCCGGAGTCATCGCCTATCTGGTCGTGATCCGAATGCACGACATCTGGAATGCCCTCCTGCTGACTGCAGAACACATTGCCAATTCCTGGAAGGAATGGCGATTCGGCCCCGTCCGCATCATCAACCACGGCGGATTTGCGGCTGCTGGAATCCTGTTCGGCATGGGCATGATCGATACCATGCTTGGCCCAGGACGAGGAATAATCACCGTCAGCTTCTTCCTTTGCTCTACCGTCGGAGCGCTGCTGTGGGCTCAGTGGATCGAAGGGTCTCCGGCCCTTTTGCGTCCGATGGGCTTCTACGGCGGACTACTGGGAGGAATACTGGGGGCTATTTCCGGACTCTTCCTGCACGTCAATCTCTGGATTGTGCTCGCCGCCATTAGCGTGGCAGCACCAGTGATCCAAGGCATCGGCAGGCTGCGCTGTCTGGTGCAGGGATGTTGCCACGGCCGAGTGGCCGAATCAGTCCCCGGCATCCGCTACACCGATCCGCATTCGCGAGTCTGCAGGCTCGCGAATCTGTCCGGAGTTCCCGTCCACGCTACGCCTCTGTACTCCATCCTTTGGAACGTCGTCGTGGAGTTGGCCCTGCTGCGCCTTCTCCAGTTGAACGCTCCGTGCACTCTCATCTGCGGCATCTACCTGTTCCTGTCCAGCGCCGGGCGCTTCGTGGAGGAGGCGTACCGCGGTGAGCCTCAGACAGCGACCATATCCGGCCTCCATCTCTATCAGTGGATCGCGATTTTTATGGCCATCGCCGGAGCCGTAATCACCACCGTAAAGAGTTCCCCCCTACCGTCCTTGACCCACTTGCGTCTGAGTTCCGTTCTCCTCGCGATGGGATGCGGCGCCGTCGCCTGGTTTGTTACGGGAATCGATTTTCCCGAATCGTCGCGCCGCTTTGCGCGCCTGACTTGAGCTGCCGGTATACGCAACGAAGCGAAGAACCGTACCGCATTGGGAAACATGCGGGGATTCTTCGCTTCGTTCAGAATGACAAGCGCAGCCGGCAGCCTGAGCTGGATTACAGGCCCTTCTTCACGAGGAACAGGATCAGGTCCTTCACCCGGCTGGAGTAGCCCCACTCGTTGTCGTACCACGCGATCACTTTGCCCGTATTCCCGACGACCTTGGTCAGCTTCGAGTCGAAGGTGCTCGACATCGGGTCGCCCTTGAAGTCGGAGCTGACGAGCTCTTCTTCGGTGTAGGCGAGGATCCCCTTCAGCGGACCTTCCGCAGCTGCCTTCACCGCGGCGTTGATGCTGTCTACCGTGATCGGCTTCTCGGCGACGAACGTCAAATCGACCACAGACACATTCGGCGTCGGGACGCGGATGGCGAAGCCGTCCAGCTTGCCTGCCATCTCGGGAATCACCAGCTTCAACGCCTTGGCGGCGCCGGTCGAGCTGGGAATCATGCTCAGCGCAGCGGCGCGCGCGCGACGCATGTCCTTGTGCGGTTGGTCCAGAATCACCTGGTCGTTGGTGTAGCTGTGGATGGTGGTCATGATGCCGCTGGCAATGCCAAACGTATCGTTCAGCACCTTCACCACCGGCGCCAGGCAGTTCGTCGTGCAGGAGGCGTTCGAGAGGATGTTGTGCTTCGCTGCGTCGTACTTGTCGTCATTCACGCCCAGCACGACGGTCAGGTCCTCGTTCGTCGCCGGAGCCGAGATGATCACCTTCTTGACCGTCGAGCCCAGGTGCGCCTTGGCCTTGGTCGCGTCGGTAAAGAACCCGGTCGACTCGATCACAATCTGCGCGCCGACGGAAGCCCAGTCCAGCTTGGCCGGGTCGCGTTCGGCAAAGACCTTCATCTTTTTGCCGTCGACCGCGATAAAGTCCGCCCCGTGGGTGACCTCATTCTTCAGGTTGCCCAGAATCGAGTCGTACTTCAGCAGATGAGCCAGCATCGCCGGGGTGGTAAGGTCGTTGACCGCGACAAAGTCGATGTCAGGGTTGCCGAGTGCTGCGCGAAACACGTTGCGTCCGATGCGGCCGAAGCCGTTGATGCCTACCTTCACTGCCATAATCTTGCCTGCTCCTGTATGTGTTGCTCGGTGGGGATTTCGAGGTCTTTTCCCGGACGGGATTCGAGCTCTCAGTCCTGTTTAATTGAGGGATTTTCCTGTTTTAGTCGTCACTTCGATGCTAGCACCCGGGTGGGAGCGGTGCAATGTGACCGGAATCACACACCTCTCTTCGCCGCAAATTGCCGCGCGGAAATGCACCATCGCGTGCGGAAGGTGTCGCGGCGGATGCGCGCCATTTGCCGCAGCCTCCGCGCTCTGTTACAAACGACCTATGCGCAATATGCGCGGATGGATAAGCGACCTCATGAGAAGACGTTCCAGACGTGGTCCGAACGAATCGGAATCCACGGGCAAGAGCGGGCAGGAACTGCCCTCCAATCAACCCGCCCCCTTAAGACCTTCCTATCCTGAACCACTGGCGCCGCCGCCCGCGACAACGCTGGCCGCCCGCTCGCCAAAGGCCGCCGCTCCGGCTGCTCCTCCCCCGCCGGAAAAGCAAATGGTGGTCGAGACCCAGCCCGATTCGCTCTCCACCCCGCCCGCCGAGCAGCTCAGCGTCTCGCCCAAGGAGCCTCGCGGCTATGTCGTTCTTACCATTGGCCTTCCTGGCTCCGGAAAGACCACCTGGTACAAGCGCCGCGGCGTCACCCCGCTCTCCAGCGACCTGCTCCGCTCCATCCTCTTCGACGACATTACTGAGCAGCGCTACCAGGGCCTGGTCTTCTCCACGCTGCGCAGCCTGCTGCGCGCCCGGCTTATCGCCAAGATGCCGTGGAACTACGTCGACGCAACCAACCTCAGCCCGCACGAGCGCAAGCAGTGGATCAAGATGGCCAAGAGCTTCGGCTACGAAGTGCAGGCGGTTTTCTTCGACGTGCCACTCGCCGTCTGCCTGGAGCGCAACTCCAAGCGCGATCGCCAGGTCACCGACGAGGTGATGCACAAGATGGCCGAACGCCTGCGCCCGCCCACCTTCAAGGAAGGCTTCGAGAAGATCACCGTCGTCCGCGTCAAAGGCCAGCCCGGCACCATGCCCGTCTCCATCGCCGGCGAAGACGCCCCCGCGGAGACACCATCCGAAGCGGCCGAGTAGTCCTCGCAGGCCGGAAAAGCTGCGGGCTGAAGAGGCTGCTGAAAAAGCGCTTTTTCGTTAAGGGCACGGATTTATCCGTGCCGGAAAAGCCGCAAAATCGTCGCGGCTTCAGCCGCTGAGGTCACCGTTCGCGAGGCTGCCTTTTTTCATCACCCTCTGAAGGCCCGCGCTACGCTTATCCTGAAGAACAACCAATATGCCCGGCGCCGGCATCAGCTTCGCGAATGTCAGCTACTCGCTGCCCACCGGCCGCGTCCTGCTCCGCGACATCTCCCTCGCCCTCACCCCCTGCACCACCACCGCTATCCTCGGCCGCAGCGGCAGCGGCAAGACCACCCTGCTGCGCATGGTCAACGGCATGGTCCAGCCCACCTCCGGCACCGTCCTCGTCGGCGGCCAATCCACGCGCGACCGCGACCAGTTTGAACTGCGCCGCGGCATCGGCTACGTCATCCAGAAAACCGGCCTCTTCCCCCACATGAACGTCGAGCGCAACGCCGGCCTCGCGCTCGAACTCGCCGGCACGCCCGCCCCCGAAAAAACCCGCCGCACCGCCGAAGTCCTCGCCCTCACCGGCCTCGACTTCGCCGAGTTCCGCGCCCGCTACCCGCGGCAACTCTCCGGCGGACAACGCCAGCGCGTCGGCCTGGCCCGCGCGCTCGCGACTGACCCCGCAGTCCTGCTGATGGACGAGCCCTTCGGCGCGCTCGACCCCCTTACCCGCGCCGAGATGCAGACCATGCTGCGCGACCTGCTCGCCCGCGTCGGCAAGACCGTGCTCCTGGTCACGCATGACCTCGACGAGGCCCTTTACCTCGCCCAGCGCGTCATCTTCCTGGAAGCGGGCGAAGTCGTCGCAGACCTCGCCGCAGCCGACGTCCTGCACTCGCAGAACCCGCATGTTCGCGATTACGTGAACGCCGTCCACCGCTTGCCTCCCGATTCGCTTAAGGGCACGACTTCAGAGGGCACTGAAAAGGTAGCTTTCGTTAAGGGCACGGATTTATCCGTGCCGTAAAAGCCGCAAAATCACCGCGGCTTTAGCCGCTGAGGTCACGTTCCATCGCGGCCGCAAAAGAAAGGGGAGTTGTTGCAGATGAATCAATTCCTTTCGGCACACGGCTACGAGATCGCCCGCCTCACCTTCGAGCACCTCTGGCTCACGCTGTCCGCGATGCTCCTCGCCGCAGCCATAGGCCTCCCGCTCGGCATTCTCCTCACCCGCCGCGAACGCCTCGCGAAGCCTGTTATCGCCGTGGCCAACATTATCCAGACCATCCCCTCGCTCGCCCTCTTCGGCCTATTGCTCCCCGTCCCGTGGCTGGGCGAGAACGCCGCGCGCCTGGCCATCCTCGCCCTCACCGGCTACGCGCTGCTACCCATCCTGCGCAACACCTACGCCGGCATTCGCAGCGTCGATCCCGCTCTCGAGGACGTCGCCCGCGCCCTCGGCATGACCTCCTGGCAGCGCCTCACCAAGGTCGAGTTGCCGCTCGCCGCCAGTGTCATCCTCGCCGGTCTCCGCACTGCCACGGTCACCTGCGTCGGCATCACGACCATCGCCGCAGCCATCGGCGCCGGAGGCCTCGGCGAACTCATCTTCCGCGGCGTCGCCAGCGTGGACAACTCGCTCGTCCTCGCCGGCGCCATCCCCGCCGCACTCCTCGCCCTCGCCGCCGACGCATCCCTCGGCTGGATCGAGCACAAGGTCGCGGTCCGCCGATGAACCCGCAGGCGATCAGTCGGCGCCGGAAGCGTCACCGGGCAGGCCATCCTCGACGAAATTTCAACCGCCAAGCAGCGGGTCAATTTGAAGGGATGATAGAACTGCCGAAAGCCTGACTTTTGGGGAGTCTGAGTCTTCGAAATATTGTTGGAGCCCGAGGCGGCAGAGTTGCGTAGTATTCCAGACGAGGTGAGCATGTTGAGAAAATGCACGGTTCAGGCGTGGACGACGTTTTCAGGCGGGATTGCGGTTGTACTGGTAGCGGCGGCGGTGCTTGGCAGTAGGGCGTCGCAGGCACAGGACGGGGCCGGCACACAGTCCGCGAAGATGATGGCGAAGGACGCGCATCCGGTGTTCGAGGCGGCGACGATCAAGCCGAGCGATCCGGAGAGCCGCGGTGCAGTTGGAATGGTTGCGCAAGGCCGTCATATTATGTATACCAACCAGTCGTTGAAGGACCTCGTTCTGCTTGCCTATGGCATACAAGAAAAGCAGCTGGTGGACGCGCCGGCATGGCTCGGAACCGAGAAGTACGACATCGACGGCGTGCCGGACATAGAGGGCACGCCCAATTGGCCGCAGATGCTGGAGATGTATCGCAACCTGCTGGTTGACCGCTTCAGCCTCAAAGTGCACTGGGGGAAGAGGGACCTCGCGGTCTATGCGCTGACGCCCGGAAAGGGCGGCCCGAAGATTGATAAGAGCCAGGGAGACCCGAACGGCGGGTCGTCCACGAGGATTACGCGCCTGACGCCTCAACTCATCACGCTGGAGGTTACCAATGCGTCGATGGCGGATTTCATGCGTGAGATGCAGATGATCCTGGACAAGCCCATGGTGGATCAGACAGGGCTGACGGGCAGATTCGACTTTACTTTGCAATGGGCGCCGGACGAGTCTCAACTGAGCGTCTTCGGTATCCACACTTCCCCGCCCGCGGATAGTCCGAATGCACAGCCGGGTTTCTTTACGGCGATCCAGGAGCAGCTGGGGCTGAGGGCGGAGGCAGTGAAGGCTCCGGCGGATGTGCTGGTGATTGACAAGGTGGAGAAGCCATCGGCAAATTAGTCGGCAGCGCGATAGAAGCTTACAGGCGGGTGGCACACCCACAAACCAGGGTGCCCCATTCATGACAGCTTTATCGTCATGGGTGGGGTCCGATCTCCCGCTCACCCCAAAATGCCAACCCTCTGACTTTACGGGAACCGCTGACTTGGGCACCGTTATACCCGTCTCTCAGCTCACCAGCCGCCTCATTCGACGTACAATCTTTGTCAAACCAAGCGATTGCTGAGAGGTGATGAATGTTCCGAACCCTTCGACGCTCACTCTTCATTGTGGGGGTAGCGCGCTTGTGCCCCATCTACTCTCGCCATAAACTCGACGTGCTGTTGACTTGGAGTACCCGCGTGATGAGGTCAGCGAGTGCCAAAGGTCGCGACTCCAGACTGCCGAAGCCTGCAACCCGCAGGCTGATTGAGGCATTCGCTCGACAATTGATTCCCCGAAACTTTCTAAGATCGGCACTGGTCCTCTTCCTTGTCTCGCTTCAAGTCTTCCCCGCGTCTGCATGGGTATTTCCTGAACACCGTGACATTGCCGCCCTTGCCATGCAAAAGCTCGACGCAGACAGACAAGCCCGCCTGCAGGCGCTCTGGTCAGAGGCTCGCACCGGGTACGAACAGCGGCTCTGTGCACAGTCCTCCGATCCGGCGCAAACAAGTTGTGTCGACTTCGCAGCGTGGGCTGCGATCTCGGGAGACCACTCCTGCTCGGCGCAGGAGATGCTCGGCACGGCTCTCAGCGCCCCCTGGATTTTAGGCGTAGAGCGAGTCAGCGCCCGGCTGAAGGCGCAACTCGCTGCCGCTAAGCGACGCAGCGACCGGACCAATGCAGTACGCAACTCCGATCTCGCACTGGAGCGTACCGACCCGGAGTATGTCACGCGCGCGAGCTCCAACAACGCGCACTTCCTGCTGGCGCGGCCCGACATCAACATGGATCCTGAGACCTATGTGCGTCTCGCGCTTAGCCCAAAGTCAGAAGTCAATGCTTTGGCAACCTACGCTTGGTATCACCTGCGAGCGCTCGACAGAGCGCGTAGCGTCTCCCGCGGGTTGGTCCCCGCTGCAGCGCACGCGAGTGCAGTCCGGGCGGCGCTCGCCGATGAAGCTTTCGCGCTGCACTTCCTCGAGGACAGCTTCGCGGCAGGCCACATCGCAGGGAACTGGGGAAGAACAACCCTGCGCAAGGGGACGCACGACTTTTATAGTGAGCACGGCCTTGCGTTAACCACGTGGAGCGGCGAGCATTTTGTCGGCCTGGGCGACGCTTTCATGAAGCCGGCTGACGCCGATCGCGCCGCCAACGCCGTCCGCGATAGCTTGGCTCAACTTATCGATTCCTTCGACGGCAAGATCGAACTGACCGATTCCGACGATCCAAACTACGGTGAACCGAATTCTTTCAATGTCTGTAAAGAAGCGCACTTCCCTACCGCCGCCGGCACGCGCGCGGACATCAAGCAGCTAGTACCCATTCTCCTCGAGACACCTGTACCTGCATTGGCCGCGGGCGCAGGTGAGCTACCTCGCTTCCGCACCGAACTTGGGGCCTTTTTCGGCTTGTCGACGGGGTTCCGGGAGGCAGTGTTGACCCATGGCTTTGGCCCTGAAGAGGCGGGCGCAAGTGCCGCCTCTGGTTTTGAGTTAGCGGCCCGCGCAGGCTTGGGTCTGGATGGTATTCTCGACGATTCCAGCGACGGATTGATCTTCGTCGAGGCCGGCGTTCGGGATGACACCCATGCCACCGGCGCAGCCACCATCCCCGGCCGCGGCGCAATCACCGCAAGGCTTCGGATGCCTTTCTGGCTGATCCCAGGCGACCTCGCTCTCGCGGCGCCCATACTTGCCTTCACATCGCCGGCGAAGCTGCAAAAAATGTTAGTAGGAGCAGCCAACGGAGGACTCATCCCCTGGCAGGCTGGGATCGCAACCCGCGCTGGCCGCCTGCAGTTTGTTCTCGGACGCGAAGTGGGCGTAAGCATCTATCGCAAAGGCAGCGATCACCCGTTTCTGCTGCCCACTCCAGGCGTGCCGCCGAATAATACTACCCAGGTAAGCCTCAACTCCCTGCAAGTAGAGTTTCCCGTTTTCGAATATCGCCTATTCCGCGATTTTTCTGTCAACCAGAGTTCCGGTCTTATGCTGCAGCCCTACGTAGGCTTCGACACACCGACCGCGGTTTCAGTCATCTCACCCACGGGTGCACCGAACCCCGATGCGCACACCATTGTGACCACCGGTGTGCGTGTCGTCTTCGACTGGCGACACTACCTCAAATGAGAGGTATGGACGTCTGGCTGCACCAGCGAGTTGCGAAGACCGCAGGCAGCCTCATCCTGCTCGCGCTCTGTTCCTGCGCGCCGCCCCGCTCCTCCCGCATCGTCGTCGGCGCCAAGAACTTCACCGAGCAGGTCGTCCTCGGCGAACTCGTCGCCCAGGAAATCGAATCCGTCTACGCGCAGGAGGGCCACCCCAAGCGGGTCGACCGCCGCTTCTATCTCGCCGGCAGCTACATCTGCCAGCAGGCGCTCGCCAGCGGCCGCATCGACGCCTACGTCGAGTACACCGGCACCGCGCTCACCGCCATCCTCAAGCAACCCCTCCCGCCGCCCGGCCAACGCGACCCCGCCAACGTCCTCGCCACCGTCCGCGGGCTCTACGCCTCGCGCTACCACGTCCGCGTCGAGCCGCCGCTCGGCTTCGAGGACACCTTCGCCATGGTCGTCCGCGCCGATGACGCCCGCCGCCTCAACCTCCGCACCATCTCCGACGCCGCCCGCGTCGCCCTCCAACTCCGCCTCGGCGTCGGCTACGAGTTCGAGTCGCGACCCGACGGCCTGCCCGGTCTCTCCGCCGCCTACAACCTGCACTTTGCCGGCCCTCCGCGCGTCATGGACCTCGGCCTGCTCTATCGCGCCCTCGCCAACCACCAGGTCGACATGGTCGCCGGCAACTCCACCGACGGCCCCATCCGCGCGCTCGGCCTCGTGGTGCTGGCGGACGACCTCCACTTCTTTCCTCCCTACCAGGCCGTCCCGCTGGTCCGCGAAGACTCGCTCCAGCGCCATCCCGAAATCCAGATTGCAATGGATAAACTGGCCGGCAAGGTCAGCGCCGAAGAGGTCCAAACCATGAACGACGCCGTCGACCGTCAGCACCAGGATGTAACCGCAGTAGTGCGCGCCTTCCGCGCCGGGAAAGGACTGTAACCATGAGTGATACACAAGAACCGTGGCTCCGCGGAACCCACACTGAAGGCGACGCCGTCATCCGCGCCGTGCTCCACGCGCTCGAGCTGGCCGACGAAGACATCGCCAAGTGGTGTGCCGCCCTCACCGACGCCGAATTCAATGAGCGCCCCTACGGCCTGCCACCGGTCGCCTTCCACATCCGCCACATCGCGCAGCCTCGATCGCCTGCTCAGCTACGCCGAAGGCACGCAGCTCGACGCCACGCAAAAAGCCGCGCTCCGCACCGAGCTCGACGGCGGCGCCACGCGCGACGCTGTCCTCGCCGAGTTCCGCACCGCCCTGCACATATCCGCCGCACGCATTCGCGCCTTCTCGCCGGACCACCACAACGCACCCCGCACCGTAGGCCGCGCCCAACTGCCAACCACCGTCGCCGGCCTTCTCGTCCACTGCGCGGACCACACCCAGCGTCACGTCGGCCAAACCGTAACCACCGCAAAACTAATTCTTGGGATGCGAGTTCAATGAACTGTCTTCATCCGCCGCGACATAAAATCCATCAGTAGGTAATTCCCCAGCGTCTGCGGAGTGGTGAAGTACGCCTTGCCCCGGCACATCGCGCTCACCTGCTGCACAAACTGCACCAGCGAGAAGTCCGACGCCAGCATGAACGTGTTGATCATGATGCCCGACCGCTTACAGCGGCTCACCTCTTCCAGCGTCTCCGCGATCACCAGCGGATCCAGCCCGAACGCGTTCTTGTAGATCCGCCCGTCGGGCAGCGTCAGCGCGCTGGGCTTGCCGTCCGTGATCATCACGATCTGCTTC
>Ga0224553_1001002_pt1 | contig 11083 bp, 9 predicted proteins | sample 714S21014metaG_FD_179897 | JGI IMG/M metagenome (GOLD analysis project Ga0224553, IMG submission 179897) | Peat soil microbial communities from Stordalen Mire, Sweden - 717 S2 10-14 | ecosystem: Environmental > Terrestrial > Soil > Wetlands > Peat | place: Sweden: Norrbotten County, Stordalen... | reverse complement strand
GCGAGGTCACGCTGCATTCGAGTTCGAGGAGGTTCCATTGTCCGATCTTTCCCCTGCTTTTCCGCCCGTTCCGTTGACGCTTGAAGGTTCATTCCTGCTCCACCAGTTTTTCCGCTTCGATTGGAAGGCCTGGCGGGCCTGCGCTGCCAGTGAACGCAAGAAGATTGTTGAGGATGCTACCGTCGCGCTTCAGCTTTTGGAGCGCGCCAGCCCCAAAGAAACAAATCCGGACGTGCCGACTCAGACAGCGCTCTTCTCCCAGCTCGGCCACAAGGGCGATCTGATTCTCGTCCACTTCCGCGACTCGCTCGAAGCCCTCAACCAAGTCGAACTCGATCTGGCGCAGACCACGCTGCACGATTTTCTCGAACTGCGCCACTCCTACGTATCGGTCGTCGAACTCGGCCTCTACGAATCCACGCGCAAGACCTATGAAGCGGCCACGGCCAAGGGTTTTGATGCGCACACTCCCGAGTGGAACGCTGAAATCGCCGCTTCGCTCCAGAGAGGATCGGACGCCATGGCCCCGCGCCTCTTTCCCGCCGTTCCTGAAGCGAAGTACCTTTGCTTCTATCCCATGGACCGCAAGCGCGGTGAGCAGGTCAACTGGTACACCGTCCCCTTCGCCGACCGCCAGCGCATGATGCACGACCACGGCCTCATCGGCCGCCGCTACGGCGACGTGGTCAAGCAAATCATCTCCGGTTCGATTGGAATGGATGATTGGGAGTGGGGCGTAGACCTCTTCGCCGACGACCCCGTGGTCTTCAAAAAGCTCATCTACGAGATGCGCTTCGACGAAGTGAGCGCCGTGTACGCGCTGTTTGGGCAGTTTTTTATCGCCGTGCGGCTGCCGATGGACAAACTCGACGGCTGGCTCGAGGGAAAGCTGTAACGCCGACCACTTCGAGCTTGCAATTCATTAATTTGCGTGGAACAATCGATGCGTTATCCGGCCCCATTGTCGAGGTGCAGCGATGCAAATGATCGATTGCCCAAACTGCGGGAAGCTGACTGGGTTTAAGAGGTCGCTAGGGTTCGGCACCTTTTTCATAGTGGCGCTTACCTGCGGTATTTGGCTACTGGCGATTCCATTTTATCCGATGCGGTGTATACGATGCGGCCTGACGCGCAGCTCGGCGGTCGCCCATAATCTTGCGACTTGGTACAGAGACCTTGACGCGGAGGACAGAGCTTTTGTGAACGTTGCTGGTGGGGTGGTGCTATTTATCCTCATCGGCGTATGGTGCTGGAACGGCACACGGAGCACGTCAGGGCAGGGCAGTCAATCTGTGTTGAGTTCAGCTGATTATGGTGGTGGTGACAGGCCTGCTACCGTCACTACGCCGGTGATTTACACCGCTGCTCAGATCAATGCTACCAAGAACCAGATACCAACGGGAACTGATCTCACTATCAGTGGAGCGATCTATGGGGTAGCGTGGGCCCCATCGACCAGCGATGGAAATGACCCATGTTCGAGGTTGCTGGCTTATGGAGAGACTGAATTAGCGCATGGCGAAGCAGATCCACGTGACTACTGCAGGTACTTCGTCAGGTTGCAGGATGAAGACCCACGCATAGGCATGGGGGCACTGGTAGAGTGCAACATGAGCGTTGAGGCACTGCGTGTTGTGACATCTAAGTACTCTTACGGTGAGCATGTACTGGCCTACGGCAAGTACGCAAGCTCGCTGGATTTTGTCCACATGGGTGGCAACACGTTAGGGTTCGCGGTCTTGAATAACTGTGTTATGGTGCCGGAGCCATCACGGCCGGCGCCCACAGTTCCTCCAGCGTCGCCAACGCCCGAGAACATCATGCGCGCAATCAACGCTGAGGATTCGTTCCCTGAGAACAGAAACAAACCGTACCCCGTGGACGCCGATCTTGAGAGCGATGTGCGGCGGTCCTTGAGCACTTCCAAGGCGCTGAAAAACGCCGTCATTACCCCGGTTTCGCTTCATCGCGAAGTTACACTCTCCGGAACGGTATCGAATGAGTCCTCTCGTAAGCTGGCGGAGTCGATCGCCCAATATGTTCCCGGCGTAATCAAGGTACACAATAACCTGAATGTCATCAGCCCGCAGGAGTCTCAGACGCAAGCAACGCAGCCGCGCTCGGGAGTGCTGCATTACCTGGGATCCCCCGTGCCCTTTGGCGGCGTAGTGGTCTTCGACAATCTGCCTAATGCGCGGCTCAAGTTTAGCTTTGATCGTTCAGCGTGGCAGCCAACGATCAAGGTCAACACAGACGGTACGAAAACACTTACGCTGACCTCGCTTAAACAGGGATATCAGACGCGTTGCGACGCGGGCTGGGAGATTTTGGAGTAAGAGCTTCGACGGCGAAAGGCAGACCCTCGGAAGGCGATATTTTCAAGAAATGGGGAGCGAGATGAACGATCCGAAGAAATCAGCGGAAGCATTGAGAAAGATTCAAGAAATCAAGCAAACGATCACCAGCCACCAAGCAAATATAGCCAGGATTGAACACGAAAAGGGTGACAGAATCCGGTATCACGACCAACAAATCAGGAACGAGCAAGACCGAATCAAGCAGATCGAACACGAGAAGGAAGACAGAATCCGGTATTATGATCAGCAAATCAGGAATGAACAGGACCGAATCAAGCCGTACGACCGTCAGATCGAAGACCTGAAACGCCAAATCTGATAGTTGGGTATGAGTGCTGCGAAATAGACCGACAAAAATGCCAGCAAAGAAAACCTCTCCAACGAAGTCGAACTCTAATCGCGGTGACCTCGCCCCCGACCGCATCGCCGCCATCCTCAAGGCCCTCGACGAAGCCTACCCACGCGCTGCATGCGCGCTCATTCACCGTTCGCCCTGGGAGTTGCTAGTCGCCACAATCCTCTCCGCGCAATGCACCGACGTGCGCGTCAACATGGTGACGCCGGAGCTATTCCGCCGCTTCCCTACCCCACAAACAATGTCCACGGCAACCCTGCCACAGCTCGAAGCCCTCATCCGCACCACTGGATTTTTTCACAATAAGGCCAAATCGATTCAGGGCGCGGCACGCAAAATCGTCACCGACTTCAACGGCCAAGTCCCGCAGAACCTCGCCGAGTTAATCACCATCCCCGGCGCGGCTCGCAAAACAGCCAACGTAGTCCTCGGCGTAGCCTTCAAAAAGGCTGAAGGCGTTGTGGTGGACACGCACGTCTTCCGCATCACGCACCGCCTTGGCTTGGCAAAAGGCGAAACGCCCCAAAAAGTCGAACAAGAGTTAATGCAAATTCTTCCGCAAAGCCGCTGGATCGATTTCTCTCACCAAATCATCCATCACGGCCGCGCGGTTTGCGAGGCGCGCAAGCCCAAGTGCGACCGCTGCAATCTGGAGCAGCTTTGCAACGCCAAAGACAAAACCTGGCAATCCTGAATCCGCTATGGCAATTACACTTCCGTTTTTACAGATAATTGCCTTCCGACGGCGCACTATCAAAGAATGAAAAATGACCAGAGTTGCGGTCCTTTGCTATTCCCTAGTCCCTAGTCCCTGTTTTCCGGCATGACCCCACCCCCCTCCCCCAGTGGAGGCCGTCTTATGACCCTTGCTTCACTTGTAACCTGCATGAAATCAAATGATTACGGTTTTAACCTATTAACTGATCGGTAACACTAAACCTCGGATTTTGCCCATTTTTTAGCCCAAAAGGGCCTGGTTTTAACCGGAAAACGTCCTTTTTCGCCCTCGCGCGCTTGGCGAAACCGATGTCTGCTGTCGGTAACCTATAAACTTGATTTTTCCTGACTCGCAGCGCTGTCGATCAGATGAGTTCGCGGCGCAAAACACACACGACCGCAGCGATCAGTCCAGTAATGTCGGATGGGTCGGCCTCCGCTGCGGGCGGCCAACCGAGTTCGCGTAGCGTCTTACTGGTAACCGGTCCAATCGAAACAGCCGGAACCAGGGCAATCGGCCACGCAACATTCGCAGCGCGCGCCGCTTCCGCCAGATGGGTTGCGCTGGAAGAGCTCGTAAAGGTGACCGCGTCGATTCCGCTGCGAATAGCACTGCGCAGTTGCTCCGGCGCGGCTTTGGGCAGAACGTTGCAGTATGCGTCCACCACATCGACCGCGACGCCAGCAAGGCGCAATGATTCGGGAATCACATCACGGACAACGGCAGCCCGCGCCAGCAGAATTCGCTGGCCGGATGGCTTGCTTTGGAGCGTTTGCAGTAACCCCTCGACCAGGCTCTCCGCCACGTATGCTTGCGGGATAAAAGCAACCTTGAATCCCGCCTTGCGCGCTTCAGCAGCCGTCGATGCGCCCACCGCGGCCACCTTCAGCCAGGCAAGCTGTGACACCGAAATTCCCAACGCCGCCGCGCGCTCGACGAGCGCGTGTACCGCGTTGGCGCTGGTCAGGATGAGCCAATCGTAGCTTGCGAACTGGCGGAGAGCAGCATCCAGCGGCGTGAAACTGGCCGGCGGATGAATCTCCAGCACTGGAACCTCGACCGGCTCCGCGCCCAGCGCGCGCATTCCTTGGCTGAGCTTGCCCGCCTGATGCGCAGCGCGGGTCACCAGAATCCTGCGACCTAGCAGCGGCGGCAAACTCACTTCAAGCCTCCGGTGGTGGCAGCGGCAAGCAGCGGGCCCGCGCCCGCATCGATCAGCATTTGCGCCGCCAAGCGGCCTAGTGAGGCTGGGTCAGCGCCGGCATCAGGCGCGCGGTGCCGCGTCTCTCGATGATAGATGCGCACCGACTTGCCGGTCTCGGGACTAGCGACGACGGCAAAAATTTCGTCCCACAACTCAGGCCTGCTTCCCGTCACCTCACTCAAGCCTGTCCGGCAATAAATGCCGATCGGAACCTGGCAGCCTCCTCCGAGAGTCGCCAGCGCAGCCCGCTCAGCGGTCACGGCAAAGCGCGTCGTCGCGTCGTCGAGAAATGCAACCGCTGCGATGGTAACGGCGTCGTCTTTGCGAGTCTCAATACCCAACGCGCCCTGCCCTGCGGCAGGACAAAACTCTCGCGGCTCCATCCGCTCGCGCACCCACTCGGTCTTTTCTAGCCGATCCAGGCCCGCCGATGCCAGCAGAATCGCATCCACTTGCCCTTCTGCCATCTTGCGCAGCCGCGTGTCCACATTGCCGCGAAACTCGACGGTTGCGATGTCGGGCCGGAGCGCCTTCAACTGCGCTCGCCGGCGCTGGCTGCTGGTACCCACGCGCGCGCCCTTAGGCAACGCGGCGAGATTCTCATATATCACCGAGACGAACGCGTCTCGCGGGTCAACCCGCGGAGGCGTCGCGGCCAGCGTAAAGGGCTCCGGCAACTCCGTGGGCAAATCTTTGAGCGAGTGCACTGCCAGGTCCACGCGTTTGGCGGCCAGCGCCTCCTCAATCTCCTTGGTGAACATTCCCTTTGAACCAACCTGTGCGAAGGTGACCTCTTGCAGGCGGTCGCCGGTAGTCTTGATGATCGTAATCTCGACAGAATGGCCCTGGCCGCGAAGCAGCGTGGCAATGTGCTTTGCCTGCCACAAGGCCAGTTGCGAGCCACGGCTTCCGATGCGCAGGTTCATGGGCGTCTCGCCTCGCTGTTCTCGCTCAGGTGTGCTTCCTCTTCTTCGAAATTCGTTGCGCTCGCTTGACTTGCCATAGTAGAAGGTTCCTGCTCGGCAGCACCAGCAGGGAGCGACCAAGTCTCACAGAGCGCTTCCAGGCGCGCCGCATCATGCTCACGCGCAGCCTGCTTGAGCGCCTGCATCGGCGGATGGAGAAACTTGTTGACCAGTCCTCGAGTGAGCGACTCGACCGCCGCAGTCTGTTCTGCGCTTAGCGAACCCAGCCGTGCCTGCGACCGCCGCAGTTCAGTCTGACGAATCTCCTCGGCCTGGCGCTGCAAGGCGACAATCGCCGGAGCCACATTGACCGTGAGCAGCCGCTGATGGAAGCGCTCGACCTCGCCGGCAATCAGAGCCTCGGCGTCCGTGGCCTCGCGGCTGCGTTCGGCCATGTGCGCGGCGGCCACTTGCTGCAGGTCGTCAATGTCATAGACAAAGATGCCCTCCAGCTTGCCCATCTCCGGGTCCACGTCGCGAGGCACGGCAATGTCGATGAAGAACATCGGCCGATTGCGGCGGCGGCGCAGAAACTCCTGGCCGTGCTCGCGCCGGAAGATAGGGTGCGGCGCGCCGGTCGAGCTGATGACGATGTCGGCCTGGCTGGCGGCCTCGTAAAGCTGGTCAAATGGGATGACCTGGCCCTGAAACGTTTCGGCCATTCGCCGTGCACGCTCCAGGGTGCGGTTGGTCACCAGAATCGCTCCCGCACCCTGCTGAACCAGATGCCGCGCGGCCAGCTCGCTCATCTTGCCCGCGCCGACCAGAAAAACCGTGCGGCCCTGGAGCGATCCGAAGATTTTGCGGGCCAGTTCCACAGCGACTGAGGCGATGGAGACCGAGTTTGAGCCGATTTCGGTCTCGGAGCGAACTTTCTTGGCGGCGGCAAAGGCGCTCTGCAACAAGTGTTCGAGCTGGCCGCCCACGGTGCCCGAGGCGCGGGCTACGGCAAAAGCTTCTTTTACCTGGCCGAGAATCTGCGGCTCTCCCACCACCATCGAATCCAGGCTGGCGGCCACGCGGAAGAGATGCCGCACGGCCTCCTTGTCTTGATGCTCATAGAGGTGCGGAGCCAGAAGCGCCGGGTCAAGCCCGAAGTGCCGGTGTAGAAAGCTGGTAAGGCCGTCCGAAGGCGAATCGGCGCTGGACGAATCGACAGCGGCCAGAATCTCTACGCGGTTGCAGGTGGACACAATCATGCACTCGGTCACCCCCGGCACCGCCGCCAGGGCACGAGTGGCCTCCGGCAGATCCTCGCGCGAGATGGCGATCCGCTCACGCACCTCAATGGGCGCGGTCTTGTGGTTGATGCCGATGAGCGACAGGGTCATCACGGGCCATACCTGTGAATCCGGCTGAATACATTAGCCGCCATCACGGCCAACATAATGAGGAAGACCGCGCCGGAGAGATAAGCCGCCCGGCGTCCGCGGAGACCGGCAGTACGGCGAACAAAAAGCAGGGCCACGTAAACCACCCACATCGCAAAGGAGGCAATCACCTTGGGGTCGAGGAAATAGGCAGCGCCAAGAGGCGTCTCCTGCGCCAGCACCGAGCCGATGACCAGACCCACGGTCATGCAAGGAAAACCAAATTCAAGAGTCGCATGGGCGATGCGCTCCAGGGTATCGAGAGGCGGCAGCCAATCCAGAGGAAGCCACCAGGAGTCTTCGCCGGGCTTGTGCTTGCTTTTCAGGCGGCGCTCCTGAACGAGGTAAAGCACCGAGGCCAGCAGACTGAAACCCAGCGCGACATAGGCCGCCAGCAACGCGGAGATGTGGGCCAGGAGCCAACTGATGCGTACGCCTTCCGAGGGGAAGGTGTAGCGGTCGGGTCCCAGGGCGGGAACAAAAACGGCAAAAAACGTGATTGGTAAAACAAAAATGCCAAGGGAGATCGCGTCATAGAGCCACCAGACGACAAAAAATATGCCGGCCACGGCAAACCCCAGCAGCGATTCGACTTCGCGCACGCCGACGGGCGTCCAGCGATGCGCCTGAACGAGCATTTCGACACACGAGATGAAGTGGAAAAAGAAGGCCATCCCCGCCAGGTGAACGCAGGTTTTGCGCCAGCGCACGATGCCATAGAGCACGGCTGGAAAAACTGCCACAGCGGCCGCTGCATAAAGGATTGCCGCAACTCGGAGCCAAAGAAGGTACAGAGGAAGGTACATTCGATTTTCACCTTACTGGTGCAAGCAACCAGTATACTGTGATGCAAATCACCAAATGGGGCATGGAACCGACCTTGTCGGTCTCCCACGCTGGTCGTCCTTACCTTGATTGTCTCCCCGAATCGAGATACGCAGGGAATAAACCGGAGACGACCGGCAGACATTATACTTAATCCTGCAGAGTACGCGAGGAGCCGTCAACCAAGAGCGGCATTTCGCCGGCAAGGAGCAGGACCTTATGACTACGCCCACCCCGATCCAGGACGTGGATTTTGAATTTGACAATGGTAGCTTCAATTCCGCGGCATTTGCCACCGCAACTTTGTCGAATTGGCAGGCCCTGGCCGCCGTAATCGACCACACTCTGCTGAAACCCGACGCCACCCGCGACCAAGTGGAGAGCCTTTGCGACGAGGCAATTCGCTACCGCTTCGCCTGTGCCATGGTGAACCCGGTGTGGGTTTCCACGGCGGTCGGCGTGCTTTCCGGCACCGGCGTTCCCGTGGGCGTGGTGATCGGCTTTCCGCTGGGCGCGTCGCTGGTGTCCACACTCCACCAGGAAGCGGCTGCGCTGATCCGGCTGGGCGCGCGCGAGCTGGACATGGTGATTCCCATTGGCCTGCTCAAGAGCGGCAATTATCTGGCCGTGCAGAACACCATCCACACAGTGGCCATCGTTGCTCATCATCACGGAGTACTGCTCAAGGTGATTCTGGAGACCGCGCTGTTGAGCATGGAAGAGAAACTGCGCGGGTCTGAGTTGGCCATCCTGGCCGGAGCGGATTTTATCAAGACTTCGACAGGCTTTGCCTCGAGCGGAGCAACCCCGGACGATGTGGCGCTCATGCGTGGCGTGGCCGGCAACCGATGCGGTGTAAAGGCCGCGGGCGGCATCCGCACCCTGGCCAACGTGAAGGCGCTGCTGGAAGCAGGAGCTACGCGCATCGGCGCCTCGGCCTCTGTGGCCATTGTGCGGGAGTTGGGAGCTGAGTAAATCCTCATAGAGCAACTCGAACTGTCAGAGGCATAACTTCAGGGAGGTATTTGCGCTTTGGATGCGGTTTCTACGGAGGCACGGTCAATATTCTCCGGGAACCCATCCGGCGTGGTGCGCGTGCGCGGTTATAGGCCGGAACTCGACGTGGTCCGGTTTCTAGCCTTCCTGCTGGTTTTCTTCCATCACATTCTTCCTCGCGGCCCCATTCACCTCAGAACGAGCGACCTTTCTGCTCTCACCGGTCAGACTGGCTGGCATGTCCTGGTCTCGATAGCAAATGCATGCGGCATGGGGCTGTGCCTGTTCTTTTGCCTCAGCGCCTACCTGATCACGGATCTTCTCCTTGTCGAACGCCAAAACAATGGCGTCATTTCAGTCCGTAAGTTCTACATTCGCAGAGTACTGAGAATCTGGCCTCTCTATTTCTTCGGAATCGCCGTGGGCATCGGAATAGCTCTTGCACTCCATCGGTCATTCGAAATCGCCGGCTTTGTTTGGTACCTGCTATTTGCCGGAAATCTGTATTGCATTGCCTTCGGATATTTGGCGAACCCCATGAGTCCGTTGTGGACCATCTCAATCGAAGAGCAATTCTATCTCATCTGGCCGTGGGCGATGCGCTGGTTTTCCAGGCGGGGGTTGGCGAGCTGTGCACTGTTCTTTGTCGTTGTCGCAAATATCACACTCTTCGTTCTAGGCCAACGGCACGTGAATACTGACCTGGCAGTTTGGTCCAACACGTTTGTTCAATTTGAAATGTTCGCGGCGGGAATTCTTCTCGCATTAGCCGGCAAGCGATTTGTGCCGGGCGGCGCCGGCGCCGGACTTATCCTGGCGCTCTGCGGGCCGGTATTGTGGTTCGTTGCTTGTTTTTCATTTCATGCCAAGCAGCGCGCGATGGACGGAATGGCTGTCAGCGGCCCGGCTCTGATCGCCGGTTATGCTCTGATCGCTCTCGGTTGCGCCGCCGTTCTACAGGGGTTCTGCATGATTGGCCCGTCCCATATGCCCCAATGGGCGACGAACCTGGGCAGGATTTCATACGGCCTTTACGTCTTCCATTTCCTGGCGATTCGCATTGCCTCAAAGCTCTTTGAACGATTCCGTGTCCCTTATTCCGAAGGGTTCTCCTTTCCTTTGGCTCTTTTGCTCACGATTCTCGCGGCTAAACTCTCGTACAGATGGCTGGAGAGCCCATTTCTGCGGCTCAAAAGACGGTTTGAGATTGTACACAGCAGACCAATATGAGAAGCAATCTTCTATTCGGCTCCATCTGTTTGCCAAGCCAGCGCACACGCCTTCATGAGCTATGATCTTCTTCAAGACACATGGCCCCCACTCCCCCATCACGGCGTGAAGAACCCGAGTTCGAGGGCGATTACCGCCCGGCCGATCCGACGAACGCCGGAGCGCATCTTGACGCGGCGAATATCCGCGTGGAGCCAGCGGATGTGGCCTATTTAATGCAGTTGGCCGACGCGCTGAACACCACGCTGGACCTGGAAACCCTGCTGCGCCGCACCGCGGAGCTGGTGAGCGCCGTCATCCCCTACCGCATCTTCGCCATTTTGCTGCTCAACGACCGCACCCGAGAACTGCGCATGCGATTCCAGATCGGCCACAGCCCGGAGGTGGAGCGGCAGCGCATTCCCATGGGCAAGGGCGTGGCGGGCCAGGTGGCGCTCACCCGCCAGCCGGTACTGCTGAACGACGTTTCCAGTTCGGAAGAATATATCCTTGCCAATCCCGATGTGCGCTCTGAGCTGGCAGTACCGCTGATTGCCAAAAACCGGCTCATCGGTGTGATGGACATCGAGAGCGAACAGACCGGATACTTTGGCCCCGAGCACCTTCGCCTGCTCACGCTGACCGCCTCGCGCATCGCCCAGGCAATTGAGAATGCGCGGCTCTACGCGCGTGTCTCCCGCCAGGCACAGACGCTGACGGTGCTGAACGAGATTGCCACCGAATTGATTTCGATTCTTGATCTGGACCCGCTGCTGGAGAGGGTGGGCCAGCTTTTGCGCCGGCTTATCGATTACCAGATGTTCACTGTACTGCTGCTGGACGAGAAGGGCGAGACGCTGATTACGCGCTACGCATGGCGCTTCGGCCATGCACAACCGCCAGAACGCCGCCTTCCCGTCGCCAGCGGCCTGGTCGGCGTTGCGGTGCGGGAGTGGCGGCTGGTGAACGTGCCCGACGTGCGTCACGACGCACGCTACCTGCCCATGAATCCTGAAACTCGCTCGGAGCTGATTGTGCCTTTGTTTCACAAAGGGCGCATTATCGGCGTTCTGGATTTGGAACA
>Ga0224553_1001001_pt1 | contig 11095 bp, 9 predicted proteins | sample 714S21014metaG_FD_179897 | JGI IMG/M metagenome (GOLD analysis project Ga0224553, IMG submission 179897) | Peat soil microbial communities from Stordalen Mire, Sweden - 717 S2 10-14 | ecosystem: Environmental > Terrestrial > Soil > Wetlands > Peat | place: Sweden: Norrbotten County, Stordalen... | reverse complement strand
CTCCACCACCGTCGAAATCCCGCCGCGCGGACGGAAATCGCCCACCACTTTGGCGCACACCGGGTTGCACGCCTTCACCACATCGTCGAGAATCTGGTTGACGATGTTCTCCTGAAAGATGCCCAGGTTGCGGTAGGCGAACAGGTACTGCTTCAGGCTCTTCAACTCCATGCACAGCGCGCGCGGCATGTAGCGGATGGTGATGCGGCCGAAGTCGGGCAGCCCGGTCTTCGGGCACACCGAGGTAAACTCCGGATCGTCCACCAGTATCTCGTAGCCGCGGAACTGGTTCGCCCACGTGTCGATGGAGGGGAATTTTGCGTCCAGGCCGGCGGAGGCGTGGAGGTCGGTGTATCCGGTTTTCTGGGTGGGCATGCGTCCTATTTTAGCTGCTTAGTCCCGCCGTCCGAGAGTCGGCCGGTCGTCGCCGCTATCCGCCGGGTTGTTGGGATCGTTGTTGCTGCCGCCCACCCGTCGTAGCGTAGGTCCGTTGCCGTTGCCTTTGTCGTTCAGTTTGCGCTTATTCTCGATGCGCGCCAGCCGCGCCTTGATGTCGTCAAATTCGCTGGTGGTCACCACGTAGTCGGGCCGCGCCGGCAGGATCGTGGCAATTTCTTCCTCGGAGTGGGCAATGCGGTCCGGCGTCTGCGGATGGTCTGCGAACACCTTGGCCAGCGTACCCGGCTTGTGCTTCTCCAGCGCGGTAATCTTCTCGAAGAACTGGATGAACGCCTGCGGATCGTAGCCCGCCTTGTACATGTATTGAAGGCCCAGGTAGTCAGCCTCCGCCTCAAACTCGCGCGAGAACTCCAGGAAGCCCATCGGAATCGCCAGTTGCGAAGCCTCGTAGATGCCGTACCCCGTCCACGAACCGTACGTCACAATCTCCAGCGGGATCGATCCGATCTCCGCGTAGTTCATCCGCGTAAGCTCGCGCGCGGCATGGTGGGCGCAGACGTGCGCCGTCTCATGCGCCATCACGCCCGCCAGTTCCGCTTCCTCGTCGGCCGCCATAATCAGGCCGGAGTTGACGTAAAAGAAGCCGCCCGGCAGCGCCATGGCATTGATCTCGTCGGAATCGATCACCTTGATGGTGAACGGCACCTTGCAGTCTGAGTTCTTCACAATGTTCTGCCCGACGCGGTTCACATACTCCACCACCACCGGATCGGTCACCAGGTGCGCGGACTTCTCAATCTCCATGGCGTACTGCTTGCCCATGCCGATCTCGCCGTTGACCGTGTACCAGTTGCCCAGGCCGCGCCCGCCAATGTTGCGCGTTCCGATGGCATCCACGTCATCCTCGCTGCCCTTCTTGATGTGCGGGTTCAGGTCTTCGCCCGGAGACGGCAGAACATCCGTCTGGGCGGCAGTGGTGGCGTTGGCGCCCGCCTTCGCGTCCGGCTTGGGCGCCGGCGGGCTGGCTGGGCCCGTCTTGTCGGTGCTGGTCTTGTCGGCGGTGGGTTCCGCTGTCGCGGATGTCTGGCTGCCATCGGAGGCGGCCGGAGGGGTCTGCGCGCCCGGCGTCCCGGCCTGCGGCGTGCCTGCGGGAGCCGTTGCTGCCGGCGACGTCGCCGCGGGAGTGGAAGAGGTCTGCTGGGCGGAGGATACAGCCGCCAAGGCAAACAGCGCGACGGCAGCCAGGCCGACAACGCCGAACTGGATTCGTGGACGCATGGAGATCTCCGGGGCGGCTGCGTTCCCTCAGGGCCGGACGCAGCTCCGCATACAGTTAGACGTAGTATGCGCCTTTTTGGTGAGCTTGTCCTGCCGCTCATGGCCCGTCCGGGCCGGAAAAAGACCGCAAAAAGACACCCTACCAGGTGCTGTAGGAACTGCCGTCGCTCGCCGTACTCTGGGCGCCGGAGTGGACGTCGTCGATCCCCGCTTCGGTCTGGTCGATCGTTGTCATGTCGTCCGACTGGGACTCAATCCAGGTATCCGTGCGGCCCGTGATGGGGTCCTTGGGAATCGCCTTCAGGTATCCGGCCGATACCAGGTCCGCCAGCGCCTGCGGCGCCTTCTGCTTGTCCACCGTGTACGACCCGATAGCCTGCCGCATCACCTGCAGGTCCTCACGCAGCACAGCCTCCTTGGCCGCAACCATGTTGGCCCGGAAAGCCGGGACGGCCATCGCCGCCAGGATGCCGATGATGAACATCACGATCATCAGCTCCATCAGCGTGAAGCCCGACTCCGCGGCAGACGGGGCCGGCATCGCGATCCCCTTCCGCAACCGCTCAAACCTCAAACCTCGGACTTTGAACCTGTTCACCATGTGTTGTACTTTGACCCGTCCAGCGCGGTCCCATCGCTCTTGGTGTGCACGTCGAAGACGTTCTGTCCGCCCCAGCTATCGGCGTCCGCATCATCCTGGTTGGAGCGCAGCCCCCAATCGGCCGAGTGGGTCATCGGGTCGGTCGGTATGGCGCGCAGGAACCGCACCTTCTTGTCCGCGACGTCGACCCCGTCCACCATCGTCTGGAGGTCGGGCGGATACCCCTGGCTGTCAGCCTTGATCTGAATTCCTCCCTTGTCGGCTGCATCCTTGTAGCGGTCGATGGCGTCGCGCATCTCCCACAGGTCGCGGCGGAGTTCGCGCTCCTTTTCGCGCTTCACCTGGAAGCGCGCAATCGGCAATGCCGCGCTGGCCAGGATGCCGATAATCGCCACCGTGATAATCAGTTCGACCAGTGTCAGTCCCGCGTCAGGTCTCAGGTTCAGGCCGCAAGGCGCAGGGCACGAGGATTCCCCGTTGGCCACCGCGAACCGCGAACACCGAACCGTGGACCTCAATGCCCACCTCACTTTACGTGGACTACGGCCTGCCCACCGGTAGCCGGCAGGCTCACCTGGATGCTGTTCTTGGCGCCAACCTTCACCAGCGCGAGATTCGAGTCGCCGACCCCGATCGCCTTGAAGGTAAAGATGCAGACCTGGCCCTCGCCGTTGACGCCGGCAACCCCCGGAGGCCGCGACGCCGAAACGCTCACCACGCCCTTGCCGTCGTCGCGGTGCGAAAGCGCTACCGGCTGGCCGTCGCCCGCCAGCAGACCGCCCGTGTCGACATTCACCAGTTGCAGCACCTTGGGATCGAACTGGAGTTGCAGCGGCACCGAGAACACGTCATGCGCGTTCGATAAGTACACCGACGCCGTGAAGGTGCTGCCTACCGTTTGCGTGGAGTTGGGCGGAAGCACGGTCAGAGCCACGGGCTGCCCGGTGGTGGCGTCGGTCTTCGCAGCCGCCGGCGACCCGGGCATCCCTCCCGGCACAGGCGGCATCGCCTGCTGCTTCATCTGCTGGACCACGGCCGAGGCGGCGTTGCCCGCGCTGGTGGCCGGAGCCGGCAGCGGAACGGCGCTCAGCGGAGTGTTGTCGTCCTCCTGCCCGGCGGACCGGCGAACCTCGACGTCGTTGAAGGTTCCGGTATCGATCGAGCGAGTGTTCAGGCGAGTCAACGTCGATTCGCGGACAATGTGCGGGATCAGTACAAACACAATCTCGTCCTGCGCCACCTCGTGGTTCACTGAGCCGAAGAAATACTTGATGAACGGCAGCTCGGACAGGCCGGGCGTGCCGCTGTTGGTCATATTGTCTTCCTTCTCCAGGATGCCCGCCAGCAGGCACGGCTCACCATCCTGCAGTTGAATGGTCGACTTGTCTGAGCGCTGCCCGATGATCGGTTCCGTAACCCCGGAGATAGTCACCGAGCCGGTCTGCGACAGCACTTCGACCGTCAGCTTCAGCGAAACGTCGCGATCCAGATGGATGGTCGGGGTCATGGTGACGTTCACGCCCACATCCAGGTAGGTGAAATTGGTCTGCGAGCCGAGGCCGGCGCCGACGCCGAGGGCCGTTCCGGCCGAATACGATCCCGTGGCCACCGGGATCTTGGAGCCAATCTTCAGCGTTGCCTCCTGCCCGTCCGTAGCCCGCATGCTCGGTTCCTGCAGCACCCGCGTGTCCGAGTCGGTCAGCAGCGCATTCAGCGTGCCTCCGCCGATGGTTACCGCGAAGTTGGTCGCATTTATATTGGCCAGGGTGTTCAGGGTGAAGCCGGAAGCTGTCGCCGTGCTGCCGGTCGTGGTGGTCGCAGTGGTGTTGGTGGAGTTGGGAGTAACCTGCGGCGTAATCCCGAACGACTGCGGCAGTGTTATGCCCAGGTTCCGGACCTTGTCCCGGTTCACCTCCAGGATAGCCACATCGACCACCACCTCCGGCTTGGTGCGGTCAAGGTCGTTCAGCAGCTTCTCTGTCAGGACCAGGTCGTCCCGCGTCCCACGCACGATGATGGCGTTCTGCGAGGGAACCAGGTAGCTCTTCACGTCCGCCGGCAGCATGTTGCGCAGCGCCGTATAGATTTCGTTGGCGTCGCTGGCCTGGCTGGGGTTGGTCAGGTAGAAGGTCTGCACCGCCAGGTCGTCCAGGTCCTGGTGCTTCTGATGATTGTTCAACGCGACGAAAATTGTGTCCGGAGTGATGGCTTTGTAGAAGGTGCCTGCGATGGTGCCCACAATGCGCAGCGCATCGGACAGGTTGACGTTAGTCAAATCGACCGGGATGCGCTTGGACACGTAGTCGGGGTCGAACAGCACATTCAGTCCGGCCAGCTTGGCGATGGCCGTGTAGATGTTCTTCGAGTCCTCAACCATGTGCAGCGTGATCGGGTCGTCCGACACCGGCTTCAGCTCGATCGGCGCGGAGATGCTGGAAACTTCCTTGATTGCGGCCGCGTTCTGGGCCTCCCCCGGCGTGGCGGTCGCAGCTCCGGTGGCCTTCTTGTCCATCGCTTCGGTGATCTTCACTTCCTGCTGGGCGGCTTCGTTGCCGGGATCGATCTGCAGCGCCCGGGTAAACTGGTTCAGCGCCCCCGCGATGTCGCCGCTCTGGCGCAATATCCGACCGCGATCGACATGCTGTGCGGCGGCCTGAAACCGCATGCGGTCCACGCGCGCCTGGTAGCGCATGTCCTTGGGGCTCTTCTGCTTTGCCTTCATGTAATCCGTGTACGCGGCGTCGTAGTCTTCGCGCAGTTCGGCGGCCTGGCCCCGCTTGTTCCAGGTGCTTGCGCTCTGCGCATGCGCCGATGGAGCAAACGCCAGCACGGCAAGCAGTGCGGCCAGCGCCGTAAGCACTCCCCGGTTCACCAACCCCGAAACCTCGAACCGTTCAAATCGGGTCAGCCGCAAAATCAACCGCTCGTGCCCACTATTCATGCCGTTGCTCTGTGCTTCCTTTTGGCCGTAGTTCTGTCTAAGTTGGATTCCCGCAGCCGGAGTGCCGCCGCTACAGTCGTTGCCGTCCCCGGCCTGAGAAAATGAGGCTGGAGAACTGCCCCCCGTCCGCGGGGTGCCGCATGCCATCGAGGCGGACTTGCCGGACTCGTGGAACTTTGGCGAGTATAGCATTCGAACCACGTTCGACCCTTCGAAATTCGCATCCATCGCAACTGCCTTGCAGACCCGTTTCCCGGCTCGATTTCATCGCGCTTCACTTGGGGTCGATGGTTAGACGCGGTCGCATCCTGCAGGTGAGGCCGGGGGTAGCGTAATGTTAAACTTTAAGTGGTACAGCTGGGCCCCGTGGTAATGGAGTCTCAAGTAGAGCGGGCCTTCGCTTCTTCGCCGTAGAGCCGCAGATCGGCGCTTCAGCAACCTTCCGCCTTCCAGCAGCCTCCAGGCACCCATCCTGCGGCCCTCCCCGCCCGTTAGCTTTCCCTATGCCCCGATCACTCTCCAATCCGACCGTTGCCGCGCAGTCCAAGCCCACGGCCAAGCCCAAAGACCGCGACCCCGTAGCCTCGGGCATGCGCGACGCTGCCTTCAACCGCGCCGCCTCCCATAACTACTTTCTCTCAGATAAGTTCGAGGCCGGAGTCGCGCTCCGCGGCACCGAGGTCAAGTCCATTCGCGAGGGCAAGGCCAACCTCAAGGACGCCTATGGACTGCTGAAGGACGGAGAATGTTTTCTCCTGAACGCGCACATCGGTCCCTTCTCGCATGGCAACGCCATGAACCACGATTCGCTGCGCACACGCAAGCTGCTGCTACACAAGAACGAAGTTCGAAAGCTCGAAAGTGCCACCCGTCAGAAGGGTTTCACTCTTATCCCCACCCGGCTCTACTTTCGCAAGGGCCGCGTAAAATGCGAACTCGCGCTGGCCAAGGGCAAACAGGAGTGGGACAAGCGCGCCACCGAGCGCAAGCGCGAAGCCGACAACGAAGCCAAAGCCGCCATCGCCCGCAGCCAGCGCCGCTAGAGCGGTCCGGCACCGAAGCTACGTCCCATGCGGTCGCCGCGTTATTGCAGCGAAGGCGAGCCCGAGGTCTGAGCCGTCGCCCCGTCGCCGGAACTCGCGGGCTGGACCGGCGCAGCCGCGGCAGGTTCCACCACCTGATCGTCCACGTTGAAGACAGCGGCATCCTTCGGCAGCTTCATCCGGCCCTTGGCCAGGTACGCCACCACCACTGCCCCGGTGACCTCCGGACTCAGGATCGCCATCGGCAGCAGGTACTTCTTGCTCTTGATCAGAGACTCGGCCACGCCGTCTACCGGATGGCTCCGCGCCACGCTCCCCGGCACCTGCGGAATCACGAACGCCGACATCTCCAGCTCGGGATGCTTGTGCCCATACTTCGCCAGCGACTTGGCCACCTGCTTCGGCGTCGTCATCCCCAGGTCGGCGACGATGCTGCGATGGATTGCGTGCGGCAGATAGATGTCCAGCACCACCCGCGAGAAATCCGCGCAGTTGTGGAAGAACATGTTGAAGTGCCCCTTGTTCCTCCGGTCGTTGAAGATGGCGATGAAGCGCTCGTCCTGCTCCTCCGTGCTCACCACCTGAAAGCCGTGGGTCGTCCGGTCGTACGCCGATCCCGCCAACTGCGTCCAATCGCCCACCGGCATTCTGCCGTCCTCGTCATCCGGCGCCAGGGTCTCCAAACAATTCCGGCGATACGCGTCGCGCAGCGCGGCCACCTGTGCCTTGTCCACGGAGACCGGCACCTCGCTCGCGTCTTCCACCGAGTACAGGTACGGAATCAGCGGAATCGCAATCCAGTCGTATCCCGCGACCCTGTGGTATCGGCTGATCACCACGCCAAACTCGCCCGGCTCGCAAGGCCGCAGCTCAATCGGCGACGCTGCGCACACATGGTTCAGATACACCGCCGCATGCCCCGTCGGATCGAATTGGCCAAGATCGCCGTAGGGCTCCTCCATCAGCAGCGCCACCGATGCCCGCGCCACTCCACGGTGCGCCAGAATCGGAAGCAGCAACGCAACCGCCCATATGCCGAACCGGCGACCGCGAGACGCACGCGGAAGACGGCCCCGCGGTCGGCTTGGCGCAACCATCTCCAGGGGAGTCTGCTCTGCTCTTTTCATTCCAATCTCGCTATGGCTCCAGCGAACAAGTCCAACCGGAGTTCGGATTGAGCAGCGAAAGCCACTCAGGATTTGACTCTTCATTTTGATTAGATGCCACCCGGCCCAGACCCGCACCCGCGAACCCGGCGCATCCGTAACTGCCTATTAACACACAGGATCCAAACCCCGCCCTTATGCGATTGGTCGCTGTGGATTCACCCGAACCCGGCAACCTTCCTCCCGGCCACTTCGCTGGGTCATTGCGGGTTTGCCTGCTGCTGCTGTTGGCGCTGTATCTGCTGCTGTTGTATGCGTTGCTGCAACTCCTGGTAGATATCCTGCGGCGTCCTCGGCTGATTTGTCGGCGGCTGCCCATTTACGTCCGGCACCGGCGGCATCCCCGGCTGCGTCTGCGGAACTGCGGGCGGCTGTGGTGGTGGTGGCGCCGGGCGAGCCTGCTCTACCGCATCGCTGGAAGAGCTGTCATCGTCAAAACCCGGGGCATTCGGATTGGGCGGTGTTGGGCCGCCCGTCCGCGGACTCAGAATCAACTCCGCCGGGACCTTGTCCGCGGTCTCCTTCAGCAGTATGTTGCTGCCCGTTCCATCCAGCAAATTCGTCAGCACTTCGGAAGCTCCGGCCGGCCCGTACTTGCCAAAGACGCGCTCGTCGGTCACGCCGCCGGTAATCTTCATGCCGGTCTCGCGCGCAATGTCGCGCAGAATCTGGTTCAGGCTGGAGTCGTTCGCGTTCACTTCAAGCTGGCCTCGCGAGAAGACCACGCTCGCGCGTTGCGCGGCCTTCGCTGGAGCGGTTGCTCTGACGGCAGGTGGACTGGCAGCCGCCGGGCTGGCAGCTGTTGGGCTGGTCGGCGGCAGCGCCGATTGGCCGAACCCCACCGCTCCTCCCATTCCCAGGAGCAGAGCTGCAACCCAACGCACTGACACAATCGAATCCACGGCCTCACCTGTATGTATAAGACACCCTCGGCCGCAAACTGTTACCAGTAAATATACCGCCGCACGCGATTCGCCGCCGCACTCCCTCACCCATCCCCCGCCGGTCGCTGTTGCCGCAGCATCCTATGCCCTGTACTAGACTGATAGCCGGGATGATGCGCATGAACTCAGCCAAACCGTCCGCGCTCTGCCTGCTCGTAACCGTGCTGCTGCTGGCGCCCGCATGCACAGCCGCCCTCGCGGAGACATGTACCACCCAATCCGACCTGGCCCCGGCCGAGCGCGACCGCATTGCCAACGCCGCCCGCAGCCTGGCAACCAGCGTGCTGTCGAACGACGCAGCCGCCCTGCGTGCGCGGTCCGTGGCCGAGTTGGCGAAGGACTTTGGCGCACTGCAGTATCTGGTCGGCGTCACCGCGCCAAAGCTCGCCGGTGGCGTCCCGGTGGTGGACCAGGTCTACCTGCTCGACGCGACCAACCTGAAGCGCAACGCCGACGGCTCCGCTCCCGACGCGCAGTTCTTCTGCTCGCTGAACCACTCGACCATGGAGGCGGAGTTCGATATTCCAGCTCTGCCGCCGGGCAAATACGCATTTGCCATGGTCAACATCGCGCCTCCGCCCGGCGCAACCGTTCCCGCTCCCTGGCGGCTGTCCTTCCTGATGCGCGAGGAACCCCTGCCTCAGGCCCCGACCGGCCAACCTCAGCCCACGTGGCTGCTCGCCGGCTTGTATCCCAAGCCGATGACGGCTGCCGGCCACGATGGCTTGTGGTACTGGACCCAGGCTCGGCAAATGGCCAGGGACAAGCAGCCCTGGAACGCCTGGCTCTTCTTCCAGGAAGCGCGCAAGCTGCTCCAGCCCACCGACTTTGTGCTCAGCACACACCTGGATAAGCTTCGCTCCGAGATCACGGACGTCGCCCCGCCCGCACTCTCTGAAGGCGTCAGCGTGGACGCGCCGCTGGTAGTAAAGGCCGCCGACGGCACCGAGTATCGCTTCATCGGGCTGGGCGTGGACGACTCGGTGGCCCCGTCCAGTCTCGATCTGGCGGTTCAACTGCGCGTCGAGCCGCTCGCCGATCAGGCTGCCGCGCGCCAGCGCAACGCCGCCGCCGCCCGCGCCTTGCTGGCCGCTTATCCGGAGTTGCGCAAGCCTTTCCACGGCGTTCAGGTATCCGCCGAGGCGGTCGGGCAAATCCCCTTCTCCACCGAACAGCCCATGGCAGAGATCAAATAGCACCCATGGCGCACGCCTCAGTCCCCGCAGTCCAGTCACCCTCTCTGTGCTCTCTCTCTTACTCTGTGCTCTCTGTGCTTCGCTTTGTTTTCCCGCTCGCTCCGGCGGCTTTTACCGCACCTCCGCCGCCATTCCCAACGCCCCCAATCGTCAACGGCCACCTACGCCTCCGCCGTTGCATCTATGCGGAGGTGCCGCGGGGTGCTATCTTTGGAATCGTTTGCAGTTGATAGTGATCCCCGGGCTGGCCGCGACGCTTGTGCTTCGCTGCGGCAGCAAAACAGGACTTGAGCGAAAATGGCCAAGACGTCGAAGGCGGAAAAATCCCTGAGCCAGGCGATACGCGAACGGCGCGCGACGCCCAGCTTCGACGGCGCAGCCATCCCCATTGAAGACCTGCGCAGGATCCTCGAAGCCGGTCTGAGCGCGCCCAGCGGATACAACATGCAGCCCTGGCGCTTCATCGTCGTGCGCAGCGAGGAGCAGAAGAAGCGCCTGCGTGCCGCCGCCTACAATCAGGGCAAGGTTGAGGAGGCGTCAGCCGTCATCGTAGCCTGCGGCGATGCCGACGGATGGCGCAAGGACCTTGAAATGATGCTGCAGCAGGGACTGGCCGGCGGAATGTCCGAGGGCTACGCCGACCAGGCGCGCAGCAGTGTGCCCAACTTCCTCTCCCGTTTTTCCTCCGTCGAGATGCACGGCTGGCTCAACAAGATGGTCATGATCGCCTTCACCCACATGATGCTGATGGCCGAGGTCATGGGCTACGACACCGCGCCGATGGAAGGCTTCGAGCAGGAGAAGGTCCACGAAGTCCTGCGCCTCCCCTTAAGCTACTGGGTGGTTGCGCTGCTGGCTGTCGGTCACCTCAAAGGTCCCGACAAGTTCTCCGGCGGCCGCTTCGAGATGAGCCACACCGTCTTCGCAGAAGAATTCGGCAAGCCCTTCAAGTAGAACGTGCCGGGAAAGCTCAAACCGCAAGCTTCGCCTTCAACTCCGCATACTCATTCGGGATGATGATGTGGCTGGCCAACCCCATCTTGCATAGCAACGCTATGATCAGCCCGTTCATGTCCACTTCGCCTTTTCGCAGCCCGTGGAACGCGGACCGCGGATAGCGGTGGTGGTTGTTGTGGTAGCCATCGCCGAAGGTCAGCCAGGCCAGCAGCGTATTGTTCTTGCTGTTGTTCTTCATGCTGTAGTTCTCGTACCCGAAGGTATGGCCGAACGAGTTCACCGCCCACACGCTGTGCTGAAACAGCATGGTCCGCAGGCAGGCCGCAAATACGCAGCCCCACGCGTCGGCAATGCCTCCAAACGCATACCCGATCAGCCACGGAATCGCCAGGGAAACCACCGGCCAAACGTAGTGCGTCCGTCCGTAGAACCGAATCACCGGGTCCTTCACCAAGTCCCGTGCGTAGATCTTCAGGTCGGTCGCCGTATTGTCGAACATCCATCCAATGTGCGCGTGGAACAGGCCCTTAAGACTCGTGCTGGCCCCGCAATGTTCGTCGACATAGGGAC
>Ga0224553_1000998_pt1 | contig 11103 bp, 8 predicted proteins | sample 714S21014metaG_FD_179897 | JGI IMG/M metagenome (GOLD analysis project Ga0224553, IMG submission 179897) | Peat soil microbial communities from Stordalen Mire, Sweden - 717 S2 10-14 | ecosystem: Environmental > Terrestrial > Soil > Wetlands > Peat | place: Sweden: Norrbotten County, Stordalen... | reverse complement strand
TCGTTCATCAGAGCCGATATCCGTTCTTCGCCGGCCCACACCGAGAGCATCGCCCCGCGCTCCATCTTCTGCATCAGCCGGCCGCGCGCCGCCACCAGCTTAAGGCCATCTTCGCGGCTCATCACACCGGCCACAACTGCCGCGACAAATTCTCCCAGGCTGTGTCCCGTCATAGCCTTCGGCTCAATGCCCCATTCCATCCATAGACTGGCCATTGCCAGTTCGGTGATGAACAGCGCCGGCTGCGCCAGTCGCGTCTCCATCAGCGCCTCGGCACTTGCATCAATATCTTTGTCCACTGGAAAAAGCAGTGTGCGCAGGTCGAGATCCAGCAAGGGGCGCAGCATCTCCGCACATTCATCGATCTGCCGCCGATAGACAGACTCCGTCCGGTAGAGTGCGCGGCCCATTCCCGGAAACTGCGCGCCTTGCCCGGTGAAGAGGAAGATCGGTTGGGGCTGCGCGAGGATGCCGGTAGATCTGTGAATCTGCTGGTTCGCGGGTTCTGCAAGAATGCTGGCGCCGTCGTCGACGCTGGAGCATACCACCGAGGCACGATGATCGAAGCCGTGGCGTCCGGTCTGGAGTGTATAGGAGGCGTCAGCCAGATTCAGGCCGGGATGCTCGCGCAGATGGCGGCCGAGATTGCCCAGCGCCGCATCAAGCGCAGATTCTGAACGCGCGGAAACGCAGAGTAATTGGACCGGGCGCGCGGAGATTTCTGGCGTACCCTCCGGCCCTTCTTCGAGCACCAGATGCGCATTCACGCCTCCCACCCCAAACGCGCTCACGCCAGCCATGCGCGGACCGTTGGACTGCCAGGGTGCGGCTTTGCCGCTGACATAAAAAGGCGTGCTTGCGAAATCGATGCGGGGATTCGGCTGACGGAAGTTGGCCACCGGCGGAATCGTCTTGTGCCGCATGGCAAGCACCGTCTTGATCAGCCCGCTGACTCCTGCGGCGGCGTCCAAATGGCCAATATTCGCCTTGATGCTGCCCAGGGCGCAGAAGCCGTTGCGTTCTGTGCTCTGACGGAAGGCGCGAGTCAGCGCTGTGACCTCGACCGGATCGCCGAGCGGCGTTGCGGTGCCGTGCGCTTCCACATAGGTGATGGCGTCCGCGCTGATTCCCGCCATGGCCTGGGCAGCAGAGATAGCCGCGGCCTGGCCATCCACGCCTGGAGCCATGTAGCTGACCTTCGCCGCGCCATCATTGGTTACCGCAAAGCCCCGAATCACGGCGTCGATTCGGTCGCCGTCGGCAAGAGCGTCTTCCACCCGCTTCAGCAGCACCACTCCCACGCCGTGCCCGAAGACGGTGCCAGTCGCGTCGGCGTCGAAGGGACGGCAATGTCCATCGCGCGATCCCATGCTGCCTTCCTGATAGACGTGGCCGCGATGCTGCGGAAAGGTAACCGAGACACCTCCGGCCAGCGCCATATCGCATTGATAGGTAAGCAGGCTTTGGCTCGCCTGGCAGATCGCGACCAGCGACGTTGCGCATGCGCCCTGTACTGTAACGCTGGGACCACGCAGATTCAACTTGTACGCTACCCGTGAGCAGAGAAAATCCTTGTCGTTGCCCAGCGTTGCCTGGAACTCGCCGACCTGATAATTGCCGGTGAGTTCGTCGATGAACTCCCGGCTTGCGCTCAGATTAGCCAGCAGATAGGTGTTCAGACTGCATCCGCCAAAAACGCCGATCTGGCCGGAAAATTGAGCCGGATCGTAGCCGCCATCTTCGAGCGCATTCCGGCACGTCTCCAGAAACAGCCGGTGCTGCGGGTCAAGATAATCAGCTTCGCGGGGCGGAATTCCGAAAAAGCCGGCATCGAACAACTCGGCGCCTTCCAGAACGCCGTGGGCGGCCACGTAGTCGGGACCGAATTCCAGCGACGCGCGGTCTTTCGCTTCCAATTCCGCGCGTGAAAAGTGTTTGATCGTGTCCTTGCCTGTTGCGATGTTTGCCCAGAACGTATCCAGATCAGGTGCGCCGGGGAACTTGCCCGACATACCAATGATCGCAATGCCTTCCAGGCGATTCTCATTTTCCGGATGACTCATGAAACCGCCTTTCTCGCTACGCGGGCGCGCGCAAATGCCGCACGCTGCTTCTCAGCCTGATTCTGCGCCGCAAGCCACGATCCGGAATCCGGGACAGATCCGCCCAGCCTTTCCGAGAGCGCGCGCACCGTTGTGTAAGCAAAGAGTTCCGCGACGGGAATCTTTCTGTTGAATCGCTCTTGCAGTCTGGTGTGTACCGATACCAGCAACAGCGAGTTTCCGCCGATGTCGAAGAAGTTGTCATCCAGACCGACGTGATCCGCGCCCAGCACTTGCCGCCACGCGCCGGCCACTTCCTGTTCCAGATCTGTGCCTCCGGCTGCAACGCCGGTGCGAGTCGATCCTGCCATCGGCGCCGGTAACGCGGCGTAATCCACCTTGCCGTGGGGAGTCAAAGGAAAGGCCGGGATGGGCAGATAGACAGAGGGCATCATCCACGGCGGCAGCTTGGCGCTCAGATACCCGCTCAGCTCGCGTGCGGGAAGCGCCGCACCTTCCAGTGCGACGTAGTACGCTGCCAGCCGCTTCGTCCCCGCCTCATCTGTATGCGCGACCACCCGCGCCTCGCATATCCGTTCGTGACCCGCGATGGCGGCTTCAATCTCGCCGAGTTCGATACGAAAACCTTGAATCTTCACTTGCGCGTCGCCGCGACCAAGATATTCCACTTCGCCGTCAGGCAGCAGACGGGCCAGGTCGCCGGATCTGTACATCCGCGCGCCTGTAATCCCGGAAAATGGGTCGGGCACAAAACGCTCGTCATTGAGTTGGGGACGGTTCAAGTATCCGCGCGTCACGCCCTCGCCACCCACGCAGATCTCGCCCACTTCTCCGGCCTGCACTGGTCGCCTGCCGTCCTCCAGCAGGTAGAGTTGCATATCAGGAATCGGAACGCCAATCAGGCTGCGCGCGCCATCGGCGGCATCGGCAGCGGTTACTTCCCGATAGGTTACATGCACGGTGGTTTCTGTGATGCCATACATATTGATCAGTCGCGGCTGTTTGCCGCCATGCGTTGCGAACCATGGCCGCAGCGTCTTGAAGTTCAACGCCTCACCGCCAAAGATGACCAGCCGGAGAGCCAGTTCCGGCGAACGGCGCGCCTGGTCTACAGTCATGAACTGATAGAACGCAGACGGCGTCTGGTTCAGAACCGTTACCCGCTCTTTCACTAATAGCTCATGAAAATCCTCAGGCGAACGCGAGACAGTGAAAGGAACAATCACAAGTCTTCCGCCGTGTAGCAGGCAGCCCCAGATTTCCCAGACCGAGAAGTCGAAGGCCAGGGAATGGAAGAGCGTCCAAATATCGTTCTCGTCAAAGTGAAACCAATCCGCTGTTGCGCTTAACAGGCGCGCAATATTGCCATGCGTTACCATCACGCCCTTGGGTTTTCCCGTAGATCCCGAAGTGTAGATGACATACGCCAGATTCTCCTGGCTCGCGTCCGGCTCGAATGTGGCGTTGTGTAAAAAGGAGTTCTCCTCACACTCGCGGTCGAGGCAAACTGTATGAGCGCCATGCGGCGGGAGCCGGTCGAAAAGATGCTCCTCGGTCAATAGAACGGTTGGCCGGGCATCGTCGAGAATTGTGGCCACGCGTTCGCTCGGATAGGCCGGATCAAGAGGCAGATACGCGCCCCCAGCCTTGAGAATGGCCAGCAGAGCTACGATCGCCTGGGCCGAGCGCTCCATATATATGCCCACCAGCGAATCCGTGCCTACGCCCAGCCTGCGAAGGCGGAGCGCGAGCTGGCTGGCCTGTGCATGAAGCTCGCGGTATGAAAGCTGCTGGTCGCCGAAGGTTACCGCGGTGCGGCTGGAGTACTGCGCCGCGACTTCATCGAAGATTTGCCACAAAGGCCTCCGGGCAGGAGAAGCCCCGCACTCGACAGGCCGCCCCGTTATCACCGGGGAAGTCTCCCATCCGCTCTGCGTTGTTTCAGTAGTGGTGGTCATCGCAAGGCTCCGAAATAGAAAGTGGTCCAGAGGTAAGCAAGGCTAAATGTGGATGAAGCGATTCCGCGCCCATAAGCCGTGTCATCCAACGATGGATATTCGCAACGCGAGACCCAGTCCCAGAAGAGCCAAAAAGATTCCCGTTGCCTGCAGGTCTTGTCTCCATGTTGAGATGCCCTCGCGGCTGGCTCCCGTCACTGTCACGAAATATAGCGGTAAATCTCCCGCGGCCACGGCAACCACGGCGCCAAACATACCTAAGAAATGGAAAGCAACTGGAATGGCCGTTACCACCGTGACGCAGTATAGTGCGTTGCCGAAGGCCGAGTACTGCGACTTGCCAAGAGAGAACAGTGCAGGCATGGTCGTTGCATACATGAGCGTGTGCCAAAGGCCAAGGGCCAGAACCGGAACCATCCACGACGCGGCGTGGTATCGGCGATCGTACATCCTGGTTACAAGAAAGCCGCCGAGATGCACCATGAGGCACAGCAAAAACGCGCCAGCAAGCAGAGCACGAAGACGATACCGCAAGAACACTCTGCGGAATTCAACTAACGGCAAATGAACCAATCTGGCGATGAAAGGATAGCCGACTTTTTGCGCGAATGCGTTGATAACCGCCCGCGGAATATCCGAGACCGAATACGCGATGCCGTAGACCCCCAACATGCTGAAACTGACCAGTCTTCCCAGAATCAGCCGGTCCGCCTGCGATGCGAAGAAGTAGAATGCCGTAGAGAGCAAAATCCATTTGCCAAAATGAACCAGGCCATGAAGACTTTCGCGGTCCCAGCAGAAGGAATTACGAATGCCGGGGATCAGGCGGCGATAAAAGCTGAACGAGAGCCTGAAGGCCGTGCTCAGAATCGCTCCTATAACCAGCGCCCACACTGATCGGTAAAGCAATGCGCAGCCGGCCGTAACCAGCAGCGTGAACAGTTGCGTGGTGATGTCGAGCAGAAAAATCCTGCGCACGCCCATGTGCCGCGACATCGAAAGCAGATTGGTGCTGTTGAAGGAGCTGATGACGATATTGATGCCCAGCGCGGGCAGCAGCGCCAACAGACGCGGCTCATGGTAGATCAGCGACATAGGCCACGCCAGCATCAGCGAGACGGCGAAGATACCCAGGCCGCGAAGCACCTGCAATGTCCAGACGGTGTTCAGAAGCGCGGGTTCGTCTCCGCGGGGGCTTTGAATGACGTTAGGACCCAGGCCTATATCGGAAATCAGGCCGATTCCCACGATGAGCGTCGTGACCAGCGTCATCAGGCCGAAGGATTCCGGCATCAGCAGACGGGTAAGAATGAGGCTGTTGACGACGCGCAGCGCCATCGAACAACCGTAGTCCATCACGGTCCAGAACGTGGCCCGCATGGCCTTCGATTCCAGCACTTTTCTGGCCAGCGAATCCGCCCTGGCTCGGTCTTCATCCACCGATTCCAGTTCGGGGAATTTCATCGTCGATAATGTCAGGTCAGTTGACAAATTGATCTCGGAGTATTGGAATGTATTTCGTTTGTGCAAGTCGCATTGAGGTTGCGGCAGGTAATGGAAGAATGCGCGTGAATGTCAATCCCGGTCCGAAGATCGGAGAATATGGGATTCTTAACTGGCGACCCAGCGCAAAGCTGTGCGAAAAGATCACCAGCACTGCAAAAAACAGACGCAGCATGTCGAAGCTATTATCGGCGTGGCGGCTTCCGTTTTTCATGGTTGACACTTCCGCACCTCATGCCTAAGTAAGTATCCAGACAGCATTGGGGCTCGTTGATGTAAGCGCTCAAAGTCAAGCATCTTGAATTTCAGCGGGATGACTTCTTAAACTCCAAAGCGCGACCGGAGCGCGCTTCGCGCCGTGTAGGCTCCTTCATACAGTTTGCCAAAGGTCAGATCCTTCAGGCGATCAACGGCTGACCTTCGACCAGGCATGGTAGGGTGCAAGCCGATCTTGCGCGCATAGTAATTCGCCCGGTATGCCCCAATCTCGTCGTTTCGCACTCGCTTGAAATTGATGCTGACGGATACTGAAACATTGTTAGAGTTTTTTACCCAGTGCGGGAAAGTGGCTGGATTAAAGACGCCAAGACCTGGGGATATATCGTAACGCCAATGTCCCTCAGATAGTTCGTCGTGCCATCTGGGCGCCAGCAAATGCCCGGTCCAGTAACTCTCCATCTCCTCTGTAGTCAGAATGCGCGGATCGTGCGCATTGTAAAGAAACACGGACTTGCTGCCCTGCACCTGCGCCAGAAAATTGGCTTCGCCATCCAGATGATAGGGTGTAATGCGGTTGGGCGAAGTGATGAATATCGTCAAAATCGGATCGCGATACCGGCGGCGCAGATCTGTACCCGAAAGCACAGATAGCTCCGAGATGAATAGCTCTAGAGCAGCGCGGTACTCAGGCTCTTCGTGAATGCGCTTGAGAATGATCCAGTTTCCGCCTTCACCTATCCGCTCCAGCGCCTGGACTAAAGTCATATCCGCAGGCTTGCTGCCGAAGTAGCCATTCACCGCGGGCTTGCCGGTTTCGTAGTGGCTCTTAAGCTGGCGTTTACGCATACAGCGTTCAGCCAGCTTCAGCAGCGCCGGCATCTGAAAGATATTCATCGAATCGAGTGTATGGCGAAACTGAAATGGCCGGTGGTCGAAGTTGGCGGCAAACAGGTTGCCGGTCTCGGCATCGCCGGGGAAGACTGCCGGCGCTGCTGCTGAATGAATCGCTGTAGCCATGGAATCTCCTCCGTTCGTACTCTGATGAGTGTCGATAGAGAATTGTGTAAAATCGGGACAATGACACTGCAATATGCCTCTGGCGCATTGGATGGTGATGAGGACTTTTGCGCTATAGCGGCACAGGGCGCGGAAATCACCGCGGAAGGTTAGACTGATTCAGGCAAAAGTGATCTATTATTTGACGAGCGAGATATAGTTGCCACGCCAGGCGGGCTTCGCCCATGTTACTCCCACCAGCCCGAGCGAAGACATCTGTTTCATTTATCAATTGGATGCGAGATTCAAACGAAGGTTGCAAGAAATTGTCACTCTCGTCTTAGGTTGATTGTGGTTCTTCTGAACGGTTACTTTCGTATCGTCTGAAGGGGTAACGCGCAGATCTCTCCCGAGGCGCAGATAAGATGATGATATCCTCTGAACGCCTCAATAAAATCAGCCAGATGCGGCAGGGACTTGTGAAGAACTCAAGATCCGGTTCCAGCCAGAACCACGCCGATGGTGCGCAGAATGATCTTGATATCCAGCCATACGCTCCAGTTCTCGATATAGGTCACATCCTGTGAAATATAACTATCAAAGGAAGGGTCTTGGCGTGACTGCACCTGCCACAGGCCAGTGATGCCGGGATTTACATCGAGACGGCGCAGGTGGCTAAGCTTGTACTCCTTCACTTCGCTGGCCAGAGGAGGACGAGGACCTACGATGCTCATGTCACCATGCAGCACATTGAGGAACTGGGGCAGTTCGTCGAGAGAATACTTGCGCAGGAAGCGGCCCAGCCTGGTAATGCGCGGGTCGTTGGTGATCTTGAACAGCACACCGTCGCGTTCGTTCATGTGCATGATGTCGGCGCGGCGCATCTCTGCATCGCTCACCATGGTACGGAACTTGATGCAGCCGAAGACGCGGCCCTTCTTCCCAATGCGTTTCGATAGATAGAAGACCGGACCAGGCGAATCCATCTTGACGGCGACGGCGACGGCCAGCAAGAGCGGCGAAAGGGCGATCAATATAGTGCTGGAGAGAAGGATATCGATTAGCCGTTTAAGTACTAGAGCTGCCTCAGGTATGTGCCTGTACTGAAGTGGAATAGTGGGAAACTGGCCAATATACTCGATGGGGCTGTTCCAGACCAGTCCATCGTACATATCGGGGACCACGCGCATATCCATTCTATGTGCGCGGGCCTGCTCCAAAATGCCCTTCACCACACCGCGTTGCTCACAGGACGCAGTGAAGAATACCTCATCCACAAAATGCTTGCGGGTATACTGGAAAAGCGTATCGAGCGTTCCTACCACATCGCCGGACGTGCCGGCAATAAGGTGGCAGGGGCCAGGGAAAGCGATGAAGCCTTTGAATGTGAAGCCAAGATGGCGGATGCTCTCCAAGTGATTGCGGAGCGCATGGGCCTCTGGTCCGGTGCCAACTATGAGTACATTGCGAGTGCCTATGCCGCGTTCGAAATTATGGTAGAGCAGTATGCGGTAAGCAAGCCGCCGCAAACTGAGCCCGATGGTGACCAGCCCGATGGTGATCATCACGATGCTGCGGGGAATGTCTTCGGCGTGAAGCAGAAACAGCGCGCCGGTCAGCAGCAGCCCGGATGTAAAGCAGGCCTGAACACTGAGCCTCTGCTCATGCAGGATGTTGCTCAAGTGGGTAGGCGAATATAGATTCAAGCGTCGGCTTGTGATCATGAGCGAGACCGTAAATCCGCAAAGCACCGACAGCAAGAGCCCCAACGAATGTCTTTGAGTTAGCGTGCTATTCCAAATCTTCATTGCGCCGGCGACCGGTCCAATGTGATTCTCGAAGAACGTGACTAGTATTGCGGAGACCAGGATCGTGGCCCCATCCATGACCATCCACAGCGTAGTCATGCCGCGCGAACTGCGCGATGAGCCTGCAGCAGGACTTTCCGTCCGTTGCTGCGAGGAAGAGACGTTCGTCGTAACTGTTTGCCAAAACTCTGATGTCGCCATATTTGTTCCGATGACCTCCCGCAATTAAAATTTAAAGGCGCAACGTGTATTCTGACTTCCAGTAATGCGTCCGGAGTGAAGACGTAAAAACTGACTCCAATTACGGCCCAGACTTTCGCATTAATTCAAACTAATTCCAAGTACACGCCAGGATACCAGGGGCGATTTATCATCACTTATCCGCCGGCTCAAAGGTTGTGCATATTTCAGTTAGAATCGAATCCGGAGGAATTCCGCTTTGAACAGGAGTACGCCATGGCTCCAATCGCGCCCAACTGCCGGGAATCCGCGCGTGCGCCTGTTCTGCCTGCCGCACGCGGGATGTGGCGCCACTGCATATCATTCCTGGCCCGCTGAGCTGCCTGCCTTTATACAGGTATGCCCAGTTCTGCTGCCGGGCCGGGAGACGCGTCTTTCCGAATCCCTGTACACCCAGATAGAACCGCTGGTGGATGCCATGGATAGGGGACTGCGACCTTGGCTGAACTTACCCTATGCAATCTTCGGACATAGCATGGGTGCATTGCTCGCCTTCGAGTGGACGCGCAGACTGCAGCGCGAGAGACATCCCATGCCAGACTGGATATTTCTTTCCGGCCGTCGCGCGCCGGATACGCCTGACGATACCAGCCTTCTGTACTCGCTCCCGGACCATGACTTTATTGAGCAGTTGACTCGCCGCTACAATGGAATCCCGCAGGAGTTTCTGGAGAATAACTCGCTCATGGAGGTCTTTCTGCCGATTCTGCGGGCCGATATCGCGGTGGTGGAGAGTTATAGCTTCAGGGAAGGCGAACCGCTGGACTGCCCGATTACGGTCTTCGCCGGAGCGAATGATAAAAGCGTAAGCTGGGATCAATTGTTCGCCTGGAAGCGTCATACACGCCGCCGCTTCGCAATGCATGTCCTTCCCGGAGGCCACTTTTATCCCCAGCACCCCATGCTGCAAACCATCTCTACAACTCTGTCCGAATTGCATCCATGAATGCTTGGTTGAATTGCCAGCCAGCTTCAGAAGCACCTTGCCAGTTGGGCGATTCTTCGGTATTGCTCAAGCGCTTCCGGGGGGATATGCGGCCGGCCTTTCACCGTCTGCTTTGCCCGTTGCATGACGGTAAAGACCGTACTCTTGAGGCGGTCGGATACGGGATGTGCGCCGGGCGGATGCGGCGCGATACCCGCGCGGCGAAGATAATAGTTAGCCCTGTACAAGTTCGCCCAGTGCCGGTCGTGAAACTGAAAATTGACATTCAGCGTGACGGAAATATTGTTCTTGTTCCGCAGCCAGTGCGGGGTATTGATGGGAATATGCACACCGCTTCCGGGGTGCATTTGATAGACGATGGCCCTGGATTCGTATTCCGGTTTATAGCGCGCGGCACGATTGTCGGCGGTCCAGTAGACTTCGAGTTCCTGGTCGGGGACGATCTGCTTGTCAGCGCGGTCGAAAAGATGAATCTCCTTGTCGCCCTGAAGCTGAAGAATCCATGAAACCTCGCGGTCCAGGTGATACTCTGTTACGCGATTCGGCGAGGTGATAAAAAGAATCGCTTCGAACCATTTGATTTGACGCAGAAGCTCCGGTCCGGAGAGTTGAAGAATGTCGCGAATGCAGCTTTCCAGCACTTCGCGATAGCCTGGCTCGCGCTCCACATGCTTCAGGATGATCCATGCCTGCGCAGTATCGATCTTGCGAATAAAATCGGAAGCGGACGCTGGAGGCAAATCAGGACGCACCGGCTTCTCGCCCGGCTCAATTAGCCCATTATTGAAATACACGTCTCCCCCGGCCAGATGGGGTGTGCGGCGAGTCGCTACTCTTTCCGCCAGATCAACAAGCCGGGAAAGCTCGAAGAGTGGATTTCCAACGAGAGTATGAGCAAATTCGTAAGGCAACCGGTTGAGGTTTTCCGCGAATAGACCGGTTGCGCACTGGATGACGCGATCAGAGGATGCGAGCATGGAACCTTTCCTTACCCAAATGGGTCTGGAGAATCGGTTAGAAGAGTGTGTTTTTCGCTCTCAGCTTCGTTATGGCCGCTGGAAGATGCAATTGATACAGACGAACAATTGAATCAATATGCCGCCGAACTTCGCATGAGCTGGGAAATGGAAGCAAGCGGTATAGATTCTTGCCGTTCTTCAGAACTATTCAACGGAGGAATCTCACTATCATTTACTTGCCACGTTTCGAGAGAAGCTTCGGTATACGGAGCAGAGCGTGGATGAAAAACCGCGGGATCTTGCCGGCGAAGCGTCTTATCGAAGAAAGCCAGCACATACCTTCGCGCAATCTCATGAATTCGACTCGCGGGAAGCGCGCCGCGATGCGAAAACATACGCAGGGGTGAGATG
>Ga0224553_1000992_pt1 | contig 11131 bp, 5 predicted proteins | sample 714S21014metaG_FD_179897 | JGI IMG/M metagenome (GOLD analysis project Ga0224553, IMG submission 179897) | Peat soil microbial communities from Stordalen Mire, Sweden - 717 S2 10-14 | ecosystem: Environmental > Terrestrial > Soil > Wetlands > Peat | place: Sweden: Norrbotten County, Stordalen... | reverse complement strand
AAGCGGAGACGCAACCGATCAAAAGCCAGATAGACGACGGGCGTGGTATAGAGGGTCAGCATCTGGCTGACAATCAATCCGCCGACAATGGTTATTCCGAGAGGGCGCCTGAGTTCGGAGCCGGTCCCAGTACCGAATGCCAGCGGCAGCGCGCCAAACAGTGCGGCCATTGTCGTCATCAGGATGGGCCGGAAGCGAAGCTGGCAGGCTTCAAAGATGGCCTCGGTGGTGGTCTTTCCCTGCTCACGCTCCGCAACCAGGGCAAAGTCGATCATCATGATAGCGTTCTTCTTCACGATGCCTATCAGCAGAATAATGCCGATGATCGAGATCACATTGAGATCGATCTTGAAGAGCATAAGAGCGAGCATCGCGCCCACGCTCGCCGACGGTAAGGTGGAGATTATGGTTAGAGGATGAACTAAGCTCTCGTACAAGATGCCGAGAACAATGTAGACAGCGAGCAATGCAGTCCCGATAAGAAGAGGCTCGCTGCTCAGCGAGGTCTGATATGCCGCTGCCGTTCCGGCGAAGAATCCGCGGACGGTCTGCGGCATATTCAGCCGATCCTGCATTTGGCTCACCATGCGGGTAGCGTCGCTCAACGACATGTTCGCCGCAAGATTGAACGACACGGTAACGGATGGGAATGAGCTGGTGTGATTAATGATCAGTGGCGTGGTGCTCGCTTGTTCCGTACTGACCGAAGAAAGCGGGATGATCCCGTGGCCTGTGGTGTTGAGGTAGATATTCTTCAAACCATCGGGACTCTGCCAGTACTGCGGCGCCACCTCCAGCACCACGTAATACTGATTCAACTGTGTGTAAATGATTGAGACTTCCGATTGTCCAAAGGCGCTGTAGAGGGACTGATCCAAAGACTGTGGCGTAATGCCAAGCCGCGCGGCGGTAAGGCGATCATAACTGATCAACTCCTGCAGGCCGGCGTTTTGCGCATCGCTGCTCACGTCCTGAAAGCCGGGAAGCTTCTGCATTCCTGCAAGGAGTATCGGACCCCAATGCGCAAGATCCGCCACGTTATCTGACTGAATAGTGTATTGGTACATGGCATTGCTCGATCGACCACCGATGCGCAGATCCTGCGCGGCCTGGAGAAATGCCGAAGCAACGGGCAGCCTGTTCAGCTTGGGCCGCAAGCGATCGATAATAGCTGGCGCAGAAACCTTGCGCACATCCAACGGCTTCAGCGCGATATAAATGTTGCCGCCGTTGGTTGCGCCCCCTCCGCCCGTATGGGCAATGACATCTGCAATTGCTGGATCTGCTTTGATAACATTCACCAGCTCCAGAATTGAGTTGTTCATCACCGGAAATGATGCGTCCTGCGGCCCTCGCACGCTACCCATGATGGCTCCAGTATCCTGCTGAGGGAAGAAGCCCTTGGGAATAATGTCTATGAGATAGAAGTTCAACGCAATGGTAAGGAGCAAGATGGTCAGCACGGGAGCAGGGTGCTCTAGCACCCACTTCAGAGATCGACTGTACGTGGAAATCATCCATGTAAATCCCCTCTCACTTATTTGATATGCGCGGCCGTGCTTGATTGTCCTCTCATCTTTTAGCAGATAGGCGCACATCATGGGAGTGGTCGTCAGAGAGATCAGCATCGATACAACAATGGCCGTTGACAATGTGATTGCAAACTCGCGGAAGAGGCGGCCGACGATGCCGCTCATGAGCAGAATCGGAATGAAAACTGCAATCAGCGACATGCTGATCGATAGGATGGTAAACCCAATCTCGCTCGAACCTTGAAGTGCGGCCTTCATAGGCGACATGCCTGTTTCACGGAGGCGGGAAATATTTTCCATCACCACGATGGCATCATCGACAACGAACCCGGTCGAGATAGTCAGCGCCATCAAGGATAGATTGTCGATGCTGAACCCAAGCAGGTACATGATGGCGAATGTGCCGATGAGCGAAGCAGGAACGGCGACGGTGGGAATGAGTGTGGCTCGCCAGTTGCGCAGGAACATGAAGACGACAAGAATTACCAGGATGACGGAGAGGATGAGAGTGCGCTCCACATCGCTGACTGAAGCGCGGATTGTTGTGGTGCGGTCAAGAACAACCGTGGTCTTGATGCCTTGCGGAATGGACGCTTCAATCGATGGCAATTCGGCTCGAACACGATCTACAGTGTCGATAATGTTTGCACCCGGTTGGCGGAAGATCATGATGGTGATCGAAGGTGTGCCATTCAGGTATCCTGCCGTCCGGATGTTCTGCGTAGAATCCGAAACATCGGCTACATCGGAGAGCCGGATTGCCTGCCCTTTGTTGTATCCGACGATCAGCGGACTAAATTGGTAGGCATGGGAGATCTGGTCGTTCGTGACGATGTCCGCGGTCGTATTTCCGTCTGAAATCTGGCCCGCCGGCTCATGAGCATTCTGTTGACTCAATACTGATTGAATGTTTTGAATTGTGAGTCCGTGGCTGTTGAGCAATGTAGGATTCACTTCTACGCGCACAGAAGGACCGGCGCCTCCGCCGACCGAAACCTGTCCAACGCCCTGAATCTGCGAGAGCTTCTGAGCAATAACGGACGACGCCTCGTCATAGAGAGTCGGTTTGTCATATTTATCCGAGGTAAGTCCCAAGATGATGATCGGTGCGTCCGCGGGATTCACCTTGCGATAAGTGGGATTTGCGGGCAAATTCGCCGGCAGGTATGTGCGCGCGGCGTTGATTGCCGCTTCCACGTCTCGCGCCGCCCCGTCTATGTCGCGGCTCAGATCGAACTGCAGCGTGATCGAGGTGCTGCCTAGTGAACTTGATGAGGTCATCTCGGTTACGCCGGCGATGTGGCTGAACTGACGCTCCAGGGGGGTTGCAATAGAAGATGCCACAATGTCGGGACTTCCACCCGGCAAACCGGCTGAAACCGAGATCGTCGGGAAATCGACTTGCGGTAATGGAGAGACCGGAAGAACATTGAATGCGATGGCCCCGACAAGCACGATGCCCGCCGTAAGCAGAGTTGTGGCTACCGGCCGGCGGATGAATGGGGCGGAGATATTCATACTTCCTCCGCCGGAAGTGATTGAATGCCTGGGTCGATAGTCTGCGGTGCGCGGCTGAAGCGATGGCCGATGCGATCGAAGAAAATATAGATAACTGGTGTTGTATAAAGCGTGAGCACCTGGCTCAGCAACAATCCGCCCACCATGGCAATGCCCAGCGGGCGGCGTAGTTCCGAACCCATGCCTTGGCCCACTGCCAATGGAATGCCCGCCAGCAGCGCCGCCATGGTCGTCATCATGATCGGGCGGAAGCGCAACAGACAAGCATCATAGATCGCGTCCGTGGCGTTCTTCCCGTGCTCTCGTTCTCCCTCCATGGCAAAGTCAACCATCATAATTCCATTTTTCTTGACAATGCCAATCAGCAAAATGATGCCTATGATCGCGACAACGCTGAGATCTTGTTTGAAAATGATGAGGGCCAGCAATGCACCCACACCGGCTGAGGGAAGCGTCGAAAGAATAGTAATGGGATGAATGAAGCTCTCGTAAAGAATCCCCAGCACGATATAGACAGCGGCGAGAGCGGCGAGAATCAGCAGGCCCTCATTGGAGAGCGAACCCTCAAATGAAGCAGCTGTGCCTTGAAAGCCATGCTGGACGCTGGCCGGCATATTCAGATCTTTTTGGGCCTTCTCGATGGCCGTGATTGCGCCTCCAAGCGCTGCGTCGGGGGCAAGATTGAAGGACACGGTCACTGCCGGAAACTGTCCCTGGTGATTGATCGAGAGCGGCTCTGTCACTTGCTCAAGATGGGTGAATGCGCTGAGCGGCACTGCGTTGGAGGCCGCGGTGGTAGTGGCTGCATTCGCGGTTGAAGCCGTGCTGGTCGCGCCTACGCCTGACTTAATGGCATTCGTGGGCGCGCTAAGTGTTGCCGCGGAAGGAGTATATGCCACGGTGGTCGTCGTCGCATTCGAACCGGCGGACGAGGACCCCGAGGATGCGAAGGACGAGGAAGCTCCCGGACCAGAACCTCCTGCTGAAGTGTTTGTCTGAATGTACAGATCCTGAAGCTTGCCGGGGCTTTGCTGAGAATCGGGAGCAGTTTCGAGAATCACGTGATACTGATTCAACTGTGTGTACATTGTGCTTATCTGCCGCTGACCGTACGCGTCATAGAGGGTGCTATCGATGGTAGAAGGAGCGATGCCAAGCCGCGATGCGGTGACGCGATCGATAACCAGCGATGCCGCCAGGCCTCCGGTTTGCTGGTCGGTGGCGACATCGGCAAGCTGAGGCAACTGCTTCATCTTGTCGACAAGCCGGTTAGTCCACAAGTTCAACTCATTGGCGTCTGGGTCTTCCAGCGTGTACTGGTATTGCGTGCGGCTGACGCGGTCGTCCACCGTAATGTTCTGCACCGGCTCCATGAAAAGTTCGACGCCTTCAACCTGCTGGAGGTTCTTTTGCAGCCTGCGAATCACGTCGGAAGCGCTGATGCCGCGCGCGTTCAGCGGCTTCAGGTTGATGGACATCCGCCCGCTGTTCAGCGTGGTGTTGGTCCCATCCGCGCCTATAAAGGAAGACAAGCTCTCGACTGCTGGATCCTGAAGAACAATGCGAGCCAGTTGCTGTTGCTTCTGTTCCATGGCCGCGAAAGAAATTGTCGCCGGCGCCTGCGAGATACCCTGAATCTCACCCGTATCCTGAGTCGGGAAAAAGCCTTTGGGAATGATGATGTAGAGAACAATCGTAAGAACCAGAGTTGCAGCAGCTACCAGCAATGTGATGGTCTGGTACCCCAGGACAAATTTGAGAGTACGGCCGTAAAAGGCGATGACACGCTCGAAGACCCGCTCGGAGGCTTTGAAGAAGCGGCCTTGCTGTTCTTTGGGAGTGCGGCGCAGAATTCGCGAACACATCATGGGCGTCAGCGTCAGGGAGACGACTGCGGACAGAATGATGGTGACGGCCAGCGTAACCGCGAATTCGCGAAAGAGACGGCCAATAACTCCGCCCATGAAGAGCAGCGGGATCAGCACTGCGATCAGTGACACGGTCAGGGAGATAATGGTGAAACCGATCTGCTCCGCGCCTTTCATGGCCGCCTGCATTGGCGAATCCCCGGCTTCGATATAGCGAGAGATATTCTCGATCATGACAATTGCATCATCGACAACAAATCCCGTGGAGATGGTAAGCGCCATCAGCGAAAGATTGTCCAGGCTGTAGCCAAACGCATACATTGCGCCGAAGGTGCCCACCAAAGAGAGCGGCACGGCAATACTGGGGATGATGGTCGCATACACGTTGCGCAGAAAAAGAAAGATGACCATCACTACCAGGCCAACGGTCAGCATCAACTCAAACTCGACGTCGGAAACAGAGGCATTGATAGCCGTGGTGAGATCGGTGAGCGGCGTGACCTGAATTGAAGCCGGCAGGTTCACCTCGAGCTGGGGCAGGATAGCCTTGATGGCTTTCACCACGCTGATGGTATTAGCGCCCGGCTGCCTCTGAATGTTAACGATGACCGCAGGCGTCTCGTTCATCCACGCTGCCTGCTTGTTGTTCTCGATGCCGTCCACCACCATGGCGACATCCTTCAACATGACGGGCGCGCCATTGCGGTAGGCAACCACAACTTTTCGATAGTCGCCGCTGGTCACCAACTGATCGTTGGCATTGATCTGGTAATCCTGATGAGGCCCGTCGAAGTTGCCCTTCGCGGCATTGACGCTGGTTTGCGCAAGCGCCGTGCGCAGATCCTCGAGATTTAGTCCGTAAGACGACAGCGCCATCGGATTGGCCTGAATGCGCACGGCCGGCTTTTGTCCGCCGCTGATGCTCACCAGGCCTACACCGCTCAACTGCGAGAGCTTGGGCGCAAGGCGCGTATCCACCAGATCCTCGACCTGAGAAAGTGGAATGGAGCTGGATGTGATGGCCAGCGTGAGAACGGGAGCATCCGCGGGATTGGTCTTGCTATAAACCGGCGGCGACGGAAGGTTCGAGGGCAAAAAGCTCTGCGAAGCGTTGATCGAAGACTGAACCTCTTCTTCGGCGATGTCGATGTTCAAGCTGAGGTCAAATTGCAACACGATGACAGACGATCCGCCGGAGCTGGTTGAGGTCATTTGGCTCAGCCCCTGCAATTGGCCAAACTGGCGCTCGAGAGGCGCAGTCACCGTGGTGGCCATTACGTCCGGGCTGGCGCCTGGATAGAAAGTGAGCACCTGAATGGTGGGATAGTCTACCTCTGGCAAGGCGGACACAGGGAGCTGAGTATATGCAACAATACCCACCAGCAGGATTGCGGCCATCAGCAGCGCGGTCGCAACGGGACGCTGGATGAAGGGCCTGGATGGATTCACGGGGCAACGCCTTCAGCGGGATTGGCTGAAGGCGTCTGCTTCGCCACGACGAGCTTGCTCCCGCTCTGCAACTTATCGAAGGTGCTGGTTGCCACAATCTCGCCGGGGTTGATTCCCTCCACTTGGGTCATGCCGCCATCGGCAATCCCTGTCTTGATATTGCGCACGCTCACCACCCCGTTCGCAACTACATAGAGGAACGCTACCGGTCCATTGTGCTGAACAGCGGCAGTGGGAACCAGTGTTACGCCCTTTAGCGTATTTACCAGCAATCTTGTGTTGACAAACTGGTTCGGGAAAAGTGCGCCGTTCTTGTTGTCGAAGAGGGCGCGCGCCTTGACCGTTCCCGTGGTGGTGTCGATCTGGTTATCGATACTGAACATCTTCCCCGATGCTATCTTTGCGGTCTGGGAGCGATCCCAGGCATCCACAGGCAGCGTATGCATCTGTCGCATTCGCGTTTGCACCTGTCCCAGGCTGTCCTCCGCAAGGGTGAACACCACAGTAATAGGCTGCTCCTGTGTGATGACCACCAGCACCGTGGTTCCGGCTGCCTGCACCACGTTTCCCGGGTCCACCAGGCGAAGACCGGCCTGGCCGGAAATCGGTGCGGTAATGTGACAGTAGCTGAGTTGGGCCTGGTCATAATTCACCGTGCCCTGATCGTTCTTCACCGTGCCTTTGTCTTGTAGTACGATCTTCTCCTGGTCATCGAGCAGTTGCTTGCTGATACCGTTTCCTGCCCACGCCGCTCGGTATCGATCCAGATCCATCTGTGCCTGCGCCAGAACATTGGTGTCGCGTTCCAAAGCGCCTTCGGCCTGTAGCAACTGTGCCTGGTAGGGTCGCGGATCGATGTCGATCAGCGCATCCCCTTTCCGGACAAATTGCCCTTCTCTGTAATACACCGCGGTCAGCACTCCGCTTGCCTGCGCGGTAATCGAGGAGGTGTAGACCGGAGTGACTGTGCCAATCGCATCGAGATAGATGCCGATGTTGCCCTTCGTGGCTGTGGCGACCGTGGCAGTGACGGATGGTTTGACAGCAGCCAGCGCACGCTTGGCAGCCGCTGCCTTGGCGTCGTTATTGTGGACAACCATGACAACGACCGCGACCAGAAGCAGCAGAAGAAGCAGGCTTGTCCATAGAATCCAGCGCCTTCGATACCAGGGGAGCGGCGGAGACAACTGATGATCTGCGCCAATGTGCTGGACATCCGATTTGCCTTCGTACTCAGACATGCAGTACTCCACGCTCACGCAGTTGGTAATGTGCTCTTCGTAGAATCGCTGAATACCGGGGTAATAGTATGCTCTGTTTTGCTCACTTCTAAGGATGCCTGTGCACTCGTTCTATGAATTTCTCCGCGAGTATGTAGCTTATTTGGCAAGTCACCATCCCCTGCCCACTGGCAGCCCAACCATACGGTCATGCCGCTCTCGGAATTGGGAAGGACTTTCACTTGCCAGGTTTTCAGACTATCTTTCCATTTCTGTGCCGGCGTTCGGAACAATTCGGAACAATGTTGACCTGAGCAAAACGGCACAGACAGCAGTCTGCGTCAAACGTGATGATAGAAATTGCTTGTGTGTCAGCACTCTCAAGCGCGGGGCAGTCCGCCCCTGATGTGACGCCGACACGCCCTAAAGTTGCCCGGACCTGCGTTGCAAATGCCAGGATACGAGTTGAGTTCAGATTTTCGTTTGAAGCTCTTCTTAGGCAGTCTTTGATGGGTTCGCCACAATCACCGGTCATTTCCAATCGCAAGGGGCTTTTCCTGGGCATTCATCCACCACACCTGGCAAGCTGCATAGAACGGGGCTGTATTTTGATAAACCGAAAAAACCAGAGTGCATTCGACTCCGCTGCTTTTCTTGCGAACGCAGGGCTTGGTCGCAAAATCGTTGAATTGGAGCCAAAAGAGACCTTCTTCTCCCAGGGAGATCCGGCCAACACCGTCTTCTTTCTTCAGACCGGCCGGGCAAAACTCACGGTCGTCTCGCAGAACGGCAAGGAGGCCACAATCACACTTCTCTCCGCCGGCGACTTCGTTGGAGAGGAGTCGCTGGCGTCCATTCCTGGACTGCGTTTGGCGACTGCTTCTGCTGTCAACTCGTGCGTAGCGCTCAAGATCACCAGGGATGAGATGGCCCGCGTGATGCATGACGAACCTCGGTTCGCGGACTTCTTTCTGAAATTCATGTTAGCCCGCAGCATGAGAACTCAGGCAGATCTTGTCGATCAGCTTTTCAATTCCAGTGAGAAACGCCTGGCGAGGATTCTCCTCATCATGGCGGAATTTGGCAAGCCGGGTGAACGGGACACCTTCATCCCGCCCATTTCACAGGAAACATTGGCGGAGATGATCGGGACGACACGGTCGCGGGTGAGCTTCTTCATGAATCGCTTCCGTACACTCGGCTATATCAATTACAACGGCCGCATCCAGGTGAATAAGTCTCTGCTCAATGTAGTCCTTCTCGACCAGTTGCCAGAACACAACTCGGAAAAGCCAATGCTTCCCGTGATCAAAACTATTCTGAAGCCCGTTATTCCCATCGTTCAAACTATACTCAAGCCCGTCATTCCCTTAGTCGAAGTTGTCAAGCGCAAACTTGCAGCTGTAACAGGGGATTGAGAAGGGCCAACCTGATCCTATAAGCAGTGTGCCTTATCCTTTCCGGCCGTGAACGAAGCGAAGAATCGATAGAATGGCGGATCGACTAACCAGTAGCTATTGCCTGTGCGCATGAACAACAAATCGTTCTGGAGCTGCGCCTATATAGTGAAATGGATAGCACGCCTGGGTCTTGCGTGAGAAGGCCATGAATCGCAGCTGAAAGTTATCGTGTGCTCCGTTTTGCTCAGACTCCGGCGCTGCTCGCGGCTAGAGTCAGGAACGTAAGGGTAGATAGATGCCGGCCCGGTAAAGTTACGGGCCTTCATGAACGCGCTGAACCCCTTATGGTGGCTGATCGAGCCGGGCTAATCTTTACGGCTGCACACACCATCCCACGCAAGACAAGGAACCGCAGACACCTTAAAGGGGGTCACACATGCGCGGACTCAAAACTCTACTCGGCACAACAGCATTGCTCGCGGGTCTGGCCTTGGCGCCAGCAGCCAATGCCCAGATCATGGTCGGCGTCGGCATTCAGCCGGATTGCTCTTACGGCTACTACGATTACGCGCCTTACGCCTGTGCGCCTATGGGCTTTTACGGGCCAGGGTACTTCTACAACGGCATCTTCCTCGGTATGGGCCCATGGGCCAACTGGGGCTATGGTCACGGCTGGGGCGGCCATCGCTTCGGCGGCGCAGGCGGCGGAAGCTATCGCGGCGGAGGAGGAGGCTATCGCGGTGGCGGTGGCGCGGCCCGCGGTGGCGGCTATCGCGGTGGCGGCTATCGCGGTGGCGGATCGCACGGTGGCGGTGCGCGCGGCGGCGGTGGCGGCGGAGCGCGCGGTGGTGGTGGTGGATCACACGGCGGTGGCGGCGGAGCGCGTGGCGGCGGCGGTGGACATGCCGGCGGTGGTGGTGGACATAGGTAATCATTAGCTGTTGAATAAGGCGGACAGACGGTACAAGAAGCGGCGGAGCTAAACAGCTCCGCCGCTTTGCTTGCCAACTCCGTTGCTCTCAGCGCCATATCATATGCAGGCGGGATTCAATAGGATAGTGCAGAGCGCTGCGCGGTCCTACGGAGATGTCGTGTTGCGCCGCGGTCTTTGTGACCATCCTATAAGCGCCGGAGCACCGGCACGAGAATGAGCCTTGGGTTAAGCTGGCCCGACCACCTCAACATGGCTCGGCTACGGTGCCTTCCAGTTCTGATGCTAGCGCCGTTGTCATGCAAGAACCGTCCCAGGGGCAGAATTGGACGAATAATCCGGACCGTGCGGTCAAGACGGACGGCGCAAAAAGCGTATATTGTCTATGATTTACCAATGGAATCATGGAGATGCAATAGTGTATGGCGGAGAGAGGGGTATTCTCAGTCCATCGTGCGATACCCTTCTACCACGCGGCGCAATTACGGATGCTCGTTGGCCCGGTGCGCGCGCCACAGGCGCGCCCCGAGCGGACGGCGAGGGCCGGGGGTGAGGGGGTGGAACCCCCCATAAGCGCTAAGATAAGGATTCCAGTTATGGTCTTCGTTTGCGGCTTGGCTCGCTCAGAGCCGCAGCCACTTGATTCCAGCTTTGCAAAACAGCCTGCAGGAGTAGAGGCGGGTTGATGGCAGCGAGTATGTGGTGAAAGAGGAAGTGAAATTCACGCCACGCACTTCGAGTTCGCCTGTGTGAGTTCGCTATTCCGGCGTGGCCCACTTTGACCATCTGATTTGGCCCACCTGGGTAGTGATATTGCTCTCATAGAGCGCCGGTTCGGCAAATTCAGACAGGGGGTTAAGTGGAGGTTCTGTTCATCCGCAGCCTAAAATGTCTGGGATGAGGAGAACAGATGAGCAGACGTCCACGCAGGAACCATACAGCGGGCTTCAAGGCCAACGTGGCCTTGGCCGCCATCAAGGGCGAAAAGACACTTTCAGAGTTGTCCGAGCAGTTTGACGTGCACACCAACCAGATTACGCAGTGGAAGAGCCAGTTTCTGGAAGGCGCTGTCGGGGTTTTCCGAGGCGAGGCGAAGGCGGAGGCCGCAACGTCTACTGTGGATCTCAAGACCCTCCATGCCAAGATCGGCCAACTGACGCTGGAGAACGATTTTTAGAAGGAGCGCTCACCAAGGCCGGGGTCCTCACGGACA
>Ga0224553_1000991_pt1 | contig 11140 bp, 10 predicted proteins | sample 714S21014metaG_FD_179897 | JGI IMG/M metagenome (GOLD analysis project Ga0224553, IMG submission 179897) | Peat soil microbial communities from Stordalen Mire, Sweden - 717 S2 10-14 | ecosystem: Environmental > Terrestrial > Soil > Wetlands > Peat | place: Sweden: Norrbotten County, Stordalen... | reverse complement strand
TATTGAGCGTTGGCAGGATTCGTTGACAGCTCGAGCCTTCAGCCAGCGAACGATCGACGGCTCAGTGCCTGTGCTGGAACGGTTCTTGTCAAGGTGCGGTCGACCGGTTGTTGACGGCCTGACTTCCTGAGCATGTAGGCGCGGCTCTCGGCCGTGCTCTTTGACGACGCTTGTATTGGCCGACGCGCCGACGATCTCGCGAGGATGAGGCGTTCCTGAACGCGAGGGACCCCTCCCCGCGGCTCATTTGTCCCTGAACGCGAGAAGGGGTCCAAGGCGGTGTAACGCCCATGACCATCGTATGGCCCTGCCCGTTGTCCGTCGACGCCTACGTGGCTGGCGGCCGAGACATCGAGTTCCCGCGACCGGATTGTCCGTCGTGCTCGTGTCCGATGTCGTTCTGGTCGGGATACCGCCGACCTGTGCGCGAGGCCGGTCTGTGCCACAAGATCTTCGTGCCGAGACTGCGCTGCGGCCGTTGTGCAGTTACCCACGTCCTGCTGCCTTGTTTCGTGCTCGCCGGCCGTCTCGATGTGGCCGAGACGATCGGCACCGTGCTTGAAGAAGTGGTCGACGGCCCGGGCGGTGTGCGACCGGCGGCAGCACGCGTCGATGTCTTTCATTCCACAGCGCGCAGTTGGCTGCGGCGGTTCTTTGACCGGGCGGTGCGCATCGGCGTCTCGTTCGCGGCGCTTTGCGTCGAGCTCGGTGGCGAGGCGATCGCGCCCTTCGCCGAACCGGCCCGTTACGCGATCTCAGCGATCAGAGCCGCCTTCGCGGCCGCGAGCGCCCTGCCGGGATGGGCCTCGATCGGGCTGTGGCGCTTCGTCTCTTCGGTGAGCGGCGGGAGGCTGATCGCCACCAACACCGATTCCCCCTACCTCGTCGTCGGCAAACGGCGTTTCATGCCTCCGGTCCCATCGTTATGAGGAGAACGGAGCAATGACATGGAAACTGACCATCAAGAACAGGTGGCACTTCATCGCTGGGCGGTGATCGCCGAGGCGACGAGCGACCGGTTGAGCCCCGCCGAGCGCGGGGCGCTCGTGCGCCAGATCGCTTCTCGCGCCCACGCGGGTCCCGATGGGTCGGATCATCGCTACTCACGCGCAACGATCGACCGCTGGATACGCGCCTGGCGCTTCGGAGGCCTCGATGCCTTGAAGCCCACACAACGCGCCGACACCGGAGCGGTGCGCGCACATCCGGAGCTGTTCGGTGAGGCCGCTGCCCTCCGCCTCGAGATCCCGAGCCGCTCGGCTGCCCAGATCGCCTCGATCCTCTATTACCGCCACGGCATCAAAGTCGCCGAGCGGACCATCCGCGGCCAGTTGCGACGGCGGGGCCTTCATCGCGAAGCACTCGAAGCCGAGCCGACGGTGTTCGGCCGCTACGAGGCCGACCGTCCTAACGAGAGGTGGATCACAGACGTGCTCGTCGGACCATGGGTCCCGTTTCCCAAGATCGACGCCTCGGTCCGCGCCAAGCTGTTCCTGATCGTCGACGACCACTCGCGTCTCTTGGTCGACGGGCGGTTCTTCGCCCACGAGAACGCCCGGGCCTGCCAGGAATTGTTGCGCAGGGCCATCACACGCCGTGGTGTGCCCGATGTCCTCTATGCCGACAACGGGGCGCCTTTCTCCAACGCCTGGCTGTCACGGACCTGTGCTGTGCTCGGAGTCCGCCTCGTGCACTCCAAGCCCTATTCGCCCCTCTTATCCGGCCAATATCTCTCTCGTAGTAGTAGTCGGCCTGTGGATTCTGTGGATTGTGTGGATAAGTAATCCCCTAATTCCACAGGGTTTCCCTCTTGTCTTCCACCGGTTCGCTTTGCGTTACTGATGTCCCATGACAAGCGCACTGCAAGTGAGCAGAGCCGGCGGACGATGGCAGATCGCCGGCGAGGGGGCGGAGCTCGAAGATTTCGAGCTGTGCAACGACTACCTCGCTTATCTGGCCGATCGCCGTTATTCGCCCGCGACCGTCCGGGCCTACGCCTTCGACCTCCTCCACTTCGCCCGCTGGCTGAGAGCCGAGCGCATCGAGCTTCGCGCGGTCGACACCGAGGCCCTTCTTCGTTACCTCGCCCATTGCCGGACCACTGCGCTCGAAGGCCAGCACGACAACGTGGTCCCACTCAGAACCGGCCGCGCCGTTGGGCTCGCGCCGAGGACAATCAACCGGCGGCTCGCTGCCATATCGGGCTTGTTCGCCTTCCGGTCCATGCGCGAGCCAAGCGCCACCAACCCGGTCCCGAGAGGGCCGGCTGCTCGCCGCTTGGCCAAAGGCGAGCGCGCTGGGCTGCTCGGCCACCTCGCCCGCCCGAAGTCCCGCTCAAAGCTGCGGGTTCGAGAGCCCCGGCGCCTGCCACGAGCCCTCGACCGGGCCGAAATCACCGCGTTGTTGGGGAGCTTTCGCACCGAGCGGGACCGGGCGATCGCCGGACTGATGCTTTTCAGCGGGCTGCGCTCGGCCGAGGTGCTTGGCCTCGAGGTCAAAGACATCGACATCGGGAGAGGATGGGTACGCGTCATTGGAAAGGGCGACAAGGAGCGGCGGGTTCCTCTCGATCCCGACATTGCCAGCCTCATCCAGTCCTACCTCTTGGCTGAGCGACCCGAGACGAACGTCCGGGCGCTGTTCCTGGTATTGAAGGGCCCGCACCGGGGCCAGCCGCTCACCGCCGCCGGGCTGCGCCGGATCTTCCGCTACCACCGCGAGCGTGCTGGCGTGGCGGCCGGGCATCCGCACGCTCTGCGCCACAGCTTTGGCACCGCCCTCGCGGAGGCGGGCACGGATCTTGCTGTGATCCAAGCCCTCATGGGACACGACCACGTCGACTCTTCTGCGGTCTACATCCATCTCGCACCCATCCATCTGCGAGCGGCTTACGATGCTGCTCGCGCCCGTCAGAGATCCTTCGAGTCCAGCTGATGGCGCCGCAGCCGACTGCCGTGCCGGTCGAGGCCGTCGACCTCTACACCGGCTATCTCGACTGGCTGGCCGCCCGTGGGGTCGGGAACAAGACCTTCTACGGCGGCGCCCGCAGCTTCCTCGCCCGGTTCCCCGACCCACAGGCGTGGGCGAGGCTGCCGCTGGAACAGCGCCACCGCGGCACCACTGCACGGCTGCAGCCGTTCCTCAACTTCTTGATGCTGCACGGCCACCTCCGACCCGGCTACGACTACCTGCTCGATCGCAAGTTCCACGCCATCCTCCGAGACGCTCCGGCGAGCCCGCTCGGCCCTGATCTCGCCCGCTTCATCGCCGGTGCCGAGACGCTCGGGTACTCGCCGAGGGCCCGCACCGGCATGGCCTCGCAAGTCGCGGCCCGCATGCTGATCGAGACCGTGCAGCCGCTCGTTCTCCTTGGAGATGACGACTTCTGCGACTTCGAGAAGGCGATCGGCGCCCGGGAAGCCCGGCACGGTCGCCCGTTCGATCACTACCGTCAGGCCCTCTACGCATCCCGAGCCGTCATCTACCATCTCGGCGCCCCCGCCGAGCCCGCCCCGAAGCGCTCGACGCTCGCCCGCTGGAGCTGGGAACGCCACCTCGATGGCATCGGGCCACAGATTCGCGGACCCATGGTCGCCTATCTCGAACGGCTTGAAGGCACTCTCTCCCGCTCAAGCGTGCAGGGAACGGCGTCCGAGCTCGCCCACTTCGGTCGCTTCCTGGCGAGAGTCGACCCTCGCCTTTCCTCTCTCGCCCTCCTAGACCGTCGTCGCCACATCGAGCCGTACTTGAACGAGGTGGCAAGGGCGCTCAACCATCGGAGCGGGCTGCCCATCGCCGCGTCGACCGCGAAGGGTCGGATCGCGACCGTCGGCCGGTTCTTCGAGGCGATGGCCGAGTGGGGCTGGGACGAGGCCCCGCCTCGGCGCCTCGTCTTCGCGAGGGACGCTCCTAGACTCCCGCACCCCTTGCCGCGCTACTTGCCGCCCGGGGAGGAGCGGTCCTTGCTGCAGGCTCTCTCGGACTCCCCGAACCGCCTTTATGCCGACGCGCTACTACTTCTGCGAGAAACTGGGCTGCGCATCGGCGAGCTGTGCGACCTCGAGCTTGACTGCGTGCACGAGATCCCCGGCCAGGGCGCCTGGATGAAGGTGCCGCTCGGCAAGCTGCTCACCGAGCGGATGGTGCCGATCGACGAGGAGACCGTGGAGCTGATCGATCGGATCGCCATCGAGCGCTCGCCTGGTCGTCCCCTTCGCCATCCGCGCAGTGGAAAGCTCGTCGAATTCCTCCTCACCCATCAAGGCCGGCGGGTCTCGGCCTGCACGTTGCGTGACGAGCTGCACCGTGCCGCTCGCGAGGCGGGTTTGAAAGACGTCGTTCCCCACCAGCTCAGGCATACCTTCGCTACGGCCATGGTGAACGCCGGCTGCTCGCTGCAGGCCCTGATGGAGCTGCTCGGCCATCGCTCGGCCGAAATGTCGCTTCGCTACGGGCGCCTGTTCGATCAGACGGTGCGGGACAACTACGAACGGGCACTCGCCCAGGCGAAGGCACATCTCGGCCCGGTGCTGCCTGACGCCACCCCTGTGCACCTCGAGACCGACTGGCGAGCCGCTCCTCTCATAAAGGCCCGACTGGCGGGCGGTTACTGCCTGCGCAGCCTCGCCCAGGGGCCGTGCGCCTACGCCAACATCTGCGAGCACTGCCCGAACTTCCGCTCCGAGGCAAGCTTCCTTCCGGTTCTTCGCCTCCAGCGCGTCGACGCCGAAGAACTCGCTGCCGACGCCGAGGCACGGGGATGGGGAGAGGAGGCGGCCCGCCACCGCCGGCTCATCGAGCGAATCGACGCGCTGATCTCCAAGGCAAATGCCAGCTGACGAAGACGACATAGTCGCCGTCGAGCGAGCCTGCACCGAGCTCGCTGCCTCGGGCCGGTCAATCACCTTCAAAGAGGTGGCGGCTCGTGCGGGCAGGAGCCGCACGACGCTTTATCGACGCACCGATCTTCGAGCTCTCGTCGAGGACTGCCGCTCGCGAGGACGCGAGGCGAACACGCTCTCTGGCCTTACCGTCCAGATCGATCAGCTCCGTCACGGTCTCGAAGCGGTGGCCGCCAAGGTCCGCCGGCACGAAGAAGTGCTCCGCCGCCTCGAACGCGGCTCTCGCGAGCGCGAGTAGCTCCGCGAGCGAACCTGGCCCCGGGTAATCCACAGCCTGGCCTCGGATTGGCCGGTTAACCAGAAGGCCGCGGCAAGCAGGAACGGCTCAACCGCTACATCCGGGAGGCCTTCTTGTCCGAGGCGACCCATCAGGGCATCTCCTCGCTCGAGGAGCTGAACGACCTGTTCTTCGCCTGGGCCGAGCAGGTGGCCAACCGTCGCGTACACGCGGAGACCAACGAGGCGCCGATCGACCGCTTCGAGCGGACCGGTCCCCACCGCCAGGTCGACCCCGACCAGTTGAGAGAGGCCTTCAGGTGGTCGGTGACGAGAAGGGTGACCCGCACGGCGACAATCCCCCTCGAGGGCAACTCCTATGGCGTCGACCCAGCCCTCGTCGGGCGGCGCGTCGAGCTCAGATACGACCCCGAGGACCTCTCGAGAATCGACGTCTACCTGAACGGCACCAAGGCCGGCGTGGCGACACCGTTCGTCACGCGCCGCCACACCCACCGCGCCGTTCCCCAGGCGGCACGGGCCAAACCGGTCCCGACGGGGATCGACTACCTCGACATGGTGGCAACCGCCCATGAGGAGTCCGCCGGCACCGGGCAGAAGATCGACTTCGCCCAGCTCGCCATGTTCTGTGACGAGCACGAGGAGCAGAGCTCGTGAGCCGGGCACCGTGGGTCGCCCACTTCGGTCTCGACCGGACCCCTTTCGGCAAGTCCATCGCCGCCAAGGACCTGTTCATCCGCCAGGCGCACCAAGAAGCCGTCGCCCGCATCAACTTCTGCATCGTCGAGTCGGCCATAGGCGTGGTCACAGGTGACGTCGGCGCCGGGAAGACAGTCTCGGTGAGAGCGGCCGTCTCCTCGCTCGACCCGACGCGTCACCAGGTCATCTACATCGCCAACCCGGCCTTTGGCACGAGGGGGCTCTATGTCACGATCGTGAGATCACTCGGTGCCGAGCCCAGGTACTTGAAGGCCGAGCTCATGGTGCAGGCGGCCGACCTGTTGGCCGCCGAGGCGGCCGAGCGGCACCGCCGGGTCGTGCTCATCGTCGACGAGGCCCATCTCTTGGAGCCTGCCCAGCTCGAAGAGCTCAGATTGCTCACGAACTCCGAGATGGACTCGGCTTCGCCCTTCGCCGGCATCCTGGTCGGCCAGCCGACGCTCAACCGTCAGCTGCGCATGGGGATCTTCGCCGCCTTGGACCAGAGGATCGCGACGCGCTTTTCCATAAAGGCGATGGACCTCGGTGAGTCGGCCGCCTACCTCCGCCACCACCTGAAACTGGCGGGGAGAGAGGAGCCTCTCTTCGCCGATGATGCCGTCGCACGCCTTCACCGTGTTTCTAACGGACTTCCCCGGGCGCTCAACAACGCCGCCACCGCGGCGCTCATCGCCGCTGCCGCCGAAAACAAGGATCTCGTCGACGACGCCTGTGCGAAGAAGGCCGCCGCCGAGCTCACCCGGGACTGATCGTGCTCATGGACGCAGCGAGAGGACCGCCATGGTCATAGAGGCCTGCCGAGCCGTGCTCACCGAACGTTGCCGGCTCATGTGCAAACAGCGTGGCCGCCAACAGCGGCGCGAAAGAGCGAACATTCGAGCCAACAAACCCGTCCCAGGACGTCGCACGCCGTCGCACGCTGTTGCGCAAGAACCGCGGGACGGCCACCTGGACGGGACGAAATGCGACGGCGCGGGACAATCTGACACGAGCAGCGACACTGTGAAGCTACCTACGGATCAGAAGGTTGGGGATTCGAGTTCCTCCGAGCGAGTAAGTCCAGGTAAGGGGCAAGTACTGCTTTGGACGTACACTCCTTTGACAGCCAAGCTGGCAGCCAAGCCAATCGACACAGATCGACAAACAGCCACCCGGCAACCAGGGACACGGTCGGTCGACCATCTGGACGTCGCCGACAAGCTCGACTAACCCCTCCTGTACCGCCCGTGATCATGTTGTGCCTCACACATGATGGCCCGTTCAAACGACGAGTGATCACCGCCGACTCGGCGGCTTTTTGGGCGGGTGGAAACCCAGACTGGCGTATCCACGGGCGCGCTCGCCGTACATACTCGCGAGCGCGGGAACCTCCACGTCGATGTAATCGTGTACGACAACCCGTGTCTTGTCAGGTGTCGACCGTAAGATCCGACCGACGTACTGGACGATGCTGCCCTTGAATCTGATGGGGAACGCCAGAAACACGGTGTCGAGAGCCGGGCAGTCAAAGCCCTCACCAAGGAAGCTCGCGGTAGCAACGAGGACTGTGCCGACCAGCCCAGGCTGCGCCAGTTGATCGACTATCGCCTGCCTCGCATTCTTGCTCATGCCTCCCTTGAGCACGAGGGCAGCGAGCCCGCGCCTGTTGAGCTCCTCGACGATCGCGTCGAGATGTTCGGTCCAGCGGGTGAGCACAAGGTTGTTTCGTCCTTCGTTGACCGATGCCGAAATGTCGTCGCAGACCAATTTCGTCCTGTCGGCATCGGCCACGATCCCCCGGAAGATCTCCTGGATGTGTCTGCCTGGGATTTCGGCATGCGCGGTCTCGTGGATGACCAACTCCCGGTGCAGCAACTGGACATCGGACGACTCCGACATCCGATGCCTGATCGGGCCGCAGTACATCGCCATCATCGCCTGCAACCGATCGCGCCGATAAGGAGTCGCTGTTAGGCCGAGCCATCGCCTCACTGGGATCTGGCGAACCGCTCGCTCGAAGGTCACCGAGGGGACGTGGTGGCATTCGTCGACAACCACGAGACCGTAGCGTTTCGTGACCTCCACCAGGTCGTCCCGACGGGCAAGACCTTGGGCCATCGCCAGGTCTACGACACCGCTTGCCTTCCGATTGGTAGCGAGCAGGCCGATCCGCTTCCTGTCAAGACCGAGGTATGTGGCCAAACGTTCTCGCCACTGCTCGACAAGGTGCTGGCGGTCAACGATTACGAGAGCCGGCACGCGATGGAAGGCGATGAGCGCGCAGGCCATCAAAGTTTTGCCGGCGCCGGGCGGAGCAACAAGCATGCCGAGCTCGTGGACGACAAGCGCGTCAACTGCATCCTGCTGGTCGGGGCGCAGAATCACTTGCAGCTCGTGCTCGACGGTATCTGTGGCCTCGTACGCCTCGATGACGTTGAGCCGGCTCCCGGCCTCGATAGCGATCGCCTCAGCTTGCGGACGGACCCCCCGAGGAAGGAGGAGTTGGTCGAGTGTCTCGCCATAGCAGCGGATGAAGCGCGGCGTGTTGCCGGTCCAGAACCGGTTCTGTTCCTTCTCGTAGAACTCTGGATTGTGCAATGACGCGACGTGCTTCAACGTGGCGAGCAAGGCCGGTGGCAGCCCGATGCGGTCCACTGCCAACATCGCGGAAGCCGATGCGCGTATTGACGCGGGCGGCGGGGGTGAGCCTCGTAAGCGACTCGGGCGACGGTAAGGCCACACATCCGGGCCGACTGGCACGTCGCCGAGGTTCTCGGCGAGAACGGTCGCGGCCTCGCGACTCAGGCGACTGACGGACGCCAGAAACTCCCACTGGTCCGGATAGGGCTCAAGCGTCGACGGGTCGAGGAAGACGGTCGTTCCCTCGTTGCGGCACTCACCCTGGAGCGGAAGGGCAATGAGGTTGCCAAACCCTTGTCTGGGCAGGAAATCCTGTGCTGGGAAGAGCCGGTCGTAGCTCGTGAGGTCGAGCTCCGCGCGGGTCATCATCGCCTCGCGCACGAGGTAGGCGCCGATTCGTCGAGCCGAGCTGGCAAGCACACGGTCGCTGAAGAACACCCACACGTGGCCGCCGTCTCCCGATCGAGACCGCTCGAGGGCTGCTGGAATACCGGCGGCCCTGGCGGCGTCAAGGTAGGCAAGGGCGTCAAGCGTCCACCCCGCGCCGTCGAAGTCGCACGCCAACAAACAGCACGTGTCATCTCCCAGCAGTGGGTAAAGGCCCACACTGATCCGCCCTGCGAGATGATCTGCGACGACCTCGTCGCTCAAAGCCAGCAACTCCCTGTCGGGCCTGCGACTATTCGCCCATCCACCCTTGATAGCCGGTCCCCACCCTGACTTGTCAGTCCGGCCATTTTCCCAGCGGAGTGCGTAGGCATCGTCCCTGCCCCGGAACAATGCTCGGAACAGTTCGACCTTCTGTTGCGGCGAGGAACGCCGTGTAACCCCCGAGACCACAGGTGGCCCTTCCGCCGGAAAGAGTGTCGGCTCCCAAGGACTCGCCGAAACTGCACGGTCTTCGCGCCCCAGGCCAAGCAGGTCGCGCAGGCGGTGGTTCTCCGCCTCGAGTTCCGCGACCCGCCGAGCAAGGTCAGCCGAGCGACGCTCCTCAGGCCAGTCGCTCATTGGATCAATTGCGGGCTCTTCTTGCCTCGGACTCGCATCTCACGCCCCTCCGCCGCCCATACTCCAGAGTGTGCTTGACGCCAAGGCAAGTCACCGAGCAGTAGCAGTGGGGTGCTCCAGGCCGCCGCGGGCGCGGGCTCGATGGTCACTGGGCAGGAACGTCGCCGCGCGCCGCTAGAACCTGGACGGCCTCCGACCAGGCGTCCTACTGATGCGTGCATACAAGAAACGATTGTTTCATTCGTGATCGATATTCTAAGCTGAAGCGTGGACTTTCGCCGACCCGTGCAAAGCGTCATCCCAGGTGCGCAAGGTCGAATACTCGCCGTCCTCGCGGAGAGCACTGCCTACCTCAATCTGCGCACGATCGCCCTTCTCGCCGGTACCAGTCCGGCACAGGCATCTCGGGTACTGCCCGAGTTGGTCCGTTCTGGGTTGGTCGAGCGCCGAGAAGCGCCACCTTCGGCGCTGTTTCGCCTCGTGGACGACAACGTCGGCTCGCGGGTTGTGCGAGCGCTCAGCAGGAGCCGCGAGACAGTTCTCGCCGAGCTTGGCTCACAAGCCGAGACTCTCGAGCCGAGTCCCGTCAGTGTCATCGTGTTCGGCTCATTCGCCCGAGGCGAGGCTGAAGCTGATAGCGACCTTGACGTGCTCTTTGTGCAGCCAAAAGGCATGAATGGCGACGACTACCGGTGGGCCGCAGCGGTCGAAGGTTGGCGCCAGTTCGCACATCGACTGACCGGCAACCGAGTGGAGGTCGTCGAGACAAGCGAGAGCAGCGTGGGCCGCTTCCTACGAAGCCACAAGACGTTGTGGGCCGACATCGTTCGGGACGGAGTTGTCGTCTACGGCAAGTCGCTCGAAGGCCTGCGAGGGCAGCGGAGTGCCTAGGCAGTCACGCACGCGGCCCGTGACCAGGGATCAGGTCGTCGCCTATGTCCGCAAAGCAGAGGAATTCCTTGTCGCGGCTGCGGCTGAGCTAAGCGCAGGTCGGGCGATCGCCGCGACAAGCCTCGCGATCCACGCTGCCGTGAACGCGGCCGACGCTCTGACCGGAGCACGTTTGGGAAGGCGCGCCGCCGGCCAGGACCATGACGAGCTGCTGACTCTCCTGGATGAAGCCGGTCCCGATGGCGTCGCAATCGCTCGCGATATTGTCCGCCTGCTGCCAATGAAGACGAGATCGGAGTACGAGCCCGACAACGTTCCGCAAACAGCTGCAGCAAAGGCTGTGGAACGAGCGCGACGCTGCGTGTCAATCGCCCACCGGGTTGTCGACGCGACGTCTCTGTAGCCAATTCGTAAGCTGGTTTGCGGACCGCGATCCGCTGGTGTCAGACACTCGGACTTGGCAGCCAAGTTGGCAGCCAAGAGGGTCGACACCAGCCGACACTCGGCGAACGTCGTCCCTGCTCACAGCCTTAGATCGACGCCAGTCGACACGCTGAAGGTAACTACGGATCAAAGGGCTGGGGATTCGAGTTCCTCCGAGAGCGCTGAACAGAGCGGGTGGAGCCTTGTGCGAGTTCCGTAGCCCAGTCGCTCACTGACTAGCGCAGCCCAAGAACCGCAGCCAGCGCATCGTCAATGCCCCACATCTCCTCGTGGGTTAGATGGCCTGCGAGATCGCCTAAACGTCGAGCATCCACGGCGCC
>Ga0224553_1000989_pt1 | contig 11150 bp, 7 predicted proteins | sample 714S21014metaG_FD_179897 | JGI IMG/M metagenome (GOLD analysis project Ga0224553, IMG submission 179897) | Peat soil microbial communities from Stordalen Mire, Sweden - 717 S2 10-14 | ecosystem: Environmental > Terrestrial > Soil > Wetlands > Peat | place: Sweden: Norrbotten County, Stordalen... | reverse complement strand
GTCACCAGTGCCCGATAATCACCAGGAGCAAGATCAAGCTCTTCCGTCTCATAAATTGAACCCCAAGAACTAGGTCTCTCGACTACCTTCTGCGCTTTCCACTTGCCACTTTCGCACATGGCTAACGTGACCATTCGGGGGCACCCTCCCGTAAGGTTTACGCTGAGATAATCGTTGTCTACCCACTTGCACGGCATTACCACGGTATACCCGTCGTCTGAGTAGAAGAGTTCTACCTTTGCTTTTGCGTTTAGGAAGTCAGCTATCGACTCATTGGGGATTGGGTAGTTCTCAAAAGTCGCAAGGAAGGATCTCGGTCGATCCTTCGCTCCATCGGTTTTCCAGAACCCCATGAACTTCACGTTGGGTTCCTTCTTTGGCTTTGCCTGGGCAATAATTCTGTCGACGGGTGGCGGCTTTTGTTCTATTCTTCCTTTAGGCGTTTCTTGTCGCGCTCAAGGTGCTCAATAGCATCTTTATTACGTTCTAATCGCGAACGGAAACTAGCCCAAATGGCCCACCATCCAAGACAGACGCAGATAACCACAGATCCAAAAAATGAGAATGGTGCCCCCTTTATCACGGGCCACTCCCTATGCAGGAAATCAAGAGAACTCGTATCCGGAAGCTGCATATTCCCAATATTAGCCCTTACCGCGGCCTAAAGGCCGCTGCTAATCCGAAAGGCCGCTGCTAATCCGAAAGGCCAATGTGTGCGCTCTTTTTCAGCATCCTCTGAAGGCCGCTGCTCCTCCGAAAGGCTACGACTTGCGGCACCTGATACGTACCGATTTTTCCAACGCACTACACTAGCAACTGACAACTGTCTTTATGTCTCTCTTCGACGCATCTCCGATGACCGCGGCTGCAAACGCTCTGAGCCATGCTCCGCTGGCAGACCGCATGCGGCCGCGCACGCTGCAGGAGTTTGTGGGGCAGGAGCATCTGCTGGGGCCGGGCAAGCCGCTGCGGCTGGCCATTGAACACGACGATCCGACGTCAATGATCTTCTGGGGGCCTCCGGGAACGGGCAAGACCACGCTGGCGAAGATCATTGCCGCTCTGACGCACGCCACCTTTATCGAGTTCTCCGCGGTGATGGCGGGCATCAAGGAGATCAAGCAGGTGATGGTGGCCGCGGAGAAGGCGGCCAGCATGGGGATGGGAGCGGCGGGGCGCACCATCCTGTTCATCGACGAGATCCATCGCTTCAACAAGGCGCAGCAAGACGCCTTCCTGCCGTACGTGGAACGCGGTGCAATACGACTGATCGGCGCGACCACAGAGAACCCGTCGTTCGAGTTGAACGCCGCGCTGCTGTCGCGCTGCCGCGTGTACACGCTGCAGCCGCTGACGGAGGCGCAGATTATCGGGCTGTTGCAGCGCGCGCTAGCGGACGAGAGCCGCGGGCTTGGCGGCGCCCTTATTGCCGCGGACGAGGAAGCGCTGGCGACGATTGCCGCCTATGCCAGCGGCGACGCGCGCAATGCGCTGAACGCGCTGGACGTGGCTGCGAACCTGGCCGCCGAGCAGCCGGACCGGCGCATAACGAAAGCGATTGCCGCCGAGGCGCTGCAGCGGCGTGTGCTGCTGTACGACAAGCGGGGCGAGCAGCACTACGACATTGTCTCCGCGCTGCACAAGAGCGTGCGCAACTCCGACGCCGACGCCGCGCTGTACTGGCTGGGTCGAATGCTGCAGGCGGGCGAAGATCCGCTGTACGTAGCTCGCCGGGTGGTGCGCATGGCGGTGGAAGATGTAGGGCTGGCCGCGCCGGAAGCGCTGAACCTTTGCCTGTCCGCGCGCGATGCGTACGACTTTCTGGGCTCGCCGGAAGGCGACCTGGCGCTGGCGCAGGCGGTGGTGTACCTGGCGCTGGCACCCAAGTCGAACGCGGTGTATACCGCGTATGGAGCGGTGCAGGCCGACATTGAGGCGACGGCCGCGGAGCCGGTCCCGCTGCACCTGCGCAACGCGCCCACCAAGCTCATGAAGTCGCTCGACTACGGCAAGGGCTACCAGTACGCGCACAACGTGGAGGGCAGAGTGGCGGACATGGATTGCCTGCCGCCGTCGCTCAAGGACCGCCGCTACTACCATCCGACCCAGGAAGGCCGCGAGAAGGCGCTGGCGCAGCGGATGGAGGAGATCCGGCGCATCCGCGAGAACAAGCGCGGCAAACAACAATAGGTGTGGGGATACTTCCTCACCCAAGCCAGCAAGCTGGCCGGGGATTCGGTCCAGACCAGGCGAGCTTATGAAGCCGGGCTTATGCTTCGGGGAGGAGGGCCTTTGCGCCCGCAACCAGGAAAAGGAAGCCGAAGCCGGTGGCGACCAGCAACCAGCTGCCGGGTTCGGGGATTGACCCGGTCTGCGCCGTGAACTGGGGCGGGACGATGGGCAGCACCGGCAGCACCTCCACAACCTGCGGCGGGAGCTCGGGCGGCAACAGAGTCTGCGCGATCTCCATGGTGGGGAGGTCGGTGATGACCGGCGGAGCGGCGAAGGAAGTTGGCGTGAAGACGAGATCGAGATTGACCGGGTCGGTGGGAATGGAGCAGGCGAAGTTCACCTTCTCTACCGCCTCCTCCCGGGTCATGACATACCTGGGCCGGTGAATATTCGGGTTGGGTTTCCAATTGGGATGGGCGGCCCGCCAGGCAGCCCACGCCCCAGCCGTTTGCTTGCTGACTTGATTGCGCACCGGCGTGGTGACATAGGTACGGACGAAACGCTCGCAGGTAGCGGAAGCATGGACCGCGAGGATTCCGACCGATGCTGGGAGAAGAATAAAGGCAAGTACGGCAATCTGAATTCGAATTCGGGACCTATTCATCGGGGCCTCCCTTCGACCAATGCAGACCCATGTCGACGGGACTTCGCCGCCTTCTCAGGCGGATGCAACGTTGGTAAATGCCAATCCGCGCGTCCACGGCCGGCTAATGTGTTCGAGGGGGGTGGATAGCGACGTGCGCGGCGCCGGCTTTCTAAACTGCTGTTTTCACTTATCGGCCGGCAATGCAGTCTTGATACTCGAGTTACCCCTCATTTTTTCAGGCCAGACGCGGCGCGTCAACGAAAAAGAGGAATCAACGCGGCTCATCTCCCCTGTTGCAGCGACCAACGCCTGACAGACGCAAGAGCTTTCACAGCCCTTATTGGGGAAGGTATCTCATTCCGGCGGACGGTAGGAATACCACTTTTGGGGGTAGGGAATCGGCGCAAGTCGCGGAAAAGGCAGACCCTTGCCCCACGCAGGCGCGCCGCCCGGCCCGCGGGGTTGGAGACGGACAAGTGCGGACGCCAAGCGCGGACTCACCGAGACAGGATGCGGTTGTGCCCAGGGGCTATGGGCTAATGCGGTCGGTGTGTGAGGGGTGGCCTGAATGACAGGCGATGTGGGTTGGAGGTAGCGTTAAGGGCTTAGCCGGGGGTTGGGTTGGTGGGATCGTGGTGGACATGCGATGGGAGGCGTCGGCGATGAGGACGGCGATGAGAATGAAGATGCGGAGAGCGGGGTGGGTGGTGATAGCCGCGGCGTTGCTGGCGGCGTCGGGAGCGAATTGTGGTGGATCATATTGAGAGGCCGTCGGAGAACTGAGGCCGGGTACCAGGTTCAAAGTTCAGGTTCGAGGTGGGTTGCGGAGGTGCGCGATGGCGAAGCGGGCGGTTTCGGTTTTGCGGATGACGTGCATGGCGGCAGTGTGCGCGGGGATGGCGTGGGCACAGGATGCGCCGCCGCCGGGGATTAATCTGCCGCCGGTGCCGCATAGTCAGCGGGCGAGTGGGGCGGCGATGATCGATGTGCAGCAGCCGGGGTTTCCGGCGGAGGTCGTGCTGTCGCAGCACGATGCGAGCCACTGGATGATGGGCGTGCAGATTGCGAACAAGGCCAAGCAGGAGTTGATGTCGGTGCGGCTGGGATGGGCGTATGCGCTGGCGGGCGGGCTGGAGTTCCATGCGAGCGATGTAATTGCGCCGGAGCAGGGGGTGGGCGCGGGCGGGACGTTCAGCGTGCCGGGGGAAGATGTGCCGGTGCGGCCGGATGCGAAGGGCTTTCTGGTGTTCGTAGAGCAGGCAACGCTGGCGGATGGGAGCGTGGCGAACGCGGACCACGCGGCGATTGCCGCGTTCTACACGCAGTGCTGCACAACGGCGGGCGCAGCGAACAAGGGGGCGACGCAGGCGGCAACGCCGCGGTCGGCGACGCTGACGGAGCCGGTGGTGCGGATTGGACCGAAGGTGAATGCGCAGGGGATCGGGATGATTCCTGTATTGCAGACGGATATGCCGACCGAGTTTGTGGGGGTGACGCAGTCGGCCAGCGACTGGCTGGCGGGAGCGCGGCTGCACAACCGCAGCAAATACGGGTACCACACCTACCGGGTGGGATGGGCGTATGTGCTGGCGACGGGGGTGGAGTACCACTCGGGCGAGTTGGTGACGCTGGAGCAGAACATGCTGCCGGAGGAGACGATCGACGTGCCGGACCAGCATGTGGCGCCGCGGGCGGATGCCAAGGAGTTCTGGTTCTTTCTCGACGAGGCGACGCAGGGCGATGGGACGGTGTGGCGTGCGAGCCACGCCAAGGTGGAGCAGCAGGTGGCGCTGTGCTGCTCGAAGCGCGACAAGTCGGGCGCATACATAGCGGCGGCGGCGCCCGCGGGCGCGGCGCCGGAGGAGTCGTTTTCGCTGAGCGTGCCGATCAAGTTCGACGTGGTGAGCTTCAGGCGGGCGGATAAGCCGGGACGCGGGAGGGAGTTTCCGGCGGAGGGGGACTTTATCGCGTATCACGGCTCGACCATCGACAGCCTGCTGATGTTTGCGTATCAGCACAAGGGGTACTTTTTGGTTTCGAATGAACCGGAATGGGTGAAAGACGAATACTGGGAGTTTGAGGCCAAGGTGGCGCCGGCCGACCTGCCGACATGGAAGAAGATGACGCTGACGGAGAAGCGCATGATGGTGCGCGAGCTGTTGGCGGACGAGTTGAAGCTGCAGGTGCACGAGGATACGACGGAGCATCCGGTGTTCGACCTGGTGGTGGCGAAGGGCGGGCCGAAGCTGAAGGAGTACAAGCCGGGCGATACGCTGACGACGCCCAACGGCCAGGTGCTGACGGGCAAGGTGCTGAGTTGGTTCGATCCGTTCAACCTGGTATGCCAGGACGAGAGCATGGCGGACCTGGTGAATTCGATCTCGGGGGAGAACCGTGCCGGGCGGATTGTGATCGACAAGACGGGGCTGACGGGCAACTACAACTTCACCGTGCCGATCCCGTATACGCAGCTGCCGGAACAGCTTAAGCAGATGGCGGACGATTCGGGCGTGCCTTCGATGTTCGAAGGGCTGAAGCAGGTGGGGCTGCAACTGGTTTCGGCGAAGGCGCAGATTGACGGGATTGTGGTGGACCATATTGAGCGGCCACCGGACAATTAGCGAATTATTGGCTCACTGCACGGCGTGGAAGTGCGCGTGTTCATCGGGTTGGAAAGGGAATCTGCTTTTGCTCTTCCTAGCAACTAACAACTAACAACTTTCACTTCGTATCCCGCTCAATCGCCTTCAGCACCAGGTCTTTGGTGAGGAACTCGGGCAGCACGTCTGCGGCGGCGCTCGCGGCTGCCGGATAGATGACATAGGTGGGCACTCCGGCGCGGCCCACCGAGGCCAGCTTCTGCGTGATCGCAGGATCGTCGTTGGTCCAGTCGGCTTTCATCATCACCACGCCGCCCTTCAGCAGCGCGCTCTCCACGTCGGCAGACTTCAACACCACGCGCTCGTTGTACTGGCAACTGAGGCACCACGCGGCGGTGAAGTCGATGAAGACCGGGTGGCCCGCTGCATGCGCTGCGTCCAGCGCCTGCTCCGAGTAAGGCTGCCACGCCACCTCGGCCCCATTTGTATTTGTAGCCCCGTTCGTTGCAAATGCACCCGCCGCCCCGGCAGTCGCTGTCTCCGCGCCCGCCCGCTGCGCACCACGCGCCTGCGACAGCGGAATCGCCAATCCCAGTGCGATCAGCAGAACGGCGGCAATGCCGCTGCCCCATTTCGCGGGCCAGCGTCCCAGCACCCAACCCGCGATCGCCATCATCAGAAAGCACGCCATCAGCAGCGCTATCTGATTCACGCCCGTATCTGCGGCTCCGCCCGCGGCCTTGATTTGCCCGTACACCCACGCCAGCCAGATGGCCGTCGCAAAGAAGATGGCGGCGGTGATGTGCTTGAAGACCTCCATCCACGCGCCGGGACGCGGCAGCAGTCGCGCCCAGGCCGGTTGCCAGCTGAGCAGCACGTAGGGAGCGGCCAGCCCGAGCGCCAGGGCCGTGAACACCGCAAACGTGATCGCCCCTGACTGCGCCAGCGCAAACCCGACCGCCGCGCCCATAAAGGGTGCCGTGCAGGGCGTGGCCACCACCGTCGCGAGCACGCCGGTAAAGAAGCTCCCGGCGTAGCCCTGCTTTTGCGCCAGCCCGCCGCCCACGCTCGTCAGCGAGAGGCCAATGTCAAACTGTCCCGCCAGCGAGAGTGCGAAGAGGAATAGAAACGACGCCAGCACGGCCAGGAACACCGGCGACTGCAACTGAAAGCCCCAGCCCGCGTGGCTGCCCGTGGCGCGCAGCAGCAGCAGCACGGCCACGATCGCCCAGAACGACGCCAGGATTCCCAGCGCGTAGACCAGGCTGTGGCGGCGCAGATCTCCGCGCTGCACTCGCTCGCCGGCGCCGGCAGTCTGCACCAGCGCCAGCCCCTTCAGGAATAGGACCGGAAAGACGCAGGGCATCAGGTTCAGAATGATGCCGCCGAGGAACGCCAGGCCGATTGCGCCTGCGCTCGCCGCGAACGTCGCAGGCGCGGCCGGAACAATCGGCGTGTCGCTGGCAACCACCGGAGCGGTGACATCGTAGCCCAGCGTGTCGGAAAGCCTGAAGACTCCATGCAGCGTGCACGGAAGCGCTGCCAGATCGGGCGAGCGCGGGACGTAGAGCCGTATGCCGTTGCGCAGCGGCTCGGTGTTCTGGTCTGCGGCATTCTCGATGACGTCGGTCGGGTCTTTGTCGTACGGATAAAACTCCGCGGTAGTGTGGCGCGCGCCGTCGATCAGCGTCAGCTCGAACTGCCGGCTGTCGGCGCGAACGGAGAAGCTGGCTCCGGCGGGCAGCGGCTTGGGGAGCAAGGTCAGCGCCTCTCCCAGCGCGCCGACCAGCGGCTCCTGCGCGGGCTGCGGCGCTCCCGGCTGCACGTTCAGGTCGATGCCAAGGTGCGCCTTGCCCGGGAGGCAGACCTGCGCGCACACCAGCCAGTCGACCTGCGCGTCCAGATGCACCGGGCCCGACTTTGCCGCCGCGGCCGCGGAGATGGTCAGCGGAAAGGCAACTTCGTCTTCGTAGCCAAAATCCATCAGCGGCCCCAGCGGCAGCCGCTCCGGGATGGGAAACTGCATGGGCCCGGCGCTGATGCCCGCGGGCAGCGTCCACGCAATATGCGGCGGCTCGCCCGAATCGCCGGCATTCACCCAGTAGACGTGCCAATGCTCATCGATGCTGAACACCAGCCCGACCACCTGCGTTCCCCCCGGCGCAATCGCCGGCCCCAGCGACACCAGTTCGACCGTGAGATGCTGCGCCTTCACCGGCCCAGGGCCGCCGTCGCCAACCACCGCGATCTGCCCGCGCGCGTCCGCTCCGGCAGCCACGCCCAGCACCGCCAGCACAGCAGCCCAAAATGTCAGCCGAATCCTCACACCCTTGATTGTAGTTGGTCTCGGACCTGCCGATTGTCCGCGATGCGTCTGCAGTTTGTCTCCGCCACTAGCAACTCACAACTCACAACTCACAACTGTCTCCCCCGATGCTCCACCATGATGCAGCGGTCCATGACCACGCGAATGCCTGCTCGCTCGGCGCGCTCCGCCGCCTCCAGATTCACGATCCCCTGCTGCACCCACAGGTTGTCGAGACCGAGCGTGAGCATCTCGTCAACGATGGCGGGAATCTGCGACGGCACGCGAAACACGTTCACTACGTCCGGCTTGACCGGAAGCGCGGTCAGCGACGCGTAGCATTTTTCACCGAGCACCGCGTCAATGGAGGGATTTACCGGGTAGATCTTGTATCCGTGCTGCTGCATGTACTGCGAAACATAGTGGCTGGGCCGGGCCGGGTCCTCCGACAAGCCGACGACCGCGATCGTCCGCCCGGTCCCGCTGCCCAGCATTGCCTCAATGACTTCCGGCTCGTTCAATCTGCCCCTCCGCTTGTCACTCGCCTTCTTCGTTTGTTCCGCAGCGCAACATCTTTCTTGTTTGCCATTCCGCAGCGTAGCGCCTTTCTTGTTTGTCATTCCGCAGCGTAGCGGAGGAATCTGCTTCTCGTCTTTCCGAATCCGCCACTAGCTCTTCCAGCAACCGAGCAGCCGCCGCAGCAAAACCAGCTCGCCGATGTGATACGCCTGGTGGTCCGCGATCAACAACGCCTCGCGCAGCAGGTTCTGCCCCGTCCCCCATCGGAACGGCTTATACAGGTCGGCGTTCGGCTTCGCGAGCAGCGCCTTGAACTTCTCCAGGTCTGCTTCGACGGCGGCGATGGAGCGGTCCCACGCCAAGGGGGACGCGGGCGCGTTTTCCTTGGGCCAATACGCATCCGGCCATGGCAGCTCCTTGTATCCGCCGGTCGGTGGCGCGGAAAAATTCAAAATGTCGGCGAGCGTCAGGCGCATGTGTTCCAGCAGTTGCCACGCCGAATAGGGCAGCCCAGCCGGCGCCACGCCGCGCAACTCCACCGGGAAGTCCCGCACCGCATCGGCAAACGTCGCGTGCGCCTGGCCGCCGTCGAGCAGCGCCTCCAGTTGCTTCAGCAACTTGTCATTGCCACTCGCTGTCTTCTTCGCCTCAGCCTTCGCCATCAGCGCTCCTCATTGCCTGAATCTTGGATGCGCCCCAACCAAAAATAGACCACGGATCACACGGATCAAACGGATAAAAGACTTGGTCTTTCAAATCATTCGCTGCTAATCCGTGTTCATCCGCACAAATCCGTGGTCAGGCTTCTTCGTCTTCCGCGACTGCGGCCGGAAAATTCCCCTCGCGCCGCATCCGCAGATAGCCGCGGATAAACGGCTCGAGGTCGCCATCCAGCACCTTGTCCACATCGCCGACCTCGACGCGCGTGCGCAGGTCCTTGGCCATGCGGTAGGGTTGCAGCACGTAGCTGCGAATCTGCGAGCCAAAGCCGATCTCCAGCTTCGAGTCCTCGATCTTCCGCGTCGCCGCCTTCTTCTTGTCCAGCTCGTATTCATACAGCTTCGACCGCATCATCTTCATCGCGCGGTCTTTGTTCTTATGCTGCGACCGCTCGTTCTGGCAGCCGGTGACCAGCCCCGTCGGGATATGCGTAATCCGCACGGCCGAGTCGGTCGTATTCACATGCTGCCCACCTTTACCTCCAGAGCGGTAGGTGTCGATGCGCAGATCCTCCGTCTTGATATCGATCACGATCGTGTCGTCGATCTCCGGGCTGACGAAGACGCTGGCAAAGCTCGTATGCCGCCGCTTCGCCTGGTCGAACGGCGAAATGCGAACCAGGCGATGCACGCCCGACTCGCCGCTGATCAACCCATACGCGAACTCACCCGTGATGGTGAACGTAGCCGACTTGATGCCCGCCTCGTCACCATCCTGAATCTCGTTGATCTCCGTTTTGAATCCCTGCCGCTCCGCCCAGCGCAGGTACATGCGCATCAGCATCTCGGCCCAGTCCTGGCTCTCGGTGCCGCCGGCCCCCGGATGCACCGTGACGATCGCGTTCAGCGGATCGGTCTCGCTGGAGAGCATGGTCTTTGATTCCAGCTTCTCCGAAAACTCTTCGAGCGCAGGAATCTCGCGAGCTAAATCCGCCTCGGTGTCTTCGCCTTCGCGAGCCAGTTCGAAGTAAGCCTCGATGTCGTCGGCCCGCCGCGCCAGCTCCGCATCGTCGGCCAGCAGCGTCTCCAGCCGCTTGCGCTCGCGCATCAGCGGCTGCGACTTCGCTCCATCCGCCCACACGCTGGGGTCGGAAATCTTCTCTTCAATGACCGCCAGTTCCCGCTTCAGCCGCGCCGCGTCAAAGATACTCCCGCAGCTCGCGAACCCGTTCGCGCACCGGGGAGTATCGGTATTCCAGATCGTCAATCATGCTGCTAGTTTACGGCATCACCGTGGGCCGCCGCTGCTACTGATGTTGCTCGCTCTCTTTGTTTGTCATTCCCGAAGGGAATCTGCTTTTGTCTTCGCACCTGCCGTTGCTCTTGCCTCTGAGATTAAAGAGGGGGGAGGGGGTACCCCGGAAAGAGGAAGAGCCGAACACGCCGATCCTAGGCCCGCGCAGCAACCCGCCGGACGTGGAAGCCTTTTGGGCCAGCCGTGAACCCGGCTTCGAGCAGCGCCCGAGCCATCGCGCTCTCACCGGCGCGAACGCCGTTCACCATCGCAATCAGCAGTCCGGCGCGGCCTGCCGGATCGTTTTCGCGGTCGCCGCGCACATGGGCTACCAGGAACTCCGCCAGCGCCTGCGCCACGCGCCCGCGTTCCGGCTCCTCCTCCGGCAGCCACACCTGGACATTCGGATTGCCGCGCCGCAGGTATGCGACCAGCGCTCCGTCGCAAAGCACGACCCTCGCGCCGACGCTGCGAGTCAACGACGAAGCCGCATCGCCGCCCTCCGGCCAACGTAGCAGCGCACCGTACGGATTCGCCGGATCGGTTGCCGCCAGCATCAGCAGCTCGCGAGCGTCGCCTTCGCGTTCGCCGCGCAGGCTGCGCAGCAACTCGACCGCTGCCGGCAGCGCAAACTGCGTCGCGCCGATTCCGACGCCGGCGGCAAAATATCCGCGCCTGACCTTGCCGGACTCCTCCAGCGCCTTCAGTACGTCATAGATTGCGGAGAAGCCGCCGGCCAGCCCCTCCGCATACGCCGTCTCGCGGAAGACGACGCCGTACCTGGTCAGCAACTGCTGCGCCAGCGCGTGCGAGTGCTTCGTGCTGCTCGCGTTCTCTCGCAGCAGCGCCGGGTTCAGGCTCCAGCGCCCCTGGGCCGCGGGCGGAGTCGTCCGGCGCGACCGGAAGCCGGTCTGCTCATGCACACGCCGGGCGTGCTTTGCCGTGGCCGGCGGCG
>Ga0224553_1000985_pt1 | contig 11177 bp, 12 predicted proteins | sample 714S21014metaG_FD_179897 | JGI IMG/M metagenome (GOLD analysis project Ga0224553, IMG submission 179897) | Peat soil microbial communities from Stordalen Mire, Sweden - 717 S2 10-14 | ecosystem: Environmental > Terrestrial > Soil > Wetlands > Peat | place: Sweden: Norrbotten County, Stordalen... | reverse complement strand
AGCGCGCCGGCCCCTCCACGGGACTACCCACGAAAGTCGAGCAAGCTGTGAACGCTGGCCCAAAACAGCCACGCCCGCTGGTCGAAAACAGCCACACGTGATTGTCTCCTAAGTCTGCCTCAAGAACGTGGCTGACGCCACTTTCTCTCAGGACTTTCTGATTCTGGAACGCTTCGCGGCGTCCTGAAGTCGGTAACTCTCTCCCTTCGTCTCGATGATCTTGCAGCGATGCGTCAAGCGGTCGAGCGTGGCCCCGGTGAGCCGTTCTGAGCCCAGAACTTCGGTCCAGTTTTCGAAGGGGAGGTTGGTCGTGACCATGATGCTCGAGCGTTCGTAGGCGGTCGCAATAACGTCGAAGAGCAGCTCCGCGCCGACCTTGGTCGCAGGGACGTAGCCCAACTCGTCAAGGACCAAGAGGTCCAGTTTCGACAGCTGCGTCTTGAGTCGTGCGAGCACTCGTTGGTCCTTCGCTTCGATGAGCATCGTGACCAACTCGGTGACCCGAAAGAACCTGACGTTGTAACCCTTGGCGCAGGCCTCGGCCGCGATCGCTGTCGCGAGGTGACTCTTGCCGGTGCCGGGGTTTCCAATGAAGAGCACGTTCTCACGTTCGTCGATGAACGAACAACGCGCCAGCTCCAAGACCAACATCTTGTTGACGCTCGGTCGCGCCAGAAAGTCGAACGTGGCGAGGGACTTGGTGCTCGGAAACTTGGCGGCCTTCATCCGACGTTCGGCGGACTTGCGCTCACGCTCGAGCAACTCCAGTTCGCACAACTGCAACAGGTAACTCAGGTGGTCCACGTTGTCACTCGCGGCTTGGGCAGCGATCTTCTCGCACTCCGCACCGATCGTGGGTAGACGCAGGGCCTTGAGGTGATGCTTCAAGAGCACCATGGACTTGGCCTCGAGGCGCTTCATGAGTTCACCGCCGTCAGCGTGGCGTAGGCGGTGAGGTCAGGCGACTCGACGTGAACACTCTTGAGGTGCGCGTGTCTGTCGAGACTGAACAGCTCGACCGGCGTCTCGTTCTTGGCGCGAATCAGCAGTTCGACGACGTCGGCGTTCACGTTTCGAATCACGCCGGCGCGTTCGACCGCGATGCGCAGATCGCGCATCGAATGACGCTCGAGGAGTCGCAGCACCTTGATGAATTCGCGTATGCCACTTGGTCCCATGTCGACCTCGAGTCGACGACGCAGCGACCAGAAGCATGCCGGCAACTGCCAGTCCTCCAAGGGTCGCGCCGCGTCGAAGGCGCCGGGCTTTCGTTCGAGCAACGCCAGGTAATGAACGGGTTCATAGAAGGTCTGAGCCTTGTCCCAACTACGTGCGTGCGTCGCCACCAGGTGTCCCTGGGCGACGATCTTGATGCTCTCGATGCCACCGATCACCACCACGTCCTGGTGGGCGTAGGCGGTGGGGACCGAGTAGTCGTTGCGGTCAAAGCGCACCAGTGACAAAGAGTTGGACCTGGCGTGGGTGACCTTGCGCGATTCGAAGCTGGTCGCGGGGAATCCCAGCATCGCCGCGCGGTCCGTCTCGAGTCGTTGACGCTTGGTCTGGGACTTCCCGCGCACCGTCCGGTCCAACTCCTCTTCGCAGCGCCGAGTCAGGTAGACGTTGAGTTCGGCGAAGCTCGCAAAGCGCGGCACCGGCACGAGGAAGTTGCGTCGGTGATAACCAACGAGTGACTCGACGTGGCCCTTCTCGTTGCCGCGCGCCACTCGACAAAATCGGTGGGTGAAGAGGAAGTGACTCTCGAGTCGCAAGAACTCAGATGTCAGTTCACGGTTCGGCCCTTCGAGTACTTTCTTCACCGCGACCGAGGTGTTGTCGTAGGCGATCTTGGTCGGCACACCTTCAAAGAATTCGAACGAGTTGTCGTGCGCCGCCTGGAAGGTCTCGGTGCATTCGCGTGGGAAGGCCGTGACGTGAAAGGCGTCGGAGTAGGGCAGACTCATCACCGCCAGAGCCGCCTTCATGCGCACACCGGCAATCTCGACGACCGCTTCGCCGAAGTCGAACTGGGCCTCGCCCGGTGGCTGGGCGAGCGGCACGAAGACCTCCGCGTGACGCTCTCGACGCTGCGCGACCACGGCGCGAACCTGACTCTCGGAACCGGTGTAGTCGTGCTCGTCACGCAACCGTTCGAAGATCCGCTTGGCGGTGTGGCGTTGCTTCTTCGGCGCTGTCTTATCGTCCTCGAGGATCTGGTCGATCACTCCGAGGAATGCTCCGAGCTTGGGTCGAGGACGCTCACCCGGGCGCTGCTGATAGCCCGTGGGCTCGACGTTCTGGAGCATCTTCTCCAGCGTGTGATGACTGATCTGGTACTCCCGGCAGATCTGGCGCTTGGGCACCTTCTCGACCAGTACTCTTCGGCGGATTTCCGTCCAAACTTGCATGTTGCTGTGCACCCTTCTCCCGTTTCGCTGGTTGGTTCCTTAAGGAACCAACTTGTCAGCCGGGGCTGTTGGGTGTGGCTGTTTTCGGCCAGCGTTTTGGGGACTCAGTGTGGCTGTTTTCGATCAGCGTTTACAGTCTACATTGCGGTCGAAGGTCTCGCCTACATGGTGGTGCTCACTGTCGGTCCGCATGTTGACAAGCCGATCATCGCGTGGTTCACGACATTCGGCGCCGCGGCGGTATCGGCCACCGCCGTACTAGGCCTTGTCAGCGTGCTCAACAAGGCGAGCCGTGAGGACGCACTCACTGGTCTACCCAATCGCCGATCTTGGGGCGAGCGCTTGAACGAAGAACTCGAGAGAGCCCGCCGAAACCAGATGCCCTTTTCAATAGCCAGCATTGATGTCAATAACTTTAAGCAAGTGAACGATACTAGGGGCCACCAGGCCGGAGACCGTCTCCTGCGCCGACTCGCCGATGGATGGCGTAGCAAGATCCGCGGCAGTGGCGACTTCTTGGCGCGGCTCGGCGGCGACGAGTTCGGCCTGCTGGCCCCTGGCGCAAACCAATTAGAGATACAGAATATTGTGGCGCGGCTGAGTGAGATATCGCCCGACGACATCTCATGCTCCATCGGCGTGGCCACTTGGGACGGGGCCGAGACAGCCACGGATCTCTTCCGGCGAGCCGATGATGGCATGTACCAGGTCAAGAACCAACGTCGAGCCGACTAGGCACCTGCATCATCGCAACTGCCTGGTATCAGGCCCGTTACGTCGGAAATTCGACACCAGGCACTTTCGAGTCCACGAATCTCGGATCGTGCGACAGGTACCCCTACCTAACGGTGCTTTCGGCGTCGAGGAAATTGACACACTCGTCAAAGGTGCACGGGCGCGCTAACAGGTACCCCTGCACGAACTGGCACCCGAGGTTCCGTAGCGTTGCGAGTTCTTCGGTGGTCTCGACGCCCTCCGCGACGACTCGGCAGTCGAGTACACCACCAATCGCGATCACCGCGGCCACGAGCGTTGCGTCGTAGGCGTCGGTGTCGAGACCGGCGACAAAGGACTGGTCGATCTTGAGTTCGTCCACCGGGAATCGATGCAGGTAGGAGAGCGATGAGTACCCGGTACCGAAGTCGTCGACGGACAGGCGCACCCCGATTTCCCGCAGCTCGCAGATAACCTCGGAAAAATAGTCAATGTCCTCCATCAATACGGACTCCGTAACTTCGAGGCAGAGCAGCCTTGGCGCGATGCTTGTCGCGCCAATCGAGTCCTTCAGGCTCCGAACGAATTCGCGAGACCGAAGTTGTAGCGAGGAGACGTTGACCGACATCGTGCAATTCGCTAGTCGGGGTCCCATCTGGCTCCAGCGGGCGAGTGACGCGCAGGCCTGTTCGAGCACCCAAGCGCCGATCGGGATGATAAGGCCGCACTCCTCGGCGACTGGGATGAACTCGGCCGGGCCGATAGGTCCACGTTGCGCTCACGCTGCATTACTAACCAGTTCGCCGGCTGACGCTTGCATCCTGTCCTGCAGGTTCAGGCTCCTGGCTAGGGAAGCTCGCAAGAGGTTCAGCCAGTACCTCGATGCGCTGGAAGTCGGAATGGAACCGGCCCTCGTCAACGTGCGGACGCATATCGGCCCAGGGTGAGTTGGCAACTGCGCACGCGGTAATTACCGCCTGCGATTCATCCGGCGTCGGTGAGCTATCGGAGCGAGAGCTGCATGAATTGCTCGAAGGAGTCGGCGAACCGACCGCTCTTTGACCAAGCTAAACATCCCCGATCGACAGCAACCGTACCGCGCTTCAGGCGCGCATCTTCACTATCAGCGAAGGGAAGATGGCGAGAGGGTCACGGCATTACTGCGCGTGGGAATGTTTCGTGTCGGAGGCCTGATGTGAACTCGCGCGCGGAACTCTCAAGCGAGGGCAAAAATCCCACGCCATTTCCCACGGACCATTCCGACGCCACCAGACGAATCCAACACCACCGGACACGTTTTCTTTGATTCTCGGATGATTCCGACCCCACCGGACCATTCCGACCAAATGCATTCCTCTTTTGAACCTCAGGTGCCGGGATCGACACCCGGGCGCCCCACCAGTAGTACCAAGGACTTTGGAGTATCTCCGCCGAATCACCGCGAATAAATCCCACGCGTTTTCCCACGGTCAAGCCGCATTTCGCGCGGTGAGCAGACTGACTGCCTTGCACTAAGGAGAACTTGACCCTCGTCGATCAAGATGGTGACCGGATTGGCCGCGCCCAGGACTTGGTCGCCCGTGTTGAGACTGACGACAATGTCTGAGCATTCGGACTCCACCTCCGACGCCAACAATCCGAGTGCGTGATACTCGGCCAATTTTCGCGGCATTTGGGCTTCCGATTCATGCGCGTACAGTTTACGGGTGTCGTAACGAGAGCCATTTTGGTTCTATGGTGTGAGACATAATATGAGATTGTTGGTCGATCAGGAGGGCCTGCGACCCTAGGACGGATTGTTTGTGAATTCGCTTGATTCCAATGACGAACCCCGTAGGCGGCTGGACCCGTTCATCTTTCGGGGGGGATTCCTAGAGGGTCTTTCTGAGGGAGTACTACTCGTTGACGTCGATGGCAAGATTGTCGATCTCAACACGAAGGCTGCCACAGTACTTGGCCGCGCAATCGATGGGTTACTCGAAAGCAACTTGTCCGAAAGCGACTGGAGATTCGTGCGCGAGGATGGCTCTCCGTTGCCCACGGGCGAAAGTCCGGTCATGGACACCCTGAAAACGGGTGAAAGCCATTCCGACATGATGATTGGCATTGACGTTCCGGACCTGGCGCGGCGGTGGATGCAGGTTAACACCAGACCCCTCAGGTTTGACGGGCAGATCAAGGGTTCAGTCGTTACATTTGACGACGTCACGGCGCGCAAACATGGTGAGCAACGTCTGCGACTACTGCTCGAAGTAAGCAGGCTCCTGACCTCAGTCATTGACGACGCCGACTTCCTCCAGAGCGTATGCAACGCGCTGGTTGATGTCGGCGGCTACGCGATGGCTCGAATCTACTTAGCGAATCATGATGACCAACACTCCGTCCAGACCGTATTCTTTGCCGGGTTTGCTGGATACTCACAAGATGACGCGATCTCGTGGGCGGCATTCGACGCCATCGGTCAAAGCCCCAGCGGGATAGCACTGCGCACCGGGCTGACCCAGGTAGCCAACAACTTCGACGCTGACCCAGGCTTCGCGCCGTGGCGTGATCTCGCGGCCAGCCTCGGCGTAGCCTCATCCGTCGCTGTTCCCTTCGGACTCGGTAAACGGACAGTGGCTCTCGCTGTGTACGGTCGATACGTCGACGCGTTCGACGAGACAACGGTCAAAGGTCTCGAAGAGATCGCGAGGGAAGCAGAGTTCGGAGCCGAGTTCGTGCGCTCAGTGCAGCAGTTAGCAACCGCGCTCGACGGGACCATCTCTGCGCTGTGCCAAATGACTGAAGCTCGCGATCCCTACACCGCGGGTCATCAAGTTCGGGTAGGCGCCCTCGGCGAGAAGATCGCCGTCGAACTTGGTCTGGACGTCGAACTGGCTACTCTGATTCGTCAGAGTGGGAGCTTGCACGACGTCGGTAAGATCGCCATTCCCACCGAGATCCTCTCTCACCCTGGAAGACTGACCGACCTCGAATTCTCAATGGTCAAGACTCACCCCAGCATCGGCTACGACATCTTGTCCCGGGCCTCGCTGGCTTGGCCGATCGCTGTAGTCGCCCTTCAGCACCATGAACGACTCGACGGTTCGGGCTACCCGAACGCCTTGCGCGGCGACGAGATTATTCTGCCCGCACGGATCATCGCGGTGGCCGACGTCGTTGAAGCCATGACCCAACATCGTCCGTACCGGCCCGCGCTTGGCCTCGACATGGCCCTCGATGAGGTTACGAAAGGTGCGGGGACGCTGTTCGACCCCGACGTCGTCAAGGCTTGCCTCGCCGTGTTCGCAGCCGGCTTTGTCTTTTCGCTAGGCCCCTGACACCGACTTGGCCCTCAGGAGTTCGAGGCGTCAATTCATCGGCAGCAGACCTAATGGCACTGGACGACACCGACCAGCCCTTTGTGGGGTCACGGCCAATGCAACACTCATTCGTCTTCTGCGTCCAGCCCTTGGCTTTCGGCACGCGTCTTGTGGCCACTGGCGCCCGTCGCTTAATTCAAGGAAGGTGGGACAGCCATTCGCCAAAGTTCACGGCGGTGAGTAGAGAATCCGAGCGATTCAATTGAGCCAGCCGCAGATACGGCTCCGGGCGAGCACCGACGCCCAGCGAGGAGTCTGAACTACCGTTGCTATGACAGAGGATCCAGAGGTTCACCGTGAGCGATGTCCAGATCAACATCTCGGAGGCGGTCGAAATTGCGCCGCGCGTCTGGTGGGTTAGTACGCTCCTGGTCGGCGACAAGTTCCAGTGCCACGTCTACCTGATCGAGCAGGGCGACCAGTCGGTCCTGATCGATCCGGGTTCGGCCCTCACCGCTGAGGAGGTCATCCGCAAGGTCGACTCGGTGATCGGCCTCGAGAACGTCCGCTGGCTGGTCTGTTCGCACCAGGACCCCGACATCATCGGCGCCCTGCCGGCGTTGGTGGCCCGAGGGCTGCACCCTGAAGCCGCCATCGTGACACACTGGCGCGATGAGGACATGATCCGTGACAGCGGGACCCCCCTCACGTACTGGCGAATCGAAGAGCACGACTGGCGCCTCGCGCTCGAGGATCGGACGCTCCAGTTCGTGCGAACTCCGTACCTGCACTTTGCGGACGCGTTCGTCACGTTCGACGAAATGTCGGGGACGCTCTTCTCGTCCGACCTCTTCGGGGGATTCACCGATGATCGTTCGTTGTTCGCGACGTCGGTGGCCTACTTCGATTCGATCCGGGCGTTCCACGAGCACTACATGCCGAGCCGCGAGATCCTCGCCCACGCGCTCGAGCAGTTGCGCGAGCTGCCGATCCGGCGCATCGCGCCCCAGCACGGCCAGGTAATCCCGGAGGATCTGGTCGCACCGATCATGGACCTGCTCGAGAAGTTGGAGTGCGGGATCTACTTGCTGGCCCGTGAAGACCCGGGATTGGCTTTCCTGCTCGCGGCGAACCGGGCGATCCACGACGTAGTCGACGCGCTGGTGCGCGAGGAGCAGTTCTCAGCAGTCACGGCTCAGCTGGCTGAGTTGGCCCAGCAGTCGCTCGGCGCGCAGTACCTGGAACTGTGGGCAGCAACTGGTGAAACATTGTTGCAGTTCGAACAAGGTGACGGGTTCGCCGGGCACCGCGCGGATCCGCCGGCTGACGTCCAGGGCGTACTCAGAGGCGAGCCAGCGCCGGACAGCGCGCGGCTGATCCTCGCGCTCACGTCGCCAGCCTCCAACCAGATTGACGGTGCGGTGGTGCTGGGATTTCGTGAGCGGCCGAACCTCGGTAAACCGGCGATCGCCGTCGTTGGACAGATCGCCGGCCTCGTGGAGGTCGGCCTGGAGCGCGAGGTGCTGCGTCGCTCGGCCGATCTCGAACGAGCCGCGTGGCACGAGCGCGCCATCCACGACACCCTGACCGGCCTCTACAACCGAGTACTACTAAGCGACTCGGCTCGCAGGATGTTCGCGCTCGATGACCGCAACGAGACGGCACAAGTGGCAGCTCTGATGATCGACATCGATCTCTTCAAGAGGGTCAACGACACCTACGGCCACCCCACGGGCGACCGCGTACTCCAACACGTGGCCCAGGCCATTACGCAGAGCGTACGGCCCAGCGATCTGGTCTTCCGCTTCGGCGGCGAGGAGTTCCTGGTGCTCCTGCCCGACGTCGACGAGGCGACCGCGATCGCGGCGGCCGAGCGGATCCGCACGAACGTGGCCCACCCGGCCGAGGAGTGCCCCGACGTCACCGTCAGTGTGGGAGTCGCGCATCGCCACGAGGGCGAAGACCACGAGGACCTGGTCGCACGGGCCGACCTCGCGCTCTATCAGGCCAAGTCCAACGGCCGCAACCGGGTCGAAGTAGCTCCTTGAATAGGAGTTCGCCTCGTGCACTGCGCCAGCTCCAGTGAATCGGCCGAGTTGTTTCAGATCCATTGATCAGACCGGCGCTGGCTGCGAAACGCAACTGGGCGAGCCGACAATCCCGACATCAGTCAAAGCGTGATTGACGGTTGCCTGACGCACCGACTCGAAAAGTTGAATCACGTACTCATCGAACGAGGCCAGCAACTGCTTTAACAATCCCGTTGCCAAAGAAACAAGAAGAAGGCGCATGGAACCTGTGAATCGCGTCGGGTTTGCTGGAGGGCATGCTCTCCAGCAAACCCGACGCGATTCGGCCTATTGTTTCTGTCAGAAGACTCTCTGGCGATCAAGATCGAAAATGTCAGCGTTTCCGTCAGCAAATATTCCGAACTGCCGCGATTCGCAGTGAACGGTCATGAACGAAAAGCCTTACAGAATAGGACCTCTTGAACTTCAGTGAACGCCACTGTACCCAACGGGGCGGCATGGCATCTGCTCACCAATGGTGTCCTTTACGACGACCGCGCGCGCTATTTCGAGCTACGAGACGATCCTGCAGTTGAGGCGAAGCGGCTCCAACGGCGGATCGAGGCTCTCGGCTTCGAAGTCACGCTGACCGGAGCTGCGGCATAGCCAACCGTCATTCGGCAATCGCATCGCCAGTCCCCAGAACTGCCAATACCCTCGATCAGCGCGCCCAAGTTCCGGTCGCGGCTTTCACATTTCTCCCCAGCCATATTGCCTTCTGACGGCCCCAAATAGCCGACAGGTGGGGTTGGTCGGAGAGGTTCTAATTCAAACTCCTGAGTCGGGAATGCAACCTTTAGAGGAAGCGCATCCGAACGTCATCGCCGAAGGTCCCCGCCCGCTGCCCGTCCTTCCTCTTCACTTCGAGAACGCCGACCTTCTCGGCAGGCGCAAGCGTCAGTCTCTTGAGATGAGAGTCTGATACAAAAGGTGTGGGTCGCGTAACTTCAGTGGCTTCCGTCACTGTGAACCAGCGACTTCCAAACGCTCTCTTGAGCTCAGCGAGTAGGGGGCCGGTATCGGGATCTAACGAGAAGAGCATCTCTTGACCAGAATTCATCTTTGCCGAGTAGGAGATTCCACTTATTGGATCCACCTTCCACATGGCGCGCTTCATTTGGTCGAGACCCTTTTCGTGTTGAGTCGCGAATACCAATCGGTAGTCATTTCCATCATTCGTGTTAAGGCGAAAGGACGCTACGTGTTTTACCTGACCTTGACTTGAAAGTACTTCCTCAAACAACTCCATCAGAAAGCTTTTCCGATCATCTCCAGATAACGGAATGGCTTCGCGCCAACGGTCACCATCGAAAAGCGAGTTCAAAGTAGCTTCTTGACCAGCACGTCCCACGAAGCGATGGACGAACGACAAAGGAAGAAAGAAGAGTGCCTCGGATCGAGGGAAATCCAAGAAGCTACCCGTAAGAGACATGGAAGCCGACGAATAACCGAAAGGATCTATAAATGCGAACGTTGGAACTAGAGACTTTCCGTTGCCTTTGATCTTCGCGATGAGTTCACTAAATCGATCCTCAAATCGGCCGGGTTCAACGTGGATTTTTACGTTCGCAGGAACCTCCAGTTTTGCGATTTCTTCCTTCAGTGCCGCGACTCGTCGAGGGTCCTGCTCAATGAAGAGATAGAGAAATATCACATCGCCCAATTTTTCTAGGGAAGCGTGAGACAGTAGCGCGTCGAGCATGATGAGAGGCGACCCAGGCTCGCCATCCAAATATGTCCCGGGTCCAGCGAATCCATCGACCAGTAGAAGGCGTGGTGGCCCATCAGGTTGATACGCCTTCTTGGATTGGTAGCCCATGATCGGAATCCAAGCATCGAGATAGCTTCTCAGCACGCGGTGTTTGGCCCGTGTGTGGTCCTCGATCTTCCATCGCACGGGATCCATCGGCACTATCCCCTCTCTAAGGAACAGGGAACTGGAGAATTGCCTTCAGTTCAAACGGCGGCTGGTATGGATGGGTATTCATCCCAAGTGCGACCATCAAGGTGGCGACCACCCGCTTTCGGTGTTCGGCCTCCCCACTGCTTAAAGAAAAACGCAACATTTTCGGTCAAGCATTGGTCGCGAAGATCGGTGACCCATTGCACGTCAAGCGATCTTGCTCTCGGGCCACTTTCGCCGCCAGCAATGACCCAATCGATACCCGCCAGGTTAAGACTTGGTACGGGCCCCAGCATTGGTTCGACTGATAGGAATCGGACCGCTGCGGGCACGTCTCTCAAATGATTCGCACGAAAGGCGTAACGATCGTTTTCGATACTCACGCCCATCCAAACATTGGCAGGCCACTCGATTTGCGTCGAGAGTTGTACGAGCCTTTTGGAGCGCTTTGTCAATATTTGGTACGTGTGTCTGGGAGTTGACTTCATGACTTCGAATACTTGGAGGATGAATTCGAGGGGCACGGAATCGTGAAATAGATCACTCATCGAATTAACAAAGACTGTTCGCGGTGCGCCCCATCGACTCGGTACATCGAGCGCTTCGGGATGCAGCGTGAGTGCAAATCCGGGTCCCGAAGTTCGTACATCACCGTCTGGGAATGTCAAGTCAATTTGGCCCCAGCGTGATCACTTGATTTGGCCCCACCTAGCGCGCTCGATGGAGAATCTCGGCTCGCGTAATGTTCAGGGATGTCGTAACGAGAGCCATTTTGGTTCTA
>Ga0224553_1000979_pt1 | contig 11199 bp, 5 predicted proteins | sample 714S21014metaG_FD_179897 | JGI IMG/M metagenome (GOLD analysis project Ga0224553, IMG submission 179897) | Peat soil microbial communities from Stordalen Mire, Sweden - 717 S2 10-14 | ecosystem: Environmental > Terrestrial > Soil > Wetlands > Peat | place: Sweden: Norrbotten County, Stordalen... | reverse complement strand
TACGTAGCTATGCCCTGCGACCAGCGTCCCTGAGGGCAACACCAGCGTGGTGATGTTCCCGACAGAGTCGTTGTTATAGACCAGAACCCCGCTGGCCACATCCTTTACGTAGACCCCATAGCCGGTTGCACCCGTCACCACGCTCCAGGAGAAGGTTGGACTCAGAGTGGTTAGCGTAGGCCCCGGAGAAGATGAGCTGCCCGGAGAAATCGGAACTGGCGTTCCCGGTACCGCCGCCTGCTCAACGAAGTAGTACTGTGCGGAATAGGCCCCGAAACCGGCAGTGTTGCTGGCCCGCATGTTCCACACGTAGCTTTCCCCTGCGACCAGCGTCCCTGAGGGCAACACCAGCGTGGTGATGTTCCCGACCGAGTCGTTGTTGTAAACTAGAACCCCGCTAGCCACATCCTTGACGTAGACTCCGTAGCCGGTTGCACCAGTTACCGCGCTCCATGAGAAGGTTGGACTCAGAGTGGTTAGCGTAGGCCCCGGAGAAGATGAGCTGCCCGGAGAAATCGGAACTGGCGTTCCCGGTACCGCCGCCTGTTCAACGAAGTAGTATTGCGCGGAGTAGGCACCAAAACCGGCAGCATTGCTGGCCCGCATGTTCCAGACGTAGCTTTCCCCGGCGACCAATGTTCCTGAGGGCAGCACCAGCGAGGTGATGTTCCCGACAGAGTCGTTGCTGTAGACCAGAACCCCGCTGGCCACATCTTTTACGTAGACCCCATAGCCAGTTGCACCCGTAACCGCGCTCCAGGCAAAGGTCGGAGTCAGGGTAGTCAGGGTTGGCCCCGGAGAAGAGGTGCTGCCCGGTGAGATCGGCACCGGCGCTATTTGTACCGATGTTGACTGCGTGGTAAACGACCACTGCGATGAGAACTGGCCATTTTGTGTAATCGCGGTTCCCGACCACGTGTAGCTCTGCACCTGCCAGTAATAGGTCGTATTCGGGGAGAGTGCCACTGAGGTTGGGACTGTGAAACTGGTCCCTGTAAGCGAGCCCACTCCCAGGCTATTGAACAGGCATCCAGAACAAGTGGTGGCACTGGTACTGGTCGGCAGCGCCGAGAGGCTCGTTGCCACCATCAGCCAGTACCGATTGGCTCCAGTCACCGCGCTCCAACTAAAGGTTGGCGCGGTTGAGATCCCTGTCACTCCGTTCGTCGGTGAACTCTGCACCGGAGCCGGGAGCAAAGCTGTTGATTGTGTGGTAAAGGACCATTGCGGTGAGAATTGGCCGTTTTGTGTGATCGCGGTTCCCGACCACGTATAGCCTTGCACTTGCCAGTAGAAGATTGTATTCGGAGAAAGAGCCGCATCGTTCGGCACTGTAAAGCTGGTCCCCGTCAGCGAGCCGACTCCCAGACTGTTGAACAGGCACCCGGAACAAGTGGTCGCGCTCGTACTCGTCGGCAGCGATGACGCACTTGTCGCGACCATCAGCCAATAGCGATTGGCTCCGGCCACCGCGCTCCAACTAAAGGTCGGTGCGGTTGAGATCCCTGTCGCTCCGTTCGCCGGTGAGCTTTGCACCGGTGCCGGGAGTAAAGCTGTCGATTGTGTGGTAAGGGACCACTGCGGCGAAAATTGGCCATTTTGCGTGATCGCGGTTCCCGACCATGTGTAGCCCTGCACCTGCCAGTAGTAGGTCGTGTTTGGAGAGAGTGCAGCCACGCTTGGCACCGTAAAGCTGGTTCCCGTCAGCGAACCCACTCCAAGGCTGTTAAACAGGCACCCGGAACAGGTAGTGGCCGCGGAAATCGTTGGCAGTGCCGAAGGACTCGTTGCAACCATCAGCCAGTACCGATTAACTCCCGTCACTGCGTTCCAACTGAAGGTGGGTGTAGTTGAGACTCCTGTCGCCCCATTTGCCGGCGAACTCTGCACGGGCGCCGGAAGAGGAGCTGCCGATTGCGTGGCAAATGACCACAGTGGAGAGAACTGCCCCTCCTGAGTGATCGCGGTTCCCGACCATGTGTAACCCTGCACCTGCCAGTAGTAGGTCGCACCTGCAGTCAAGGATGCTGTGCTTGTCACCATGAAGCTTGTCCCCGTCAACGAACCCACTCCCAGGCTGTTGAACAAGCACCCAGAACATGTAGTAGCGTTGGGACTGGTCGGCAGGGCCGAGGGGCTTGTGGCGACCATAAGCCAATAACGATTGGCTCCCGCCACTGCACTCCAACTAAAGGTTGGTGTGGCTGAGATCCCTGTCGCTCCATTCGCCGGTGCGCTTTCTAGCGGCGCTGAGAGCAGAGACCCTTGGGCGGTGACCTGGAACGGCCACCAATTTGACGCTGTTCCATCGGGATTAACGACTTCTACCTGCCATGAGGCGGTTTGGTTTCCGAAGACGCTTCCAATCGCTATGGTCGTCGGATTAGTTGAATCAGGTATAAAAGGACCCTGAACTACTCCGCTTGCAGGTTTCCAGTAGACCTTTGCTCCGCTAACAAAGCCTGATCCAATAATAGTCACGGGCGTGCTGTCGCTGGACCCAATTACCGGACTTGGTGCAAGTCCGACAATCGCAGGCGCGCCACCACTCGCTGAACTTACACTAACGACAGCAGTTTCTATCGGCGATGCGCTACTCGCCAACTCGGTGATGTGCTGGCCTGCGTCGCCAACCATGGCAACTGTCTGGAGAGCGGTATTCGCGGCGGTGAAGAATACGTTTATCTTTGTCGCCCAATCCCAGACTCCACTTTCGACCTGATCCTGCACACACTGCTTAGCGGCCACCGCATAATCCTGACTAAGCTGGTTTACGTCAGTGCTGAGGAGTGAAACCGTGTCCTGAAAATTGTCGAAGTTCTGGTTCTGAAACTGGTTTTCGATGGTAAATACTTCGCCTTCATGAACCACCAAATCCCAGACACACTTATCTATATTCTGTCCATTTCCAGTGCTGGCCAGGAGAAAGACATTGTCATTGAGCGCCATGTGTGCGATATTCAGCGCCAACGCCGTGTTGTTCCATGTCGGACTGGAAACTCCGTAGTTTCCGCTCTTAAGATTCTGCAATTCGTCCGAATCCGCAAAGCCACCGCTGTACGCGCGGAGAGCATATGTGCCGGAACTGTTTGCAGGAACAGTAAATTGCGAACTAAGCTGCGTATTATCTGATAGATCAAAGTCGTATGCCACAATATCCGCAAAACCAACTGAAGGGTCGATAGCACTAAACGTGCTCTGCCCCGTGAGCATCAGGACACTGCAACTCCCTCCCAAGATCGATGTACCTCCAGATGTCGAGCATGAGAGCATCTCTCCCTCTGGGCTGTTCGGTCCAAACGCATCCTGGCCTGGCTCGATGGCACTTGCTCCGTTGGGCGGCAAACTGCTTGTGGAGATCGGCCCGGTTATCGCGATCCAGTCGATGTCACACCCTGTAGCAAACGGGAAGTTGCCTTCATTCGTCGGGCAAGATTGATCCTGTAGGTTGATCGTGTACGTATTATTTTGAGGCTGAGACTGTGCAATCACATTGATATATTCCAAATCAAGGCATTGCAACTGTCCGGTCGCAACAGGGCTAATGTGGCTCGATGTCCAGTTCCAGCAATTGGGTGTTGCGACAATGACATACCCCGAGGAGCTTGCTTGAGCGTTTGTCACCGATGATTCCGATGCTGGCCGGCCAATTGTTAACCTGGACTCTTTAGATCTCTCAGCCGCAGATAACTGTGGGGTAGGATTTTTATTCAGCGTATTTGTGACCGAAACGATCGCTGCCAACAAATCGCTTTGGACGGTGGCATCCGAAAGTGGATCGGCTTCGGACGCAGCATTTACAAGTGCTGCGGCCAGTAGAGCCGTATTGGGATCAGCAGCGATTGCAGCTTGAACGTTTGCGGCGAGTGTGGGGTTCGACGTGTAGAGGTATGGAGTCATGAACAGAATAGACTCCGCTGTGGTCTGTGAGTCGATGGCAATGGAGTTTGGAGAACTCCCGGCGAGAGGCGTTGCGGTAATTTGATATTTAGTTATAAAGACGGAACGATGCCCATGTGTTAGAGCTTGCGAAGCGAGCAAGTGCCGAGCACTCATAACAGCAGCGGCATTTGTTCCTTGGGATAGATCACCCGCAAAAGTACTCCAGGCAAAAGACTTGCCAGGAACCAAAGCTGCAAGCAGTGTACTTCCTAGCGGCGTAACTGAGGCAACGAAGTTTCCTTGACCGTCCGGCGTGCTCTGTTGTCCGGCGTAACTGACAACAGTCAGTGTTGTTGGATCTGTACCAGGGGGAGTTGACACAACTCCGTTTGTGCCGGACACAGGTTGTGCAGTGAAAGACCAAGTGGATGATGACGCAATAGGCGTGCCGGCGGGATCAGCTACGACGTTGCTTATCGCCACACTGTACTGGGCGCCTGGTGTTAACAGAATGGTGGGCGTAATCGTTACGATGTTTGTAGCCGGATTATACAAAACCGAAGAGCCGATTGGGGTGCCTTCGGAACTTAGGGCGACAGTCGAGGGGTTTATGGTGTCTGGATTGATCGCCTCACTGAATTGGATTTGTACAGTTGAATCAAGCGCGATACCGGTCTGATTTGCTGTTGGGGTGGTAGAAAGAATTGAGGGCGCACCAGTGTCAGGTAGAACCGTCACACTAGCGGTGGCACTCTGGGTCGCATCGGTTTGACTCGTTGCGGTAACAGTAACTCCTGGCGGGCTGGGAAGAGCATTGGGAGCAATGTAGAAGCCAGTGCTGTCGATCTGGCCGACCGTAAGATTGCCTCCAGGGACGCCGTTCACCTCCCAGATAACAGCTGCGCTTGAACTCCCATTCACGGTTGCTGAAAACTGCTGAGAATGGAAAACCTGAACCTGGGCGGACGTTGGAAGAATCGAAACGTTCGACTGAGTCGCCACGGTAACCGTAGCTGTACCCGACTTCGTTGAGTCCTGCGTTGAAGCGGCTTTGACGGTGGCGGTGCCCGTAGACGCGGGTGTGAAGACGCCGGAGCTGTTAACGCTTCCGATGCTTGTCGGACTTACCGACCAGTTCACCGAATTACTGAATCCCCCGGTTCCAGTCACAGATTGAACGCAAGTCGAGGCCTGGTTTGTCTGAATGGATACTGGCGAGCAGGCTACCGTAACCGACGTTATCGTGGATGGCGCGGTCACAGTAACTGTGGACGAACCAGATTTGGTCGAATCTTGTGTTGAGGTTGCCGTGATGGTAGCGGTTCCCACTGACGTGGGTGTAAAAACACCAGTGCTGCTAACGCTGCCTATGCTCGTGGGACTGACAGACCACGAAACCGCAGAACTGTAGCTCCCAGTACCCTGAACGGAAGCCGTGCAGGCGGATGTCTGTGTCGTAAGGATGGATGCTGGGGAGCAGGTGACTGAGAGCGAAGTGATCGTAACGGGAACGGTCACCGTTACCGTTGTCGATCCTGACTTGGTGGAATCTTCGGTTGACGAGGCGGTGATAGTGTCCGAGCCCGAAGCTGGTACAGTGGCTGGTGCCGTGTACAGTCCTGAGCTTGAGATTGTGCCCGAGCCCGCCGACCATGTCACCGTGGAACTATAGCTGCCGGTTCCAGACACCGTTGGCGAACACTGGCTGGTCTTGCCGGTCTGGACGCTGGTCGGGGTGCAAGAGACGGTTACCGAGGTGATCGTAGGACTGGAAGGCGGAGTTCCTCCTCCACCGGAGCTACCTCCGCCACACGCAGAAACGAACAGGAATGGCACGCCCAGAAGGACGGCATACGCCAAACAAAGGTCTTTGTTTGCTGAATTCCGACACGACAGGAAGGTCATCGTTCATTCCCCACAAACCTGCGAGACTTGTGATCTCAAGCGGTAACGGGCAAACCAGCCCTCAATGAACTGAAAGGGGGAGATAACCGATGATTGCGTGATTCAGTTGGCCTAAAGCATACAGCGGCGTCATGCAAAGCGTAAGAGACACTTGCGATTGGCTCATTTACGCAGTACGCAACGAGCCAATTCCCCCCCACGTCAAGTGCCAACCATAATACACAGTTCTGCAGGGCATATACGACCGGGTTCAGTGCCTTTTCAGCACTTTTCAACCAAGTCGCGTAGTCGAACTCCGAGCGAGATGGCAATACGGTGCAGCTTCATGATGCTGATATTCCGTATGCCGCGCTCTACACCGGATATGAACGTCCAATGAAGTCCAGCTCTCTCCGCCAGTTGTTCCTGCGTTAAGCCCAGCGTTTCCCGCCGGTTACGGATTGTCTGTCCCAAGGGCTTTCTGGGATCGGTGATTGGAACGTCCACTCACCGATGTTTTCGGTTTCAGCCTGGCGAGTACATAGTATATAGTCTATGCCGATGAGAAATCTATCTTTTTAGATGACTTCGTGCCCACGATAGCCATTTCCTGGCTCCATGCCAAGTCATTGGGATATCGGGCGCTCTCGGACCTACTGGTCCGCTGGTCTCTGGCCCGATATGGGGTGATCTCTCTGAGAAAATCCTCACAGGTGTTTCCCGAACCAATATCCTAGGAAGAGAAGTCCAAAGCCGCTAAGTAGCCCTCCGGCAAATAGGCTCCACAGCAGGTAGCCCCGCGCCCCGAGCAGCTTGACCCGGAAATCCCGCGTCGCCGCTGACAGTGCATCTTGTGCGTTCCGAATTGCCCCGTCGAGCGCGCCCTTCAGCCATCCATCCATCTGCTTCTGTGACGTTGCCAGGGCCTGCGCCAGGCTCGATTCGATGATGGTACGGATGACGGCGGCGAACTGCTGCCGGGTTTCCTCGGTGTAGCACTTGAGAATTGCCTCCCCGGCGATGGAATCATGGAGACTGGCCTGGACATCCTCCAGAAGTTGCCGAGTCGTCAATCCAGCCTCTTCGATGGTGCCTTTCATTTGAGTGGCCGCGTAATCCGCAATTTCACGCGTCACGCTGCGGAGCCTGGCCTGTTCTACTGTCGCATCATTGAGTCCCCGCGCCACATTTTCGAGCGCCCGGCACTCCACCACGCTCAGCTTGTAGCGGAGCCATTCGGGATCTTCCGGGTCCATCTTCGAAAACTGCTTGACCAGATCGAAGAGAACCCGTTCTCTCGCCTCCCCTTCAGGAAAGGCGAGATACACGAGGTCACGAATCCAGGCGGATTTGTCGTTTGCTGCCAAAGGGGCTGTGCTCATGGAAGGAGGACCTTTCTCGCCTCAGTAAATTGGCTGAAGGCGCGGAAGCGGTACGTTCTTGCCCGGAGGGTCATGTCCGGCGCTCTCAGTTCCGGCACGTTAGTTCTGCGGTCGCCCACGTCACCCAGGGTAACGTTCATCGTCCGCATGATCTGTTGGAGATCGGGCCGTCGGGCATCCATCCGAATTTCGATGGGCGAGAACACTTCCCGAAAGGCCGCCACATCCGGCTCCAGCTTCGGATTGTCCCAGGACGAAGCCACACCATCCTGAAAATGGTTGTGGACAATGACGTAGTCCACGGTGTTCTGCAGTTCGGCGCCCCACTCGATCACCGACCGTGCTGAAGCGATGTCGGCATCGACAACGCCAATGGCAGTCCACCGGAGATCGAGTCCAGATTCCTGCATCACCTTATAGAAATCTCGGAACCACGGAATCATCCGATGCCCTTGTGCGGCACCCAAGTCAGCCAGAATCACGTCGGCACTCGATTCCAGTGAGATTCCCAGCAGCTTGTCGTATGCCCAACTCTCCAGTGCCGGGAGCTTGTGCGCTTTGGAGAACAGCGCCTTGAAGCAACCCTCCGCTTTGTTGTCCGGGTCCATATCGAAAAGTTCAGCGGTATACGCAGTGCTCGCATACCACTCTGCCAGCGTTGCCATGACTGTCGTCTTTCCCACGCCGCCCTTGCCGGCGATTGGAAAGACCACCCGCTTCGGTTTCATTTCCAGGGCCGCGTTCAATCCTCGCTCCGCCCCACAAAGACGCTCGGCTTGAAAACCCTCGTCGGTTTCAACCGCGACTCCCGTTGGCGATTCAGTTCCGCTTCGCGATCCAGTTTCGCCATTGCCTCTTCTCTCTGTACTTGCCATGCCGGTTTCTCCTTGTCCTCTGTGCTTTCAGTGCTAACGCCGTTTTCACGGACCTTTGGTTGATGAACTTCTTTCCCCACGACAGCAGGCGGGAGGTTCTCGCGCCTTTTAGGCGTTTCAGCGGATGTTCCTGTGAGTCGCACAGCCATCCGCCAGAACTGTCGATAGCTTCCCTCGTATCCGCATTCTGCCAACGCCCGCCAAATCTCTTTCCAGGGAAGCCCGATTCCATACGCAGCCCCTAATTCAGCCGCGAGCCCTTTCAAGCCCCGTGCCTTGAATGGCACCAGTTCCCGTCGCTCGCGAAACCGATCCAGCAACGCATCAAGTTCGGGGGCTTTGTTCTGTATTGCAATGCTCATTGCACTAGAGTATGCCGACTTCGCACTGTTCTTGCAAGCCTTGAGAGGCACATTCTTACTCATTTCTGCTCAACAAGGCTCATAAAGACTCACAAAGCCTCATTCCCGCATGGCAGCTAAGACGATGAGGCTAAATGAGCCTTTATCTGGCATTGTGAGTCTTTTCTTGCAGCCGCAGGCTGCGCTTTCCGAAGGTCGAAGACCACCGGGAGGTTGGCTGTTTTGCAGCCGTCTTCGTTGGATAATGCAGTAGTGGAACATAAAGCGCAGCGGCACTTTGAAGGTTTGCTCTTGCCATCTCTGTTTATTGCAAGGGTTTATAGCGCGGCACATGAGGTTCCTGAAAGGACCATTGTGCCGCACATTGTTATCGCCATGTACATTGCGGTATAGTGCTGTTATGCCAAAGCGGAAACGCCACGAATCCGTTCGCTACTCGGTCCGGCTCAGCCAGATCCAATCAGAGCGCCTTGCTGCTTTGCGGGAGCAGCTTCACGCCAGGAGCGATAACGAGGTGTTCGACTACCTGGTCACGGTAGGCACCAACCAGCGCGACGACCTTGAGCAGCTCGTCTACGCGCTCTTTGGGAATCTTGCGGACAGTCTGGCACGGAGATTCCAGAGCCTGGAGGCGGTCAGTCAGCTTCATCTCGCCTTGACCGACACGTTCATCAAGTACGCCCTCACGGCTCTCCCCGAGGTTCCAACTTCGCTCATCGCGGGAGCTAGGGCGCGTGCGGCCAAAGTCTACGAACAGGTGAATATCACTGCCGCCCGAGAGTTCCAACGCCGGAGAGAATCGGACGCCTATTCTCCGGCAGAACTTGGAATTGAGGAAGAGCCGACAACTCTGTCGTAAGGCGTAACGGAGGTGACTTTCCATGCCCCGTGCATCGGTGCAGCAAAGCGAGGCCAAAGAAAAGGGCGAGCGTTCTAGCCGCCTTCGGCCTGGCCGAGTTCATCGGACCAACGCCTCACCGCCGCATGTCACAGGCACGGCAAGGAATCTGTTTCGACTTGTCAGGCTTGTTAGCCGGTCCTCTCCCGGCAGTAGTAAAGCCTCATCATCTGCCATCCGGCTTCCCGCCTTTGCACGATCATCTCCATTCCAGCGCCGCGCCATCGTGAACGTCCGCTATGCGTCCGCCCGGACGCCGGGGGGTTGGAAAGCGCATGGAACATACATCGAGCGCGAAAGCGCCAAAGGCGACCGCGTGCCGACTGAGAAAGAGACGGGTGTAGCAATCGGCAGCCAGGTTCCCGCCCCTGACCGGCTTGGCTTGGCGCAGGAGCACCAACTTGGTTCGTTGGCTGAAAGATGGCAGAAGGCCGGCGATAAGCGCATCTTCAAGATCATCTTGTCCCCCGAAGACGCGAACGCGGATTTCCAGCAGACGGCATCAGCCTTGGTGGCCCGGATCGAGCAGTACACTGGAGCGCCGGTCGAATGGGGAGGCGTGGTCCACCGCAACACCGACCATCCACACGCGCACATCGTTGTGCGGGGGCGCCTGCCATCCGGGGAGCCGCTCAAACTTCCACCGGCCTTGATTCGCAAAGGGCTCAGAGACGCCGTCCAAAGCTCGCTGACACGGCTACTCGGCCCGCGAACCATCGCGGACATCGAGCACCAGAAGCAGGTCGAGCTAACCGCAAACCGGGTCACTCCCTTGGACCGTCGGCTGGCCGGTCGAGCGATTCCGTACGACGCGGACCCAGTGTACAAAGATGCCGGAACTGCGACGAGCGCGGCAGAGGTGACCCGGCTTCGGTACCTCAAGGAGCTTGGTCTCTCCAAACCGTACGCCGGAGACCGTTGGCTTGTCCGATCCGATTTCGTCACGCAGCTTCAGCAGATGAAGGACATTCAGGACCGCGCGCGAACGCTTTTCCGGAGCGGCGTCGCGATCAGCGATCCACACGCCCCGATGGAGTATTCCACATTCTCGAAAAAGCTGATCGGGCGCGTTCTCCTCAACAGTGAAGACGAGCGTGCGGGCGCGCTTCAGACCATCTTCGAGACCACCCAAGGCAAGATCGAGATTATCCGCCACGATGCCACACTCCGAGCGGCATGGGCGCGGGGAGACCTTGAACCCGGAAACGTAGTGACGATCGACAGCCTAAGAACAGACCCCAACAAACTTTATGCCTCTACACTCGGCAAAGACAAAGACGTTCTCACCGATGAGAAGGCGCTTGGCTCCATCCTGCGCCGGATGCGTTCGATGAACCTGGCCACTGGGGAATCGGATAAAGGATGGATGGGCCAACTCAATAGCGCCCTCCGCTCCAAAATGACGGAAAGGACGCGGGACCGGGGATACTGATTTTGCAATCTCCGGTAGTGAAATGTACTCTTCTATACGAGGAGACATTCCATGAAGAACGGAACAACAGCGCCGCCCGGATACGTTCTCCCGAATCGTCCCAGTTGGCAAGGAGGGTGGAATATCCGATCGGTCGTCGGGGCTGCGATTGCCTTTGTTCTGGCCGCCAGCGCCGCAACCGAGTGGCTTGCGATTCAACTCAACAATCCAGTCGAGATGGGCTATCCCATCTTGTGGGTACGCGGCACGGCAATCTTCCAGCCCTTTGCAGCCCTTGTGCTCTGGAAGCATTACGCAGGCAGCCGCCTGATTAGTTCTGGAGTTCGTAAGGACCTCTGGATTGCATTTGGAGGGACCCTCATGGGCGGACTCTTTCTGGCCTACTTCACCTACTGGTTTCTCTCCCTCATCCGCGACCGCAAGAGCACAGACAGCCTGATGAACCTGCATGGCTCCGCAACGTGGGCTAAACGCGAAGACATTC
>Ga0224553_1000972_pt1 | contig 11226 bp, 13 predicted proteins | sample 714S21014metaG_FD_179897 | JGI IMG/M metagenome (GOLD analysis project Ga0224553, IMG submission 179897) | Peat soil microbial communities from Stordalen Mire, Sweden - 717 S2 10-14 | ecosystem: Environmental > Terrestrial > Soil > Wetlands > Peat | place: Sweden: Norrbotten County, Stordalen... | reverse complement strand
TGAAGACAAGCGCTTCAAGATTTTCTGCGGATCGTCCAATCGTGCGCTCACGGAGGAGATCTGCAAGTTCGTCGGCGTGCCGCTGGGCGAAGCCAAGTTGCAGCGGTTTGCCGATGGCGAGGTTTACTTTCAGCTGCTCGAGAACGTGCGCGGCGTGGATGTGTTTCTGGTCCAGCCCACCTGCCGCCCCGTGGACGAGCATTTGATGGAGTTGTTGATTATGATCGACGCGCTGAAGCGCGCATCGGCAGGCAGAATTACGGCTGTAATGCCGTACTACGGCTACGCAAGGCAGGACCGCAAGGACCGGCCGCGCGTGGCGATTACGGCCAAGCTGATTGCCGATCTGCTGAGCACCGCCGGTGCGAACCGGGCGCTGCTGGTCGATCTGCATGCGGCGCAGATTCAAGGCTTCTTCAATATCCCGGTGGACCATATGTTTGCCAGCCCGGTGCTGGTCGGCTACTTCCGGGATTTGAACCTGCCCGATCTGACCGTGGTCTCGCCGGACGCCGGAGGTGTGGAGCGCGCGCGCCACGTCGCCAAGAAGCTGGAAGTGCCGTTGGCCATCGTCGATAAGCGGCGGACCGACGTCAATGTGGCCGAGGTGATGAACGTGATCGGCGATGTGGAAGGCCGGACGTGCCTGATCGTCGACGACATCATCGACACCGCCGGAACGCTGGTGGGAACGGTGGAAGCGCTGCTGGCGCAGGGCGCGAAGAAGGTTTATGCATGCGCATCGCACCCGGTGCTGTCGGGCCCCGCGGTAGAACGCATTGCGGCATCGCGGCTGGAGGAACTGGTGGTGACCAACACCATTCCACTGCGCGGAGACGCACTGCTGGTGCCGAAGATCAAGGTGCTATCGATCGCCGGGCTGCTGGGCCGCGCGATCGAGAGCATCCATATGGAGACCAGCGTGAGTACGCTGTTCAATTAGAAGCGAGTGTTCAGTTGTCAGTTCTCAGTTGTCAGTTGAAAAGGCAAGTGCGGTCTTAGATTCAGCGGCAAAGCCGCAAAGGGAGCGGAGATCGAGGCGTCATTGGCGGGGTCGGTTCTTCAACTGAGCACTGACAACTGAGCACTGACAACTGTTTTCCCCCGTGCCCGAAAGGAAGATTGATCATGGCAGCAACCTCTAGCATTCCCGCCGTCGTCGCCACGCCCCGCGAGGGCAAGTTCAACAAGAACGCAGCTCGTCGCGTGCGCGCCGCAGGCAAGATTCCCGCAGTGGTTTACGGAGCGGGGCAGGCGTCCGTCGCCGTAACCGTGGACCCGCGCATCATTACCAAGATTCTGCATTCCGATTCAGGCCACAATACGATTTTCGATCTCGATGTCGCGGGCGCCCAGGTGAAGGCGATGGTGGTTGACTGGCAGCATGATCCGGTCAAGGGCGCGCTGCTGCACATCGACCTGAAGCGGATTGCCATGGACAAGGCGATGCAAGTCTCGGTGCCGATCCAGTTGATTGGCGTGCCGCTGGGCGTCAAGGCCCAGGGCGGCATCCTGGAGCATGTGCTGCGCGAGGTGGAAGTCGAGTGCCTGCCCAGCGATATCCCGGGCCACCTGGACGTCGATGTCTCCGCGCTGGAGATCAACGGCTCGGTCCACGTCTCCGACCTGCCCCACTCTGCCAAGATCAAGTTTCTGTCGGACGAGAGCCTGACGGTTGCCCACGTCGCCGCGATCAAGGAAGAGGTTGTGGAGCCTGAGGCAGTGGACGCAACCGCGGTTCCGACCGAACCGGAAGTTGCCAAGAAGGGCAAGGGCGAAGCGGAAGCCGCGCCGGATGCCAAGGATGCCAAGGCCGATGCCAAGGCAGACGACAAGGCAGAGAAGTCCGACAGGAAGAAGTAAGAAGAACAGTTGTCAGTTGCTGGTTGCTAGTTGTCAGTTGAAGACAGAGGAATGGCGGCGTGAAACTGATCATCGGTCTCGGCAACCCCGGTATCGAGTATCAATTCACCCCGCACAATGCCGGCTTTCTGGCGGTGGATCGTATTGCTGAGTACTGCAATGCGACCGTCGCGAATCGCCGGTGCAGGGCGCTTACGGGGAAGGCAAAGCTGGCAGGGCACGACGTCCTGCTGGCCAAGCCGGAGACGTACATGAACCTGAGCGGGCTGTCGGTGGCCGCGCTGGTTCGCGAGTTCGAAATTCCGATCCCGTCCACATCGGCAATACCGGACCTGATCGTGATCTATGACGAGCTGGACCTGCCGCTGGGCACGATTCGCATTCGCGAGCGCGGCTCGGCAAACGGGCACAATGGAGCGATTTCCGTCTCCGGCGCGCTGGGCACGGACGAGTGGTTGAGGATCCGCATCGGGGTAGGCAAGCCGCCTCTTGCGGATGGCAGAGAGATCAAGTCGGGCGGCACGGATTACTTGCTCAGCCCGATGCGGAAGCAGGAGCTTGCAGTGCTGGATGAAGTGCTCGACCGGGTTCGCAGCGCGGTCGAGGCAATACTCACCAAGGGACCTGGTCCCGCGATGAGCGAGTTCAATAGAAGCGAGTTGTAAGTTGTCAGTTCACAGTTGTCAGTTGGAAGACAAAGCGCAGGTGGTCGAGCGGTCGGTTCTCAACTGAGAACTGACAACTGACAACCGACAACCGAGAACTTTGTAGTCAAACTTTCCAGACCGGGCCGGCAGAACATACGCCGGCGCGGTGCGAAGCAGAACTTCGCAGAAAGAAGTAACCGAATGAATCGTACCTACGAAATCATGTTTATCGTCCGTCCGGACGTTGAAGAGGCCGACCTCGACAAGTTGATCGAGGGGTTCTCGGCTAACATCACCTCGGGCGGCGGCGAAGTCACCGCCGTCGAGAAGATGGGACGGCGCAGGCTGGCCTACACCGTGCGCAGGTTTAACGACGGCTTTTACGTGCTGCTCACGGTTGCAGCTCCGGGCAGCCTGATCGGCGAAATCGAGCGCCGCCTGCGCGTCTCCGAGCCGGTGATCAAGTTCATCACCGTGCGCATGGACGAGGAAGAGAAGCGACTGGCCAAGGTGAAGGCCCTGCGCGACTCCCGGGTAAAGCGCAGCGCGCAGCCGATTGCGCCGCAGTCTGTTCCAGCGCCCGCTGCCGACGCGCCCTCCGTATCCGCTGCCGCGGAAACGCCCGCTCCCGAAGCGCCGTCTGCCTCCGCCGAACCGGAAGCGAAATCCGCCGAGCCGGTCGCAGCCCCGGCCTAGGCCGCGCGCACGGAAGCTCCGTTTTGCGGGGCAGCACTGCTGCTTCGCCCTGAGGATCAAATTTCCATCCCCGCTCTCACCCCGGCCTGGTTGGCGGACACTAAAAAGGCGACTCGCAGGCATGCAATCCTGCCGAGAACCTGGAGCGGGCGACGGCACAACAGGGAGACCCCCGAGAGGAAAGGTCCCAAGAGGAAAATACAATGGCTGACGAAACCAGCACACCGCAAGGCACACCGGAATCCGCACCAGCGCAATCCGCACCGGCGCAATCCGCACCAGCGCCAAGAGAAGCAAGGCCCTACACGCCGCGACCTGCGTACGCAGGTCCGGGAGGCTCGCGTCCGCCCCGTCCCGCGGGCGGTCCGGGAGGCCCAGGCGGCGGACCTGGAGGAGCAGGCGGACGGAAGTTTTTCCGGCGCAAGAAGGTCTGCAAGTTCTGCACCGAGAAGATCGACGCAATCAGCTACCGCGATGTCCGCCTGCTGCAGGGCTTTGTCGCTGAGCGGGGCAAGATTGTTCCTCGCCGCCTGACCGGCGTCTGCACCCGCCACCAGCGCAAGGTTTCGCAGGCCATCAAGCAGTCGCGCAACATCGCCCTGCTGGCATTCGCCGCGCGGTTCTAGGCGAAATGAAGGTACGTGACCTTATCAAAGCTGGTGGAACGCGATGGCTGGCAGCATGTCCGGACGACAGGCAGCCACCGCCACTTTCGCCATCCTGAGAAGCCCGGCACAGTCACTATCCCGGGTCATCCCTCGGATGATGTCGCAATCGGCACTGAACTGAGTATTTTTAGGCAGGCAGGTTTGAAGAGGAGGTAACAATGGCGGAGCAAGGAAAGACCAGCGAGTATCTGGTTGTCTATGAAAAGACGCCCACCGGCTACAGCGCCTACGTTCCCGATCTTCCCAGTTGCATCAGCACCGGTCCTACGTTGCAGGATACGAAGAAGAACATGCAGGAAGCGATCGGCGGGCACTTGAGCGTCATGCGCGAATTCGGCGACGCCATTCCGCTGCCGACCACAACCGCCGAGCCGATGAAGATCCCGGCGTAAAACTTTTGAAATCCGGGCCGGAGACGGACCGATACGATTGGAGAAATTCAATGGAAGTGATACTGAAGGAAGACGTCAATAAGCTCGGCCTCCGCGGCGATGTGGTCAAGGTCGCGGACGGATATGGACGCAATTACCTGTTGCCGGAGAAGCTAGCGATCCAGGCCACCCCTGGGAACAAGGCGGTGATTGAGCAGATGAAGGGCTCATCCATCCGCAAGCTGGCCAAGGAAAAGGTCGAGTCGGAAGACCTGGCCAAGAAGCTGGAAGCCGTGGAACTGGTGTTCACGCGCAAGGTGGGCGAAAACGACCACCTGTTCGGTTCGGTTACGTCCAGCGACATTGCGCATCAGCTCGAGGAGAAGGGCTACACCGTCGACCGGCGCAAGATCTCGCTGGAAGAGCCGCTGAAGTCGCTGGGTGAGTTCCATGTGCCGATCAAGCTGCACCGCGAGGTCACGTCTCACCTGAAAGTGACGGTGAAGGGCGAAGAGCCCGAAGAGACGACTGAGCCGGCCGCGTAAGCGGGAACGAAAAACCAGTCACCGGGAGGGCGCATCTCCATGGGAGACCGTGGGGATGATGCCCTTCTTTTGTGTCTCTTATTCGAGACACAGGTGACGGAAGGGTGGAAGGATCGCATGGGGGCGCTCTCTCCCGTTGTGTGGTCTACCTAACACAAAACACGCCCCCGATAGGAAGTTGATTTTCCAAAGAGTGTGCAAGTTATTGCACTTAATTACCCAGGATGCCTAATCTGAGGAGGCCTGAAACAGGGGCAAGTATCTCATTCTGAGCGGTATGGTGGATTCCTGAGAAACACCGCAGATGGCGCTCAAATTGCACATAGCAGCGTGTGGGGTAGTAGTAAGCCCCGAGGGCCACGAACGTGTTCAGAAACGTGTTTAGCAAGGTCACTACTCTCCTTTCTCTTGGGTTGCTTGCCGCCATCTCTACTGTCGCTCACGCAACCACCACTGTCGAAACCTTTGACTTGACCCAGAATGGCCTCGGTGTCACCGGGCAGACCTTTGCGGTGGTGACGTTAACCCAGAGCGTCACCGGTACAGTCACGGTCCAGGAGGTCCTCAGTTCCGGCATCGACTTCGTCGGCAAGAGTTCCGGCGACGCGCTGGCGTTCGACATTGCAGGCCTGACACCGGCCCAGCTTAAGTCCGATATCACGTTTGCCCCAAGCTCGCTGGGTAAGTACACGGTTTCCAGTTCGAGCTACGCGACCCCCTTCGGGAGTTTCCTCGACGCGATCGATTCGAGTTCGAGTAGCCCCTATGCTGGTCCCCTGAACTTTACGATCACCGATCCTGGGCTCACCCTGAGCGACTTTACGCCTACGATTTCCTCTTACGGAAACAGCTTCTTTGCCTCCGACATCAAGGACTACAGCGAGTGCGGGTACCCAACCGGGTTGGTTGGCGGAAGGCTCACGTGGACTACGACCGTGGTCCCCGAGCCGTCGTCGCTGCTGCTGCTGGGCACCGGGATTCTAGGATTGGCCGGAGCCGTTCGCCGAAGGTTGATGGTCTGAACAGGATTACCGCAACGCCTTAACGTTCACAGAGCTCCCGCAAACCAGCGGGGGCTCTGCTTGTCTGGCGCGCGCAACGACCGTCGATCGGCGCCCGCGGCGGCCTCTTCAGCCCGCATCCAAACTTTCTGCCTGGGGTGGCGGGGTTTTTCAATTAATGAGCTATCAGCTGTGAGCTATCCAGCTAACAGCTAACAACCAAGACAAATGCGGGGATTCTTCGCTGCGCTCAGAATGACAACTTTGAACGCTGCGCTCAGAATGACAACTTTGAAGGGCGAGCGGCTACTCGTACTTCAGGGTCTCGACCGGGTCCAGGCGCGCGGCGCGGTTGGCGGGCACGGTGCCGAAGATTACGCCCACCACGACCGAGGTGGCCAGCGCGATGGGCGCGGACTGCCAGCCAACGGGAATGTTGAACGGGGTAAGGAAACGCACCGAGAGCGGGACGGCGAGGCCGAGCAGCGTGCCGATAATCCCGCCGGAGAGCGAGAGGAAGACCGCTTCGGTGAGGAATTGGAGGCGTATCTCGCGCCGGGTGGCGCCCAGCGCCTTGCGGATGCCTATCTCGCGGATGCGCGACTGTACATTGGCCAGCATGCTGTTCATGATTCCCACGCCGGCGACCACCAGGGTAATTGCCGCCGCCAGCGTCAGCACCCAGGTGAGGATGTTGGCGATCTTGCGGGTGTCGTGGAGAATCTCAGTAAATGTCTGGGCGCGGTAGACGCTGTTGGGCCGGTGCCGGCTCTGGATGAGCGCGGTGATCTGCGCGGCCCCTGGCTCGACCATGCTGGCGTCGGCCATTTTGAAGAAGATTTCCTTGAGGTTGTCGGTCCCGGTGAAGTAGTGGCCGACTTCGTATGGAATGAGCAGGGTTTCGTCGTTGATCTCAGACTGGCCGTAGGTGGGGATGCTCTCCTTGAAGACGCCGATGACGGTCAGCGGCACTTCCTTGATGGAGATGGTGTGGCCGATGGCGGCCTGCGCGTTGCCATACAACGCGCTCGCCAGGGGCAGGTTGAGCACCGCGACCTTGGCGTGTGCGGCGGAATCCTGATCGTCGAAGAAGCGGCCGGCGAGCACTACCAGGCCACGCACCTCCTTGTATTGCGGCGATACGCCCAGGATCATGGCGTCCTTGGTGATGCCGCCGCCCATGCTGATGCGGTCGTGGTCCTCCAGCATGGGCGAAGAGGCGACAATCGCGGGGCCGAACCGCTCCAGTACCGCATGCATGTCTTCAATGGTCATGTAGTCGGGCGTGGTGGAGTTGTCCGGCCCAATGATGCTGCCGCCGCTGTACTGCATTTCGACCTTGTTGGGACCCAGGGTGGAGATGGTCTCGACGGCATACTGTTGCCCGGTAAGTCCTACCGTAACCACCAGGATGATGGATGCAGAACCGATGATCATGCCCAGCATGGTGAGCATGAAGCGCGCCTTGCTGGCGCGAAAGCTATCCAGCGCCAGCGAGACGATCTCGCCGAAGACCATGGTCGTCTGCGCGCTCTCCAGCGTACTGTCGAACGTGCTTTTTTCGGGAGCCGGCTTGGGGACGCTCGCGGTTGCCATCACTTTCGATTAGACACCTTCCGGTATCGCCGCGATGCGTGCAACTTTTGGTCCCGTATCCCGAACCTCATCCGTGGCGCGGCGTCTCCCACTGGCCGGTGTCGGCGGAGCGGAAGATCGCCTCGATCACCGCCATATTGCGGATGGCATCCTCCAGGGGCACCGGGACCTCGGCGTCGTCGAGGATGGCCCGCGAAAAGGCATCGCCCTGCAGCGTGTATTGATCGCAGACGGGAAAAGTCTCCGTGGCAATGCCGCCGCCAAACAGGTCGCTGCCGGAGTCGACGAACAGGCGAGTGGGGCGGTCGTTCGGCGCATTGACCGGGATTTCCAGCTCGATGCGTCCCTTGGTGCCGATGAAGTGGACGCGCTGGTAGGGCGCCAGTTGCGTGCTGCAGGTGAAAATGGACTGACCGCCGAGGAAGGCTCCCGTCGCTGGAAAATCCAGGATGGCAGAGGTCAGGCGGTCGGTTTTCATGCGCGGGTCGCGCTCGACGAGGCCCAACACCCGCGCCGGCTCCTGGCGGAAGGCGTAGCGCGACGCATGGATCATATAGCAACCGATGTCCATCAGGGCGCCGCCGCCGACATCGGCCCGATTGCGGATGTTGCCGGGGTCGACGTTGTAGTAGCTGAAGAATCCGGCGACGGAGCGAAGTTCGCCGATGCGGCCCTCGGCGAGCAGCGCGCGCAGGCGGATCCACTGCGGATGGCAGTCGATCATGAACGCCTCGCCGATCTTCACTCCGGTGCGGGCGCGCACGGCCAGCAGCGCGCTGGCCTCCGCGACGGTGAGGCTGATGGGCTTCTCGCAGAGCACGTGCTTGCCCGCCTCGGCGGCCTGGATGGTCCAGGGAACGTGCAGATGGTTGGGCAGCGGATTGTAGATGGCGTCGATGTTGGGATCGGCAAGCAACTCCTCGTAGGAGCCGTAGGCGGTGGCAATGCCAAGCCTGGCTGCCGCCTCCCGCGCCTTGGTGCGATCGCGCGAGGCGATGGCAACGATCGAGGTGTATTCCCCCCGCTGCATGCCGGGGATCACTTTCTTCAAACCAATGTTGGCGGTGCTGAGAACTCCCCAGCGAATCTTATTTGGCATCGTGTGCTCATCATAAAGCGGTCCGGGGGAAAAACGCCAAGCTGAGCGGTACTTATCGGCGCGGAGACCCAGGACTAAAGTCCTGGGCTACCAGCCGCGCCCTTTCAAAGCAAATGCAAAACCACACCTCTATCAATGGATACGCACTGGGCGAATTAACTTGGGGACGATGAACCGCATGATCGGCTATGATGGCCGCGCTGGGAAATGACTGCGAGGGATCGATCTATGAAGAAACTGCTTTTTATCTGCGCCGCCTTGATGATGGCGCTCGGCACCCTGACCGCACACGCCGCCACCAGCATCACCGGCTCCTGGACCACCGAAATGAAAGCCCCGGACGGCAGCGCGGGCATCCAACTCACCTTTACCTTCAAACAGGATGGCACCACGCTGACCGGTACGGTGCAGAGCCCACAACAGGGCGATCCGATCGCCATCAGCGACGGCAAGGTGGATGGCGACAAGATTTCGTTCAAGGTTGTCATCCAGGGCGGCATGACCATCATGCATGAAGGCACTATCGTCGCGAGCCCGGACGGCAACAGCGCCGGTGACACGATCAAGCTGACCTCCAAGACGGACCAGGGCGACTTCCCGGGCGGCGAGTTGACGCTCAAGCGGGCGAAATAGAGGCGGCACTCACGGCATTCGTGTGGCTTAGCGTGGTGCTGAGAAAGTCGATGCAGCGCGGAAAAGCGTACCTCAGGGGCTAAAGCCCTGTTGATTCTGCGGCATTTTATGGCACGGCTGAAGCCGTGCCCTTAACGAAAAGCGCTTTTTCAGCGGCGTCTTAAGGCATCTTTGTGCGGATGAGCGCCTCGATCTTGGTCCACACCGACGGGTCGTTCTCGATCTCGATGTGGGTGCGCATGAACATTCGCGCAAACCACGGGAAGTCGGCGCAGGAGATGGGGTGGTCGCGATAACTGGACTCGAAGTTGCCCAGGATGGTGGTGTGCGCCGGGTCCATCGCCGCGATCGAACTGCGGCCATGAACCAGGCCGCGGGTCTGGTAGAAGTTGACCGCCTCGCGCACGTTCGGCGGGATGCTGCCGTCGTCCTCGTTCGACTTCTCCACGCTGTCGATCTGGATGGTCAGCAACACCGGAATGCGCAGTTGGTCCAGCCGCCGGGCCAGCGTCACCGCCTCTGAAGCTCCCCAGCTATGGCCATAGATAACGATCCGCGCCGCGCTCTTTTCCTGCGGGTTCGGCTGCCCATTGCCGCTTGCGTCCAGCAGGTGAAGCACGGTCTCGAGGGCATTCTGGCCGTCGTGGTTGGCAAACACCGCGGCGTGCAGGCGCAGCGGATAGCGCTGCTGCAAGTCGCGCGCCACCAGCGCTTCGCGGTGGACGAGGTTGCCGGCGCGGACGTTGCCACCCATGAATCCAATCACGATCAGCCGGCTGGGCACAACCCCAACCTGGCCTCCTGCCTGGGGCAGGAGCGTCGCGGTCAGCAGCAACACGGGCAGCGCGTGGAGCAGTCGCATCGGAGTCACAGCGACGCCCGGGCCAGCCCAGGGAAATCTCGCTTACACGACAGTACGCCAGCGGAGACACGTTTGCCCAATTCCGTTCGATCCCACGCCCGGATCGCGTCTGATTCGGTTGGGAGCGAAAACCCGGGACGCCGGATGCTTTAGACTCACGACTGAAGCAGCGGGGTCAGCAGCGGATGAAGATTATCGTAGCCATTAAGCAGGTGCCGGAGCGGAATGCGCAAATCGTCGTCGCGAACGACGGCAAGGGCATCGACGAGCGCGACCTGGCCTACGGGATGAACGAGCCCGACGCCTACGCGCTGGAAGAGGCGCTGCAACTGAAGGAGAAGCATGGCGGCGAGGTGATCGCCCTGAGCGCCGGGCCGGAGCGCGTCGCCGCTACGCTGCGCGAGGCGCTGGCCAAGGGCGCCGACCGCGCCATCCACATCCAGACGGACTCCGGCACGCTCGGCTCGCGCGACACCCTTTCGCTGGCCCGGTTGCTGGCCGACGCCATCCGCCCGGAGTCGCCCGACCTGGTCCTGACCGGCCTGCAGTCCGACGACCTGGGCCTGGGCCAGACCGGCGTAGTGCTGGCCGAACTGCTGGGCATCCCCCACTCCACGCTGATCCTGCACGTGGAAAAGACCGACACTGGCCTCAGGGTAAAGCGCGAGCTCGAAGACGGATGGTTTCAGCAGGTCGAGATGCCGCTGCCTGCGCTGCTGACCATCCAGTCCGGCGGCAACAAGCTGCGCTACGCCACGCTGATGGGCATCAAGAAGGCCAGGACCAAGGAGACGCGCACGGTGGAGGCAGCCGCGCCCACGGCTGCACCGGACCTCTCACTCACCCGCGTTTACCTGCCGGAGAAGCAGAAGCGCACCCAAATGCTGAAGGGCACGCCCGCGGAGATTGCGGCGCAGTTGGTGGAGAAGCTGCGATCGGAAGTGAGGGTGCTATGAGCGACACCTATGACCCGGGAAACGACCTCCTCCCCGAAGACATCACATCGCCGGACGAGTTAGAAAACCTGATGACTACCATCAACACCGTCTACATCGACAAACTGAACAAGTCCGTCCTGGTCGTCGCCGAACAGCGTCAGGGGCGGATCAGCAGTCAAAGCCTCGAAGCGATCGCAGCCGGTCAGAAGCTGGCCACATCGCTGGGAGACGAGTGTTCCGTCGCGATCCTCGGCGCGCAGGGCGGCAACCCGGCGGGTGAACTGACGCGCTACAAACTCAATTTCGT
>Ga0224553_1000963_pt1 | contig 11296 bp, 10 predicted proteins | sample 714S21014metaG_FD_179897 | JGI IMG/M metagenome (GOLD analysis project Ga0224553, IMG submission 179897) | Peat soil microbial communities from Stordalen Mire, Sweden - 717 S2 10-14 | ecosystem: Environmental > Terrestrial > Soil > Wetlands > Peat | place: Sweden: Norrbotten County, Stordalen... | reverse complement strand
ACCACTCCGTGCTGGCCGCCCCGCCCGATCCCCAGCTAAAACCCGTCCTCCTTTTCACCAACCGCCCCAAATGAACATTCCTGTTTTGCTAACTACAAAAAATTCCTGTTTTGAAAACTACGCGACAAACAACCCTTCCAAGCTTGACCCTTTTCCGAGCGCGGCCATACTCACGGGAAATGTCAACCGACGACAATCACGATTCACCGGCTTTTGCAAGCGTCAGCTTTGAATGCCGCCCGGATTTTTCGGTGGAGCCCTGCTCTTTTGCGGCTGTAACCGGCCGCAATTCCTCCGCCGACCCACACAACCAATGACCCCTGAGAAAGACCCCAAGACTATCGCCGCGCAGCTCTGCGAGTTTGCGCGCACCAACTTCGTGCCCGAAGGCGCGAATTTCGATGAAAACAGCTCTCTGTCCCATGCCGGCATTGATTCCTTCGCCCTCGTCGAGCTGCTGCTTTTTTGCGAACGCAAGATCGGCGTCCGCGTGCCGGATTCGCACCTGACCGGCAACAATCTTACCTCGATGGCCACCCTGGCCAAGTGCATCGCCGAACTGGCCCGCAACAACCAACCGGCTTCCTGAACGGCCGGTCGCTGTCTATGTCCAACCTGCCCCGCCAGATTCGATTGGCCGCCGGCGACTACTTCATGCACGCCCAGGACCGCCGGATGCGCCGGGAAGGTCTGTCGGGCAACATCTGCTACATAGCCATGCGGCTGGGAAACGGTCTGGACGTGGAACGTCTGCGCCAGCGCATGGCGGCCTCGCCGGTGCTGGACTGGATTTCGCGCGTGCGGGTCGTTCGCTGGCTGCCGTTTTTTCCGCCGCTTTGGCGGACGGTGGCTGGTCCGCGGCAATTTTTTTTCGAGCACACGAATTCAAACGGCGCCTGGCCGGGGCCGTGGCCGGTGCCGGATTTCGTCGCGCAACACGAGTTGCACGCGGGTCGCGGTCCGGGGATTGCGTTTGATTTGGTGCGGCATGCCGACGGAACGCATCACCTGTTCATTTCGTGGAACCATGTTCTGCTTGATGCGCGCGGCATGGAGCTGCTGCTGGCTCATTTGGGCGCCAGTCCGGCAAACGGTGCGCCGTCGGTCGAGAATTTAATCAATCCGAAGCAACTCGGCTGGGATCTTCGCGGCTGGTGGCCCAACGTGAAGATGGCGCACGGCTCCGTGAAATGGCTGCACGAATCAGGCAAGGATCCGATCTTTACGCTCATGCCGCCGGGATCCACACGCCGCGCGCGCCGGAATCATTACCGCGTCGTCACTTTCACTGACCAGGAAGCCGCCCGGATTGATGCGCGTTGCCGGCAGTTCAATGCCGGTTTCCGGCGCAGTCATTTCTATCTCGCGTCTTCGCTCCGCGCGCTGCATGAGCTCGCGGTCCGCCGCGGCAATCAAACCGCCGCTTATCTGATCCCCGTACCGCACGACACCCGCCGGCGCGGCTCGAACGGTCCGATCTTTTCCAACCATCTTTCGATTCTGTTCTATCGCATCGAACCGCAGCAGGCGGGGAAGGTGAGCAGCATCATGGCTGAACTCGGGCGGCAGATGAGCGACCAGATTCGCGATCACTTCCCGCAATGCTGCATGGCGGCACTGGACATGTTCAAGCCGCTGCCGCTGGGTTTCTACGTTAATCATCTGGGAAAACCCACGCGCGGCAAGTTCGCCACGCTGTCGTTTTCCGATTCGGGTGAAACCTGCGCCGGCATGACCGAGCTGTTTGGCGGAAAGATTCTCGAAGTTGCGCATCTCGTTCCAACCTGGCGTCCGCCGGGGCTGACCGTGGTGTTCGTGAATTTCGGCGGCAAGCCTTCCGCGCTGTTGTCATGGGTGGATGATTGTGTGAGTGAAGCCGAAGTGAACGGTCTCGAGCAGGGGCTGCGCGCGGCTTTGCTGGAGGAGGATTTATCATGAAGGTCTTGTTGGTGGCGACAAACCGGGAACGTTCCCCGTATCCAGTGGCGCCGCTGGGCGCTTTGTGCGTGGCCGCCGCCGCCCGCGCAGCCGGTCACGCGGTGGAGTTCCTCGACATGGGGTTGGAGTCCAAACCTGAAGCCGCGCTGCAAAAGGCGGTGGGAAAAGGCGGATTCCAAGCCGTGGCGTTTGGCATTCGCAATCTGGACAACTGCTGGTCGTTCGCGCCGCGGTTGTATTTCGACGACGTACGGCAACTGGCCGAAACCGTCCGACGCTCCTTCAAAGGACCGTTAATCCTTGGCGGCACCGGCTTTTCCGTCTCGCCGCAGGGCTGGATGCAGCGGCTGGATGCCGATTGCGGGGTCATCGGTGAAGGCGAACGGGCTTTTCCAGAGGTTCTCGCGCGGCTGGAAACCGGACGTTCGCTGGAAGGGATTGATGGTGTCATTACTGCTTCGAAACATCAAATCTCCGCTGCCGTTGTTCTGCCCACCAAGACGGTCGAGCGGATGAACGAACTGCCTTCTCCGGCCCACGATCTTTGCGGCTACGCGCGCTACGTGAAGCAGGGCGGATTTGTCAGTGTGCAAACCAAACGCGGATGTCCTTTCAAATGCATCTACTGCATCTACCCGCAACTGGAGGGAAAGCGTTACCGCCTGCGTTCGCCGGAAGCGGTTGCCCAGGAAGTTGAGGACGTGGCGGTTCGCTCGAAGGTGCGCCAATTCTTTTTCGTGGACAGCGTTTTCAACGACCCGCACGGACATGCCCTGGCGATCTGCGCTGCGCTTCACCGCCGGAAGCTGCCCGTCCGTTGGTCGGCTTTTTGCAACCCGACCGGTTTCGATGCCGAACTCGCCCGCGCCATGAGGGAAGCCGGTTGCGAAGCGGTGGAATTCGGCCTGGACGTTGCCTCGGCCAAAATGCTCGCTGTGTTGCAAAAACCCTTCAATCAGGAAGACACCCGCATCGCCCTGCAGGCGGCGCATGATGCCGGCCTGCCGTTCGCGATTTATCTCCTGTTCGGCGGCCCGGGTGAAACGTGGGCTGACGTCGAGGAGACGCAAAACTTTTTGAGCGGCTGCGCTCCAGCCCATGCGGTTTTCGCCACCTACGGCATCCGTGTCTATGAAGGCACGCCGATGGCCCAGATTGCGTTGAGCGAAGGCCAGATCAAACCAGATCAGGATTTATTCGAGCCGGCCTATTACCTTTCACCCGCGCTGGCCGAGCAGACGACCGAGAAGCTGGACCGCATCGCGCGGCGATGCCCGGAGTGGACCTCGCCGGCGGACTGGCGCAAGCGGTCGGTGCAATGGGGCCAGAAACTGACCGTGATGCTGAATGTGCGGCCGCAATGGAAACACATCCGCTATTACGGCAAATACATGAGGTGATGAAATCCCCGCTGCTTTTCTTCCGATGAGTTCCACCCCCATCCATTGCGATGTGCTTGTCATCGGCGGCGGCGCGGCGGGCGTGGCAGCGGCTTCGGCGGCGGGACGCGCCGGGGCGCGCGCGGTATTGCTGGAACGCTATGGATTTCTAGGAGGACTCGCCACTGCGGCACAGGTCGGAACGATCTGCGGTCTTTATCTGCGGGATACGGCGGGGGCTGAAGCCGTGCCGGTCGCCGCAGGTTTTGCGCAGGAATTCGCTTCGCAATTGCAGCACATCACCGGATCGAAGCCCATTCAACTGCCCACGGGCTTGTGGGTGCTGCCGTATTCTCCTCCGGCCTTCGCGCGCGTGGCCGATGCGACCGTGAGCGCGTCAGGAAACATTAATGTGATCCTTCATGCGACGGTGTCGGCGGCGCGGGCTGAAGGCGCGCGGATCAACGAGGTTCGCGCCCTGGCTTGGAACGAGCCGCTGATCTTCGCGCCGAAAACCGTCGTGGATTGCACCGGCGAAGCCACAAGCGCTGCTCTAGCTGGCGCGAGTGTGGAGAACGGCGCCACCGATCAGGCGCCCGCTTTGGTTTTTGTTCTGGAGAATGTGGATCCCGGCCTGATCCAACGCGGCTTGATCGAGATGCGGCGCGAATTGCGCCGCGGTGTCGAGAGCGGCGCGTTGCCGGCGCTTTGCGAACGGCTCTCGTTCGTGCCCGGTACCGGTTCCAATGGCCGGCTTGCTCTTAAACTCAGCCTGGCCGCCGGCAGCGCGGATCTTCCGCTCTGGCAACAGGTCACCGCCTGGGAACGCCAGTCCCGCGCGTTGGTCGGGCAACTGCACCGATTCCTCGTCGCCAATGTCGCCGCGTGCCGGAACGCGCAGCTCGATTCCATCGCTCCGCAACTTGGCGTGCGGTCGGGCCGGCGCATTCAAGGCCGCGCCCGGCTGGCAGACGAAGATGTGTTGGGCGCGCGGAAGTTCGACCGCGGCATCGCCCGCGGTGCCTGGCCGATGGAACGTTGGGGCGCCGCCCCAAAACCGGAGATGACTTTTTTCGCCGAGCGTGACTACTATGACATCCTGCTGGACTGTCTGCGTCCGGTGGAGTTGGACAACACCTGGGTTGCGGGACGCTGCCTTTCCGCCGCGGCGGGAGCGATGACTTCCGCCCGCGTCATCGGCACGGCGCTGGCGACGGGTTGGGCGGCTGGAACCGCCGCCGCCTTCCAGGCCCAAGGCCGTCCGCTGGATGAAGCAGTGGCGGAAATCCGCCGGCAGATGAACCAATAAAAAACGAAGCACTCGAACTCAAACAACCTAGAACCTGATTTTTCGCCGATGAACGTTTACCAAACCCTCTCTCAAGCCGCCCGCCAATGGCCCGAACGGATCGCCATCATTGATGCCGCCGGCCCGATGGATTACCAATCTCTCTGGCACGAAATTGAATCCGTCCGCAGCCAGTTGGCCGCGTTGGGTGTGAGCGCCGGACAAGGCGTGGGCATGCAAGGCCGCAACGGACGCGCCTTCATCATCGGCGCGCTCGCAGCGCTCGGTTGCGGCGCGGTCGTGATGCCGATTCATCATCTGCTCAAGCCGGACGAAATGGCGTCCATGCTCGCGCGCGCGCCGCTATGCGTGATTCTCGACGACCTCACCGGCCGGGCTCAACCGGGTGAAATGACCTGCGAATTGAAAGTACCGGGCGGCGTCACGCTGCGTTACACGCGGCTGGCGGCGCCGCAGGTTCCGCTCGCGCCATGGGTTGAAGGCGCGGCGTTTCTGCGATTCACTTCGGGCACGACCGGCGCCGCCAAGGGTGTGATACTGACCCATGAATGCACGCTCGAACGCACGCGCGGCGCGAACCGCGGGTTGGGCCTCACGCAGGAAGACCGGGTGCTCTGGGTGTTGCCGATGTCTTATCACTTTTTCGCCACGATCCTCCTTTACCTTGAAGTTGGCTGCACCATTGTGGTCGGTCCTGATTACTTCGCCGACGCGATCCTGGACGCTGCCTGGAAGCATGAGGCCACGTTCCTTTACGTGACGCCGATGCACGTGCGCATGTTGACCGCCGAGAGTTCCGGGCGCGGCCTGCCGCCTTCGCTTCGCCGCGTGATGTCGGTGTCAAGCCGTCTTCATCCGCAAATCGCGAAGGACTTTCACGCCCGCTTCGGCGTGCCGGTCTCGCAGGGCTACGGCATCATTGAGGTGGGTGTGCCGCTCATGAATCTTCAGGACTCGGCGGAACATCCCGAAGCCGTGGGCCGGCCGTTGCCGGGCTACGAAGCTGTCATTCTCGACGATCAATTCCAACCCGTCGCCGACGGCCAGACCGGACAGCTTGGCTTGCGCGGTCCGGGTATGTTTGCCGGCTATCTCAATCCCCGGCGGCCGCGCGAAGAGGCGTTGTGCAACGGCTGGTTTCTGACCGGCGATCTGGCGCACCGGGATGACGCCGGGAGAATTATCATTGATGGACGGCTCAAGACGGTGATTGATGTGGCGGGCCACAAGGTTTTCCCCGAAGAAGTCGCGGGCGTCCTGGACCAGCACCCGGCGGTGCTGCGGTCGCGTGTTTTCACAAAACCACATCCGCAATTTGGCGAAGTCGTCCATGCCGAGGTGCAACTGCGCGACGGCCATTCCCCAGCCCTGGGCGAAGAGATTCTGGCATTCTGCCGGAAACGACTTTCAAGCCACAAGGTGCCGACCACGCTGGTGGTGGTTGGAGAAATTCCTCTGACTTCCAGCGGAAAAGTCCGCCACGGGTGAGATTCGCCAGATCGGCGAAGGGATTGTTTAAATCTGGGCAACCGGTTTGGAGTGGTTTTCCAGGAAGTGCCTCCGCCATTGTGCACGCGAAATCTTCCCTTGTCCATTGGCGCCGAGTGATTCCACGAACCACCATTCGCGCGGCACCTGCCAGCTCGGGAGCTTCTGCAATAGAAACTGCTTCAAGTCGTCCCGGGTGGTTTCCTGCTCAACCGTGACACACGCCACAATGAGATCAATCCGGTGTGCATCGCCGCCAGGCACGCCGAAGACGAGGCACTCGGTGACGGCTTTGTGCTCCCGCAAAGCTTGTTCGATGGTCGCCGGGGAAACCTTTCGTCCAGCAACATTGATGTGATCGCCCGTGCGACCGCGCAGAAGAATCTCTCCGTTTTTCAACTCGGCGAGATCGCAGGTCTGGAACACGCCCTTGGCCAGCGTCGCTTCCGGTTCCGGCCAGTAGGTCTCACCCACCGCGCGGCTGCGCACCAGCAGGACGCCGTCTGGGTTGGCCGAAACCTTCACGTTCTTCATTGGCTGGCCAACGGAAGCTTCATCAGTGCGCGGAACTTCCGTGGCATCGTAGGCGATGCCGCCGCACTCGGTTGAGCCGTAGAAATTGTGAATCTTGATTTCGTGCTGTTCGAAGACGGCGCGTTCCAGCGCCAAAGGCAGCGATGCACCGGCCGAAATGGCGAGGCGGACATTGTGGAGGATCGCGCCGGCTTTATGCCAGGCATGCCACAACGCCGGCACGCCGGCGAGCGTGACATCCCAGCGGGCTTTGGCCGCGCCGCGAAGAATTTCGGGCAACGGCGAGGGCGCGAGGAAAAGCGGAATCCCATGCAGCACCAGCGGCAGCACGAGGTTTGAAAACCCGTAGGAATACGCCATCGAAATCACGCCCAAGTTCGGCCATTCTGGACGCAGCCCCATGGTGGCCACAATGTTTTCGGCATCGGCGGCGAGTTGTTCCTCCGTGAAGGCGACGGTGCGCGGAGACCCAGTGGTGGCAGGCGTGGTCTTGAGATGACAGCAAAGCGCGGGCGGGGTGGAAACGGTGAGCGGTTGGTGGTGCGATTCGAGCGGGCACACCACGATGTTCCGGCGCCAGGCCCGCAGCACTGTGAAGACGAACTCGGGCGAATGGCTTTGCGGAAACACCATTCCGGGATGGCCGGACAGGGGGTTTTCGGCTTCGCGATCCAGTTGGGCAAAAGTCCAGGACTGTCCGGAACCCAGATCGCGCAGAGCGATTTCATTGCGCCTTTCCTGCGCGACTTTCTGCCAGCGTTCGTAAAGCATCCGTTCTTTCTTAAGCCAACTCCAGTTGCGGTTGCAAGTTCCTTCTTGCGAAGACTTGCGACGGTGGAGGCCGTTCACGCCTCCACCTGTTTAAAATTTGCTGCCTCCGCCAGCGGATGACTTTGACATTCACTCTTTTGGCGCGCGGGCCGATACTGGGATTGAAATTGTTGCGGCTTCCTGAACATCAAGTGCCAAAGCCATTCAGAACCGGGCTGAATCGAGCCGAACCAGTTTCGGAGCACCGGAGAGAACATCATCCCCGGCACCAATCGCGCCCAGGCCGGCCGGCCCGAAAAGACCGCGTCGTTGTTCAATCCTTCCGCCGCGCCATGAACAGATGAGTGAACAAACTGGCCGGCCGCTCGACCAATTGCCAACCGCCATCGTCCGGCCAAAGCGCCGAGAGTTCGCGACCTGCAAATCCGGCCCGGATGCTGATGGGGCCGTCATGACGGGTGATCGGGCCGCTGCCATTCATCCAGAGCAGGTGGCTGTAGACGTAGGTCCACCATACCCGGCGCGGTTCGAGGGCAATGACGACACGAGCAGATCGCGCCGCCAGGCAAAACAATTCGGCGAGTTGCTCCGCGCGGAGCTGGTGGAGAAATAGATTGCAGAGAATAACCCCGTTTGCCTTCGGTGGCGCCCGCCGCAGCCATTCAGTCGCGTCAGCCACCTCCGCCTGGATGCGCCAACCCAGGAGACTGAAGCGATTACGCATCAGCGGATCAAGTGCATCAAGCCGGTCAACCAGCGTTGCTTCCGCAGCCGGCCATTGCCTTCGCAGGCGACAGGCAACTCGCCAAAGAAAATGGCCATCGCCGGCGCCCAACTCGGTAATCTCAAGCGGGCGGTGGATGCTGAAGCCTTCTTGCAGAGTGCGGGCCATGATGCGAGGGTGCCTCAGCCAGGTGTTCCCCCGACGAAGGTCGCGGCGGGAACGCAAGGCACGGGGATCCTGCACTGGTAATTCGTCCAGCAATTCAGGTCCGACAACGCGTTCCGCAAGCATGTTTCGTAAGGGTCCCATCCGGAGCGCGGTCATTACACCTCAAGCAGAGCGCCTTGGCAACTGAATGCCTGGCGGTAGCGTTGCGTCGGTGTGGCGGTGCTGATTCCAATGACGAACATGAATAAATGGTAGCGTGCTTCATGTGAATACACCAGCTAATGCGTGACCCTTTGCGCAAACAAACCTCAATGTGTTAATCACCCTTGACTCAATCTCGCGACCAAATAAACTTGACTGTTGTTTCAATTGAATGGAGATAATGATGATCATTCTTTTGTGTCTGGTGTCTGGTATCAAATGATCTAAACGAACAAATTACTATAACATTATGAAAATATCAAAATTGTTGATGCGATTGGGTGTCGTTGTGATTTTCGTCGCGCTGGCCGCCTCTGCGGGTGCGGCGGTGCTCTATCCTGTGGTCGTGAACGGCCGATGGGGTTATGCGAACAAGGCGGGTGAAATCGTGACGAATCCACAATTTGACCGCGCCGGTTCATTTTCCGAAGGCCTTGCTGACGTACGCATCGGCCGATGGGGCTACGTGGACGTTTCGGGCAAGGTGGTCATCAGTCCGCAGTTCGACAAAGCTGCTGCCTTCAGCGACGGGCTGGCAGCGGTCAGGCTTGGCAGCGGCGGGCCCACCCCCTTCAATCCTTTCGGTGTTGGCGGCGGCGGTCGTTATGGCTATATCAATTCGGAAGGCAAATACGTCGTCAATCCGCAGTTCGACGACGCCGGAACGTTTGCCGGTGGCCTCGCGGCTGTCAAGTTGGGTGGCCATTGGGGCTTCATTGACAAGACCGGGAAAATGGTCATCAACCCGCAATTCGACGATGCCGGCGCGTTTTCCGAGGGACTTGCGGCGGTTAAAATGGCCGGTAAATTTGGCTACACCGACACCAGCGGGAAAACGGTCATCAATCCGCAGTTTGAAAAGGCGCAGCCATTTTCCGAAGGGCTCGCGGGAATCAGGAGCGGCGGCCACTGGGGGTTCGTTGACAAGACCGGGAAGATCACCATCAATGCGCAATTCGAAGACGTCGGCTCGTTCGTGAATGGACTCGCTCCGGCGCGCCTGAACAAACGCTGGGGCTACGTTGACAAGGCAGGGAAATTTGTGATCAATGCCCAATTTAACGAGGCCACCGCCTTCGCCGAGAACCTCGCCGCCGTGCGCTCGGCCAAGCAATGGGGCTTTATTGATAAGACCGGAAAGTCCGTCATCAACCCGCAGTTCGATGAGGTCAAGCCGTTCTCCCAGGGATTGGCGCAAGTTACCGTGGGCGGACGCATTGGCTACATTGACCCGGCAGGCAAATTCGTTTGGAAAACGAGCAAGTAAGCTTGAGCCGCCGGAGGTTTCGTCATGGCCGCCGTTGTGAAACGGCGGAAATTCAAGGCATGCCTGGCACGCCAATTCACATTGGCTAACGGTCAGGTTGCAAACCGTTGGTCAATTAAGCTTCGTTGAACCCGGCAGGAGAACGAACACCTGCCGGTTCTCTTTTCCCGGGGTGTCGCAATCCCGGCGACCCCTTTCGCCACCATCTCCACCAGCGAACTGTATCGGCCACCGGGCAAATGTGGCTGCTCCGCTTCCGGTTGATCACCTGAATCGGGACAAACTCCACGCGGCATTCCGCCGCCAGGAAGGCGAGCAACATCTCGGATTCCACCTCGAAGTGTTCCGTCTCCAGCGGCAGCCCGGCCCACGTTTCCAGGTGAATGAGACGGAAACCGCATTGGGTGTCGGGCAGATGCCGTCCCGCGCGTTGGGAAATCTTCCGGCTCATCCACCCGTTCACGCGCCGGCGCAGCCACGGGATTGCCGCGGCGTTATCCATGCGGTTGCCAACCACCAGCCGGGCGCCGGTTTCCTCCACGCAGCTCATGAAGCCCGGCAAATCGTCCGGCGCATGCTGTCCATCTCCGTCCAAGGTTAACACCCATTCAAAGCCATGCTTCAGAGCCAGAGACAAGCCGGTCTTGAGCGCCGTGCCCTTGCCAAGGTTTCGCTCGTGCCGCACCACTTCCGCGCCCGCCGTCCGGGCCAGCGCCGGGGTTTCGTCCGTCGAACCGTCGTCCACGACGATCACGACGGGCAGATGCCGGCGGATTGCGCTGACGAGGGGCGCAATGCTTGAACCTTCGTTGAAAGCAGGCACAACCGCCGCGCAATTTATGGATCCGATCACAGCTTCAGCTTGGAAAATATTCAGCCATGAATCGAGGCAAAACTCACTTGATGACTGGCAGATTTTCGTTCAGCGACATTATATTCTTGCCCGGTGTCCCCGGCTCAGAACATCCTTTCACCGCATGGCAACCCCAGTTTCAAATGACAGTGCGAACTCCACCCTGCGCCGGCGCAGGGTGGTCAGGTTTTGGACCATTAAGATCGTGGCGCTCGTGCTTTTCAGCGTGCTTTTGGGCGTTGCTTATGACTGGTCGGCGAAGCGGTATTACGGCCCGGATCGTGTTGCCGGATTTCATTCGGGCCTCATCCACGGAGCCATGATGCCCGCGGCATTACCGGCGCTGCTGATGGGGAATGACCTTCCGATTTACGCTCCCAACAACGTCGGGCGCGGCTACAACATCGGCTTCATTCTCGGAATCAATACCTGCGGAACGCTGTTCTTTGGCATCGCATTCTGGCGACCGCGAAACCTCTGATACCGTGGGAGTTTTGGAGTTCCTCGACATTTTCAATGGGTGATAGGGTGTGAAACAGATTAAGAGCTTATCCGTAAATAAAGTTGTGTGATTTTGAAACTGTGTTTATGCTCTCGGCATGACCAAAACTCAATCGTGGGAGGTTTCCGATGAACTCTGGCAACACGTTCAGCCCTTGGTACC